>Ga0075017_100003037_pt1 | contig 10564 bp, 11 predicted proteins | sample AleBraG_ABR_2012_FD_71475 | JGI IMG/M metagenome (GOLD analysis project Ga0075017, IMG submission 71475) | Freshwater sediment microbial communities in response to fracking from Pennsylvania, USA - Alex Branch Run_MetaG_ABR_2012 | ecosystem: Environmental > Aquatic > Freshwater > Creek >... | reverse complement strand
CACGCGCAATGGATGTGCCGAGCACCCGCGCGACGCCGGCATCGACGCAGCGCTGTGCCGCCTCCTTCACGCCGATCCCGGTCGCCTCCAGCCAACCTGCCACCTTGACGCGCCCGTCGCGCACGTCGACGGTGACCGCCAACTTCTCACCCAGCGCGGCGACGAAGTCTTCGAGCTGAGCCATCTCGCCGAACGCGGCAGTGCCAATCAGCACACGTGACGCGCCCGCCCCAAGGAGCGATTCGGCCGCCGCCACGGTACGAACGCCACCGGATACTTGGACCGGGACCGAACCAGCAGCTTCGATGCATTCGGTGAGCACGTCGAGACGCAAGCGCCCACTGCGCGCACCGTCGAGGTCGACCAGGTGGATGAACGGAGGCGCGGTCGCCGCCACCTCTGCGACGTAGGCCGCAGCCGGGCGCCGGAACAGTTCACGGGTGAAGTCGCCTTGCTCGAGTCGGGTGGCGTCGTCGCCGAGCAGGTCGACCGCGGGGATGAGTTGCATGTCAACGTTTTAGTATACTAAAATGCGAATATGAATGAAGACGAGGGTCTCAGCACCCCGGACCACGACACCCGCGTCGACGATCTGATCGCGACGATCTCCAAGATCCGTGACGAGGACCTGACGGGACGCTTCCTGCGCGACCTGTGCACTCGCAACGAGTTGGAAGCGATGGCCCAGCGCTGGGAGGTCGCCCAGCTCGTCGATCAGGGCGTGCCGTACCTGCAGATCGCCAAGCGCACCGGGGCTTCGACCGCGACAATCACACGAGTGGCGTCGTGGCTGCACCATGGTCAAGGCGGGTACCTGTCGGTCATCAAGAAGCGGCGCCCGTGACGCGCCGTCTCTCGATTGCCATTCCGTCCAAGGGGCGCCTGCGCGAACCCACGTGGGGCCTGCTCGAAGCAAGCGGCCTGTCACCCCAAGAACCCGGTGAGCGCGTGTTGATGGCCACGTGTCGAAACGCGGACGTCGACATCTTGTTCGTGCGAGCCGACGACGTACCTGAGTACGTGCAAGACGGCGTCGTCGACTGTGGCGTGACGGGCCTCGATCTCGTCGCCGAAAAAGAGTGCACCGTCGAAGTCCTGTTGCGCCTGGGCTACGGGAACTGCTCGCTGCAGGCGGCGGTTCCCAATGAGGACCCAGCCACTCGCGTCGAGGACCTCGACGGACGGCGGGTGGCGACGGCGCATCCGGTGCTATCGGGAAAGTTCCTTGCCGAACGCGGTCTGAGTGCTGAGTTGGTCACCGTCGCCGGCTCGGCCGAGATCGCGCCGCGACTCGGGCTCGCTGATGCGATCATTGACCTGGTCTCGAGCGGTTCGACTCTGCGCACGAATGGTCTGCGCCCTCTTGGAACCCTCTTTGAGTCGGAGGCCGTGTTGATCGGGCGCACGGACGCGGCGTCTCGTGAGGCCTCGCGAACAATCACGACGGTGCTCGGATCGGTGGTCACCGCGAGAGCAAACCGCTACTTGATGTGCAACGTGCCCATCGACGCGGTCGACGCGGTCACCGCGATCTTGCCGACGAAGGGGTCTCCGACCGTGATGCCCCTCGCCAATCCAGCCACCGTCGCGCTGCACGCACTCGTGCCCGCAAAGGAGATCTGGCAGCTGTTGCCCCGGCTGGAGCTACTGGGTGCCACATCGATCCTGACGCTGCCCGTCGAGCGGATGGTGCCGTGATGGAGGGCTCGTTCTCGATCGAGTCGATTGTCACCGACGTGCGAACGCGCGGCGACGCCGCGGTGGCGCAGTGGTCAACTCACTTTGATGCCACCACGTCCGATCGACCGGAACGGGCGGTACCCGGTGCGGGTTTGCCGACCCAGGCGATCCTTGACGCCGCGGATGCGGTGCGACGCTGGCATGAAGTGCAGCGACCCCGCGACGTGACTCTGGAGGTGTTCCCGGGTGTTGTCTTGGAACGCCACTGGGTCCCGCTTCGTGCGATCGGTGTCTACGTGCCGCGCAACCTCGTGTCATCGCTCGTGATGGGCGCCGTCCCCGCCCAGGTGGCCGGGTGCGAGCGGATTGTTGTGTGCACGCCGCCGAGCGGTGCGCCGCTCGTCGCTGCGGCCGCCGAACTGCTTGGCATCGACGAAGTGTGGGCGGTCGGTGGTGTGCAGGCGATCGCCGCGATGGCCTACGGGACCGAGCTCATTGGACGAGTGGACAAGATCGTCGGACCTGGCAGCGGGCCGGTCAACGCCGCGAAGCTGTTGGTGTCTCGCGACGTCGCGATAGATCTCCCAGCCGGCCCGAGCGACGTAGTCGTCGTCGCCGATGACGGCGTCGAGGAGTGGATCATTGCCCAAGAGCTCGCCGCGCAGATGGAGCACGGTCCAGATTCCAAGGGCTACGTCGTTCGCGTCGGCGACGACATTGAACAGGCTCTCGAGCGAGTTGAGGAACACGCCGGCGAACACGTTTTTCTCATTGGCGAGCGTGCCGAGTCTCTCGCACCGCGGATCCGCAACGCGGGCGCGGTCTTCGTCGGCCGATTCAGCCCGGTGCCGTCAGGCGACTACGCGACCGGCGCGAATCACGTGCTCCCAACCGACGGCTGGGCGCGTTCGACCGGCGGACTGGGACTCGAGTCGTTCATGAAGCCCGTCACCATCCAGCGACTCACCAAACAGGGCCTTGATCGAATCGCACCGACGATCGAAGCTCTCGCCGACGTCGAGGGGATGCTCAACCACAAGGCAACGGCGCGCCGATGAGCAACCGCCAGACTCCCGCTCCGCTCGACGCGTATCAGTGGCCGCCATCGAGCGCGGAAATCGCTGACGCGCTCGGACTGCGCGAGAGCGACATCATCCGTTTCGACGGCAACGTCGCCGCCGCACCGTCGCCGTTCGCACGGCCCTCGACCGTGGCCCGTGCGCTCGCGGACATCAACGAGTACGACCGTGGTCGGTACCATGAGCTGCGAGCCGCGATCGCCGAGTCTCACGGGGTCAATCTTGATCAGATCGTTCTCGGCGCCGGCAGCGATGAGTTGATCGTGCTCGCCGCGCGAACCTTCGCGCCGGGTGGAACGATCGCGACGGTTCCGACGAACTCGTATTCGATGTACCGCTTCGCCGCCACGATGGCCGGCGCCACGGTCATCGACGATCCGGCGGCGGCCGACCTCGTTTATGTCTGTCGGCCGAACAACCCGACTGGCGAGATGGTCGACGTACCAAGCGTCACGGGCCAGTTGGTGATCGATGAGGCCTACGCGCAGTACGCCGGCGTGGACGCACTCAACCTCGTTGACACCGGCGCCATCGTGTTGCGCACGTTCTCGAAGGCGCATGGTCTTGCCGGTGCGCGTGTCGGCTACGCGGTGTGCGACGCGACGCGAGCCGCCATACTCTCATCACGTCTGGCGCCACTGTCAGTGTCGTCGCTGTCTGCCTCGCTCGCCCTCGCGTCATTGCGTCACCCGCCGGACGTGTCGGCCCAGATTGCTGAGCGTGGGCGCCTCGCGAGCGAACTCGCCGCGCTCGGACTGAACGCCACCACATCGTTCACGAATTTTCTGTACGTGCCGGTCGAGGATCCTCAGAAGTGGCGTGACGAGCTCGTGGCCTTCGGCATCGTCATTCGGGTCTTTCCCGGCGCGATCCGGATCTCCGTGCGCGACCGCGATGACGACGATGTGCTGCTCGATGCTATTCGCGCGGTGCAAAAGGGCGTTGAGATGCCAAGCGATGTCGTACGACAGCGCCGCGTCACTGCTGAGACGCGCATCGACGTGCGCCTGCGCCTGCGCGGGGAGGGTCGTGTCCTCGTCGACACGGGCAGCGGTCTTTACGACCACCTTCTCCAGCAGCTGGCGTTTCACGGCGGGCTCGATCTGCGCCTTGTTGGGGTCGGGGATCTCGAGACGGGTGATCACCACACGGTCGAGGACATGATGCGCGCCTTCGGCGACGCTCTCGATCGCGCCCTTGGCGATCGACGCGGCATCGTGCGCTACGGAGAAGCACGCATTCCAATGGACGAAACAATCGCGCACGCCGTGGTCGACTTGTCCGGGCGTCCTTTGAGCCGCGTCGCGATCACACCGGACCCGGGCATGGCCGCGCACGCCCTTGAGTCGTTGGCCCAGAACGCAAAGATGACTCTGCACGTGAACTCGACGGGGGACAACGACCACCACGCCGCCGAGGGAGCCTTCAAAGCGGTTGGGCGTGCCCTGGCAATGGCGCTAGCCCTCGACGGGGGCCAGGTGCGATCGACCAAGGGATCTCTGTGAGCTTCGTCGCGATCTGCGACTACGGCGCTGGCAACACACGCTCGGTCACCGCGGCTCTCGTGCGCCTCGGGATGACGACTGCGCTCACCAGCGACCCCAGCGTCATAGAGCAGGCTCGCTGGCTCGTGCTGCCCGGCGTCGGGTCGGCGCGTGAGGCAATGTCGCACCTGGCTGCAACCGGGTCGGACGAAGCCATTCGGCGCCGGTTCCGCGCAGGTTCGCCGATCCTGGGGATTTGTCTTGGGATGCAGATCGCTCTTGAGCGCTCAGAAGAAGACGGCGGGGTCGACGTGCTCGGCTTGTTGCCGGGCACAGTGCGCGCACTGTCGACAGGTCGAGTGCCGCGCCTCGGCTGGTCGAAAGTCGATCCGTGGGACGAGACGTTCTACTTCGCCCACGGCTACTACTGCGATTCACCGCTGGCTACCGCGACGTCTGAAGGAATCACCGTGGCGGTGTCGTCGGGATCGTTCGTTGGCGTGCAGTTCCACCCCGAAAAGAGCGGTCCGGCGGGCGAGAGGTGGTTGGCGAGTTGCCTCTCCCACGATTGATCCCGTGCCTAGACGTGACGGCCGGTCGCGTCGTCAAGGGTGTGAGCTTCAAGGGACTTCGCGACGTCGGCGATCCCGTCGAACTCGCTCGCGCGTACAGCGCCGGGGGTGCAGACGAACTCGTGTTCCTCGACATCACCGCCACGTTGCACGACGTCGCGACCATGGTCGACGTCGTTGAGCGGGTCGCCGACGAAGTCACGATCCCCTTCACTGTCGGCGGCGGTATCCGAAACCGCCAGGACGCTCAGAGGATCATCGAGGCGGGTGCTGACAGAGTGTCGATCAACTCGGCGGCGCTGGCTCGACCCGAACTCATCACGGAGATCGCCGCACTGTTTGGCTCCCAAGCCGTCGTCATCGCCATCGACACAGCCGACGGTGAGGTCTACTCGCACGGTGGCACGATTCCCATCGGCCTCGACGTGGTGCGTTGGGCCAAAGAGGCTGCGAGCCGGGGAGCGGGCGAGATCCTGCTCACGTCGATCGATCAAGACGGCCGGCGAAGCGGATACGACCTCGAGGTCACCCGCGAGGTCCGAGCGGAGGTGACCATCCCGGTGATTGCATCGGGTGGAGCGGGCAACGCCGGCCACGTGGTCGAGGCACTCAAGGTCACCGACGCCGCGCTCGTGGCCTCGATCGTCCATGACGATCCGGCCGAACTGCCGGCGCTGCGCCGTGAGATCATCGCCGCCGGCGTGAACCTTCGACCGATCGAGGAGCGAACATGAGCGACCGACAACTTCGCGCGGCGATACTCCAAGATGACGCGAGTGGTCGGGTGCTCATGCTCGGCTGGATGGACGACGAGGCGCTCGAGCTGACTCGTTCGACCGGCGAGGCTCACTTCTATTCGCGGTCGCGCCAACGCCTGTGGAAGAAGGGAGAGAGCTCGGGTCACGTCATGCACGTCAGCGCGATTGAGCCCGACTGTGACGACGACGCGCTCCTCGTGAGCGTGCACCCAGACGGCCCGGCGTGTCACGACGGATCGACCTCGTGCTTTACTCCGTGGTTGTGGCGGCGGATACTTCGTCGTGAGGCCACAGGCGACGAGGCGTCCTACGTCGTTGGTCAACTTCGCGCCGGCCTGGCAGCCAACGCGCAAAAGGTCGGTGAAGAGGCGACCGAGGTGGTCGTCGCGGCCCTCGCCGAGAGCGACGAGCGACTGGTCAGTGAGGTCGCCGACCTATGGTTCCACGTTCTCTTGCTGCTGCGGGCCAAGGGCATCGACCCTTCCGCCATTGATGACGAGTTGCGCCGTCGCGCCGGCGAGTGATCTGACGATCACACCGGCGCCGGTTCCACGTCGGTACCCTTACGTTCACGGAGTGCTCAGCGCGCCGTAAGGGGGTGTTTCCGTGTCTGACGTAGAAACCCACGATGGAGACCGACTCGCAGCGCTCGGCTACAAGCAAGAGCTCTCGCGCGTTCTGTCACTGTTTGACAACTTCTCGGTCGCCTTCAGTTATCTCAGCCCGATGGTCGGGATCTACTCGCTGTACATCTTGGGATTCGGCACCGGAGGGCCGGCGTACATCTGGCTGATACCGGTCGTGGTGCTGTTCATGCTCTGCGTGGCGAGTGTCTTTGGAGAGCTCGCCAGCGACTACCCGATCTCGGGCGCGCTGTACCAATACGGGAAATACAACGTCGGTCCTCGCTACGGGTGGTACGTGGGGTGGATATACGGCTTTGCCCTTTTGGCCACGGTCGCGTCGGTCGACTCGGGTGCGCCCACCTACGTCACGGCATTGTTGAACACGTGGTTTGGCACGCACATGGACCCGACCAACCACATCACCATCTTCGCAATCGTTGGAATCTTCATCATCTTGCAGTTCATGCTGAACGCAGTCGGTGCGAAGGTCATGGGTCAAGTCGCACGACTCGGCGTCTACGTCGAGACAATTGGCACCTTCGGCGTCTTCATCGCCCTGGCAATCCACGGCTTCACCCACGGATTCAGTTACACCTTCAAGACCGACGGCGTGCAGAACAAGGCGACGAATCCATTCGGCGTTGACTTCAATGGTCACTGGATCATGGCCGCATTCGTCGCGGTCTTGGCCAACGTGTACATCTTTTACGGCTTTGAGTCCGCGGGCGACATTGCCGAGGAGACCAAGTCAGCCCAAAAGCAGGTGCCGCGAGCCATGCGCAGCGCGCTGATCTACGGCGGAATCGCGAGCTTCGTACTCGTGCTGGGCCTCGTCTTGTCGACCCCCAAGGGCGGCGCGGCGGCCGTCGTGAGTGGGAATGTCACCGGGATATTGAGCGTATTGCCAAGTTGGCTGTACGACTTCTTCCTCGTCATGGTGATCATTGCGTTCTTCAGTTGTGGCACCGCCGTTCAAGGTGCCGGGGCGCGCGTCGCCTACGCACTGGCCCGAGACGGTGCGGTTCCTGCGAGCGGAGTGATCCGCAAGATCTCACCGAAGACCAAGACACCGGTGAACGCACTGTTGGTCGGCACGATCATCCCGTTCTTGTTCATGTTGCTCGTGCTCGTCAATCCGCAACACAACACTCACGTCTTGTGGTTCACGTGGCCGGCCAACGTCAACGCCCTGTTCGCGCTGGTGTCGTTCGCCGTGTCGGGCATCTACCTGTCGTTCTTCCTCACAGTGCTCGGCGCGATCATCGCGCGAACGCGCGGATGGAAGCCGAGCGGAACCTTCACCATGGGCAAGTGGGGGATGCTCGTGTCCGTCATCGGGGTCGTGTACCTCGGAGTCATGTTGGTCGACATCAACTGGCCGAGTCCGATCGGCAGCGGTCGCGCACTGTTCAACTACGGCTGGATCACGCTGCTCGTGATGATCCTGATCGTGGGGATTGGCGCCATCTACGAGGTGCTCGCGCGACCAGACAAGAACGTGGCCAAGCATCTCGACGACAAGGGACGAGTCGAGGAGCCAACTCCATCGGCCTAGCGCGCTGAGTATTCACGCACGGCGACGGTTGCCGCTGCGGCGATCGGTCAGACCGCGTGCAAGCAGGTGAAGTAGGCCCACGGCTTTGGTCCGGGTTCGTAGCCCTGGACCAGTGAGGTCACCTTCCAGCCCGTGTCGCGGACCAATTTCACTGGATCTTTGGTCAACTGACAACCGCCGGCGAGCACCTGCTCGATGCCGTTGAAGCGGTGCTGCCACTTGCGCACGCTCTCATCGGGCGCACTGCCGTGCTCAAGCACTCGCAACTCGCCGCCAGGTCGTACGACGCGCCGCAGTTCGCGCAGCGCGCCTTCGGCGTCGGGAATGGTGCACAAAGAGAAGGTCACGACGGCTGCGTCGAAGCTCGCGTCGTTGAGGTCGAGGTGCTGTCCATCGAGTCCGCCCCACTCGACGGAGATCGTCGTTGCCGCGATTCGTTCGCTGGCCATCTCACGCATCATCCCGGGCGGCTCGACGGCGGTCACCTTCGTGACCTCGGAGGGATAAAACGGCAGGTTCCGCCCGGAGCCGAATCCGATCTCGACAATCGAACCCGAGAGGCCACCGAGGCACCGACGTCGCCATTTGCGCATCCCTCGAGATGAGCACGCGAAGTCGACGATGCGCGGAGAGATGGTGTCGCCAAAGAAGCCCACGCGCGAAACCTACCGCCGCGAAGCGTCCCCGATCAGGATCCCTTCAGCGACCACGTTGCGCCGTCGGGCCCATCTTTGACCTCGATGCCCCCGGCGATCAGCGAGTCGCGCAGGGCGTCGGAGGTCTCGAAGTTCCCGGCCGCTCGCGCGAGTGCCCGAGCGCGAAGGACTCCCTCGACGATTGGTGTCGGATCGATCCGGCCGGCGCCCCCGGACTCGGCCAGACGCACCAGTCGCGCAATGGCAATCGATGCGTCGCGCCCGCCGTCGAGCGCCACGCGACCCAGTTCTTCGATCGAGTCCGCGTCGAGCGAGAGATCAGGTGCCGTGGGCGCGACGCGAGGTGTGCCACGACGTTCGAGGGATTCGACGGCCACCTCTGATCCCGACGCGATCGAGCGGGTCTCAACACCGCTACGCCAGTGGACTGCTCCGCGTCCGCGCACGCTCAGCGTGCCAGCATCTAGGTCGAAGATCGCCGCGGTGTGCTCGTCAATGCCGAGCGTGGCAATGCCACTGTCGAGCATGTCCTCCAGCACACGCAGCCGACGCTCGCCGAGGTAGCAGAAACGCGTGTCGTGGTTCTGACCTTCGGCGTTGTCATAGTGCGGGATCACGACGCATTCGATACCGAATCGGCCGAGGACGTCGAGGCCGTCGATCCAAAACGGTCGCTCACCGACCTTGTACAGCTCGTAGATCGGTGCGGTGAATCGCCCGAGGGTGAGCGCGGCGGCCGACGCGAAACTAACAACGCCACCGCGCGAGAGCACCGAGGCGAGACTGTCGCCCAGGGCAACCGGCCCCCACTGCTTCATTGCGTACGACGGGCTGCCAGGCCCCGCGAAAACGAACGATGCGGACTCGACACGCTCCACGAAGGCCGCACGTTGAAGGTCGCTGGCCGCCTCGACGTCGAGCAGGCTCGCGGGCTCCACATCGAAGTTCAGCGACGTGGAGAAGTAGTCGACGATCTTCGCGGTCAGTTGGGGAACGTTCTCTTGGAAACCAAAGGGAGAGTCGAGCATCACACCGCGGCGTGGAACCACTGTTGCGAGCAGGTCGCGATAGACGCGGACCATGTTGGGAGCAGTCTCACCAGAACCAAGAATTGCAAGGGTGCCGACGGCCACGCGTCGAGCGTAATGGTCAGTGCGACACGGTGACCTGAGCGATCGGATGGCGCTGCATGTTGGTTGGTAGGTTGATGTGCATGGATCCGCGATCGACCATCATTGTTCGCTACCGCGAGAGTGCTCGCGGACTGCCGGGGATCGCCGTAGTGATCTGGTCGATCATCATGGCCGTCTCGATGTTCGGCATCAGCGCCCACCTCGGAAGCTCGTTCTTCCAGATCCTCGCCATCAGTTCGACCTTCTTGCTGGCCGCCTACCTCGGCTGGTTCAAGTCAATGGGCATCATCTTTTTTGCCCCAATCGTGAGTTGGCTCTTCGCGTGGTGCCCCCTGATTGTTGGTGAGATGGTGCACCGAGGCATACTCAGTGGCTTGCTGTGGGGTGTGATGTGGGTGACGATTGGCTGGGTCGTGATTGGCGGCGCGGAGTTCCTCGCCCTGTTCTTGATGGCGCTGCCGTTTCGCATCGTCAGCGGGTTCGTCCATCACGACGACTCAATCGTGATCGAACGTCCCTGGGGCGGAACATACTGAGCCGTTGCTTCGCCCCACCGGCCCGCCAACGTCAAGATTGCGCCGGCGCGAGCTCAACCAGACCGCTCGCGATCGCCAGCGCCGCGACTCCCGGTAATTACGCCAGCGCGGCGCCGATGCGTCGCCACTCGTCGTAGGGGACGCTCGAGAGGTCTTCGCCGAGAACCTGCAGGCAAACGTGATCGGCGCCAGCTTGGCGGTGTTCGTTGATGCGCGAGATCACCGCACTCTCGTCACCGTGCACGACCATGGCGTCACAGAGCCGGTCCGAGCCGCCGCGCACGAAGTCGTCATCGCTAAAGCCGAGCCTTTTCCAGCTGTTGCGGTAGTTCGGGAGTCCGGTGTAGATCTCGAGGTGAGCGTGGGCACGCTGGAGGAACACCTCTCGACTCTGCCCGAGCACCACGGCCTGTTCCACACCGACGAACTTCTCGCCGACGGCCGCGCGGGCAATCGCGGTGTGTTCGGGCGTCACGAGGTAGGGG
>Ga0075017_100003036_pt1 | contig 10565 bp, 5 predicted proteins | sample AleBraG_ABR_2012_FD_71475 | JGI IMG/M metagenome (GOLD analysis project Ga0075017, IMG submission 71475) | Freshwater sediment microbial communities in response to fracking from Pennsylvania, USA - Alex Branch Run_MetaG_ABR_2012 | ecosystem: Environmental > Aquatic > Freshwater > Creek >... | reverse complement strand
AGCCAGCCGGTGGAACGTCACCTCCGGATACGGCGAAGAAGGCCCGGTGAGGAGGCTGCTGTCGTGGCCGTTCAGGTACTTGTCGAAGAACGCCAGTGTGTAAGCCAGGATAATTTCGTGCGCGCGGCGCGGGTCAAGCTGGCCGGGCGGAGGGTTGGCGAGCAGCAGGTCGGAGAAATGGCCGTGCTGGGTGTCGGCAACAGTTACGTCGTAGCGGTCACTCGTGGAATGCTCGAGCAGCGAGCGGTTCTGGTCCTCCACTTCGTGCATCAGCCTGGTTAGTGTGGGCTGGTCGGCTGGATTTTGCGTTTTGTCCGCCATGCCATGATGCATCAGCATTACCGGCTTCGGCGTTCCTTTCGCTGCGACGTCGCCGAAGAGTTGGCCGTCCTGATCGATCGCGGCCTTGACGCGGCGATCGTCCTTACTCATCTGGACTGAGGTGGCGCCACCGAAGGACCAACCCAGCATGCCGATGCGGGAGAGGTCCAGGCGCTTGTGAAATTTCTGGCCCGGTGCGCGGTTCAGCGCCTCAATCTGATCGAGAGCGAAGGAGGCGTCGGCGGTCCAGGTGGGGAAGACGTCGTTGCGCAGCCATTCGAGGCTCTTCGGTCCATCTTCTTCCAATTTTCCCGTGGGCTTGGGAGCCAGGAGCGTGTCGGGTTTGAACTGAAAGCCGTCGGGGAACAGTACCACCGGACCGAAACCGGCGTGGTCGCAACTGACGACGACGTATCCGTGGCTGGCGAGTTGCTCAGTCACGAACGTTGCGGTGAACCGCGCCATGCCGCCACCCGGCTGGTAGAGCAGGACGGGAAAGCGGCCAGGCTTCTTGGCTATTGGCGCATCGGTGACCGAGTTGGTTTTGACGCCGGTGAGCAGCTTATAGAGGGGCGCTTCGCCGAACTCCTTCGGGTCGTAGAGGTAGGGAGCGGGGCTGAGTCCGGGAGTCTTTTCGGCCGGGTACCAGATGCGTGCCAGGACGTGGCGGCGGTCGTTGGGGTCTTGGGTAAACGGTTCGCCGCGTTTTTGGTCGATCCACAGGAACTCATGAACTCCGACGGCGTAGGATCCGTTGAGCGCGATGAAAGGATGGTCCGGCACGCCCGGGGACGGCGGGGTTTGCGCCCGGAGGATGGCGGCGAGCCAGAGGAGGCAGAGGATGTGGCGCATGGCTGTAGAGAGTATATAGCCGGGCTGAGTGCAGCGGAGCCAAGTGGCGGTTTTCAGGCCTAACGGTCCAGCGCCGAGAACAGCTCGTCCAGGCTCGCGGAGAGTTCGCCCGCTCGCAGTGTTCCAGTCACGCGCACAGGCTCGGCGGCGGGTTGGTATTCCCAGGCGGTGCGCTTGACGGGGTCGATGATCCAGCAGAAGGGCACTCCCCAGGCATGGTATTCCTCGCATTTGCCGAGCATGGCGCCCAGGCGGTCTTCGGGGGACAGGATCTCGCAACAGAGCAGGACGGGCTCGGTAGGGTAGGGACCAGGAAAATTACCAGCTACCGAGACGTCGGGCACGAGATACTTGGTGGGGGAAATGCACATCGTCAGTTCCGGCAGAGCCTGCACGCCCTGACCCCGAAGTAGCATCAGCAGGCCGTATTGGACAATGGAGTGAAACTTGGTGGGCAGAGCCTTGGAGGAGACCACGCCGTCCCGGTATTCGGAGTAGGGCTTTTCCGTCAAGCGAAGGTATTCGTCAACGGGCATGGGATCATCTGCTGTGCTCATCGACCGTGTGCCTTGAAAACCCCTACTTCACCGCGATGGTCACCGGCGGACTATCCTGCCCCGCTACAGTGATCACCAACGGCACGCTATCGCCAGGCGCTACCGCCGGAACAATCGCATTCACCTGATACAGGCTGGCGAAGCCAGGCGCCAGTCCGGCAAAAGTGATGGTCGCCTGGACTCCACCGATCGTCAAGGAAATCGGTCCGTTCACTGTGGAGAGCGGAGAGGAGGGCCCGGCAACGCCATCCGGGACGGGCGGCGTCACCGCGCCCAGGCCAGTTGCGTACATCACGATATAGCCGCCGGCGCTCACCGGATTCGTTTTATCCGCCAGAACCTGCGCGCCCCCGTTCAGGAAGCCCAGCACCACTCCTTGCCCGCCGCCGGAACCATCGACGGTGAAGACCGCCGGCTGCGCGCTTGCGATCGTGACAGGCTGCGGCACCGAGAGCGCGTTGCCCTTGGCCACCACCAGCAAATGCGTCACGTTCTGTTGCAATGAGAACGGAACAACGCCATTTACCTGCCCGCTGCTCGAGAACAGCAAGGGCACGGTCACGCCGTCAATGCTCGCCGATGTGGTACCGAGCTGGTTGGGGAGCGGCAGGGAACTCGCCGAAGATTGTTGATCCGCGAGCTGCGATCCGAAAATGCTGATCAGCGCCCCCGGCGGTAGGGGCGAGTCCTTGGCAAAGCTGGCTGCATTGACCACGCCCCCGGAAAAGACAATCGGCGTCTGAAGGTTGGCCTGGGCATTTCCCATAATCTGAACCGTACCGGTCAGTCTCACCGTGCTGCTTACATTCATTGCGGCCGATCCTGTGATGGTGGCGTTGGCCGTCGGGTTCCGTGGCGCCCAGGTTGCAGCCCAACGGCCATCGCTCAGCGATTTAAGAGACAGTGGCGGATCGCCATTGGAGAACGTGGTCACCAACGATCCGGCTGCGATGGAATTGGCGCAATCGTCTACCACCCGAATTTCAATGGCCGCCGGAAAGCCTGCGGAGACGCTGAAATTGGCGCCTAACATGGTGAAGACCGGCAGCAGCTTGGTCGGCGCGCACGCGGGAGTGGTTGCGTGCGCCTTGGCCGCGGACGTTCCCGCCTGCGGTGTGACCACCAGAAGCAAGTCGACCGGCTGAACGGAATCGTAGCCCACGAAGCCCAGATTCAGTTGCGCGCGATAGACTCCGGCGGCCAGCGAGCGCGTGATGGATACGGGTGTGGCGGCAACGGTAATGGTCTGCGTCTGACCCGGAGCGATCTGTCCCGAGGGCGGGCTGTAGCCGAACCAGTTGACGCCGCCGCCATAAATCGGCGTGGAGACAAACTTGATGGCGCTGGCGGTGGGGTTTTGGATGGTTATGGTTTGTGCCGCTGGATTGGATCCGTTCTGTGCCGCTGTGAAGATCAGGCCACTGGGCGCCACCAGCGGGCGAATCAGCGTGCCTGCCCCGGCGAGGTTGAGAACCACCGTAGCACTTTGCTGCGGATTAGCGGCCGAAACGACCTGCACCTGGCCGTAATACGTTCCCGCCGCCAAGCCGGTGGGGTTCACGGAGACTTGCACCACGGGCGATTGATCCGTGCTGCCCACGGCGGGTGTTGCCGTCAGCCAGTTGGAGCCTCCCGATGTGGTTGAGGTGCTCACCTGGAAACCGAAAGGAACGGTTCCGGTATCGAGAACTTTGAAAGCCTGCGGCGGCGGGGCCGAGGCGCCGGCCACGGCATTGAACGTCAACCCAGTTTGCGAAAGGGCGATTCCAGTTGGCAAGCCCGAGACGGACACATTCACTGGGATCGTGACCGAGTTGGACGCGCTGGCAACCGTCACGGCTCCATGGTAGGTTCCGGGCGCAAAGCCAGAGAGGTTCAGGTCGATAGTGATCGGCGCAGCACCCAGCGTCGTGGTGGCGCCCATGAGCGGAGAAACCTGAATCCACGGCTGAGTCGCGCTGGAGGTAAAGTTGATAATCCCCGACCCGAGGTTGCTGGCCAGCGCTTGGCGCGAAGCGGTGGGAGCGGCGGAGGAGAGGCTGAACGTAAGTCCCGGCGCTTGCGTCATCACCTGTGGCAGCTGCGGCGGATTTACCGTATAGCTGACAGCCAGCGTTCGGGAGGGTGGATTGGCGTCCGGAATGTTGAGCGTGATCGAGCCCTGATAGGTACCCGGAGCGAACTTGCTGGCGTCGACGGATGTGTGTAGCACCGTTGGCAAGGTTCCGGATGTTGGCGAAGTGCTCAGCCCTTGACCGCTGACGCTGGCAGTGAAGGCGGATCCCGTGGTGTTGGTGACGATGGTGGTATCCGCCGCGAAAACTCCCGGCGTCGCGGTGGGCATCAGAAAGATGGCTCCGTTCCCCGAGCCCGTGACCACGTCGAGGGCGGGCTGAATCGTAACCGAGACGGGGATGGAAAGGTTACTGGCCCCGGCTCCGGACACGGCGACCGATCCGAAATACGAGCCTGCGGACAGACCGCTGGGATTAACCTGGACCGAAAGACTGGAAGGCGTAACTCCCGAAGCAGGACTGACCAGAATCCACGGATCGGACGCGTGCGCGGAAAACGCAACCCCCGACGCCCCGCCAATCGAAACGGACTGAGGCTGTGTCGGGTTCTGACCCAAGGATGCCGCGAAAGACAGAGCACTGGGTGAAGCGGCGAGGACAGCCTGTACCTGCACGGAAACAGGAAGAATCACCGATCCTTGCGTGGCGAACGGAGAACTAATCGTAACGCCGGCAGAGTACGATCCGGGGGCCAGACTCGTTGGGTTCACCGACACGGTTATAGTCGCGGCTGTAGTGCCGCTGGCGGGCAGGACGGTCAGCCAGGGCGCACTTGCAGGGACAGTTATAGAAAACGGCAGCGGCCGGTTTGAGCTGCTGATGGTAAACGTCTGCGGCGGCAGGGAATTGCTTCCTCCGGCGACGAACGACAGGCCGCTGGGCAGTGGATCAAACGGCGCCAACACCGTTAGAGTCACCGGCACTGCCGTCTGATTGGTCGCGCTCTGAATCGTGATGCTGCCGTTGTACGCGCCCGGCGCTAACTGCAGCGCGGCCGGCAGAACAGAGACAACCACGGTGGTTGGGGTGGTTCCGCTAGCCGGAGTGGCGCTGAGCCAGTTGCCGCCGGAAGAGGTACTTGCGGTCACTGTGAACATCACCGCGCCGGGGCCGGTCAGCGAAAGGGTTTTAGAAGCGGGCACGGTTGTGGCCGGCTGGGTCAAAGAAAAAGCGACGTTCGGAGGTGTGCTGGTTACCAGGCCTCCGGTGTTGCCGAGCATAAAGATCGCGGGAGTCCCTACGCCCGCCGCCGTTGCATTCACCTGGTAAGGACCGGCGAATCCATTGGCGGTGAACCCTGGAGTTGCCGCAATGCCGCTGGCGTTGGCCGTGACCATCACGCTCGTGACGGGGCCGGGGAAAGTGCCGCTTGCCCCGAGTGCCGGAGCCGTAAATGTGACCACGGTTCCGGGAACGGGATTGCCCAAGGCATCGCGGGCCGCGACGCTCAAGGGCAAGCTGAATGCGGTGTTGATATTGGCAGTTTGCGCGTTGCCTCCGGTGATGGATAGCGAACTCACCGGGCCGGGGTCATTGGTCAGCGAGAAGACGTTGGGCGTGGTGAACCCAGGCGAGGGCGACGTAAAGCCGACGCTGATCGCGTACGAACCGGCGGCGCTATTGGCCGTGAAGGTGGGCGCGGTGGCGATACCTTGCGCGTTGGTGACCGCAACCACGGAAGGCGCTCCATTGGGAAAGGTCCCGCTGGGCCCGGACGCTGGCGCCGTGAAGGTAGCGGCGATTCCGGGTACCGGGTTGCCGGAGCTGTCGTGAAACACGGCTTGCAGCGGAGCGCCAAACGAGGTGGCAACCGTTGCGTGCTGGTTGTTGCCGGCGCTGGGGTTGATGGAAGTGGGCGGGCCGTAAGCGAGGAAGAGATCGATCGCGGTGGCGCCGAGTTCGCCACCGGCGATATCGTCGCGGCCGTCCCCATTGAAATCGCCGGCCGTGACACCGTTCGGATTCGGCGGCACAGCGAACGTAACTCCAGCGCTGAAGTTGCCCGTTCCATCGCCGGTAAAGAGTTGGACAAGACCGCTGCTGGCGCCGTTGCCGATGACGACGATGTCCAGATTCCCGTCGCCGTTAAAATCGCCGGCGGCGATATCGAACCCATCGTTCATAGCGCCAAGCGAGATCGCGATGGCGGGAGCCGTCGGCCCGGTGGCACTTCCCGGAAAAAATTGAAAGCCGAATGGGGTTAGCACGACCAAATCGGTGAATCCGTCGGCGTTGAAGTCCGCCGCCACCATGGGGCCAGGGCCCGGGGCACTGGAATTCAGAGTTAACGGATTCGTGATCATGCGGCCAGCGGTGGAGGCAAGAAAGGTAATGGTGTTGGCTGACACGTCCGCCACCGCAAAGTTCCCGATGCCGTTGGTGAACTGCCCGCCGACCACGCGAAAAGGCTGGGGCCCGCCGCTGATGGCCACAACTGGCGCGACGAAAGTGCCATTGCCGTTGCCAAAAAGAACCATGGCCTGGCCACCGAACTCGTCGACGATGCAAAGGTCCATTTTGCCGTCCCCATCCAGGTCGTAGGCGGCAATGTCTTCGATCAGGCTCATGGCGCCGCCGGTGTAGATGATGGTTTGAGCGGCGAACGTGCCGTTGCCGTTGTTGAGGAGCAGGCTGGCGGTGTTGTCGCCGTTGGCTACGGCGAGGTCGGGCAGCCCGTCGCCGTTAAAGTCGGCGATGGCGATACCCCGCGGCGAACTACTCGCCGAGCCGGTCGGGTAGGACGTGGGCGCCTGAAACGTTCCATCGCCGTTACCCAGCAGGACCGTGATCCCGGCGCCATTGATGTTGGCTTCCACGATGTCCGTGTGGCCATCGAGATTGACATCGGCGGCATAGGGATGGAAGCCGTCAAATCCACCGGTGATCTGAGACGGATTGAAGCCAAGCGTTGTTCCACCCGGCCCGACGACATAGCTCGTAGCCGCCGACGACGGCTGGAACAGCCCCGAACCCACGTAGGTCAGCTTGAGGATACTCCGTCCCGATGGCAACTGGTTGGTGGTGATGGAGGCGATTCCCGCGTTATTGAAAACGCCTTGGGCGAGATAGTGGCCGTCGGAGGAGAGAATCACCTTGCCCACGGGGGCGGTTGTTTTCGCGGTAATGGCGACACTGGCGCTGCGCGTGGTTGTGTTGGGGACGATGGACTGAAAGCTGACCGTCTCCGGCGCCGGCTGGGCCAGAAGCGTGGACGCCGTCGTTAAAACCATCGCCGCGAAAGCAAGATGAGCGCCGCCCACCGCACTCAGCCGTGGCATTGAGAAAGTTCGAAGGCGCTCAATGTTGAGGCTTTGTCCAGCTTGTGTCAAGGTAATTTCAGCCCGTGTTTCTTTTATTACTAGCTTTCCAGGAAGCGTATCACAGGGATCGGTGTTGTTGCGACAAGGCGCATCGTGGAAAGTGTCAAAAACACTCCGGCGGTCAATTCGATGAGAGGCGCACGCCCTGATGGGCGCTAAGGCCTGTTATTCCGGCCGATGTCAGTTCCCACCGGTCAGCCAGTGCAGGCCAAGGCTCGGCCAAAACCTTCCCCGGAGGCTAGGTCCGGACGGATGCAGAACCGACTCCGGAGCGATCTTGGCATCAAAAATCAGACCGATAAAAGCGTTGCTCATCTCGTTCCAATTCTGAGGACCCCAGCGGACTTCTCGGGCGGGATCGGGATTGTACTGATTGTTCGGTGAGTTGTCAAAGTGCGAGATCCCGATGATGCGGGTACCCTTGGGGAGGGCGATCGGCTTGGCGAAGGTGTACCCTAACTGCCATTCGAAGTCGAATTTCCCCTTGAACACGGTTTCCGATTCGCCCGTGGGGTAAACCAGACGAAGCTCGTAGTCTTTCCCGCGGAGGTGCATGTGGGGCTGCACGTATGCCAGCTTGATGCCGGTCCCCACGGTGGCTTCACTCACCACCTCGACGTTACTCTCTTGCGGAGGAATCACGAGATTGAGAGCGGCAGGTCCAGTCGAAAGAAAGTAACGGGCGACGGGATGGTGCTTGGCCAGCACCAGGCCGAGCTTGGATACGTCCGTGGTGGGCTGGCCCACCGTGGTGTAATGCAGCTCAAACACCAGATCGGATCCCTTCGGCACCAACTTTGCCGCTCCCTCGACATCGAAGCGCTGGGCTCCCAACCCGGGGTTGAACTTTCCCAGGATATCGTTCCCCTGCGCCATCTGATTGCGTCCCATCGTGTCCCGCTGGGTTTCATAGTCGTAGGCTTCGCCCGGAGCTGCTTTTTCCATCCACCGCGATCCTGGCGGCCGCACCCAAACCTTTCCGTGGTGGAGAACTTTAGGATTTCCTGGCCGCATCTCGGCGGCCTCAATCCACAGATCCGACGGGAAATTGGTCTTGACGAGGACGTACTTGTAATTGATGGCGCCGCTTGCCGGCACTGGAAACGGTGTCGGCATTTCGACCACGATATCGGGCTTGATGTTCCAACCGTTCTGGAAAACCACCGGAGGCGGGGCGTCCTTCTTGTCCCCTTCCAACGCCCCCTGGTTGACCCAAGCCACCAGCGTGCCGATCTGTGCCTCGGTCAGGCGGCGATCGTTCGAAAAATGACCGTACTGGGGATCGGCAAACCAGGGCGGCATCTTCCGGGTCAACACGGCCGCCTTGATTGCCTTGGCCCAGGGCCGCGCATCGGCGTAGGTCAGCAGGGACAACGGCGCAACTTCGCCAGGACGATGGCAGCCTTGACAGTGCTGCTGCAGAATGGGAAGAACGTCCCTGCTGAATGTCACCGGGCTAGTTGGGTTCGGAGCGGCCATTGCCGCCATTCCCATTAAGCAACCAGCAAGAGATGCGCTGCGCTTTTTCATGCTGGAGGTTCTCCGACGACAGCCCTCGCCCACAAACGAGAATCAGGACGTGCAGCTAAGTACACCGTTTCAGAAGTTCGCCAATGTATTGCGAGACCGCATTCTGACGCCCGCCGCTTCGTTGCTGAGCCGCGACCATAGGGAGCGGTCGCCGCTGAATACGCGACCGTAATTGTGAAATCATGTGCTAAGCAGCGGTTCGGCTTCTCCCAAGTCGTAATCGTATGCGCACCAAGCCAGTCTTGCTTCGTACTTTAACCAAAGGGGTCGGCGGACGCGTTCAATACGCTTGACACCTTCGAAAAGATCGTGCTGATGTTGGTGGCAACGCCTGGCATGATAGCGCCCGCTGCGGTGGCCACAAAGCCGGCCATGAGTGCATACTCGATCAGATCCTGGGCTGGCGTCTCCATCCACAACCGCCTCAGCCTGAAAACAGCCAGCCGTGCAATCGTCATAGCCGAAGAATACCCTGATTCGGACAGGCTCTCAATCCGTAAGACATGGAAGTAGGAGGGTGGAACGCCTGTAGCCCTAAGAGTCCGATCGTACTACTAGCGCGAATAGAGGGGCGGTTGTTAGGGAGCGGGAGCCGATCCCAGGCGAACAAGTTGGCCGGGATTGCCGAACCGATCAGCGTGCGGGTATGCGGGATCGGTTCGGTCGAACAGCCCCGGCGCTGTGCGGCTCTCACACCCGGGCGATCCAGATAAGAAGCGCCCACCTAGTCACAGGACTGGGAAGCCAGCCACCCGCCCCAATGAGATACCAGCTTGCACTGTCGGCGATGATGGAGGCTTGAGTACAGTTCGTATCAACCGAAAAGCAGCCGGCCGACTTGCATCCGGCCATCCGTGGATTTTTACCAGCGATGTGGTCGATCGCGGGGAAGCGGCGTCCGGGGAGGCCGTCAGCGTAATCGGCCCGCGGGGCGAGCCGCTTGGCGTGGCGCATTTCAGTTCCACGTCGCAGATTTGCCTGCGGCTTTTATCCAGTCGACTGCAGCCGATCGATTCCGCCTTTTTTGAGCGCCGGATGGCCGCCGCGGAAGCCTTCCGGCGGCGAGTCGTTGTGGATTCCAATGCCTACCGGCTGGTACATGGGGAGGCTGATTTGCTTCCCGGCTTGGTGGTGGATCGCTATGGCGATTGCTTTACCATCCAGACCCTCGACCAGGGCATGGATCGCGCCAAGGGGACGATTGTCGACATTCTCAAGCGTATGTTCGCCCCGGTGGCCATCGTGGAGCGCAATGACGCCGCGGTGCGCAAGCACGAGGACCTGCCGCTGCAGTCCGGGGTGCTGATGGGTGAGCTCTCTCATCCCGTGGCGATTCGCATAAACCAACTGGAGCTGGAAGCGGATCTACTCCACGGACAGAAGACCGGCATCTACCTGGATCAGCGGGAAAATTATCTGGCGGGGGCCCGCCACGCTCACGGGCGGGCGTTGGACTGCTTTACTTCCTCGGGTGGGTTTGCCCTGCACATGGCTCGCCGTTGTGAGCACGTTGAGGCGGTGGACAGTTCTGAACTTGCCATCCGGGCCGCCGCCGCCAATCGCGACCGGAATCACTTAACGAATATCGACTTCCGTGAAGCGGACGTATTCGATCTGCTCACCAGCTACGCTTCCGGGCGGCGTCACTTCGACACGGTGGTTCTAGATCCGCCGGCCTTCACCAAATCGCGCTCAGCTCGTGAGGGCGCCCTTCGCGGCTACAAGGAGGTCAACCGCCGGGCGCTGCAGTTGTTGAGTCCTGGTGGCGTGCTGATCTCGTGCTCCTGCTCCCACCATATCAGCGAGGCAGCGCTGCTGGAACTCATTGCCGAGGCATCGCTGGAGACGGGGCGAACTCTTCGCATTCTGGAGCGTCGCACTCAAAGCCAGGATCACCCGATTCTACTCAC
>Ga0075017_100003035_pt1 | contig 10569 bp, 6 predicted proteins | sample AleBraG_ABR_2012_FD_71475 | JGI IMG/M metagenome (GOLD analysis project Ga0075017, IMG submission 71475) | Freshwater sediment microbial communities in response to fracking from Pennsylvania, USA - Alex Branch Run_MetaG_ABR_2012 | ecosystem: Environmental > Aquatic > Freshwater > Creek >... | reverse complement strand
CGGCGCGACGATCACCAAACCGTTCGGTGGCTCGGTGCCCGTGCCCAAGCCGAAGCCGGCCGACAGTGGACCCCTGCAGGTCGTGCGGTACCAGCCCATCGGTGACGTCGACATCGCGCCCGACCTCAGCGTGACGTTCAATCAGCCGATGGTGCCGCTCACGACGTTGTCGCAACTCGACCAGGCCGACGTCCCGGTCGAGGTCACCCCGGCGCTGAACGGTCGGTGGCGCTGGATCGGGACTCGTACGTTGCGGTTCGAGTTCACCGGAGCGGAAGATCGTCTCCCGATGGCTACGAGCTACCGCGTGGTGGTCCCGGCCGGCACCGCGTCGCAGAGTGGGCACAAGCTGGCGACGGCAGTGTCGTGGACGTTCCGTACGCCACCGCCGAAAGTGCTGACGTTCGCCCCGGAGAACACGACGGTCGACACAACGCCGCTCTTCGTCGCGACCTTCGATCAGCGCGTCGATCCCGACGCGGTCATCAAGACCATCACGCTCACCGCGTCGGGGAACAAGGTCGCGATTCGCCGGGCGACCACCGCCGAGATCGTCGCCGACGATCAGGTGCACCAGATCTCGCAGACGCGCCCGACGGCCGCTGGGTCGCCTTCCGGCCCGTGCCCAACTTGCCGAACGGGGCGGCGCTCACCATCTCCATCGGGCCCGGCACTCCCTCGGCCGAGGGGCCGCGAACCACGACGACGGCTTCGGTCCACACGGCCAACACGTACTCGGCGCTCGCGGTCACGGGCATCCAATGCGGCTACGGCGCCGGTTGCCGGCCCGGAACCGGCTTCGCCATCACATTCAACAACGGCCTCGACGCAAAATCGTTCGACGAGAGCCAAGTGAAGATCACGCCCGCGCTCGACGCGACGATCGGCGTCGAGGGCAACACCCTGACGGTCAACGGGTCGACGAAGCGCGACACCCGATACGTCGTGCACCTCCCGGCGTCACTCCGTGACCAGTTCGGTCAGACGCTCGGCAAGGCCGAAGGTTGGCCGTTCGACGTCGGCGAGTCGACCCCCGCGCTGATGGCGTTCCCGCAGTCGCTCACAACGGCGGACCCCTCCGCGAAGCCCTCGGTCGCGATCACTTCGGTCGGCAACCCGACGCTGACAGTCGACGTCTACGCCACGGATCCGTCGCGGTATCTCGACTACCAGAACCTCCTCGAACGGTGGGGGAACGACGACCAACTGCTGTCGACCTGGCACAAGCTCTCGACGACGACGATCACCGTCGACGGCGGCGGGAAGGACCTGACCGAGTCGACCATCGACTTGAGCGCCGATCTCCACGGCACCGCCGGCCATCTGCTCGTGGTCGTCTCGTCGAATTTGCAGCTCGCCAAGGACTCCGACCTTTACTGGCAGAACCGCCCCACGATCACGTGGGTCCAGGTGACGTCGATCGGCGTCGACGCGCTCTCGAGCGCCGACCAGCTGATCACGTGGGCGACGAATCTGCGCGACGGCGCGCCGCTCAGTGGCGTGCAGGTTCAGCTCGGCGGGACGAGCAGCTCGGGCGTGACCGATGCGGGAGGCGTGGCGCGGCTCCACATCGTCCGTGCCCGCTACCTCACGGCAACGAAGGGCTCCGACGTGGCCCTGCTCCCCGCGAGCGACGAGTACGAGTGGGATCCGGCGCCGGTGAGCGATTCGGTGACCGGATTCGCGTTCGACGACCGCGGCATCTACCGCCCCGGCGAGACCGTGCACGTCAAAGGCTGGTTCCGGCACGTGCACGCTTCGTCGAGCTCGGCGGTGACGCCGCTCACCGCGGCGCACACCGCACACTGGTCGGCACGCGATGCGTTCGGGCACGACCTCGGCCACGGTGATGTCGACTTGAACGCGTTCAGCGGCTTCGATCTGCAGATCAACGTGCCGGCGGGTGCCGCGTTGGGAGCTGCGTACCTGAACGTTTCGGCGAACGACGGCGGCGTGGGCGGGAGCGCGTCGGTGACGTTCCAGATCCAGGAGTTCCGCCGGCCCGAGTTCGAGGTCGTGACGCGCGCGGAGAGCGCGGGCCCGTATCTGCTCACCCAACCCGTGACCGTTGCCGCGCAGGCTCAGTACTTCTCGGGTGGCGCGCTGGCCGACGCTCCGACCGTCTGGCAGGTGACCACCAGCTCCACCACGTACACGCCGCCGAACTGGTCGGACTTCACGTTCGGCGTGTCCACTCCGTACTGGCTCAACGACTTCAGCGGAGACGGCGGCCTCGTCGGGCCCGTCGGCCCGGGGGGATTGCAGGGCGACGAAGGCATCCAGGGTGGTATCGGGTTCGAGTCGGGATGTTGCCCCGCGCAACCGGACCAGAAGTTTGCGACGTACACCGGTGTGACCGACCCGACCGGCAACCACTACCTGCAACTCAACTTCGACGGCGAAAAGCCTGATCTGCCCCTGATGGTCTCGGCCAACGCCTCCGTGACCGACGTGAACCGTCAGAGCTTCGCGTCGAACCTCGAGCTGCTCGTGCACCCGTCGTCGCTGTACGTCGGCATTCGTAGCACGCAGCAGTTCGTGCAGGAGGGAGACCCGATCGACGTCGAGTCGATCGTGACCGATATCGACGGCAAGGTCGTGTCGGGCCGCACCTTCACGATCACTGCGACACGAGTCGAGAACCGGTTCGAGAACGGCGCCTGGGTCGAGACGGACGTCGACCCCAGGCACTGCACCGTCACGTCGTCGACCAAGCCGGTGTCGTGCTCGATCAAGGCCGGAGCGAGCGGTCAGTACAAGATCTCGGCCGTCGTGACCGACGACGCCGGCGGACGCAACCGGAGCGAGCTGACGCGTTGGGTGAGCGGCGTCGACACCGTTCCGACGCGCAACGTCGCGCAGGAGAGCGCGACCGTGATCCCGAACCAGGACACGTACCACCCGGGTGACGTTGCCCAGTTGCTCGTGGAGGCTCCGTTCGCCAAGGCCAGCGGACTGCTCAGCATCTCCGCCAACGGCGCCACGCAGACCCAGGGCTTCACGCTCGAGAACGGCTCGGCGGTCGTCAAGGTACCGATCGCCGACACCGACACGCACGGGGTCACCGTGCAAGTCGATCTCGCCGGGCAGGCTCCGAGGCTGCGCGACGACGGGACGAAGGATCCCGACCTGCCCCAACGTCCGGCGTTTGCGACCGCCGCGCTTCCCCTACAGGTGCAACCGGCGAACGAACGGTTGACCGTGACGGCGGTCGCACGCGACCGCGTGACCAAACCCGGCGCGCACGACACGATCGATGTGTCGGTGAAGGCGCCCGATGGCTCGCCGGCCGGCAACGCCGACGTCGCGGTCGTCGTCGTCGACGAGGCGGTGCTGTCGTTGACCGGCTACAAGCTCGCCGACCCGCTTGCCGCGATGTACGCGGCGCACACCGGCGCACGCCCGGTCGACTATCTCCGCAACAGCCTGGTGCTGGCGAACCCCAAGGTGTTCGGCGAGCGCGCGACCACGCCGACGACCACTTCACCGGCGCTGCACTCGAGCGCGGGTGACATCGGGCTCGCGGGCCCGCAAGGACTACAGGGCGACGAGGGCATCCAGGGCGGCATCGGTCCGCAAGGCCCGAGCGGCGCGCAGGGCGCGGCGGGAGTGACCGGACCCGGAGGTGACGCCATCAACGGCGCGCTGCGCTACTCCGCACTCGCCGCGCCCTACGCCAAGTCCGCGTCGTCGCGCAGCACCCCGAGTGGGTTGACGGTCCGTACGAACTTCAATGCACTCGCGCTGTTCTCACCATCGGTGCGCACCGACGCGTCGGGTGTCGCCCACGTGAATGTCGTGCTGCCCGACAACCTCACGCGGTACCGGGTGATGGCGATCGCGGCCGACAACGGCAGCCGGTTCGGCGCCGGCGAGTCGACGCTCACCGCGCGGCTCCCGTTGCAGATCCAACCGTCGGCGCCCCGCTTCGCCAACTTCGGCGACCGGTTCGATCTCTCGGTCGTGGTGCAGAACCAGACCGACGAGAGCATGACGGCCGACGTGGTCGTGGACACGGCCAACCTCACGCTCACCGACGCGCACGGACTCCGCGTGAAGGTGCCGGCCAACGACCGGGTCGAAGTGCTGTTCCCCGTCGAGACCGAAGCCGCGGGCACCGCTCGCTACCGGGTCAGCGCGAGCGACGGCTCGGATGGCGACAGCGCGACCGGCGAATTCCCCGTGTACACCCCCGTGACCACCGAAGCCTTCGCGACCTACGGGGTGATCGACAACGGTGCGATCGCCCAGCCCCTGCAGACCCCGACCGGCGTCGTCCCCCAGTACGGCGGGCTCGAGGTCGACACGTCGTCGACCGCGATGCAGACCCTCACCGATGCCGTCGTCTACATGAACGACTATCCGTACGAGAGTGCCGACGCGTACGCCTCGCGCATCATCGCGCTCACGTCGTTGCGAGACGTGTTCGCGGCGTTCGGCGGAGCCGGCGTTCCGACCCCGACGCAGGTGGACGCGCGCATCAATTTCGACATCAAGTCACTCCAGGCGCTGCAAAACAGTGACGGCGGGTTCAGCACCTGGACCCGCGACGGCGACCCGCAGCCGTACATCAGCGTCGAGGCCGCCGAAGCGCTCGTGCTCGCACGGCTCGCCGGCTTCGCCGTGTCCGACAGCGCACGCGACCGGGCGCTCGCGTACATCCGCGACATCGAGTCGAAGTTCCCGTCGTACTGGGACACTCCGGAGCGTCACGCGACGAGTGCGTACGCACTCCACGTGCGTTTCGAGGCGGGGGATCGTGACGCAGCCAAGGCCGACGCGCTGTACCGATCCGATCCCGCGCTGCCGCTCGACGCGCTCGCGTGGCTGTGGCCCGTGGTGGACGATCCCGCCATCAGCGGCGCGATCGCGACGACGATCGCGAATCGTGCCCACGAAGAGCCGGGCACTGCGACGTTCACCGCGTCGTACAGCGACGGCGCGAACCTGGTGCTCGGTTCGGACCGCCGCACCGACGGCATCGTGCTCGACGCGCTCATCACCATGCAGCCGGCCAGCGATCTCATCCCGAAGGTGGTCGCGGGGCTGATCGGGAACCAGGTCCAGGGCCGCTGGGACAACATCCAGGAGAACGGCTTCATCCTGGTCGCGCTCCATCGCTACTTCGAGAAGTACGAGGCGCAAACGCCCTCGTTCGTGGCCCGCACGTGGCTCGGCGACACCTTCGCGGCGCAGCACTCATTCCAGGGACGTTCGATCGACACCCAGCACACCCTCGTGCCCATGACCGATCTGGATCACAACCCGAACATTGTGTTGCAGAAGGACGGTACCGGTCGCCTCTACTACCGTCTCGGGCTCCAGTACGCGCCGTCGAACTTCAAGCTCGGCGCACTCGACGAAGGATTCGTCGTCGATCGGCAGTACCAAGCGGTGAACGATCCCGGCGACGTGCGCCAGGACACGGACGGCGTGTGGCACATCAAGCCCGGCGCGATGGTCCGCGTGAAGCTCACGATGGAAGCCGATACGAACCACACCAACATGGCGCTCGTCGACAACCTGCCGGCCGGACTCGAAGCCGTCAACCCGGCACTCGCCGCGTCTCCCCGCCCGCCGGCCCAGAAGCCGGCCGCCGGCGCGGCGCCCGGCCCCATGTGGTACGGATCGACTTGGTTCGACCACGAGAACCTGCGCGACGATCGCGTCGAGGCGTTCAGCTCCTATCTCTACGGCGGGACGTACGACTACACGTACGTGGCACGCGCCACGACGCTCGGCAACTTCGTCGTGCCGCCGGCCAAAGCCGAGGAGATCTACGCCCCGGAGGTGTTCGGACGGTCCGCCAGCGATCGGGTCGACATCGGGTGACGGCTACCCGATCATGCGGTCGGCGAAGCGGCGAAGGAGGTCGAGCTTCTCCGACAGCGGTTGCGTGTCGGGCTCGGTGGTGTAGGGCCAACGGAAGCCGACGATCGCGTCGGTGACACCGAGATCCTCGAGCCGGCGTACGCCGTCGGCGCTGTAGGCGTCGACCGAGATCGCGTGGATCTCGAACGGATCGCGTTCCCGGCCGTAGTCGGTGCGCAGTCGTTGCACCCGCGTGATCATCTCGGCGAGGTCGCCCGCGTCGCCGCCGCCATGGATCCAACCGTCGCCCCGCTGCGCGGCGCGCCGCAGCGCGGGCGGCGAGTGCCCACCGACGAGGATCGGGATCGGCTGCGACGGCACGGGTGCGATCTTGCAGCGGTCGAGCTGCCACACCTCACCGTCGTATTCGAACCATCCGCCGGCCGTGAGCCCGCGCACGATGTCGATGGTCTCGTCCATGCGGGCGCCGCGCTTCTCCCAAGGCAGACCCATGGCCGCGAAGTCTTCCGGCCACGGACTGATCCCGACCCCGAAGCGCAACCGGTTCTCGGTGAGCACCGCGATGCTCGCGGCTTGCTTGGCGACGAGCACCGGCGGTCGGATCGCCAGCTTGAGCACGAAGGTCGTGAACCGCAGGCGCGTGGTCTGGGCCGCGAGAAACGGGATGAGGGTGAACGGCTCGATGATCGGCTTGTCTTCGAGGAATGCTCGATCGCCGTCGGCGGTGTAGGGATACCGCGTATCGGACTCCGCCGGGAAGAGCACGCTGTCGGGGACGATGAACGAGTCGTATCCGGCGTCGTCGGCGGCGCGCGCGAGCGGCCCGAGATATGTGGGGTCGCAGAACGTCTCCGCGTAGCTGAATCGCATGCAGTGGCGCCCTCAGTCGGCGAGCAAGGATCGTCCGAGCTCGATGCTGGCGAGTTCGCCGGCGAAGAAATGCTGCGATCCGGCGTGGATGTCGCGGAAGCAGGTTTGCAGCGGGCCATCTCGCAGCGCGTCCGTGCCGGCGAGGAGGTAGGCCCGCCGAACGACGTCGGCTCCGTCCTGGGTGGCGTGCACGGTCGCTTGGCGCGCCAGCAGGACCTCGGTCGGGTCCGCGGAGCCGGTCTCGAGCGCGGTGCGCTCCGCGACCGCGAATCGCTCGTGCACCCACGATGCCGCGGATCGGGCTCGGGCTTCGAGATTGGCCAACTCGATGAAGAAGCGCTCGCTGTCGCGCAACGCGGCCGAAGCGCCCATCCGCTGCTTCGACTTCGCGATCGCGGTGAGCTCGTCGAGCGCGCGGCGCACGACTCCCAACGCGAACCCGGCGTGGCCGGCCGATGTGAGGCCCATCACTCCCAGCTCGTAACCCTCGCCGCCGCGCCGGCGTACGGGCGCGAAGAAGTCGAAGGTCGCGCCCGAGGGAACCCACACGCCGTCGACCGAGTAGTCCCAGCTGGCGGTGCTCTCGAGGCCGAGCACGTCCCAGTTGCCGGTGAATCGCACGTCGGCCGCCGGCAGCAGCGCGAAGAGCAGCTGAGGGTCGGAACCGTCGACGGGTTGCGTCAACACGCCGGCGCCGACCCACGCGGAGTGCCGGATGCCGCTACCGAAGTGGTAGTCGCCCGTGATGCGGTAGCCGTCTCCTTCGGGTACCGCGACGCCATTGGGTGCGAACTGACCGGCTGCGAGCGGGACGCCGTCGGAGAACAGCGTCTTCGCGAAATCGTCGGGCGCCCATGCCCCGAAGAACGCGATCGTCGCCGCGTTGGCCATCAGGCACCAGCCGGCCGAGCCGTCGGCGCGCGCGATCTCCGCGAACACGTCGATGGCGTCGACGACCGATGCCTCAGCGCCGCCTGCCGCGCGGGGAGTCATCACCGCGTGCAGGCCGGCTTCGGCGAGTGCGTCGACCGTCGCTTGCGGCACGGGTTCCGGTCCCGCCGCGCGCGCGTTGCGATCGACCAGGTCGAACAAGTCGCGGGCAGTGTCGCGTAGCGTCGTCATCGCTCGACCTGACTCAGAGGCCCGGGTCGGTGAGCCCGGCGTCGTAGGCGAACCGCACGAGCTCGGCTCGGCTCCGCAGACCGAGCCCCTGCCGGAGCCGGGCGCGGCTGGCTTCGATGCTCCGCAACGACAGGCCGAGCAGGTTCGCGATTTCGTAGTTCGTGTATCCCGCCGCGATCAGTCGCAGCACCGAGAGCTCGCGCGCCGTCAGCCCGTCGATGGCTCCCGGCGCGACGTTGCTCCGCCGCGACCCGCCCGTAGAATCGGCTTCGAATGCCGCTTCGAGACGCGCGGCACGAAGCGCCGCATCGACGAAGCCGAACCGGGCCCGTGCGTGAGGCTGCACGGCTTCGAGCAGCGCGCGAAGTTCCCCGGTCTGGTGATCGACGAGCGCGGCGTCCTGCGACGCGTGAACCAGCTCCTGCACGTCGTCGGCGGTCCCGATCCAGCGCTTGATCTCGTTCGAAATGCCGCGCACCGGCAAGGCGCGGAACGCGTGCCAACGAAACTGACCGTCGAAGCGCCGGATGCGAAACGACTGCACGAAGGGTGTCACCGAGCGAGTTGCATGCTCCCAACCGGCGCGCGCGCCGTTCCTGTCGTCGGGATGTACGAGATCCAGCCAACCCCACCCGTAGTTCTTCTGTCGGGGAAATCCGGTGAATTGTGTGCCCCGCTCGTTGAAGTAGTCGGTGGCGCCGTCGGCGTCGGCGAGCCACACGAGGTGACAGAGCGACTCGGCGATCTCCTCGAACCTCGCCTCCGCCTGCCGCGCAGTCCGCGTTCCGTCAGGCGAGTTCATGTCCGTCTCCCATTTGTCGAGTCCCGCAACGATCGCGCCGGCGCGCTCGCGATGTCCCCGCACATTCTCGCAGGTAGGGACCGCGCAGTGTGAGAGTGGGCCCTTGGCCCGGATGGGTGGTCACGGTCGGTGGGGGTGCCTGCCTCCCAACTGAACGGGCCGCCTGGACGAGTCGGGCCGGGCCGGGCAAGATCGCACCCTTGAGCTACAGGTCCAGATACCCCGGTTGGGTCAGGGTCGTCGTCGGCATCGTGGTGCTCTTCATCGTTCTCGCGGTCGTTGGCGCCGCGCTCGGGCACTAGCTACTGGGCCGTTCGCGCACGCGCCGCGCGTTCTCGTGACGTTTCGTGTCGAAAATCGCCGTGTGATGTCGCGAGAACGCGGGAGGGTTGAACCTCCGGGAGCGGCGATGGAGTCCGGCGACGGCGCCGCGGTGTTCGAATACTGGGCCGACACTTCGTGAGTCATGTCACCGAGCGGGTGAGTCCCGACAAGGTCGGAACCGACGTCCGCGGCGAGGAGCAGCTGTGGTGGACGCAAGCGAAGTCGGCCTTTCCCGACCTGACATTCAGCGTCGAGCTGCTGATCGAGTCGGGTGACCTGATCGTGTCGAACTGGACGGTGCGCGGGACGCACACGGGCACCCCGTTCTACGACGTACCGCCTTCGGGCCTGCCGGTGACGATCAACGGCACCGCGATCCTGCGGATCCGCGACGGCCAGATCGTCGAGCACTGGGACGGGCCCCACTGCCAACAAGGTCTCGGTGTGATCCGCTGAGCAATCCGCCCGGGCGACCGCAGCCTGCGCACAGGTGACTCTTCGGGAGCCGGAGTCGCGGGCACACGCACTGAGCTACCTTCGGCCGACATGAGCAGCCCCGACTTGGGTCACTGGCCCGACCTCACGCTGGCGGCGTGGACGGAGACACGCGACACGCTGCACATGTGGACGCAGATCGTGGGCAAGGTGCGCCTCGCGCTCGAGCCGATGGTCAACCATTGGTGGCAGGTGCCGCTCTACGTGTCGGCGCGGGGCCTCACCACCTCGCTCATGCACACCGAAGGCCGCGGGCTCGAGCTCGAGTTCGACTTCCTCGACCACGCTTTGCACGTGCGCACCTCCGACGGCGGAAAACGAGAGGTCGCGCTCGAGCCGCGCACCGTAGCGAGCTTCTACGAGGCGACCATGGCTGCACTCGCGGATCTCGACGTGCACGTGTCGGTGCTCGCGCGTCCGGTCGAGGTGGTCGAGGCCATCCCGTTCGCGGAGGACCAGCGCGGCGCGTACGACGCGGATGCGGTGCGACGTTTCTGGACCGCGCTCATTCAGGCGCATCGGGTGATGACGCGGTTCCGTGCGAGGTTCCTCGGCAAGGTGAGCCCGGTGCACTACTTCTGGGGCGCGCCCGACCTCGCGGTCACGCGCTTTTCGGGTCGCCCGGCGCCCACGCATCGCGGTGGCGTTCCGAACTGCGCCGATTGGGTGCAGCAACTCGCGTACAGCCACGAGGTGAGCAGCTGCGGCTTCTGGCCCGGCGGCGACGAGGAAGGTGCCTTCTACTCGTACGCGTATCCTGCGCCCGAGGGCTTCTCCGACTGGCCGATGAAGGCCGAGTCCGCGTATTACGACCCGGCGCTCGGCGAGTTCCTCTTGCCGTACCGCGCGGTGCGGACCGCGGCCGACCCGGACGCGCTGCTCCTGACGTTCTTTCAGGACACCTACGACGCCGCGGCCGAGCTCGCGGGCTGGGATCGTGCCGCCTTGGAGGTGCGAACCTGATGCAGATCGCGGGCTCCGCGGTCGTGATCGGCACCGCGGTCGTGGGCGAAGGGTCGGTGCTCGCCGAAGGGGCCGTCGTGCGCTCCGACCAATCCAAGGTTGCGGTCGGCACGGCATCTTTCGTGCTCGAGAACTCGGTGATCGTCGGCAACGCCCGCATT
>Ga0075017_100003033_pt1 | contig 10571 bp, 6 predicted proteins | sample AleBraG_ABR_2012_FD_71475 | JGI IMG/M metagenome (GOLD analysis project Ga0075017, IMG submission 71475) | Freshwater sediment microbial communities in response to fracking from Pennsylvania, USA - Alex Branch Run_MetaG_ABR_2012 | ecosystem: Environmental > Aquatic > Freshwater > Creek >... | reverse complement strand
CTCCGGCCAGCAAAGGCCAGGGCCGGCCAATTCCGGTGCCGTCGAAGGGCGAACCGTCCTTGTGTTCGCCGTAGCCATCGCCGTTGTAGCGATACCAGCAGGGGCCTTGCGGCAATTGCACCGCGAGCAGAGCGTCGATGGCGCGCAGCGTATTCAAGATGCGTGGATCGTTGGGCGCGCGCAGGCCGAAGCGCACCAGGGCGAGCGCGTCGGGGCTGATGATGTGATAGGCCCGTTCGCCATCCTGGCCCCCGTCCTGACCGGGGGGTCGATTCTTGATGGGAACGAAGCCTTGCGTGGGCGAGGCAGCGCCGTCGGTATCGGGCGGCGAGATGCGGACGTAATAGCCTTCGATGCCGAGTTGCTGCGCGAGATCGCCGCCGGTGGCGTAGGTCCAACGTTCGATGTTGTCGTTCCAGGCGTCCGCGGTGTCGCGCAAAATCTGCGCCTGCGTGCCGTGTCCGGTGAGGTCAGCAATGTCGGCTGCGGCCAGCAGTCCGGAAATTTCCGCGGCGAGTGTGAATGGGGAATAGCCGGCGTCTTCCTCCCAGCGATCCTGTTGCGTAACCGGGCCGTTACGGATAATAAAGCTGGCGGCATTGCGCACCATGGGCCACCAGCGGTCGAGTGTGCCGAGTTGCTCCGGAGCCTGGCGGCGGATGAGATCGAGCAGCAGGATGGGGAATGCGGTCTCGTCCATCTGAATGCCGCTCCAGTAGGGGCGCCCGTCGAGCCAGAGATTTTGCGCCCAGTTGCCGGCGGACTCCTGCGTGGCCTCCAGATATCGCAATACGCGTACCGAGTCGCTGACCGCTCCGGCTGCCAACAGGGCGCCTGCGGTCTCGACCAGATCACGCGGCCACACCAGGTGGTAGCCGCCGAGATCTTCGTCGCCTTTGTTGAATCCCCAGGGAATGGAGAGGCTGGCAATGATGCCGCCGAGAAAATCCTTGGACTCATGAGCGCGCAGCACCATGGTCGATGCGCGATAAAGATCCCACTGGCGCTCGGGTTGATCGAGGGGAAGCAGGGTTTTTTGCCAGTTGCTCCACTGCGAAATGTAATGTTGCCGGGTATCGGAATAGTCTTCCAACAGGGCAGAGCGTACTTGTTGACCGGCCTCGCTCCAGAGGTGTCCGAAACCGAGGGCTAGCACGAATTCGCCGCTGCAGGCTGCGAGATCGATTTCGCCGGTGAAGGCGATGTTGCCGTTTTCGGCGCGGTCGTACTCCCACTGCATCTGGAAGTGTTTTGAGATGTCCTGCCAGCCGTCGGAGAAGCCGACGAATCCTACCGACATTTTCTTCCATGGAGCGGACGACGCCATGCCCAAAGCTGCGCCATCGTGCTCGGCGAAGAACGCAGGCAGTCCCTTGTAGTCGCCCATCCAGCCGGTATTGCCGTAGCCGCAGTTGGCGAGGTGCGGCGAAAGCAGCGCGTACAAGTGATAGTCGGAAAGCTCGCCCTGGAGCGGCTCGAAGCGTATCTTCTGCAGAACAACGCTGCGGTAAGGATCGGTCAGAACTTCCTTGTGAATGCGGTAGCGCCCGCTATGGCACGTATTAAGCAACCGGTAGGCAGGAATTCCCGGCTCGATGGGATGGTTTTCGAAATCGCAGTTGCGCTTTTCTTCGGAGAAGAACTCATGCCCATCGGTGACGATGAATCCCAGGTCGCGCGTGCAGGCCTGATCGACGCGCGGGAAGTACACTTCATTGAGAATGCCATGGCTGAGCGTGAACCAGACTTTGCTGTGCTGATTCAGCGCGGTACCAACGCCGCTCTTAGCGCTGGAGGTCCAACGGGGAGGGATTCCGGGCCAGCCGGGTGCAAACTTGGTTTGTGCATCACTCATGCGATCTCGTTCCTGTGGCCGAAGGCGCGGTCGCGATGACGAATTGACAAAGGTTTGACATGACAGGTAACTCCTTCGGGCACCGAAGTCATCAGATAGTCAAGGTCCCAAAAAGATGCAGATTACATCCCGGAATAGTTCAACGATAATAGACCAAGCACGCTGCAACATGGTGAAAGAACCAAAAACACGGACGGCGATGATGATGGCCGCGCTGTGCTTGTGCCTCGCGTTGAGTCCCCGCGCGTGGGCCGAGGATATTCCTGGGAGAGGTGCAACGTCACCGCTGGATCGGGGCTTCACGGGACTGTACAACCTCGACTTTGCCGGCGCCCAGAAAAATTTCGCGGCGTGGCAGCAGCAGCATCCCGATGATCCGGTCGGTCCGGTCAGCGAGGCTGCCGGATTATTGTTCTCCGAGTTCAACCGGCTTGGGGTGCTCGAAGCGCAGTTTTACGAGAACGACAAGTCATTTGCGGACCGGCCTAAGCTGGCGCCGGATCCGGAACTGAGGGGCCGATTCCAGGCTGCGATTGGCCGAGCCGAAAATCTGGCGCATACCCGGCTGGGGAAAGATCCGAAGGACCGCGATGGCCTGTTCGCGCTGACCTTGTGCGCAGGACTGCAGGCGGACTATGCCGCGCTGATTGAAAAGAGGAACCTGGCTTCTCTGCATTTCACGAAAGAGGCGTCCGTGTCGGGGCAGCAGCTGCTGGCCGTGTGCCATGACTGCTATGACGCGCTGCTAGCCACTGGATTCAGCAAGTACATCATCGGGAGCATGGCCGCGCCGGTGCGCTGGATTCTTTCGTTGGGTGGATTGCCTGCCGACAAACAGGGTGGCATCGCCGATCTGCAGACCACCGCGGAACACGGTCACTACCTTGCGCCCTTCGCGCGTATTCTGCTGGCGATTGCTTATGTACGGGAGAAAAACAAACCTCGGGCGCTCGAACTCCTTGGCGGCCTACGGGATGAATTTCCGGGCAACACACTGTTTCCGCGCGAGATTAGCCGCTTGCAACGCGGACGCTAAAAGAACAAGCGCTAAGTCAATCCTCGCCCTGATCCTCAAGCCGCATTCATAAGAAATTTACTCGATTGTAACCGTCCTGTAACACTTCGCCGATAGAACGAGGATACCTACCATTAGGAGGAATACTATCGTTATGCGCAAAATTGTCCTGCTGTTGGTGTGCGCCCTGTTAGCCCTGCCTGCAATTGGGCAGACTACGCTGAACGGAGCAGGCGCAACCTTCCCCAATCCAATCTATTCAAAGTGGTTCAGCGAATATCACAACGCTCATTCGGATGTTCAGATCAACTACCAGCCGATCGGCAGTGGCGGAGGAATTCGCCAGGTCACGGAAGGAACTGTGGAGTTCGGCGCCAGCGATATGCCGATGACCGACACTCAACTGCAGGAAGCCGAAGGCAAGCTGAAGACCAAGGTGCTGAATATTCCTACCGTGCTGGGAGCGGTCGTGCCGGTTTACAACGTACCCGGTGTTAGTGGTGACGTGAAGTTCGCTCCAGACGTTTTGGCGGACATTTATTTGGGCAAGATTTCCAATTGGAATGACAAGGCGATCGCCAGCGCGAATCCCGACATCAAATTCCCCAACCAGGACATCGTTGTGGTTCATCGATCCGATGGCAGCGGCACTACTTTTATCTGGACGGATTATCTCTCTAAAGTCAGCCCGGACTGGAAAAGCCAGGTCGGCAGCGGAACATCGGTAAAGTGGCCCAAAGGACTGGGCGGCAAGGGGAACGAGGGCGTTGCCGGTTCGGTTCGGCAGTTGCCCGGTTCGATCGGGTATGTCGAGTTGATCTATGCGGTGCAGAACAAGATTCCGTACGGCAGCGTACGAAATTCGTCCGGAGCATTCTTGAAGGCGACGTTAGAGGGAGTAACTGCGGCCGCCGCATCGGCTCCGAAGATGCCCGCGGATTTCCGTGTGTCGATCACCAACGCCCCCGGCAAGGACTCTTATCCGATCTCAAGTTTCACCTGGCTGCTGATTCCACAAAAATCGAAAGACGCGGCCAAAGGCAAAATTCTGAACGATTTTCTGAACTGGATGGTTACCGATGGACAGAAGATGACGGCAGCTTTGGAATATGCACCTCTGCCGGATTCTGTGGCGACGAAGGTGAAGGCAGCTATCAAGCAAGTCAACTAATTCCCGGAACCGGCCAGCAAGAAGTTTGGCCGGCTTGAAGGCAAAAATTCGGCGCTCCGGGCAGAAAGCCTGTCCGGGCGCCGATTTTGTTGTAAGGAGGACAAGCTAGTAACGGCCTTGAGTGGGCGCAACGGCAAGCTTCTCGATGGTCTATACTATGCTTCCCGTGGGTTCTGCGGCCCGCCGCGTACCAGGCACGACCATTCCAGTTTTCGAGTGGAGAGCAGGGAACGACGCGGCCCACAACCGACTGGGCGCTTGCTATGGCTCGAATCTCGCTCGACAATCCCGAATACCTCATCAACCGTGATGTCTCCTGGCTCGCGTTCAACCGGCGTGTGCTGGAAGAGGCCGAGGACGAGGGCAATCCTCTTCTGGAGCGGGTCAAGTTTCTGGCCATTTCGGCGAGCAATCTCGACGAGTTCTTCGAGGTGCGGGTTGCTGGAATGATGCAGCAGATCGAGGACGGCTACAACGAGGCCGGGCCCGATGGCCTGAAGCTGACAGAGAAGCGGGATGCGCTGGCTAAACTGGCGCACGAGTTTGTGGGCGATCAGTATGACTGCTGGAATGCGCGCCTGCGCCCCGCGATGGCTGAAAAGGGAATTCGCGTGCTGGGCCTGGACGATCTGGACGCTGCCGGTCTGCGATTCGTAGACGAGTACTGTGAGCGCGAACTCGATCCGCTGCTGACGCCGGTCACGGTCGATCCGGCGCACCCGTTTCCCCGCGTCATCAACAAGGCTCTGTGCCTGGGATTTCTGTTGCGGCGCAGACGCCGCTCGGCTTTGACCTACACCGGGGTCGTGTCTGTTCCGCGAGTTTTGCCGCGGCTGGTGCGGTTGCCTTCTGAAGGGACGACGGATTTCATTTTCCTCGCCGACCTGGTCGCGCATCACGCGGTAAAGATGTACCACGGGTACGACATTGTTTCTTCCGCGCCGTTCCGCGTGACGCGCAACAGCAATCTTTATCTGGCAGAAGAAGAGGCGCGCAGCCTGCTGGAGTCGGTCCGCACCGAGTTGCACAACCGGCGCAAGGGCGATGCCGTGCGCATGGAAATCGAAGCCGACGCGGATCCTGAGATTATTGACCGCCTGCGGTCTGTTTTTGAGCTGGATCCGTGGCAGGTCTTTCCGGTACATGGGCCGGTGAATCTGTCGCGCTTGTTCAATATCTACGATCAAGTCGAGCGTCCGGATCTGAAATACCGCGCGTTCACCCCGCGCGAGATGCGGCTGACGGCCAAATCGAAGGATTTGTTCGAGGAACTGCGCCAGCATGACGTGCTGCTGCATCATCCCTACGACTCTTACGATGCGGTGGTGTCTTTCATCGAGTCGGCGGCGGAAGATGACAAAGTCTTATCCATCAAGCAGACGTTATACCGGACCAGCGAGCATTCGCTGATTGTGCCATCGCTTATGGATGCGGCGTCGCGCAAGGAAGTCACGGCGGTGGTGGAGTTGAAGGCGCGATTTGATGAGGCGTCGAACATCCGCTGGGCGCGCGACATGGAAGACGCGGGCGTGCAGGTCTTCCACGGGCTGGTTGGGCTGAAAACGCATTGCAAGCTGTCGCTGCTGGTGCGGCGCGATCCGGACGGCATGACGCGCAGCTACGCGCACATCGGCACCGGAAACTACAACGCGACGACGGCGAGAATTTATACCGACCTAAGCCTGTTCACCGCGAATCCGGAGATCACGCGCGCGGTGCACGACGTGTTCAGCTTCCTGACCGCGTATGCGGAGAATCCCAGCTACGAGCCGCTTCTGGTGGCTCCGCTCGATCTGGCCGAGAAAACCATCGCGCTGATCGACCGCGAGGCCCAACACGCGCACGAGGGCAAGGATGCTCGCATCATCGCGAAGATGAATGCGTTGCTCGACAAGGGCGTGGTGCAGGCGCTCTATCGCGCTTCGCAGGCGGGAGTGCAGATTGACCTGATCGTGCGCGGCATCTGCGCGCTGCGTCCCGGCGTTCGGGGGGTGAGCGAAAACATTCGCGTGCGCAGCATCGTGGGCCGCTTTCTCGAGCACAGCCGCATTTACTACTTCGGCAATGGCGGCGGCGAAGAAATTTACATCGGCAGCGCCGACTGGATGCCGCGCAATCTTTATGAGCGCGTGGAAGTGCTGGTTCCGCTGCGCGACGAGTTACTGCGAGACCGGGTGCGGCACGAAATCCTCGATGCCTATCTCGCCGACAATCGAAAGGCGAGAATTCTGTTGCCGGATACGACTTATATCCGGGCGTGGCAATCGCCGCATGGCAAACGCAAAGGGCGTCCGCCGTCTGGTTCCGCCGCCTTCTGTTCGCAGAACTTTCTGATCGGAGTTGCCGAAGGAAAGGCGCCGGTTGTGCCGCCTGTGCCGCCTCCCGTGCGCAAGCGCAGAGTGGCTGTGCGGAAGAGTAAAGTTACCGTGGGCAGGGAGCGATAAGCTGCAATGATCCTTTATTTTTTGCGTCACGCCAGTGCTGGGGTGCACGTTCCGAATCCGAAGAGAGACGAAAAGCGCGCCCTCGACAAAGAGGGAATCGAGCAGTGTGGTTATGTCGGTCGAGCGCTCAATGCGCTCCAGGTCCAGGTGGACACGATCATATCGAGCCCGCTGAAGCGCTGCACGCAGACCGCCGCGCTGGTCGGAAACGAGCTCGGCTACGAAGGAAAACTGCTGATGGATGCGGGGTTGCGTCCGGAGGCTGGGTTGGCCGATTTCCGCAAGTTGCTCGATAAATATGCGCGCCAGGAAGCGATCATGGTGGTCGGACACAATCCCAACCTGAGCCAATTTCTGGGATCGGTGATCAGCGATTCCGGGTGTGAAGCTTCGCTCGAACTAAAAAAGGGCTCTGTGGCCAAGGTGGAAATGCGGCGAACGTCCGGCACACTGCAGTGGTGCCTCACGCCGAAAATTGTGCGCATGCTTTATGACACGGCTGTTGAAAGTTCCCGCCCGAAGACCTCGCGAAAGTAAGAGCAGTCCTTTTCGATCGCCCACAGTTCCAGGTCGACTCCCATGCGCCGGCGTGGGACGAGCGTGAGCTTGACTTCCGGGGAACGAAGCCCGATGCGGATTCTCTGTACGGCCCGGCTTCGGCCCAGGTGCAAGGCGCGGGCCAGGCGCAGCAGGATGATCGCCTTCTGCACATCCGGCCGTTCGGCGGCGTCGATCAGTTTCATGGCGCCATCATCGGCAGTGGGACGCGACTTCCCTAAATAGCGCGCGATAGCGGCGATCACACGCCGTTGTTGCGGCGTATATCCCAGAATCTCAGAGTTCGAAATGATGTAGTGCGTATGCCGGTGATGGCCGTTGCGGTTCAGGTAATCGCCGACTTCGTAGAGCATGGCCGCGGCGGAGAGCCATTCGCGGTATTCGGGAGGCAGGCGGTGCACGGTTCGCAACCCTGAGAAGAGGAACATGGCGGACTCGCGCACATCCAGGGCATGCTTGCGGTCGATGTGGTAATGGTCGATCGCTTTCAGAATGGACTCCCAGCGCTCGGATTCGATCTGCCGGCCAGAGCGGGTGGTCCGGTCGTAGTCGGCGGCCATCTGGGCGAGGATGCCGTCGCGCAATCCAAGCGGGGAATAGCGGAAACCATTGAGATGAAGACGCTCGAGCAGTTCGTGGTACACGAGTGCCCCGGCCACGATGATTTCCGCGCGTCGCGGGCCGATGCCTTCGATGTTGCGGCGCTCTTCCAACGGGAGGCGAGCGAGACGCTTGGCAGTGCGGGCCATCTCCGACTTGGTCACGACCGGGCGCTCGCGATTGCCGCTGCGGCGCATGTGGGTGGCGACGGCGGCCAGGGCAGCGGCAGTGCCCGAGGTGGCGGTCACATTCTTGATCCGCGCACCCGCAATGCGGACGGCTACGCGGGTTACCTCGCGCGCGATGAAGCCGCGCAGCCGCTTCAATTCACCCTTACGGGGAGGATCGTGGGGCAGAAATTCATCCGTGAGCCGCACTGCGCCTAAGGGCAGACTGACCGCGTCGCGAATATGTCCACGCTGCGATACCGTGAGCTCACAGCTCCCGCCGCCGAGATCGATCATCAGGGTGGGCGAGTAGTCGGCGCGGGGACTGGAAATGAGGCCGAGGTGGATGAGGCGCGCTTCTTCGACCCCGGAGATGATTTCGACTCGCCAGCCTGTAGCCGACCGCACCCATTCGAGAAAAGCCTGCGAGTTGCGAGCATCGCGCAGGGCGCTGGTCGCCACCACCCGCACTGTGTCGGTGACGATCTGCTGGGTAGCGCGATGGAAGCGGCGCAGCACCTTTACGGTTTCCGCCATCGACTCGGGAGTCAGAAATCCGGAGCGAAACACTCCCTCGCCCAGACGCGTGACTTCGCGATCTTCGTGCAGAGGACGCAGGCGCCCGGCTTGTAGCCGGGCTATCTTTAAACGCACGGAGTTGGATCCGATATCGACCGCGGCGAATGTGGGCATGGGAGAAGCTTCACAGTTTACATGCAGGCCGCCCCAATCGTCAGCCCAGACTCACCGCAGGACTCACTTTGTCGAGGAAAGCAGTTCTTGTGCTAATCTCACGGTTTAGCAGACCGGCTCCGTTTTTTAACACCTTTGTAACAAGCCTTTGCTACGGTGAAGGGTGAATGGCCAATCCTGCCTTTCGACGGCCTGATATGCCCGGTCCGCAACCTGTCGCTGAAGAGAAGCTGAAATCCGCGCCGGAGCAGGCAGGCCTGCTTCTTAGCGCCTCCTCAGGCGAATGGCCCGACCGCGTCTTTTATTACGCGATGACCGTCTGCGGCCTGGCCGTGCTCGGTGTTCTGGTCCTCATCGTCTACGAACTGATGGCGCGGTCTGGCCTGTCCTGGCACGCCTTCGGCTTCAAATTCTTTGCCAGCCAGGAGTGGGACCCCGTCAACGAGCAATTTGGGGCGCGTCCATTCATCTACGGAACCCTGGTGTCATCTCTGCTGGCGCTCATCATTGCGGTTCCACTGGCGGTGGGCGTGGCGGTATTTACCACCGAAATGTGTCCCAAGGGGCTGCGGGGGCCGCTCTCGTTCTTCGTGGAATTGCTGGCGGCCATCCCCAGCGTGATCTACGGGCTTTGGGCGATTTTCGTGATGGTCCCGCTGCTGACCCAGTACGTTGCGCCCGTGCTGACGAAAACGCTGGGCTGGACCCCGCTCTTCAGTGGCCCTTTCTACGGGTATTCCATGATGGCTGCCGGCATCATTCTGGCGGTCATGATCATTCCGATCATTTCGTCGATCACTCGCGAAGTGCTCATGGTCGTACCCCAGCACCAGCGGGAAGCGGCCCTGGCGCTGGGCGCTACGCGATGGGAGATGATCCGGGTGGGGGTGCTACGCAACGCCCGGGCGGGAATTGTCGGTGGAATCATTCTTGGCCTCGGCCGCGCCCTGGGCGAAACCATGGCGGTCACCATGGTGATCGGCAACCGGCCGGAGATCGCGAAATCTCTCTTCGCGCCCGGATATACGATGGCCAGTGTGCTGGCCAATGAGTTCAGCGAAGCCACGGGCGACACTTACCTGTCCGCACTTATCGAGATCGGTCTGGCGCTGTTCCTGGTTACGATTCTCGTGAACGCTTTGGCGCAACTGCTTGTCTGGACCGTTACCCGCGGTCAGCCTGCGAGGGGCAATGCCTGATAACGCTGCTACCGTGGCGTTGCATCAAGTCTCGCCGATAAGCCTGCGCCGACGTGTCGTCGATCACACCATGACTGGCCTGGCGGTCGCGACGGTCGTGATGGTGCTCGCTCCCTTGATTGCCATCTTCGGCTACCTGGTGTATCGCGGAGTGGGATCAATCAACTGGGCGTTTCTGACGGCGCTGCCCAAGCCGGTGGGCGAGGCTGGCGGCGGCATGGCAAATGCCATCATCGGATCGGTGCTGATCTTAGCGATCGCCAGCATCATCGGCGTGCCCTTCGGCGTGGGCGCGGGAATTTATCTGGCAGAATTCGGGCGCAATCGCCTGGGCAGTGCGGTTCGGTTTACCGCCGACGTTCTGAACGGCGTTCCTTCGATCGTGATCGGCATTGTGGCGTACGCGATTGTGGTGCTCTATCAGAAACACTTCTCCGCCTTGGCTGGCGGGGTGGCGTTGGCCATTATGATGGTTCCGACCATATGTCGAACCACTGAGGAAATGCTGTTGCTGGTTCCGCAGGCGTTGCGCGAGGCGGCGTATGGCCTGGGCGTGCCGCGCTGGCGCACGACTTTATCGATCGTGCTGCGCACCGCCACTTCGGGAGTCATCACCGGCATCATGCTGGCCTTCGCGCGTGTCGCGGGCGAGACGGCGCCGCTGCTGTTTACGGCATTCGGGAATCAATACTGGAACCTGCAGCCGAACCAGCCCACGTCCGCTCTACCCTTGCAAATTTACGTGTATGCGATCTCTCCCTACGACGAATGGCATCGCCTGGCATGGGCGGGATCGCTGGTCCTCATCATTCTTATCGTCACGGCAGTTTCGGCGGTCCGCTACGTGGTGCGTCGCGGAAGTTTTGGAG
>Ga0075017_100003031_pt1 | contig 10572 bp, 10 predicted proteins | sample AleBraG_ABR_2012_FD_71475 | JGI IMG/M metagenome (GOLD analysis project Ga0075017, IMG submission 71475) | Freshwater sediment microbial communities in response to fracking from Pennsylvania, USA - Alex Branch Run_MetaG_ABR_2012 | ecosystem: Environmental > Aquatic > Freshwater > Creek >... | reverse complement strand
TTTTCCCGCTTCCGCGCTTGCGTCAACCAGGTCAATCAGTGCTCTGCCGACGCGAAGCTGCACCATGGAAAATTCAGGTAGCTCGCTCTCAATATAACAGCCAAGAACGTCAGTGTAGAAGCGTACCGCCTCATGCATTCCACTAACCAAGAGCAAGACGTGGTCGATGCCTTCCAATGCGAATGGTGGCCGAATTGAATGCGCCATAGGAACACTTCTTATCGCCGCCCAGATGTTGAGTCAATCGTTTTTCGTGATGACCCAACGATCGCTTCAGAGCAGCTTGTCTGAGGCGGCGGATGACCGGTATTGGCTGTCCTTTGCCAGACGGGCTTCCCGGAAGCGGACGCTGACCGGTTGCAGTAGTATCCGTGCAATGACACGAACGTTTTGCGGGCGCCGTTTCTTTCCAGTCGCAATATTGTTGCTGTCGGCGTACTTTGGTTCAGGCCCGCTGCATGCCCAGATGCCGTTTTACAACGACGATACGTCGGTGACCGCGCCAAAGAAACTGCATGTCGAAGTCTTTGATGAGTTCGACGGTCTGCAGTCTTCGCAATATCCCGACTTACGGCAGAATACCGCGAATTTCAGAATCAACTTTAGCCCCTGGGACGGTCTTGAGCTGGATTTGGATGCACCGTATCTTTCGATCAACCGGGCGCCCGGATCGAATAAGTCCGCCGGTGTTGGCGACACCAATCTGGGTGCAAAGTGGCGTCTGCACGAAGCGACTCCGGACTCGGCTCTGCCGTCGCTCGCTGTCAGCTTCTATGTTGAATTTCCAACGGGGAATCAACAGCAGGAATTAGGATCGGGCCTCACCGATTATTGGTTGAATTTCGTTTTGCAACAGCCGTTGGCCGAGGCGACGCGGATGAACATCAATCTGGGCGTGCTTTTTGCCGGCAACACGAGCACGGGCGTCGTCGGAATTCAGACTCGACGCGGCCAAGTCTACACGGGCGGCTTTTCGTTGCTGCATGATGTGACACCTCGTTTGACGGTGGGCGGTGAACTGTACGGCGGTGTTTCCGACGGCGCCGGCCAGGACAAGACCCAACTTCAGGCCCTGTTGGGTGCGCAATACGCGATTCGCGACGGCCTGACCCTCTGTCTGGGAGTACTCGGCGGAAAATACGGTGCAACACCGCGAGTTGGCGCACAAATTGGAATTGCGATCGACTTTCCAGATGTTCGCGGACCGCGGGAAGCCAGTTCCATCAATCTGTAGATTGGAAAAATGTCGGCTGATTCATTTACCCGTGCCAGGAGATCCCGATGAGCTGTGATCCGAATATTCTGCGGAGCGTCCCCCTGTTTGCCTTGCTCGACGATGATGAGATCGCCGTGCTCGCCGCTCAGGTGGAACTTAAGAATTTCACCGCTCGCGAACGCATCTACAAACATGGCGACCCCGGTGGCCAGGCCTATGTCTTGATTTCCGGCCAGGTTCGCGTCACCACGGTTGACGAAGACCAGCAAGAGGTCATCGTTTCTGAGCCGACGCGCGGCGAGTTTTTCGGATTCGCCTCGATGCTCGAACAGATTCCCCATCAAACGTCCGCCATCGCCCTCGAGGAACTCTCATGTATTGAAGTGTCCCGTGACGACATCACAGTCTTACTGCAACGCAAGCCCAATGCCGGGATGGACCTGCTGACCGCGCTCGGGCGCCAGCTCCATGCGACGCAGGAGTTGGCTCGGATGCGAGCAACTCGCAGTGCCAACGAACTCATCGAAACCGAAGCCACATTCGGCGAGCGCATTGCGGATCACGTCGCGCGTTTCGGAGGATCCTGGACCTTCATTATTGCGTTCGGCGTGCTCATGGTCATCTATACATCCATCAATATAGGCTTGGGCGCCAAGGCTTGGGATCCTTACCCATATATTTTACTCAATTTGTTCCTGTCGATGCTGGCGGCACTCCAAGCACCCGTCATCATGATGAGTCAAAATCGCCAGGACACCAAGGATAGACTGCGCGGGGAACTGGATTTCGACGTTAACCGACGTGCTGCTTCCGACATTCAGGGCCTCGCCCGTAAGTTGAACTTGCTCGACGAAAAGATTGATGACGTTAATAAACTATTGCTTGGCGGCAGTACTCGTTAGCGCCAGCCGGGGCAACGGATCGGTCATGACATGGCGTAAAGGGTGCAGCCGCCGACTAGTAGTCCCGCTGCTTCGACAGACCAAGTCGGCAAGGCAATCCTCGTTCGCTTTGTGCCATCTATGAGAACTGCGAACGGGTTGGCATAAAGTGTTTGGGCGGCAAGCCGATAGAGGTATATCCGGCAAGGCGAACTCTCCTGCCGTATCACCTTTTTTGGAGCCAGCGTGCCCGACCTAGAACATGTTATCTACGCAAGCGCCGCAACACGTCAATTCGAAATTGCTGACCTCTCGGCACTGCTGCAGGCGGCGCGCCAGCACAATCACGCGCATGGGCTCACCGGGATGCTGCTTTACACGGATGGCAGCTTTTTCCAGGTGCTGGAAGGATCTCCTGACGCGGTGAAGGACCTCTACTCCAGGATCATAAAAGACAGGCGGCACAACCAAGTGACGAAAATCGTGGCTGAAGCGATTCCCAGTAGATCGTTTGCTGATTGGACGATGGGATTCTCTCAGGTGTCCCGCAAGGAACTTGCGCTCATCTCCGGTACCAACGACTTTTTTTCTGGCGCGAGCTGTTTTCTCGGCTTGGACTCCGGGCGCGCCAAGAAATTGCTCTCCGCGTTTCGTGAGGGACGATGGCGCAAGACTCTGGCTGGGGTGCAGTCGGAGGCTGTGTGAGCAATGCCGTGCAAGTGTCCGCTCGAGTCGCCGGCCAATCGCAACCGACGGTATCCCCCGCCTTGGCGCCCGCCTTTTCTTACGCCTTCCAACCCATCGTCGATACCGTCGCACGGGAAGTGTTTTCCTACGAAGCGCTGATCCGCGGTCCTGCCAATGAACCTGCAGTCCGGGTATTGGAGCAGGTGCCGGATGATCTCAAACACCAATTCGACCAGGACAGCCGGATCCAGGCCATTACTCTTGCTGCACGGATTGGATTGAAGTGCAATCTCAACCTCAATTTCCTGCCTAGGAGCCTCGAACTCTGCGCGGATGCCATCGGTCATACTTGCAAAGCGGCCATGGACAATTGTCTGCCGCTCGAGCGGATCATGCTGGAGGTGACCGAAGGCGAGGTAATCAACGACCATTCACATTTTGCGGCGTTGCTGAACGAGTATCGGCGATTGGGAATCAAGCTTGCGATCGATGATTTCGGTGCAGGTTATTCGGGCCTGAATCTCCTTGCCGAGTTCCAGCCGGATCACGTAAAAATCGACATGAATCTCGTGCGCGGTATTGAGAGCCATGGCCCGCGCCAAGCCATCGTTCGCGGCATAGTGCAGGTATGCGGTGATTTGGGTATCGATGTCATTGCCGAAGGTGTTGAGACGATTCAGGAGTTCCGTTGGTTCGAGGACCACGGCATTCGGCTATTCCAGGGATATCTGTTCGCAAAACCCGAGTTTGAAAAATTCCCGAGCGCTGTTTTTCCTTCGAGCACGCGCTGCCCAAAGCATAGCGACTCCAAACAAAACAATGCCGCCGAATGTGAAAAGAATCGTGCGGAAGGACTTGGGTAGTGAGTCCCCTAAGCTGAGAAACGCGCCGGGATTCTCAACGTGTTGAAGTCGCACAAAATCGTGGAATAACGATACCGTTGCGCCCGGGTCAAGCTGCAGGCGGGCGGCCAATTTGGTTATTTGATCGCACCCAACGCAGGCAAGCATTGTCGTCAGAACTACGGCAATACGGGTCAAATTGCGCATGTGCACGTCCTAGCATTTCTCTTGCCGAACCTGGAGTCTACTGTATCTATAGCCTGGCGCCGGATGTGTATGTTTGACTCCTTGCGGCCGTCTACGAGCGGCCGCTTTTAACCCTCAGTTGCCGGCATTGGATTTCAGCTCCCGGAACCGCCCGCGACATATGCAGACTTCCTTGTTGTGCCGAATACGCTGATTCGGTTTCACGTTGAAATTCAACTGCCAGGTCTGTAATTTCTCACTCAGCTTGGCCGCCTCGGAGTACCGTAGCGATGACAACCGAAATTCGAAGCGCTGTATGTTGTGGTTGCATTGCGGCATGCCTTTGCACAGCGCCCACGGCGGTGTTGGCTGCCGCGGTCAACGGCGATCTTCCTCGACGCACGAACGCTTTAACCGAGAGTTACGGCAAAGCCGACGTCATATACGACTCGGTGCGCGACGACAAAGGGGAGCGGGTGCGCGTCATTGTCACGCGCCCGCGCGACGGCCGCCAACCCTTTCCTGCGCTGTTCGTGGCCGGCTGGCTGAGTTGCGATTCTGTCGAGGCCCCGGCCGGTACTGAAGACGCCAGCGGTAAGGTTTTTCGCCTGCTGGCGGACCTTCCGGGCATTGTCACCGTGCGAATGGACAAGCCGGGCGTTGGCGACAGCGAAGGCGTGTGTAAGGAGACGAATTTTGATACCGAACTGAGCGCCTACCGCGCCGCGTTTCGCAGCATGTCGCGATACCCGTTCATCGACATGAACAAGCGGTTTGTCTTTGGAATCAGCAACGGTGGCGGATTCGCGCCGTTGGTGGTGGAAGACGCGCAAGTTCGCGGGTACGTGATCGTCGGCGGCTGGGTGAAGACATGGTTCGAACACATGATGGAAATCGAACGCCGTCGCTTCGAGCTTTCGGGAAAGACGGCTGAGGAAGTCAATGAACTGATGCGCTCTACGGCGCAGCTGCTTGAGGGGTATCTCATCGAAGGGCGGCGCCCGACAGAGATATTGACGAGCCGCCCGGAATTGCGGCCAGCTTGGAACGGCGACGACGATAGTCACGTGTATGGCCGTCCAATAGAGTTTTACCAACAGTTGCAGCGGCTCAATCTCGAAAGAGCATGGGCCAAGGTTCGCGTACCGACGCTGGTTCTGCATGGGCAGTACGACTGGATCATGACTCGCGGCGATCACGAGCGCATTGTCGCGCTGGTCAACCGGAATCTTCCGAATGGCGCGCAGTTTGTCGAGCTGCCTGAGACCGGCCACACATTCGAGCACTATTCAGATATGCGTGCCGCATTTGAATTCAAGGCGTCAGCCTTCGATCCCACCAATGCCCGAATGATTGGCAGCTGGATTCAAAAGCACGACTGATCCGGTTACATCCGTCGGCTTCGCATCCTTGGCCTGAATGGCAGTTTCTGGGCACCTTGACGAGTTGACGCTACGCTTGGTGCTGGCCGATTTTGCCGGTCGTCGTTCCCAGGAAATTGATACCTGCGACCTTCCTCGCGTTGCCCAGGGGAGAATTGTGACCTGCATCGGCCGGGTGTCTCCGTGCAAGACAGATGTGAGGTTAACCTGCTCGATGTCTGCGAGCCATTACGCTGAATCCGAAAAGGCCGCTCAGCAGCATCCACGAAGATGCGGGGAGCGGGACGGTGCTGTTGTAAGCGGTATAGCCGCTGGCACTTTGCACGGAGACGCCGGCGTAGAGATTTGTGAGACTCACCGCAGGATCGATACTGAGCGAGGCAGCGTTGACGCCCACGGTTGAATGATCTTGCCCCGCGACCTCGGCAACAAAACTGATCTGCCCGCTGGAGAGCATGCCCAGCGTGATCGGCACCGAATAGGTCGTGGTACCCAGGGTTGGTATGGGACTGTAGACCGTAGGCGACACGGAGAGCTGCGCGTTTTGCGCGTAGCCAACCAAGCCGGTACAGGTCAAGGATGCGCAATCAGTTGTGGTGCCATTGGGTCCCTGGACGAATTGGCTCGTATTATAAAGAGCTAAGGTGTAGTTGGTCTGCGCCAAGCCATCAAGCGAGCCGCCGGATGCCGTCACGGTCAACGTAAGGGTACCGAGAACGGTATTCGCGTTTACGCTGGGCCCGGTGGGTAGATTTTGGAGAGTCAGTGTGTCCCACGACTCGGCGGTCCCGTAGGTGCCCTCGCCGCTACCGTCGCCGGTGAGCATCACGGAAAGTTTGGACGGCGAAAGATTGGCATTCGCACTGGCGCTGCTGCTGAGCAGCGGACCCGAGGTGGCGAGCGCACTTGTCTGGGACTGAAATCCGTTCGTGTAATTGAATCCACCCAGCGTTCCGGTGTTTTGCTGCGCAGTGTCGTAATCGGCCGCATAACTATACGTGCCGTATGTGATGCCGGCTGCCGAAGCCGATGTTGCGGTCACCGCGGAACCCAACGCGACTGCGGCCATGCAGAGCGGCAGGCGGGAAGGGCGGAGCGGGTCAGGAGGTCGTTTCAGTGGAGCTGAACGGCTGTCCATGCTGATCTCCTCGATCGACTCGGTTTGGCCTGTACCCTTGATTTGTTGTCTTAGACCTGCGCTCGCTATCGTTCGAACGCTACCACGAAATATGTTTCGCGACAATAATGCGCAGGGCAAGCGGGCTGCGTTCGCTCGAGATCCAATCGTACCCCTCAACGCGGCCCTGGGAATGTCTGGGAGGTACCAAGGTTGGTGCGCGGCCCGGGAGCAACGATGACCCACTGCCGCCTTCGCTAGCCTCCGCTTTGTGGCACCGCAAGATTTGCAACGCCAAGGCTCATCGATGTCGCTTCCCGCGATTCGCTCGCAAAAGTCGGAACGCGTTCCGTCGAGGGAGTGAACAGTGTTCCGTGGAGGAGTCATCTGCACGTGCGTCGGTGTCGTGTTCCAATGATCGATTCCTGCTCAACTGGAAGTCTCGTCGCAAGTGTTCTCGACCTGCGTAACGTGAAAATGTACGGGCTTGGTCGTCTTCGGAATCAAAATAAGCGCAACTGGATGGTGAACAGTAAGAGTTACTTCGATCAACCGGTCACCACATTGTTTGCGCGGAATCACATCGATAAGATTGACGGTGATATTTGTTGCCGATTCCATCACGTTTTCGATCGCCAATGAGTACACGTGATGTGGGTTAGAGCCGGTTGTCATTACCAACAACGTCTTTTGATTGAAGTCCACCGGGAAGAAAGGATGGGGCACCCTTTGCCGCATATCGCGACTCACACGGGGCTCGAGTTTTGACCAAAGTGCTTTCCAGCCGTCGTCCGACTGAATCGCCTCTGAGGTCACCGTCTCTGGAGCTTCTTTTCCTTGAAACCATAGGCTCGGCACGAGAAATTGATACTCAATCAAGTGAAAAGCTGGCTTGAATTCGACTGCGTGAACGGATCCCGCGTAGAGCGTGCCGAGTATCGCCAAATAAGAGAGTTGTGGGTTCATGTGTGCTCGTCTACTTTATCTTCATCTCGTCAGTAAATATTAGCGCACATCGCAAATGTCGGCTTTCCGGCGATCGGCATAAGATGGTCGATGACCGGTATTGTTAAGGATTGTCCGATACCTGCCCCAGTGCGCGCAATTTACCGACCTCGGAGAGGCTGGGGGGGCAGGTGTTGGACAATCCTCAAGGGAGGAAACCGCGGGGACGTGCTGATGCCGATCAGCAAAGACGCGGCGCTATGGGGATTTGAACGTCGGCAGAGGTGTATGGGGCAAGTATTGTCGCGACGGCGTGAGCGATGTGTGTCGGAGGCGAGCCAAGTACGCTGCGGAACCGGGCATCGTAGTGACGATGGTGGCGGCAATGCCGGGACGTTTTGCAGAACGCGGCGACGGGCGTTCGTGACGGCATGATGGTGGTAACTGCCGCCGGCAAAGAGGTTATTGAAGCGCCGTCGTTCATGGTTGGACCGATGAGCGCGGCGGTCCGCGGATGTGCAGAGCGCGGGCGAAGGTCTCGATGATGAGCATCGGGGCGCCGCAATGCCGGCACACGAAGGTGGGCCGCGCGTGACCGTGATCGGTGCCGCCGTCGCTGGGGCCAGCGGGAGGCGTGGGCGCCGGCTGATGTAGGAGCTCGCGAGCGGCGGGGATGTCGTGCTTGCGGTTGGCGTTGGCGAGCAGTCCGTAATGGCGGATACGATGAAAGCCACTGGGCAACACATGCAACAGGAAGCGGCGCATGAACTCCTCGGTGGCCAAGGTCATCGTCTTTTGGCGCGTGCGGCCGTGTTCGCGGTAGTCCTTCCAACGGAACGTGACGCCGCGATCATCGTGTGCGATGAGCCGGGAGTTGGAGATGGCGACCCGGTGAGTGTAGCGTGACAGATATGCGAGCACCGCCTCGGGTCCGGCAAAGGGGCGCTTGGCGTAGACGACCCACTCGCACTGACGCAAGGGTGCGAGCCAGTCGGCAAAAGCCTCGGCATCGGTGAGATCGATGTGCTCGCCGAAGAACTTGAGCTGACCCTCACGGTGCAGGCGCTGCAGTTCCTCCAGGAAGCGACGCCGGAACAGCCGCGACAGCACCCGCACGGGAAGGAAGAACCCTGGCTTGCACGGCACCCAGCGGTCGGCATCGGGGGCGAGGCCGCCGCCGGGCACGATGCCGTGCACGTGCGGATGGTGAGTCAGCGCCGAGCCCCAGGTGTGCAACACCAAGGTGGTGCCGATACGAGCCCCCAGGTGCTTTGGATCGGCGGCGATCGTGCGCAAGGTCTGGGCGGCGATGTCGAACAATAAGCCATAAATAATCTCCTTGTTGGTGTAAGCGACGGCGCTGATGGGCGCGGGCAAGGTGAACACGACGTGGTAGTACGGCACCGGCAACAGGTCTGCCTGGCGCGCCTCGAGCCAGCGCTGTGCGGCACTGCTCTGGCACTTGGGGCAGTGCCGGTTACGGCACGAGTTGTAGGCGATCTGAGCCTCGGCGCACGCGGAACAGCGCAGCGCATGGCCGCCGAGGGCGGCGCTGCGGCACTGTTCGATGGCCGACATGACCTTCGTCTGGCCGAGACTGAAGTGTCCCCGCTCAGCATCCCGCCACGCCGGCCCGTGGGCGCGGAAGATATCCGCGACCTCCGGGCGCGACACGAGTCGGCACTACGTCGGTCGAGTTGGCTCCAATGGACTGGTCACCTGAGCCAGCGTGGCCGTGGCGAGGTGGGTATAGAGCGCTGTGGTCTCAAGTTTTTTGTGACCGAGTAGGACTTGGATGGTGCGGATATCTTCCTTCTGCTCGAGCAGGTGCGTGGCGAAGCAGTGACGCAGTGTGTGCAAGGAAACGCGCTTATCGATGTGCGCGGCCATGGCGGCTTCGTGCACGGCGCGATTTAATTGCCGGGTGCTCATGGGCTGCAGCGGATCCTGACCCGGAAAGAGCCAGCCGTCCGGCAGGACCTTGCCCTCGGCTTGTGCGTGACGCCACCAGCCGCGAAGGCGCTTGAGCAGGATCGGGGGCAGCAGTGCGTAGCGATCCCTGCGGCCCTTGCCCTGTTCGATGCGCAGCACGTGGCGCTTGCTGTCCACGTCACTGACTTTGAGCCCGATGACTTCGCTGGCGCGAAGGCCGGCGCCATAGGCCACCGACAGAGCGGCTCGATACTTGATGTTGCGGGCGGCCTCTATCAAGAGCATGGCTTCCTCGCGGCTTAAGACCACCGGGAGTCGCTGCGGGACACGCGCCTGGCGTACCTTGGCCATCACCTGAGGCCGATTAAGCGTGATGTCGAAGAAAAACCGCAGACCCGTCTGCATCGCGTTGATGCTGATCGGCGAGATGCCTTTGTCTACCAGATGCAGTTGAAAAAGGCGTACATCCTCCGGCCCGGCCCGATCTGGCGAGCGGCCGAACCAGATGGTGAAATCGCGTACCGCACGAATGTAGCCGCTCTGGGTCTTGGGCTCGAGCTTGCGGATACGCATGTCCTCGATCATGCGTTGACGCAGCGGGGAGATCTTGGGTGTGGAAGTGTTCATGACTGAAGCTCCGGTTGCAAAAGAGGCGGATTGCCTCAGTTCGCAACATACGAAACACAGCCTCACACATCAGCAATCTGTAAACCCCGATCGAAGCCAACCCTACCGCGCGAGCGGTTTAGTCCCCTGGCGGATAACGGCGGTATGGGGGCTCCCGATTCCGGCCATTCATCGCCCATTGACCCGTTGCCGCCTCTCGTGCCCGACTCCTGTCGGGCGCTCGGAAGCTATCGCCCAACTTGTCTTCGTGCACCATAATGAATGCCAGCGACAGGCCTGCAGTGTTCCGGAGTGGTGAAGATGCAAGGAATTGGCTTCGATCGACTACCGGTCCCAAAATCGTTTCCAATGTGGTTGGTTATTGTCGGCTGCTGGCTGGCGTTCCCCTTAAGTTCGTTGGGTCAGACCGAACGTCCAGCCGACCAACCACCACCTTCGGCGTCAGGGCCACCGGACTGGCTCTTTCCCGTTAATCCACCCAATGCGGCTAAACCGCCTGCATATCGCGGCGCAATCCGCGTTCCCAGCAGCGAGATCACTTTTCTGTCAAGCCAATTGGCGGATCTTTTCAGCGCGCCAGATTGGCACCCAGCCGATCATCCGGCCATGCCGGAGGCGGTCGCACACGGCAGAAAGCCCGGCGTCTTTGCTTGCGGATACTGCCACCTTCCCGATGGCGGGGGGCGGCCAGAAAACGCCAGCTTGGCGGGATTGCCTGCAATCTACATTGTGCGACAAGTCGCCGATTTTAGGAGTG
>Ga0075017_100003030_pt1 | contig 10573 bp, 7 predicted proteins | sample AleBraG_ABR_2012_FD_71475 | JGI IMG/M metagenome (GOLD analysis project Ga0075017, IMG submission 71475) | Freshwater sediment microbial communities in response to fracking from Pennsylvania, USA - Alex Branch Run_MetaG_ABR_2012 | ecosystem: Environmental > Aquatic > Freshwater > Creek >... | reverse complement strand
TCTGGGCGCGCAGGTCGCCGTAGGTGGCGAGGACGGCGAGCCGCGTGCGCCCCTGCTGCACCAGGGTTGCCGTTGCCGTGGATACCGACCGGCCCCGCTTGAGCACGGCGACGTCGACGGTGGCGGCGCCGTGGTCGCACGGGGACAGGTAGTGCGCGGTCACGGTGAGCGGATGGGGCTGCCCACACTCGGCGCGCACCGCTGCCAACACGGTGCACAACACATAGCCACCGTTCGGCACGCCGATGTCCCACCGGTCGCTGACGGTGGCGCTCCACCGCCCCGGCCCCGCGGGGGCCACGACGGTGTCGGCGTCGAAGGGTGCGAGCACGACCCGGCAGCCTACGAGCGGGCGGAGGCGGGTCAGACCCGCTGAAGGCGGTGGAACGCCAGCGCCGCGGCGGTGGCCACGTTGAGCGAGTCGACGCCGGCGCGCATCGGGATCCGGACCCGCCGCCGCGCCGCGCGCAGCGCGCCGTCGGTCAGGCCCGGACCCTCGGCACCGAGGAGCAGGGCGACCGGGCCCGTCAGGTCGTCGAGGACGGTCACCGGTTCGGCGTCGGCTCCGGGGGTGAGGGCGACGAGCTCGAATCCGGCGGCGGTGATCGTGGCCAACGCCTCGGGCCACGGTGCCAGCGTCGCAAACGGGATGCGCAGCACGCCGCCCATCGACACCCGCACCGATCTGCGGTAGAGGGGGTCGGCGGTGGTGGGGGAGAGGAGCACCGCGTCGACGCCGAGGGCGGCGGCGTTGCGGAAGAGGGTGCCGATGTTCTCGTGGTCGTTGAGGCCTTCGAGCACGGCGACGGTCCGCGCGCCGGCGAGGAGCGCTTCGGGTGCGACGGCCGCCGGGCGTGACGCAGCGGCGACCGCGCCCCGGTGCAGGGCGAACCCGGCGACGGCCTCGAGCACCTCCGCGGGGGCGACGAACACCGGCGCGTCGATCAGGGTCACGACGTCCTCCAGCCGGGCCAGCCGGGCGGGGGTGACCAACACCGAGCGCACTTCGTAGCTCGACGCGAGGAGCGCGCGGATGACGAGCTCTCCCTCGGCGATGAACACGCCCCGTCCGTGTTCCACCCGGCGGCGCAACGCGGCGTCGGTGAGGCCGACGTAGTCGGCGAGGCGAGGGTCGCCTGCATCGTCGACGACAACGGGTCGGGCCACGGCCGCACCAGTGTGGCGCCAGCGGGTCGGCCCGGGTGGGTACGGTCATCGGTGTGGCAGGCGAACGACCGCAGGGATGGGGCACGCGGATCGTCGGGTGGGCCCGCGACCACGTCGCCGCCGCGGCCGGACTGACCGTTGCCGCGGCCGTCGCCGTGGTGGTGCTGATCGTCGTGCTCGTCGGCGCCGCGTCGGGCGGCGGGTCGACCCCGATCGTCGCGGCCGGCAGCATCGTGCAGAGCGGCCCGCTGACGACGGGATACCGGGTCACCGGGCGGATCACGGCACGCAGCGCAGCGAGCCTCACGGTCACGATCGCGACGGTGGACTTCGCGGCGCCCGAGGCCCGCAACGTCGTGCTCTTCGGCGGCCAGGTGATCGAGTTCGAGCAACCCGCCCAGGGGGTCGTCGCCATCGCCCGCAACGGCCACCGGGTGAATGCGCTGACCAAGCTGCACACCGGGGACAAGGTCACCCTCGTCGGCGAGTTCACGACCGTCGGCGTGCCGCCCGCCCCGGCGCATCAGGGCTATGCGTTGTTCGGCGTGGAGGCCAGCTCGCACTAATAGACGCCGCGCGTAGTGGGCCCGGGTCCGCGTTGGGGCGGTCGACCACCGCTACCATTTCCGTCACGTGACGGAAATGACCCGAAGGGCGAGCAGCGGAGGAGCGGCCACCCGGCGGTGCCGCTGGTGCCAGCGCCCGTTGCCGGAGCGTGAGGGGCCGGGACGACCGCGCGAGTACTGCCGTCAGAGCTGTCGCCAGCGCGACTACGAGACCCGCCGCCACGCCGCCGAACGCGGGCTCGACGAACACGAGATCATCGTCACGCGCGACCGGTTGCACGCGTTGCACGATCGCCTCTGGGTGCTGTCGTGCGCCGTCGAGGACGTCGACGGCGACCTCGCTCGGGCGGCGGACGTCGACGACTACAAGGCCGCATTGGCCTGGTTGCTCGACGCCGTCCGTCCCCTTCTCGGCGATCCGGTGATCTGAGGCATCCGCCCAGAATCATTGTTATGTCAACTTCGGGGAGCGCGCGGGTTCGCGGGTGGGGGCAGGGTCGATCCCCCTGGCCCGCAGCGGCTTTCCGCTCCCGGGCCACGCCGGTGGGCGTCCGCATGGGACGGCTCAGCCGAGGCTCGAGGCGACCGATCGGGTACGCGTGGCTCACGGATCGGCGGCCGGGCGCGCGTGGGTCATCGATCCATCGCTGCAGTCAGCCAACGGCCACCACCTGACGTACGTCCGGGCCATCGTCGACCAGGCCGCCAGACGCGGCCTCGAGACGGTCGTGCTCACCCATCGCCTCATCGAGGACGGCCTGCCGGTCGGTGCACCCGTGCGGCCCGTGTTCTCGATGAGCGCCTACGACTCGACCTGGGACGGCGGCGACGGCTCGGAGCTGCGCGACGTCCTCTTTCTCAACAGGCTGTTCGCCTCCGAGCTCGCGAGCGGTGCGGGCCGCCACGAGATCGGGCCGGCGGACATCGTGATCTGTCCGCACCTGCGCCAGCACCAGCTGGTCGGGCTCGGCGATTGGTTGGACGGCCTTCGCCGGCCTCTCCCCCCGGTGCTGGTGGCCATGATGTTCGGTCCAGAGTTCGTTCCTGCCCACCTTCGGGGGTCCCCCGCCGCCGGGACCGGACTGGCGGAGGACGGGTACCGCGTCGGGTTCAGCCACCTCCTGGACGTCCACGCGGGCGGCGTGCAGCTCCTGGTGGAGACCCCGTCCCTGGCCAACACGTTCCGCCGGCTCGGCGCCTGGCCGGTGCACGAGTGCTACATCAACAGCCCGATCGACGGCCTCGAGGGCATCGGCGATGTCCCGGCTCCCCCGCCGGGCGGACGGACCAGGATCGTCTACGTCGGCGAGGCCAGGACGGAGAAGGGCTTCCACCTGCTTCCCGACATCGTGCGCCACGTCCGTGCGGCGTGCCCCGACGTCGAGTTCGGGATCCAGCTGTGGGGGCCGCTGACCGCCACGACGCTGCGGGCGCCGAGCCAGGCACTCACCGCCATGGCTGCGTCCGACCCGGGCGTCGAGCTCTATCGCAGGTCCTTCGACCGCGAGGAGTGCCTGAAATTCCAGCGGTCGGCCGACCTCGTCCTGCTCCCCTACGACCGCGACTGGTACCGGGAGCGTGGGTCGGCGCTCTTCCAGGAATCGGTCGCCCAGGGGCGGCCGATCGTCGCTGCCCGGGGCTCGGCGCAGGGCGACATCGTCGAAGCGGAGGGGATCGGTGTCGTCTTCGAGGAGTTCAGCGCCGAATCCATCGGGCGGGCGGTCGTCGGTGCGGTCGGAGATCTTCCCAGGCTCACCGCGACGTCGATGGCCGCCCGCCACCGTCTCACCGTTCCGAACATCGGACCGTTCATCGATGGCGCCCTCGCGGCGCGCGCGCCGGTGACAACGGCTCCGAGCTTTGTCAGCGTCGTCATGTGCGTCCGCAACAGTGGGCGCCACCTCCCGCAGGCCATCCAATCGATCCTCGATCAGACCCACGCCGAGTTCGAGTTGTGCATCCTCGACGACGGATCGACGGATGACACCGCGTCCGTCGTGGGGTCCTTCGACGACCCGCGGGTGCGCTACGAGTGGCAGGAGCGCGTGGGGAGGGAACGCTCCGGCGAGTGCTTCGATCGCCTGGTCGCCTTCGCAACCGCCGACCTTGTCGCCATCGCCGAGCCCGAGGACGTCTGGTCACCAGAGAAGCTCGAGCGCCAGCTCACGGTGTTCGCAGAGGAGCCAGCGACCGATGTGTGCTTCCACGATGCGGTGACCGGAGTCGCCGAGACGACGCGGGTGGCGTGGCCGTCGTCTCCGACGCGACCGCGGTGGGTCAAGCCGGTCCAGTTCCTGATCGGCAATCCGGTACCGGAGTCGACGGTGATGTTCCGCAAGGACATCGTCCGCATCATCGGGGTGCGCGGGGCCGAGCCGCTCGCCGGCCTCCGCTTCTGGGCCCGAGCCGCCTTCAACCGATGCCGCATCGCCGCCCTGCCCGAGCGGTTGCTCCAGTTCGGCAACGGTGCGCGCGCCAACACGCCGACCCTCGGCGCCGACCGCCTTCGGGCCGAGGCACGAAGGGTCATCGGCGAGTTGTACGAGGCGTACGAGATCAGCGATGTCTTCCCCGAGGTCGGATTCTGCGATGACGATCCGGTGTCCCGGGTATTCGCCCATTTCGAGATCGGCGGTGCACTCAGTGGGGTCGGCCTGATCTCCCTTGCTGCGCGGGAACTCGAGGCGGCCGCGCGCATTGACGACACCAACCCCGACGTCCTCAACAACCTCGGTGTCTGTTTGATGGCGCTCGGCCGTGCCACCGATGGAGCAGCGCTGATCAACCGGGCGGCAGTGTTCCCTGGATGCTCGGCGGCGCTCTCCAACGCCAGCGCGATCCGCGTCGCCGGTGAGGCCGTGCTTGTTTTCGCCCCGTGGTCTGCCGCTCCCCCGCTCCTGTCGCGGCTCGCGGGGAAGGTGCCGATCCCGGCGCGGGCGCACCCGCCGGCTCCGGGGACGGTGGTGGCCGTACCGCGAGGAGCTCCGCTGGACCCGGCGATCGAGATGCTTCGCCGGGTGGCGGCATCAGACGCGGTCCGCCTCCCCCTTCTCGTGATCACCGAGTCGTGGCAAACGACGGCCGACATCGCTGCCGCGTACGACGCGCTCGGCATGCCCGAGTCGGCGTCCGGCAATGCCTCGGTCGTCGAGGCGCTACAGGTGCGTCCGAGCGAGTTCGACGCCGTCGTGGCCGCGCATATGGCCTCCCTCAACCCTCGGTCATGGACGGACGCACCAGCACCTTGCCGGTGACCCTGCGCTCAGCGAGGTCGGTCAGGGCCGATGCTGCTGCGTCGAGCCCGATCTCGCGGTCGATGACCGCGTGGATCTCACCGCTGGCGTGCCAGGCCATGAGGTCCGCCCAGACGTCTTGCATGTAGGCCCGGCCGACGTCGTCCTTGCTGTAGGCGCCGAGGTACACGCCGAGGACGGACTGGTTCCGGTAGAGGAGCAGGTTGGCCGCGACCTGCTGGACTCCCCCGGCGAAGCCGACGACGAGCAGGCGCCCTTCCGACGCGGTGCAGCGTCGCGCTGCGTCGAACACTGACCCACCGACGGGATCGAACACCACATCGACGCCCCGACCGCCCGTGAGCGCCAGCACCGACTCGACCAGCTCGGCGGTGGAGGTGTCGATCACATCGTCGGCTCCCAGCTGCCGGCAGGCGGCCGCCTTGGTCGCCGACCCGGCGGCCGCGATGACCCGGGCGCCAGCGCGGTGCCCGACCTGGATGGCCGCGCTCCCCACACCCCCTGCGGCACCGAGGACGAGAAGGGTCTCCCCCGCCGCGAGTCCGCCTCGGCGAAACAGCGAGACGTGCGCGGTGGTGAACGCGATGAGCATCGCGGCGGCGTGGCCGGGATCCACGCCGCTCGGCACCCGGTACAGGCGGTCGGCGGCGAGGACCGACTGCTCCGCGAGCGCCCCCGTCGGAAGCTCGGCCACACCGGCGACGACGGCACCGACGACGCCCGGGTCGACACCGTCACCAACCCTGGTGACGGTGCCGGCCACGTCGAGACCGGGGGTGAACGGCAGCGGGGGGTGCAGGGCGTAGGTCCCCCGGCACAGCAGGACGTCGGGCAGGTTGAGGGCGGCACCCGCGACCGCGATCACGACCTGGCCCGGCGCGGGGGTGGGTGGGTCGACCTCGTCGAGGACGAGGACCGCGGCGGGTTCGCCGGGTCCGTGGACGCGCAGGGCCCGCATCAGCGGCCGAGCCCGCCTGCGGCGCGGGTGGCTGCGATCCGCTCGTCGTCGTAGCCGAGCACGTCGCGCAGCACCTCCTCGGTGTGCTCCCCGAGTGCCGGGGGCGGCGCCGTCTCCCGGCGCCGCTGACCGTCGATGACGAAGGGGCTGCGCACGATGCGTGCCGGGCCCACGCCCGCGACGTCGAGCTCGCCGGCCGCGTCGCGGCGGGCCAGGTCGGGATCGCTCATCGCACCCTCGATCGTTCGCACCACGGCGGCGGGGATCCCGGCCGCGCTGAGCGCAGCGAGCCAGGCCGCGGCGGGGCGCGCCGCGATGGCGCGTGCCGCACCGGCGACGTACTCGTCGAGTGCGGCCCGTTGCCCTTCGAGCGAGCTCCACCGGGCGTCGGTGGCCCACGCCTCGCAGCCGGCGACCTCCCCCACCAGCGAGAGGAACCGGGCGCGCATGTGCATCGGAGTCTGGATCAGCAGCATCGGCCCGTCCGACGCTGCCAGCACGAGCGTCGTGGGCGGCGCCAGGGTGCCGCTGCGATCGGTGACCGCCAACCATTGCATGAGGCATTCGGCGAGGCTCAGCTCGATATGGCAGCCCCGCCCGGAGCGCTCACGGGCGTAGAGCGCGGCCGTGATCGCCTGCACGCCGTGGGCTGCTCCGGAGATGTCGCCGACGGTGAGGGGGACGGGCGCGCCGGTGAGCTCGAGTGCCCCGGCGAAGGCCTGGATCGGGCCGTCGGTCGCAGGCTGATCGGCGGACGGCCCGTCGGCGCCATAGCCGGTCAGGCTGCAGTAGATCAGTCGCGGATTGCCGGGTCGCAGGTCGGCATCCGTGATGGCGAGACGCGTCGTGACGCCGGGACGGAAGTTCTCGATCAGCACGTCGGCACGGGCGACGAGCTCGCGGAGCACGGCGACACCTGCGTCCTGCTTGAGGTCGAGCACCACGCTGCGCCGGTCGCGGTGCAGCGCGACCCAGAAGGGCGACGCGGGAGCGGTCGGGTCCGGCCCCCGGGTCGGGTCGCCCGCCGGCGGCTCGACCTTGATGATCTCGGCCCCGAGCTCCCCGAGGGTGTGGGTCGCCATCGGTCCGGAGAGGAACGTCGTGAGGTCGATGACGCGGACGCCGGCGAGCGGCAGGGACGGCTCCATGGCTCCGACAGCATGCCAGCACTCCCGCGCTGCGACGCCGGTACCGCTCACGGCACCCCGAGCCGGCGCTACCGTCGGGGCGTGCCCGGGTTCGAGATCTCCGTCACGTCCCGGGCGTCGATCGACACGGTCTTCGGCGTCCTCGCTGACATCGGGCGGTGGCACGAATGGGCGGGCCCGACCGTGCGTGAATCCTCCCGCGAGCGCGACGGTCACCCCGAGCCCGACGGCGTCGGTGCCGTGCGCAAGCTCGGGTCCCGGCCGTTCTACACGCGCGAGGAGATCGTCGAGTTCGACCGCCCGAACCACCTCGCCTATGTCCTGCGCTCGGGTCTGCCCTTGCGTGACTACCGTGCCGACGTGCTCCTCGCGGAGGCGGGCGACGAAGGCACATCGATCACCTGGCGTTCGAGCTTCGAGCCGGTGATCCCCGGGAGCGGCGCGGCGTTCCGCTGGTTCCTGCGCCGGACCGTCAGCGGGTTCGCGACCCGTCTCGCCGCGCGCGCCGAACGGCCCTGAGCGCGGCCCGCGGCGGTCGCAGGTTGTAACTGCTGCGTCAGACGGGGAGGACGGTGCGCGTGTCGCGGCCGGCGCGAAGGATCGTCCCGGGCGTGGTGCCCGTGGCCTTCCCGTCGGCGACGGTCTCGACGCCGTTGACGAGCACCCGCACGACGCCGCGTGAGCCGGCGGTCAGGCGGGCGCTGCCGCCGGGCAGGTCGGCGACGAGGATCGCGTCGTCGGAGCCGATCGTCGCCGGGTCGAACACCACGAGGTCGGCGCGGTACCCCTCGACCACGCGTCCCCGGTCGCGCAGGCCGAACAGTTGGGCCGGCGTGTCGGTGAGCATCCGGACCGCGTGCTCGACGGGGACGAGCTTGCGGCCGCGCAGCATGTCACCGACGAAGCGGGTCGCGTACGGTGCTCCGCACATGCGGTCGAGGTGGGCGCCGGCGTCGGACCCGCCGAGCATGACGCGCGGATCGGTCCACACCTCCTCGCGCAGCTTCCAGCTGTCGTCGTTGTTGTCGGTGGGCATCGGCCACAGGATCGTGCGGAGATCGTCGTTGACGACGATCTCGACGAGGGTGTCGAACGGCGCCTGCCCGCGTTCGGCGGCGATGTCACCCACGACGCGCCCGCGCAGGCCGGCATTGGCATCCGAGTAGGTGTCGCCGATGACGTAGCGCTTGAAGTTGCCCAGACGCCGGAAGACGCCCGCCTCGGGGCGATCGACCTTGGCCATGAGATCGGCCCGCACCTCGGGTCGGCTCAGCGCGGCGATGCGCTCAGGGATCGGGAGGTTCATGACCTCGCCCCAACCGGGCACGAGGAAGAGCGCGCAGAACGTCCCGAAACTCATGTTCATCGGGACCAGCACCGGCATGGTGAGCGCCACGATGCGCCCACCCGCAGCGCGGGCGGCGTCGGACGCGCTGAGCTGGCGCGGGACCCGCGCCGGTACGGACGCGTCCACCGTGAGCACGTTCCAGTTGAGCGGCCGCTGGGCCCGGACCGACATGTCCGTGAGCAGCCGGATCTCGTCGTCGCTGAACATGTCGAGACATCCCTGCACGATCGCCTCGAGCGTCGTCCCCTCGTGCTCCGACACCGCCGAGCACAGGGCGAGGACCTCGGCCTCGCTCGCGTGACGGGAGGGCACGGGCACGCCGTCGCCGTCGGAGTGGGAGTTGGACCGCGTCGTCGAGAACCCGAGCCCGCCGGCGTCGAGGCACTCGTGGAGCAGAGCGACCATCTTCGTGACCTGATCGTCGGACGCCTCGCCCTCCACCGCGGCGGCGCCCATGACATAGCGGCGGATCGCGCAATGCCCGACAAGGAAGCCGGCGTTGACGGCGACCCTGCCCTCGAGGCGGTCGAGGTACTCGGCGAACGACCGCCACGACCAGTCGACGCCGGTCTCGAGCGCGGCGAGGGGCATGCCCTCGACCTTCGACATCATGCGGCGGGTGTAGTCGGCATCCTCGGGCTTGATCGGCGCGAGCGTGAACCCGCAGTTGCCGCCGATGACCGTGGTCACCCCGTGCTCGTTGGACGGTGTGGCGAACGGGTCCCACATGAGCTGCGCGTCGTAATGCGTATGCGGGTCGATGAACCCGGGGGCGACCATGAGGCCGTCACCGTCGAGGGTGATCGTCGCCGTGTCGTCGACATCACCGACGGCGACGATCCGGCCGTCCTTCACGCCGACATCACCCCGGCGCGCAGGGGCTCCGGTGCCGTCCACGATCGTGGCGCCAGTGATCAGCTCGTCGAGCATCGCTGCCTCCTGCTGCTGAGGGGTCGTCAGATTATAGGGATGCGCCCGGTCCAACCCTGGGGCCGACTCAGATCCCGAACTGCGGTCGCAGGTCGGAAGCCGTGCCGGCCGAGCCGAGGAGAGGGAGGCCGAGCATCTCCTCGGTCGTGCGCAGGAGGGCGTAGTGGTCGGTGCGCCCTGTCACCGTGGTGCCCGCCCGGACCGACGGGGCGATCACCAGCTCCGCCATCGGGGTGGGCTCGTCCCACACGACGAAGACGGCCGTGCGCCCGGCCCGGTAGTCCGGGCCTGCGAGGATCCGGGGCACCCACCGCGCCAACCAGGCGTCGCCGGTCCCGATGCCGCAGTCGTGGGTGTCGTTGCAAAGGTCCGGCGTGACGAACTCGAAGGCGGGGAGGGTTCCGGCGTCGACGTCGGCGCCCAGGGTCGGATCGAGGGGGAGGTCGTCGCGGCCGCAGGCGGACCGGTCGTCGGCCCCGGCGTAATAGGCGGCGGGGTTGTGCTTGACCGCGTAGCGCCCTGCGCCGGCGAGGGCGCACGGTGCCGGCATGGCCTCCTCGTAGCTGCGCTCGGTCCGGCCGGAGACCCGGACCTGGCGGAAGAGGTTGTCGACGGTGAGGCGATGCGAACCGGGACCGGCGTCGTCGCCGATCCCCCACGTCGACCCCGACGTCGCCCCGATGTAGTTCGGCAATGACGGGCTACCGACGTCGGCGTCGTGGATAGCCGACGCGCACGCGGCCGCCAGGGCCCGCTCGTAGGTGGCGGCGGAGCTCCGCAGGACCGACGTGTGGTTCTCCATCCAGATCCACACGACATGGTCGTACGTCGCAGGGGCCGCAACGCCGGCGCACGGGACCGGTGCCGCCGGTGCCGCTGCCGTGACCGAGGTGCTGGTCGCGGCCGCGGCGCCCGTCGCGGGAGCCGGCGAGGGTGCGGGCGCGGCTGTCGAATCCGTCGCCGCAACGGCGCTCGGCCCGCGGCGCGGGGAGGATGACGAGCACCCGGCGACGACGGCGGCCGCGGCGACGAGGAGTCGGGCGCCGCGCCTCCCCCGCCGACCCACAACGGGGACGAGCGGCCGGGTGCCGAGCCTCACCCGGTGACGCACGACGCGGACGAGCGGCCGGGCGCCGAGCCTCAGCCGGTGACGCACGACGCGGCGCGTGACGCGATCGACAGTCCCCGCTTCCACTGGCGCA
>Ga0075017_100003028_pt1 | contig 10575 bp, 13 predicted proteins | sample AleBraG_ABR_2012_FD_71475 | JGI IMG/M metagenome (GOLD analysis project Ga0075017, IMG submission 71475) | Freshwater sediment microbial communities in response to fracking from Pennsylvania, USA - Alex Branch Run_MetaG_ABR_2012 | ecosystem: Environmental > Aquatic > Freshwater > Creek >... | reverse complement strand
GAGCTCAGTGGAAGTAGATCCGCTGGTACGAGCGGCTCATCGGATGGAGCAGCAACGCCACCAGGACGCCGGAGAAGAGCAAGGTCAGCATCTCGGAGAAGACGAAAGGGAACAACCAGAAGAACAAGAGCTGAAGGACCAGGTAGACGAGTGCCACGACCAGGCAGACCTGGTAGCCCCAGCGTTTCTCGTTCGCCATCCCGTAAGCCCCGACGCCGCCAAGCAGGAGGACCAGACGGAGAACCAGACCCACGAGCGAGGTGCCCCCGAGGAGCATCCCGAAGAGTGACACCGCAGCGTTGAGATAGGAGAACAGCAGCGCGCCTTGCAAGGTGGGGGGCAGCGAAGGGTTCAACCAGCGTCGAGGAGCCATTTCGACAGTCTTTCAGCATCTCGTCGGGAGAAGGTGGCGAGTACGCTTGGGCCGTGACACCACCTGCTCGTCATCAGCCCGAGGATCACCGCGACGTCGCCGCCGGGACCCAGCGGGCGGCGATCTTCGGGATCAGCGACGGACTGGTGACCAACGTGTCGCTGATCTTGGGCTTCGCGGGAGCCAACCCTTCGCCAGGTGTCGTCCGCTTGGCCGGCATCGCAGGACTCGTGGCCGGTGCCTTCTCCATGGCGTCAGGTGAGTACCTCTCGATGAAGGCTCAGCAAGAGCTCTTCGAGCGAGAGCTCGACATCGAGCGCCAGGCCCTCAAGGAGGATCCCGATCTCGAGCGCCAAGAGCTGATCGGGATCTATGAGTCGAAGGGGATCGATCAAGAGATGGCCATCGATCTCGCCGACACGATGATGAAGACCCCCGAGATGGCGCTCGAGACGCATGCTCGAGAGGAGCTTGGCATCGATCCCACGGCAGTGGGCTCACCCGTCAAGGCTGCACTCCTCTCCTTCGGCTCGTTCGCCCTCGGCGCCTTCGTGCCGCTGATCCCGTGGCTCTTCGCCAGTGGCACGGCCGCCGTGGTCGCGTCCATCGTCCTCGCGGCGATCGTGGCGCTGATCGTCGGCGCCTTCATCTGTCATCTGGCTGGACGCTCTCCGATCCGCTCGGCGCTGCGCCAGCTCGCCGTCGCGGTGATCGCCGCCGGTGTGACCTTTGGGGTTGGTCGAGCGGTCGGCGCCGGCACGGGAGCGGCCTGACCGGCGAGCGCTCCGCGGTGGCTAGGAGCCTGGCTCGAATCGAGCGTCGTGCCAGGCCAAGTTGAAGCCCTCGGCTTGATAGAGGTGCTGAGCGGGAGCGTTGTCGTGCTCGACGTAGAGCATGGCCCTCGAGAGACCTCGTTCCTCCATCCAGGCCAAGCCTGCTCGGAGCAACAGCCGACCGAGTCCGAGGCCCGCCGCCGAGGGGTCAACGCCGATGACGTAGATCTCGCCCACCGAGCTCCACGGCTCGTCGTGGACCTTGGTCCAGCAGAACCCCAGGAGCCCTTCAGAGCTCTCGGCGAGGAGAAAGCCGGCTGGGTCGAACCATGACTCGTGCTCACGGGCGCGGAGGTCGTCGAGCGACATCGCTCCTTGGTCGGGGTGGTGAGCAAAGGAGCGGGCGTTGACGAGCAGGAAGGTCGCTTCGTCTCGACCGATCTCAAAGGGGCGCAACGTCATCCCGGCGGGGACCGGACCCGGCTGGCCTGCCGGCAGCGCTCGCTCAAGGCGATCGAGCACCCGGACGCGCACGTAGCCAGGAAGGGGAGCCTCGGGCATGGTGGTCGACCCGTGCGTCCAGAGGGTGAGCGGCGCGTGGTGGAGGGCACTCAAGGTGCTGGCGGCGGCAAAGATCGAGTCGTCATGGACGTCGCCGAGCACCTCGAGCTCCATGCTGGCGTGCTGCAGTGACGCAAGCCCGTAGGACACGAGCTCGTCGCCCTCGAAGCGACGAAGGTGCCAGAGCGAGGGAGCTCCGTCGCGCAGCGCTCGGCGGGCCTGCTCGGTCAAGGCCTCTCGACCCAGCTCGAGGGATCGTCGGAGGCACAGCGCAAGCACACTCTGGCGGCTTAACGTCCCGAGGTCCTCGTCGGCCGTGATCGTTGCCTCCGCCATGCCAGGAGGATATCGAGGTGCCGTTAGGGTTGAGCCGTGGCACGGCCTCGAAGCCCCCAGGGCAGGGCCCGTGAGACCGATCTCCGCCTCGAAGAGGCGTTTCCGGGCACCGCACAGGAGCTCTGCGCCTTGCGCTACGAGAGCCCTTACCAGCTCTTGGCAGCCACCATCTTGTCTGCTCAGTGCACGGACGTCCGTGTCAACATGACGACGCCTGCGCTCTTCGAGCGCTACCCGCGGGTGGAAGATCTCGCTCGCGCCACGGCGCTCGACGTGGAGGCCCTCATCCGCTCGACGGGGTTCTTTCGGGCCAAGGCGAGGAACTTGGTCGCTATGGCGGTCACCGTGATGCGCGACTTCGACGGCGAGATACCTCGAGCGCTCGGGGACCTGGTGACCCTCCCGGGCGTAGGCCGCAAGACGGGCAACGTCCTGCGATCAGTGGCATTCGATCTGCCTGGCCTGCCGGTCGACACCCACGTGGGGAGGCTCAGCCGGCGCTTGGGGCTGACCGAGGCCACCGATCCCGTCAAGGTCGAGCACGAGCTGAACGCCCTCATCGCCGCCGAGAGGAGAGGTGCGTTCAGCCTGCGGCTGATCCTCCATGGACGTGGCATCTGTGTGGCACGGCGACCCACCTGCGAGGTGTGCGATCTCCGGGACTACTGCCCTCGAGTGGGGGTGGCCTGAGCGGCGCGGTCCGCTGTTCAGAGTCGTCGTTCTGCGGAGCGAGCGGCGCGCCGCAGACGTCGGATCGAGGCGCTGAGCGAGCGCTCGAGCGACACGAGCTCAGCGTCGACGCCCTCGCCACCCCCCTTGCGCTCGACGATCGCCGAGATCCGCTGACTGATCTCCTCGAGGCTGGCCAGGAGCGACGAGAGCTCGATCGCGTCATCCACGCAGCGATCTTGCACGACAGCGCCGAGGCTCGCCAGCTGGCCGTCTTAGAAGAAGGCCGGCAGTACGCTTGGATGATGCTCACCTCTCTTGACCTGCGCGGCCGTGGCCTCGAGGTCGAAGGGCTCCTCCCTGCCCCCAGCGCGCCGGGCCGCGACGTCGCTGGCGTGGTGGCAGGCATCATCGAAGACGTGCGGCTGCACGGCGACGAGGCGCTGCGCCGGCTCACCGAGACCTTCGACGGCGTCCGTCTCGCCGAGATCCGCTTGGATCCCTCAGAGGGTGCTCGAGCGTTGAGCCGCCTCGCCCCCGAGGTGATGAGGGCACTCACGATGGCGTGGGAGCGGATCGTGGCCTACCACGCGCAAGAGGGCACCCCCCCAGAAGCCTTCGAGGCAGACGGGATTCGGATTGCCCACCGCGAGGTCGCCGTCGAACGAGCTGGTTGCTACGCACCGGGAGGCCGAGCACGATACCCCTCCTCGGTGCTGATGTGCGCGGCGCCGGCGCGCGTGGCCGGGGTTCGAGAGCTGGCGCTCTGCGTGCCACCAGCGCGTGACGGCAAGATTGATGACGCCACCCTCGCTGCAGCAGCGGTGGCTGGGATCGAGGAGATCTATCCCCTGGGTGGGGCACAAGCCATCGCGGCGATGGCGCTCGGGACGGCGTCGGTGCCACGCGTGGACGTCATCGTGGGTCCCGGCAACGCCTACGTGGCCGAAGCCAAGCGCCAGCTCTCAGGGATCGTCGGTGTGGCGTCTGCCTTTGCGGGACCCTCAGAAATTGCGGTGATCGCCGACAAGACGACCCCCTGTCGGCTGGCCGCCATCGACCTGATGGTCCAAGCCGAGCACGGTCCCGACGGGATGGCGTGGCTCATCACCTGGGACGAGACCGTGGCCAAGGGAGTCGATGAGGCTCTGGTTGGCCTCGTGGCGGCGTCGTCGCGCCGAGACGACCTCGAAGCCACGCTCGGGTCGAACGGGGTCAGCTGCCTCGTCGACTCACCCGAAGCGGCCATGGCGGTGGCCAACGCCATCGCCCCCGAGCACCTCGAGCTGCTCGTTCACGACTACGAACCGCTCGTCTCGCTGGTCCGAGCCGCCGGTGCCGTCTTCTGCGGGCTCGATGCACCTGCGAGCTTGGGTGACTACGCCGCAGGACCCAACCACATCCTGCCTACCAATCGCAGCGCTCGATTCTCCTCCGCCTTGCGCGCTGATGACTTCCGCCGTCACATCCACGTCGTCGAGGTCACTCGCCAGGGGTTCGAGTCGCTCGCGGACACCGTGGAGACGCTGGCGACTGTCGAGGGGCTCGCGTCCCATGCCGAGTCGATCAGGATGCGGCGATGACGATCCCGAAGAAACGCCCGGATCTGATCGATCTCGAGGGGTACCACTCAGCACAGGTCGACGCAGAGGTTCGCCTGAACACCAATGAGTCGCCCTTCGTCCCGCCGCGCTCGTTCTACGCCGATCTTGAAGCCGGGGTCGGTCGCTTGGTGCTCAATCGCTACCCGGACCGTGAGGCGGTGGCGCTGCGCGAGGCCCTCGGAGAGCTCGAAGGCGTCCCTGGCTCCTCGATCTTCTGCGCGAACGGCTCCAACGAGGTGCTCCAGAGCCTGCTCCTGGCCTATGGAGGCAGCACCCGGCGAGCACTGGTCTTCGAGCCGAGCTACACCCTGCACTCGCACATCGCCCGGATCACAGGCACGCAGGTCGCAGCGGTGCCACGCAGCCCTGCGTTTCGCCTGTCGCCGGAGGTCATCACCCAAGCCATCGAAGAGCACGAGCCAGACCTCGTCTTCTTGTGCTCACCGAACAACCCCACGGGGCTGAGCGAGCCACTCGCCAACATGCGCGCCGCGCTTGGTGCGTCTGAGGCGCTGGTGATCGTGGATGAGGCCTACGGCCAGTTCTCGCCGACGACCGCGGCGACGCTCAGAGGAGAGGAGGGCAGCGAGCGACTCGTCGTCGTGCGGACCTTCTCGAAGACCTGGGCGCTGGCCGGGGTTCGCCTGGGCTACTGCGTGGCTGATGCGGAGGTGGTCGAGGCCTGCTTCTCGGTGGCGCTGCCCTACCACCTCTCGTCGCTCACCCAGCAGGCCGGCCTCTCGGTCCTTCGCTACAGCGACGAGATGGACCAGCACGTCAAGACCATCACGGCCGAGCGAGACCGTCTCGTGGTCGAGCTCGGCCGCTTGGACCTCGAGGTCTGGCCGTCGGAAGCGAACTTCATCTTGTTCCGTCCCCGAGGGATCGAGGCGGTCGAGCTCTGGAGGCGCCTGCTCGATCGCTCGATCCTGATCAGGGACTGCTCGTCGTGGCGCTCACTCAAGGGTTGCCTGCGTGTCACCATTGGTACTCCCGAGGAGAACGATCGCTTCCTCGAGGCACTCAAGGAGAGCGCATGAGCGGGTCGGCCAGGACGGCGACGAGGAGTCGAGAGACGAAGGAGACCACCGTGTCGGTGGTCCTGGACCTCGACGGCACCGGCACGACCTCGGTGACGACCGGGATCCCGTTCTTCGACCACATGGTCGAGCAGCTCGGTCGGCACGGTGGCTTTGATCTCGAGGTCAAGGCAGCTGGTGATCTGAGCGTTGACACGCACCACACGGTCGAAGACGTGGGCATCGTGCTCGGAGAGGCCTTGTCGGAGGCCTTGGGGGACAAGCGCGGGATCGCTCGCTACGCCTCGCGCCTGATCCCGCTCGATGAGGCAGCGATCGAGGTGGCCCTCGATCTCTCGGGACGCCCGTTCCTCCTCTATGACGTCCCGTTCGCTCCCGACACCCCTGGGCTGGGAGAGCCAGCTTTCGATCCCCAGCTGGTCGAGGAGTTCATCCGAGCCCTCGCCACGGCGGCGGGGATGACGATCCACGTTCGCATCCGCAGCGGTCGCAACACGCACCACATCGTCGAAGCCACGTTCAAGTGCCTGGCTCGATGCCTGCGTGACGCGGTCCGCGTCGACGGAGAGACCCTCCCGTCGACCAAGGGCACGCTGTAGCTGCCGATCTCGTGCTTGCAGTCATCGATTACGGCATCGGGAACCTCCGCTCTGCCGTCAAGGCCATGGCCAGAGTGGGACAAGACGCCTCGCTCATCTCCGATCCTTCGCAGCTCAGCACCGCCAGCGGCATCGTCCTGCCCGGGGTCGGGGCCTTTGGCCGCTGTGCGGAGGCCTTGGACGCAGGTGGGTGGCGAGAGCCCTTGGGCGAGGCCATTGCGTCGGGCATCCCCTTCCTCGGGATCTGTGTGGGCTTCCAGCTCCTCTATGAGTCGTCAGAGGAGAGCCCCGGGGCCCGTGGCCTCAGCGTCTTTTCCGGAGAGGTCAAGCGGCTTGGTCCAGGGGTGAAGCTTCCTCAGATCCAGTGGAACGAGCTCCACCTCCGAGCCGAGAGCCGGCTGCTGCCCGCCAGCAGCGAGCGGTCGTGGATGTACTTCGTGCACTCCTTTGCGCCTCCCGTCGGCGTCGAGACGACGGCGTGCTGCGACTACGGAGGCGAGGTGGCCGCCGCAGTGGAGCGAGAGCTCGTCTTCGGCTGCCAGTTCCACCCGGAGAAGTCTGGCGAGGACGGCCTTGCCTTCTTGGGGCGCTTTGCCAGCCTGGCCGAGGCCCGCTGATGGATCTGCTCTCAGCGATCGACCTTCGCGGCGGCAGCGCCGTTCGTCTGCTCAAAGGCGACTACGGCCACGAGACGGGCTATGGCGACCCCCTCGAGCTGGCCGAGACCTTCGTCTCGGGCGGCACGGACTGGCTGCACCTGGTCGATCTCGATGCCGCACGCGACGGCGGCCAGGCCAACCGCTCGATCATCAAGCAGATCGTCGAGCAGAGCCCGGTGCCAGTCGAGACCGGGGGAGGGGTCCGCACCGACGCCGACGTGGCTGAGCTCCTCGGCGTCGGCGTCCAGCGCGTCATCATCGGGACGGCCGCCTTCGAGACTCCCGACATGCTGGCGCGAGCCACGAGGGCTCACCCTGGCCACGTGGCCGTCGGGTTGGACTATCACCGCCGTGGCGATGGGGCCCTCGAGGTGGCGCTGCGAGGCTGGCTCAAGGGCTCAGGTGTGCGCCTCCTCGACGCTGTCACCCAGGTGCTCGAGCACGACGTCTGCGCCCTGATCGTGACGGCCATCGATCGCGACGGGACCCTTGAGGGGCCCGATCTCGACGGTCTCCTTGAGGTCCTGGCCGCCAGCAGGGTGCCTGTCGTCGCCTCGGGAGGTGTCGGCGACGCCGATGACCTCCGTCGGCTCGCCAGCGTGGTGGATCAGGCCGGGACCCGTCGAGTGGCGGGCTGCGTGGTGGGCAAAGCGCTGGTCGAAGGCCGTCTCACCGTGGCCGAGGCGGTGGCCGCGTGCGCGTGACGCGGATCATCCCGTGCCTCGACGTCCACGACGGGCGAGTGGTCAAGGGAGTCCAGTTCGTCGACCTCATCGACGCAGGAGACCCCGTGGAGCTCGCGGTGCGCTACGCCGACGAGGGTGCCGACGAGATCTGCTTCCTCGACATCTCCGCCTCCTCTGAGGGGAGAGACACCATGCTCGACGTGGTCGAGCGGACGGCCGACGAGATGTTCATCCCCTTGACCGTCGGTGGCGGGGTTCGCTCCGTCGACGACGCGCGAGCGCTGCTGCGAGCGGGGGCGGAGAAGGTGGGCGTCAACAGCGCAGCGGTGACCAACCCGGGCTTGATCCGCGAGCTGGCCGAAGAGTTCGGGGCCCAGTGCGTGGTGGTTGCCATCGACGCTCGATGGCGCGGCGATCACTATGAGGTGGTCACCCACGGTGGCCGCGTCCCCACCGAGCTCGACGCGGTGTCGTGGGCCCGTGAGGTCGCCGAGCTCGGGGCGGGCGAGATCTTGCTCACCTCCATGGACCGTGATGGCACCCGCGACGGCTTCGAGCTCCGCCTGACACGTCAGGTGACTGACGCCGTCGGCATCCCGGTCATCGCCTCGGGGGGCGTCGGGTCACTCGAGCACCTCGTCGAGGGGGTGCTCGAGGGGGGAGCGGACGCCGTCCTGGCCGCGTCGATCTTCCACCTTGGAGAGTTCACGATCGGCCAGGCCAAGGCTCGCCTGGCTGAAGCGGGCGTGACCGTTCGTCCCATCTGAGCCCCGTCATGATCGGCGGAGCGGTGCGGTACGGTCATGCCGTGGCTGATTCCTTGAGCACTGCTGGCGTCGACGGCCAGCCGATCACAGTGTTGTTCGATCGCGTCCTCGTCCAGCTGGGCGAGGCGGAGGGAGAGCGGCGCTCGCGCTCAGGCATCTTGATCCCGGCCACCGCGCAGATGGCTCGCCGGCTCATGTGGGCGAAGGCGGTGGCCGTGGGACCGCACGTCCGTGCGGTCAAGATCGGGGATCAGGTCCTGTTCAATCCCGAGGATCGCTTCGAGGTGGAGGTCGGCGGGGAGGAGTACGTCATCTTGCGCGAGCGAGACGTCCACGCTGTCGCCTCGGATCACGACGACGGCGGCACGGGGCTGTATCTGTGAGCGACGCCATGGAGCTCGACACGGACCTGCTCGACCTGGTGCGCTTCGATCGTGACGGCCTCATCGTCGCCATCGTCCAGGACGCCGACCAAGACGACGTCTTGATGGTGGCCTACATGAACGACGAGGCGCTTCGTCGCACGCTCGAGACGGGTCGCACCTGGTTCTGGTCGCGCAGCCGTCAGGAGTACTGGCAGAAGGGCGAGACCTCAGGTGATCGGCAGTTCGTTCGTTCGGTGCACCTCGACTGCGATGGCGATGCCTTGCTGGTCAAGGTCGATCAGCACGGTCGCGGAGCGTGTCACACCGGTGAGCGCTCCTGCTTCTACCGAACGATGGCCACGGGGCCGGGTGACGGCTCTCACTGATGGCGAGCTCGACACCACTGGACACCTACCCTTCGCGCTCCGAGTTCGCCACGCTGGCGGAGAGCTATCGGCTCATCCCGGTGACCAGAGAGCTGGTCGCTGACACGCTGACGCCCGTGGGCGTCTTTCTCGCCGCCGTGGGCGAGCAGGAGGGCTTCTTGCTCGAGTCGGTCGAGGGAGGCGAGCGCTGGGGTCGCTACTCCTTCGTCGGCAGGGCACCTCTGGGCACGCTCGTGAAAGACGCTGAGGGCGTCAGGGTGACTGGGGCCGCCGAGGGGCTCCCGGTGAGCGAGGGGATCCTCGAGGCGCTGCGCGAGCTGATCTCCCAGACGACGACGCCGGTGCTCGAGGGCCTCCCGCCCCTGCACAGCGGGGTGGTCGGGTACCTGGGCTACGACGTCGTCCGAGAGATCGAGCGCTTGGAGCATGCCCCGCAGGACGATCTCGGCGTGCCGGATGCCTCTGTCTCGGTGATCGGGGAGCTGGTCGCCTTCGATCACTGGCGCCAACGACTGACCTTGATCGTCAACGTGCTGGTGCCTCAAGGAGCGAGTGCCAGGACGATCGACGCGCTCTACGACGATGCGGTCGCCGCCCTCGACGCGCTGGGTGCTGACACGTGTCGACCGATCGCTCAACGACCCATCGTCGCACCTCTCGAGGGCGCCGATCGGATCTTGGCCGAGGCGACGTCAACCATGACGCCTGAGCAGTACCACGCCATGGTGGAGGTGGCCAAGGAGCACGTGAGAGCGGGCGACGTCTTCCAGGTGGTGGTCTCCCAGCGCTTCGACATCCCCGGTGAGGTCGACGCCTTTGGCGTCTATCGGTCGCTTCGACTGGGCAACCCCAGTCCCTACCTCTACTACCTGCGGACTGAGGGAGTCGACGTGGTCGGATCGTCCCCTGAGCCGATGGTGCGGTTGCGCGATGGGATCGTGACGTCGCGTCCGATCGCCGGGTCTCGTCCACGTGGCGAGACGGCCCTCGAAGATGATCGGCTCGCAGGAGAGCTGAGCGAGGATCCGAAGGAGGTCGCTGAGCACATCATGTTGGTGGACCTCGCTCGCAATGACGTCGGGCGCGTGGCCGTCTATGGCTCTGAGGTCGTCGAAGAGCTCATGACCGTCGAGCGCTACAGCCACGTCATGCACCTGACGAGCCAGGTCGCGGGCACGATCAGGCCGGGTCTCGGCGCCGTCGAGGTGCTGCGCGCCACGCTCCCCGCAGGGACCCTCTCGGGAGCTCCCAAGGTTCGGGCGATGGAGATCATCGACGATCTCGAGCCCACTCGGCGTGGCGTCTACGGCGGGGTGGTGGGGTATCTCGACTTCACGGGCAACCTGGACACCGCCATCGCGATCCGCACGATGATCGTCACCAAGGACGGACGCGCCTCAGTCCAGGCCGGGGCCGGCATCGTGGCCGATTCTGACCCAGCCAGCGAAGAGCGAGAGTGCCGCAGCAAGGCCGCAGCGGTCCTGGCCGCCGTGGCCGCCTCTCGGAGCTACCAGGCATGATCCCGCAGCATCCTGGCCTGCTCAGCTGGGGAGTCGCCCTGCAAGCGGACACGGCTCCGAGGACGCTCGGTCGCCTCGAGGTGGTCGAGATCGCTGGCGACGACGCCGTCGGCTTCCTCCAAGGACAGCTCGCCTGCGACGTCGAGGCACTCAGTGAGGGGGAGTCCGTGTCGTCGCTGCTCCTCGAGCCCGACGGCAGCTTCGGACACCTGGTGCGCGTCGCTCGCGAGGCAGCGC
>Ga0075017_100003027_pt1 | contig 10577 bp, 13 predicted proteins | sample AleBraG_ABR_2012_FD_71475 | JGI IMG/M metagenome (GOLD analysis project Ga0075017, IMG submission 71475) | Freshwater sediment microbial communities in response to fracking from Pennsylvania, USA - Alex Branch Run_MetaG_ABR_2012 | ecosystem: Environmental > Aquatic > Freshwater > Creek >... | reverse complement strand
GATGCGACCACGGTCGGTGCCAGTCACGACGCGATCCTGATCTCCCGTTCCCCAGCCGGCTGGCCGCTGGCTGCCCTGGAACCCGAGTTGGTCACCAACGCCCACCTCGATGCGCTGTTCACCCAGATGCTGGCCCTGCGTGCGGCGAAGATCTCCCACGGGGCGATCAGCCCGCAGACGATCGTGATCGACCCGGTGGAGGACACGGTCGCCCTCGTGGACTTCCGCAAGGGCACGACCTCGGTCGGTGCGTTCCCCCTCGACCGGGACATGGCCGGTGCCATGGCGTCGGCTGCAATGATCGCCGGACCCGAGCGGACGGCGGCATCGGCGGCACGCGTCATTCCCGCCGACCTGCTGCCTGGAGTACTCGGACATCTCCGTCAATCAGGCCTCGACCCGGCCGTCATCTGGGCCCTCAAGGGCAAGAAGGGGTTCCTCGAGCAGGTACGGGCCCAGACGGCAACAGATGCCGGGATCGACGAGCCCGAGCTGGTCGAGCCCCGCAGGCTCAGCTGGAACCAGGTGCTGCTCGCCGTCGGGACCCTGGTCGGGGGCTGGGCGCTCATCCTCGTCCTGATCAACGCGTCGCACTCCCTCTCCACCATTCGCAATGCGCAGTGGGGTTGGGTGGTCGGGACGCTGCTCTTCTGCGCTGCCGCGTACCTTGCCTCCGCCTACTCGGCCATGGGCAGCGTCCCGGGTGGACTCGCTTTCGGCCGGTTGGTGGGGCTCTCGCTGTCCAACTCCTTCACCAACCTGGCCGGTGGGGAAGCCGCAGCGCTCGCCACAAACATCCGCTTCTTCCAACAACAGGGCTACGACACCACGGTCGCCGTCAGTTCGGGAACCCTCGTGGCGGCCACGAGCTGGATCGTCAAGGGCCTACTCTTCCTCATCGCCATTCCCCTGGCATGGAGCTCGTTCAATTTCAAGGACAGCCTGCACCTGGGTGACCACGCCAAAGCGCTGTGGACCGTGCTGGCGGTGGTCGTCGTGATCGGCGTCGTGCTCGGGCTCATCGCGCTCGTCCCGAAGTGGCGCCAGCAGGTGGCAGACAAGCTCCGTCCCAAGTTCTCCGAAGTGAAGGCCAACTTCAAGCAACTCGGCACCCAACCCCGAAAGATCATTCAACTCTTCGGAGGCTCGATCGTCGGTCAGCTGGTGGTCGCCCTGGCATTGGGTTGTGCGCTCCACGCCTTCGGCGCCCACATGTCGGTCGCCGCGCTGCTCATCGCCGTCACCATGGCCGGCGTCATCGGTAGTGCCTCACCGGCAGGCGGCGGGATGGGCGTGGTTGAGGCGAGCATGATCCTGGCGCTGACGGCCGGGGGCATCTCGAAGGATGACGCCACGGCCGCCGTGTTCGTGCAGCGACTGTTCTCCTCCTATCTGCCGCCCATCGCCGGATGGTTCGCCCTCATGTGGATGCGGAAGAAGGAGTACCTGTGACGTGTGGCTCCGGCAGGGCCCGACCACCCACACGCCAGGTTGGTCGCGGGACGTACTCCGGCTGCGGAGCACGTCCCGCGACGGAGGGGCCCGTATGACGGAGTCTTCCGCCGGCGCCCGCAGCTCCGGCCACCGGATCGATGCCGGTGACATCGGCGAACCGCGCTGGCCGATGGCCGTGGCGGTGCTCGCCACCGGCGGGTTGCACGCCGTTTTGGCCCCCGCGCTGCGCTCGCTTCCCCCCGAGCTGCTCGGCGAGTCCCGTTGGGCCTACCTGGTGGTGGTGGCAGTGCTGCTCGGAATCCTGATCGTCGGGGATCCTGGACGCATCGACCGGGAGGCGAAGTGGTTGCGGGTGGTGACCATCGCGATGATCGCTCTGATCTCGCTCGACACCGTCGTGGTGGCACTCCGACTGGCGTCGGCCATCTTGAACGCACGTCCGTTCACTGAGGACCCCAAGACGCTCCTCCTCAACGGGTCGGCCATCTGGTTGTCCGCCGTGATCGCCTTCGCCCTCTGGTACTGGGAGATCGACCGTGGCGGGCCCGTCGGCCGCGCCAGGGGACCCGGGGGGTTGCCGGCGTTCCAGTTCCCCGAGATGGGTAGCCCCGAGCTCGTCAAAGCCGGTTGGTACCCGAGGTTCATCGACTACCTGCACATGTCGTTCGGCACATCCACGTCGTTCGGGCCGTCGGACGTGTCCGCCATCGCGTCATGGGCCAAATTCTCGATGATGGTCGAGTCGTTCGTTTCGTTGGTGATCGCCGTCCTCGTGATAGGCCGTGCCGTCAATCTCCTGAAGTGAGCACTACGGATCGGGGGCTACTGACCAGTACCGGCTTCTCGGTTGTTGGAGTCCTGCCAAAGTAGCCACCAGTTGGGTCGCTTTCTCCGGAACGGTGTCCTCCCGGGTCGGCCCTCAGTTGCGTCACCGAGCTGCCAAGACTGCGTGAGAGTAACGTCGCCAATGATGGACGAGAGCCCTCAGGAGGAGGGACAAGGTGACGCGTGCATTCATTTCCCACCGCGTAGCGGACTACGAGAAGTGGCGCCCGATCTTCGACGCTGACATGCCGAAGCTTGCGGACTGAGGGGTAACGGTGATCGCAGTGCTCCGTAACGCCGACGCCCCTTCTCGATCTGGGTTTGCATCGACAGTGATCGTGCGGTGGGCGAGGCGTTCCTCCAGGATCCAGACATCAAGCGGGTGATGCGTGAGGCAGGAGTACCGGACCCCTTCAACGCCTTGTGGGTCAACTGAAGACATCGCTCGCACTGCTTTCAAGGGTGTTTTCGGTCGACCCGATCCGCAAGTGTCGATAGGGTGTAGCCATGGCGGATTCTGCAGAGAAGTTGGATCAGGCGGAGCAGCGACTGGCAAAGGCCCAGGGGGCGCTCGACCAAGTCGGCAAGGTACTGGAGGCTGCCGAGCGGGCTCAGGCCGCCGCAGATCGAGCCCGGGAGGCTGCCGATCACGCCCACGAAACGCTGCGGAAGGTCAACACAGTGCTTCCCATTGTCGCGATCCTGCTCGGGGTCGTCGTTCTGGCGACCCGTTGGCGCCGCTCCGCGTGAGGGACGCTGGAGCGGGGTGACCAGGGGCAGCCCGTTCCGGGGTGTCCCCGCTTGCGGAGTCCCAGGGAACGACTGAGGGCCGCGCCTCGATCACTGGTCGGACCAACGACTGACGACATGCTGGGGTCGATCGATCGGCTGCCTCCGGATTATCCTGACCCGCCCGTGATAGGCGAAAGCTTCGGGTTGACTCGCGATCGCGTCAAGCGCGAACTCTCGGCTTCTTTGATCTCAGAAACACGACAAAGGCGTGCACTGCCCGTTGAGGAAGCTTGCGCCGGGACAGGCTGGCAGCGTCAGGGTAACCCTCTGGCAAGGAGCCCACTCAGGCCTGTTTCACCGGACCGATTCGCGGTGGATTCAGAGTTCGACATCCAGGAAGCCAGGAACCTCGGAAAACGCTAGGCGCGCAGTACCGACTATTGACTGAGTAGCTTCGCCTTCTGAGCAGCGAACTCATCGCTCGAGAGCACACCCTGAGACTGGAGCTCATTCAGCTTGGTCAGCTGGTCAGCGGTGGACTCACCGGTGGCGGCTTCCCGGACGTAGCTGTCGAACGAATCCTGTTGCGTCTTGGCGTCGCCGGCCTGTCGTTCGTGCATCTTGTCACCACGGACGATGAGGTAGGCGATCACGCCGAAGACCTCAAAGATGAGGATGGCGACGAGCCATCCAGCCTTGCCCCAACCGCTGAGGTCGCTGCTACGGAAGATGTCGATGACGACCTGGATGAGGATGAAGATCCAGATGACAAACAGGAAGAAGAAGAGAAAGGTCCAGAACAGATCGAGGAGAGGGTAGTCGCTGGCAATCATGGGGTCATTTTCCCTTGTCTGGGTGAGTAGAGGAACGAGTGGCGGCTGCCACCCGGCAAGGCGACCCAACCTGGAGCCCACGAATTGTGGAGCCCAGGACTGGGATGTAAGACGCCGGACTCGGCGGTGTCAAATACCGAAAAGGCCAGTTTGAGGGCTTCATTGCTGGTCTGCAGCGAGGCTGCGCAGGCGATCCTGGCTGCGGCTCGGCTGCGCATTCTGCAGATGATTCGCAGTGCGAGCGTGCGATGGGCCACTCCGCCAGAGACTCGGCTTAGGCATTGAGGAGCCTGGCCTTTTCCACTGGCCCGATGTCCATCAGGCACCCACGACTTCCGGGCAACCTCGCCCCATTGCATACCAACTCACTCATACGGACACCGAGCCGGTTGATCTCACCCCGCCTTGGCCGCCGCCTCGTCTGCGTCCAGCCGAGCGTAGGCTGCGTTCAGAATCTGGTAGTACGCCTCATCGATGGCTGCCGCCGCGAAGTAGATGGCGTCCTCAGCCTCAGCCTCGGCCCGCTCGGCATGCTTCTCGGCGTGCTTCGCGTCGGCATTTGCCTTGGCGTCGTCGGCGTTCTTCCGGATCTTGGCCGTGTGCTCCTTCCACCGATTGTGGAGCTCGGCGAACCCCGAGGAGATCTCGTCATCGACCTGGTTGGCTGCAGAGTCGATGTCGTCTGCGGTGTGCTCCGCCTTTGCCCGGGCTGCGTCGGCCTGTGCCTGGAGATCGGACTTCTTCTTCGCCTTGGCTTCGCGCGCATTGGTCTCGGCGGTGCTGGCCTGGGTGGCAAGGTCCTGCAGTTGATTTGAACTCTTCTCCAGCTGGTCAGATGCAGACACGTTTTTCTCCTTGAGGCACGCCGAGTCGCGATTGCTTCTGACCATAAGGGTCTTTCGGCCCCTTGACAAGCGAGATTCGCGCTGGAGGAACCCGGCTCGGTACTCGGTACCTGATTCATTCGTTGGCGCGAAGCGACCGATTGTTCCGCGGTTCGGTCCGATTCTTCGTGTCGGTCAATTGGCGGATGAGGTCATCGCGAACCTCGTTGAGCGCCCGAGCCAGATCCGGATCGCTCGAAGTGGCAACGAATCGCGTCTGGCCCGAGATCCAGGCTTCGAGCACGGTGCGCTGGCTCGCTTCGCCGCGCTCCTTGACCGAGAGTTCCAAGTCGACGGTTCCGGAGGCGAACGAGCGGAGGCGAGCATCCAGACTCGCCCATCCTTCAACGATCGAACCGCGTTCGTCCTGACCGAACCCTTTACCGAGTCGCAAACTCGCATCCACGGTGGCAGCGTGTTCGTTGCTCATCTCGTCCTCCTCGTTGAACTCCAGCGTTCAGAGGCGCGGTACTTCCGAACTGAGCGGATTCCAGTGGTCAGATCCGCAAAGCCGACATCCTCGGCCCTGGAAAGACAGAATAGGCCGCCTCACATCCGAGAATGAGGAGGGACATTGAGCCGACCCGAGACCCAGCCGCCGGCAGGGGGCCCGCCTTACGTGCGGTTCACGGGCCGTCCATCTGTGGATCAGTTCCCTTGGGATCCTCCGCTGTGCCCCTCTGCTCCCGCTTGAGCCGAGCGGATTTTGGGGAGTCCTGAGATCGAGCGTCGTCTTCGAGCTTCTTGCGTGCCTTCCGAGCGAGCTTGTCCCAGTCCCTCGCGTGATCCACGGATCAACGATACGTGTCTGCGGGTAGATCAGCATGGACCCAGACAGGCGCCATTGCCCACTTGGGGTTCATCGCCATCGGATTGCAGACTCTGAATGGGCTGGAACTGGGGTTCCATGGGTGGCTCGGATCGCCTGGTCGTAGCTCAACGCTGGGACCGCCCTCGGAAGTCAAGGATCGACCCGATCAACGCTTCGGTGGTGGCAGGAGGCGTCCAAATCTTGGACCCCAGTTCTAGTGGACGTCACCGTCGTGCTCGAGGAGCGCACTCCGATGTAGGTTGCTGGCGCTGCCAGGGAAGTGCACCGTCAGGGAAGCCCGCGGCATGAGCCGCTGCAGAAGGTGAGTGGAGGATTGCAGATGGGTGACAACGTCGAATCCAGAGCGCCGATGCGGTACGTGATGCGCAAGGATGTGCGTTCCATCTCTGAGGACTACTGGGTAGAAGACCAATCGGGCGACCGAGTGTTCAAGGTTGACGGCAAGGCGCTGTCAGTTCGGCATGCATTCGCTCTGGAGGACGCTGACGGCTCGGTGGTCGCTACCATCGCGGAGCAATTCTTCAGCGTCCGGGACGCCATGGAGATCGACCTCGGTGATCGCAAGATCAAAGTGCACGAGGAGGTGCCAGGGAAGCGGGACCGATATCACGTTCGGGTGCCCGACGGCCCGAGCCTCCGGGTACGTGGCCAGGTCGCCGACCATGAGTACAACGTTACGGCCGGCGATAGGACGGTGGCTACGGTGTCCACTGCCTGGTTCGAAATCCCTCACTCCTTTGGGGTCGAAGTCGGTGCCGGCGAGGATCCGGCGCTCATCCTTTGCGTTGCCGTGGCGATGGACTCCATGGCCTATTGATTGTCCACCCGACTCGCCGGCGACATTCCGGCGACGATCGAGGCAGGAGCCCGTGGCTGGTCTTCGTGCCTGGCGAATTCGGTGTCGGACTCGAAGGACCTGACAATCAGAGCAACTCATTGTGCCGGATCAACATCATGGCGAACCAGCCATTGACTGGCGGAAGGTAGCCAGCGAATAGGCGTTGGACTAGGAGGACCACCGGCGCCCTGAACTGCGGATTCACGCCTTGACGTCCTGTTTCGTACGTAGCGCGGGAACCCCGGTGTAACTGATTGCTGAGCAACCTCCGAACCGAAGGGATGGCTGTCAGATGGCCCACGCCTTAGCGGCTGTTACCTATCGCTCGAATCAGCAAACGCGCCTTCTCGTGAGCCGACAGCGCCACAACGTGATCATCGAGAGCCGAAGGCATCCCCAGGTCAGCAAGGACTACGTACGGCGAACGCTCTGGTAGACGCTGACTGGATCAGCACTGTCCTCTCCAGCTGGTCTCCCTGACCAGTCGTGCCAGCGCTCCCTCAGATTCAGACCGGCGAGTGCCGCCATCTCGTCGAGCTCGTTGCAGGAGGCATAGTGGAGCGTTACGCGGTAGGAAGCCACGTCGGAACCATCAGACAGCTCGTGTGTGATGTGAATGGCTTGTTGCACCGAATCGTGGTGACTCCGCACAACGTGAGTGCCGTAGGGGTCGGTCCGAAGTTCGACCCGATTGCCGTCATCGTCGAATCTGCTGGGGTCAGGCCGGAATGCCTCGATGAACAAGAAGCCACGCGGACGAAGGTGTCGGGCCGTGGCGGCCATGCAGGACTGCTGCGACGAGCGACCGGGGAGCATGAAGAGGGTACTGACGGCGCAGACGGCAACATTGAATCCTTTGTGCGGCAGCTCGAAGTCGGCCAGGTCCACCTGATGAACCGGAATGTGTTCGCCGCCCGCCTGTGATCGGAGCTGCTCGATCATCGCCGCACTCGCCTCGATGCCTTCGACACGGATGCCACGATCCGCCAGCGGTATGGCGAGTCGGCCGGTGCCGATGCCCAGTTCGAGGAGTCGGCCCTCCGGGCCGACAGCCCTGGCGAGGGCAGTGACGGCGGGCTCTGGAATGAACCGCTCCCCGTAGATCCGGTCGTAGACGCTCGCGTGGGCATCCCCGTAGTCACTGGCCCGCTCCCTTCGCACGCGCAGATACTGCCCGATGCGGACACCGCCGCGATGGTCACAGATCTGCTGGCGACTTCTCCCCGCCAATCCGGGCTGATTTCCGCGGTCAGGAGATCGCTAGGCCACCGGACCTTGAGTGCATGGGGCACCCAGGAACGGTCAAGTAACGGTCAGAACGTCAAACATCCCTGCGGCGTAGTGCCACGGCTGATCGCACACAAGCTCGTAGCGACCAGCCTTGAGGTACACGGTGGTCCACCCCGTACTCCCAGGAGCGATGCCGTCGCCCACCCCAGCTCCGCATGAACGGGATGCCTCGCCCAAGCTCTGGGACTCGTCGATTTTGCCGTCAGTGCCCGTAGGTCGCGTGCCGGGGCCATCGGTCGGGAGAGGGAGAACCACCAGCTCATGTACCAATAGTCCGGTGTTGAACACGGTGAACGAGACTCGTCCGGCTGGAACGGTCGCAGGCGAGGCCACCAAGGTCGCCCGCATCGGGGCCTGGCCCATCATCATGTCGCCGGAATCGGTGGTCTGAACGCTGATCGTGGTCCCGGGAAGCGTAGGGGTCGCGCAGGAGATTGCGCCGTAGGCGCCGTTGACCGGAGCCGCATTGTGGTCACTGGCCAGGGCGATCACCGCCGCCGTTCCGGTCAGCAAGGCAACGGCGGCGATCACTGAGGCGACCACCACCCCACGATGAGGAGGCCTGGTGCTCATCCAGACCCTTCGATCAGTGATCGTCGTCGGGTGTAGTCGTCTTCGTCGATTTCTCTACGGGCCAGGCGTTCGTTGAGAATACCGACGGCGCCCGACCCGGGCGGCGTCGAGCCCGATCCCGGAGTTGGGGGGATGGAGGAGGCCGGGGTCCCGCGTTGGCGCACCAAGGTGACGATGATCCAGGCCAACGCACCCCAGAACACGACCATGGCGACGATCATGAGGAGCCAGAGGCCCCAATGGCCGCCGCCGTTGCCGTATCCGTAGTGCATCATGGCTGCGCCCTCACGTCATCTGACCTCTCGTAGAGAGCATCGGCCGGTTCAGTGGGAGCCGACAGAGGCGAAGGTCCCCTGGGCGCCGTGGGAAAGAGCCCACTGTGGAACAATCCCCTGATGGTGGACGACAGTCGATCGCTCGACAGGGCGTTCCGGATCACGATCATCCTCAAGGGCCTCGACGGTGCGCTCGAGGTCATCGGCGGTATCGTCCTGCTCTTCGTCTCACCGGCCTCCATCGACCACGTGGTCCGCTTCTTCACCGCCCATGAGCTGGCCCAGGACCCGCACGACTTCATCGCTCGGCACCTGCTGCACTCGGCCAGCGGACTGACTCGCTCTGCCACCGTCTACGGCGGCATCTACCTTCTCGCCCACGGAATCGCCAAGGTGGTTCTGGTGGTCCTGGTGCTCAAGGACAAGCTCTGGGCCTATCCACTGATGATCGCCCTGATCGGGGTGTTCATCGTGTACCAGGTCTACCGGTTGACCTACAAGGTGACGTTCGGCCTCATCTTCTTGACGCTGTTCGACATCCTGGTCGTCTGGCTGACGTGGCGCGAGTACCGAATCAAACGGTCAGCGCGGGAAGTTACTCCCGGATGACGGTCCGAGGCACGACGAACTCGCAGCGGACGACCGACGTCCTGGCATCCTCTGGGCTCGAAGTGCACACTCGACCGCCGGTAAGGTTCGCAGTCACATCCTCGAGCGGCAGGCCGGTGCCCTTCGCTGCATCAACCGACAGGAGCCGTAGTTCGTGACCTACGTCCAAGCCATCGTCATCGCGCTCGTCCAGGGTGTGACCGAACTCTTCCCGGTGTCGAGCCTAGGACACTCGGTGCTGCTGCCAGCATGGTTCGGTGGAAGTTGGCAGACGCTGGTCACCCAGTCGTCCCAGGCCACGAGCGAGTCGTCGTTCTACCTGGCCTACATCGTGGCTCTGCACGTGGCTACCGCGCTGGCCCTCCTCTGGTTCTTCCGGGCGGATTGGGTTCGGATTGTCCGGGGCCTGTTCCGCAGTGCGCTCCGGATGGTGAAGGCACGCCGGTGGGATGTCCAGGATGCCGACGAACGACTGGCATGGATGCTGGTCATCGCCACCATCCCTGCGGCCTCACCGGCGTCGCGCTCGAGCACAGTTTCCGCACCCTATTTGCCAAGCCACTGGCCGCCGCCATCTTCTTGTTCATCAATGGTCTCGTCCTCCTGGGCGGTGAGGTACTCAGGAGACGAGTGAAGGCCCGGGGGGCCAGCGTCGGCGTGACCGACCATTCACTCAATCCATTCTCGGAGCGAGCTGCCATTGAGTCGGACGCCAACATCGCCCAGCTCGGCTACAAGGACACTCTGATCATCGGCGTGTTCCAGATCGCCGCCCTGTTCGCCGGGATCAGCCGCTCGGGCGTCACCATTGTCGGTGGGCTGTGGCGGGGTCTCGACCACGAGGACGCCGCCCGGTTCGGTTTCCTCTTGGCCACGCCGATCATCCTTGCTGCCGGCGTGCTGAAGCTCCCGTCGCTGGCCGGACCAGCAGGGGCGCACATCCATGGCCAAGTCATCGTCGGATTCCTGGTCTGTGGGGTGACCGCCTACCTGTCGGTCCGATTCTTGGTCCGGTACTTCGAGACCAGGACGCTCACCCCGTTCGCCATCTACTGCCTGGTAGTCGGTGCTGCGAGCGCACTCCGGTTCGGGATCGGCTGACACCGACTGGGATGTTCCCTGCGAGGAAGTGTGGCTGCAGCACCTACGTGGCGGACGCCTTGCCCGCCCGCAGCTCCACGAGAACCTTTCGGACGAGCCGCAACGCATGGAATGCGATGAATCCTGAGACCAGGAGTGCAACAGCCGGGTCCAGCCAGTAGGTGCCGCCGGTCGCGAGGATCACCGCTCCGATGATGGCCACGGCACCGGCAGCCACGGAGTCCGCCGCAGTGTCGAGCAGGACGGCCCGCATGTTGAGGTTCCCTCCCTCATCATCATCATCCTCGTCACCACCCAGGATCAGCGCTCCGAACAGCATGACTACGGCAG
>Ga0075017_100003026_pt1 | contig 10577 bp, 9 predicted proteins | sample AleBraG_ABR_2012_FD_71475 | JGI IMG/M metagenome (GOLD analysis project Ga0075017, IMG submission 71475) | Freshwater sediment microbial communities in response to fracking from Pennsylvania, USA - Alex Branch Run_MetaG_ABR_2012 | ecosystem: Environmental > Aquatic > Freshwater > Creek >... | reverse complement strand
AAGTGAACGGGCGCCGCGACCGCCGCGACCGCATCGAACACGCACAGCTCATCTCCCCCGTGGATTTTGTGCGATTTGCCAATTTGAAAGTGATTGCGTCCATGCAGCCATCTCATCAAACAACGGACATGCGATGGGCGGAAGCGAGGGTTGGCCCTGAAAGGATCAAAGGGGCTTACGCGTGGGCCACGATGCAAAAATTGGGCGTGCACCTAGCGTTCGGCACGGATTACAACGTGGAGCCGGTCAGTCCGTTTCGCGGATTGTATGCCTGCGTCACGCGGGAGCGTCCCGAGGGCGGGCCCAAAGGCGGCTGGGAACCTCAGGAGAAGATTTCGCTCGAGGATTGCATCCGCAACTACACGTCAGGTTCGGCGTATGCGGAATTCATGGAAGGGAAAAAGGGCGAGCTCGAGCCGGGCGAGTTTGCCGATTTCATCATACTTTCGAAAGATCTGACGGCCGTTCCCCCAAGCGAATACACGCAAACACAGGTCCTGCGCACTGTGGTGGGCGGGCGAACGGTGTATCAAGTGCCAGGGCACTAGAAACTAATTGAGATGGATTGAACTCGCATTTGATCGAGCGAGAAATTCACTATCTGGGTGGGACAGGTGCGAGTAGATTGAATGTGGCGTGAGGTTCAAGTACTAGGACTCATAAACCAGCAGCATATGAAGTTTATATAAGCCGCCTCTAAAGTTTGCCTCGATTATCTCTAAAATAAATGTTGACACCCTCTTGAACGCGATATATACATTCCTCAACTAGAAGTACTTTATTGGTTGCCTGAATTCCGCAAAGTTATTGGTGCAGAGCCAAGTCGAGCGATTTGATTTGGCTCCTGTTTAGTTGGCGGGGTATTCAGACAGCAAGCCGAGGGGGTCTTGGATGGCGGATTTGGTATCTAGTCCGCTGCGAATTATTCAAGAACTCGTTTTCCCAAAAATTTGAATTTTTCAGAGATGGCCTAGCGGCCTACTCAGGAGGTTGTGGAATGTTTAGCAAGCGAGTGGTATTCCTTGTTGTTGCGTTGGCATCCTTGTTGTTCTTCGGTTCGGCTGCGGTAATGGGGCAGACAGCGAGCACGGGGACAGTGGCAGGAACAGTTACCGACCAGTCTGCCGCGGCCGTGGTAGGCGCAACTGTCACGCTGACGGATACAAGTACCAATATCTCGAGAACCGCGACGACAAACGACGGAGGGCGCTACATATTTGCGAACGTGAATCCCGGAACTTACAACCTCTCCATCAATAAGGAAGGATTCCGCACGGCGAAATTCGTGAAGCAGGTCGTTACCGTGTCGTCATCGCTCACTTTGAATGCGAGCTTAGAATTGGGATCGGTCAGTCAAACTGTGGAAATCACAGCCTCCAACTCCGACCTGCAGGTTTTGAATGCAACGGTCGGCAATACCGTGGGCGGCGATGTGTTGCAGTCGCTGCCGTCGATCGGACGCGACGCCTCGACGTTCGTGACCCTCCAGCCCGGCGTATCTCCCGATGGCAGCGTGGCCGGTGCCGTAGAGGACCAGAGCACGTTCATGCTCGATGGTGGTCAGAACACCAACGACATGGACGGCAGCATGGCGATTTACACGGCGAGCTTTGGCGGCGATCCGACCGGTGGCATCGTCTCCAGTAACTTCGGTCTCGGCGCGCCCACTGGCGTAATGCCGACACCGCTCGACAGCGTCGAGGAATTCAAGGTGAACACCGCCAACCAGACAGCGGACTTCAACAGTTCGGCGGGAGCACAAGTTCAGATCATCACCAAGCGCGGCACTAACGCCTGGCATGGTTCCGCTTACGAGTATTATTTTGACAACAATTTTAATGCAAACACCTGGAATAACAACAATACAGCCACCCCATTGCCGAGTTATCACTATAACCGCTTCGGCGGGTCCGGAGGCGGCCCGATCATTACAAAAGAACTCTTGGGCGGAAAGACCTACTTCTTTGCCAACTTCGAGGGCTTCCGCTGGCCTGGTTCGCAAACCTACGAAACTCTAGTGCCGACGGCTAGTTTGAAGCAGGGCATCATCACCATCGGCGGCGTGGCGTACAACATGAAAACGGGAATGAATTGCGGGTCCGGTACGTCGGCCTGTGATCCCCGAGGCATCGGAATCAATCCAGCTGTTCAAACGATGTGGAACACGATGCCTGCTGGGAACGAGCCAACAACTACTCAGGGTTGCGGCGGATTCACTGGCGTTCCGTTGTGCGACGGCGTTAACGTGGTCGCATTCAAGGGGAACATGTCCCTCCCTTATACCTCAAATTTCTTCGTGGCCCGCATTGACCACGACTTTGGGGCGAAGTGGCACTTCAATAGCAGTTACCGCTATTACAAGCTGGTCAAGGCCACGACCAACCAAGTGGATATTGCGAGCGGCACGCCCGTTTCGCTGGCCAACCGTCCGCAGCAACCGTGGTACCTCGTGGCTGGTTTGACCACCAACGTTACATCGAACACCACCAACGATTTTCACTTTAGTTACCTGCGCAACTACTGGGCTTGGAATGATCCAGGCGGTATCCTGCAGATTCCCACCCTCGGTGGCGCGCTCGAGCCTTTTGGCGAGACCGCGGTTGCCCTCACTCCCTACAACGTGAATACGCAGGCGGTCCGCACGCGTTTCTGGGACGGCCAGGATAAGTATTTCCGCGACGACGTTACCACGCTGCACGGCAATCATCTGTTCACCTTTGGCGGCGCCTATCAGCGCAATTATGACTATCACCAGCGCTCTGACAACGGCGGCGGTATCAATTACCAGCCTACCTACCAGCTCGGTCGGTACAGTTCGGGGAATGGTTCAGCTGCCGGCGTGGACTTCTCCAGCACTCTTCCCACAGGCGCGAATGCAAACATATGGGGTGCCCTCAATGATGCAGTTCTGGGCATTGTGACGCAGTCGCAGATTGCCTACACGCGGCAGGGTCCGACTCTTACCCTCAATCCTCCTCTTACCCACGCGTTTGACCAGAGCACCATTCCTTACTACAACGTGTATTGGAGCGACTCCTGGCACATGAAGCCGTCCTTCACCCTGACGTATGGTCTTGGCTGGACGCTGGAAATGCCGCCGACGGAGGTAAACGGCAAGCAAATCGAGCTCGTGGACGGTAGCGGACAGCAGCTCGACGTCTCAACCTACCTCAAGCAACGAGAAGATGCTGCTCTGCAAGGGCAAGTCTACAATCCGACCGTAGGATTTGCTCTTGTCGGAAACACTGGCGGCGGGCAAAAGTACCCCTATCTCCCCTTTTATGGCTCGTTTAGTCCCCGCATCGCTGCAGCCTGGAACCCCAATATCACCGAGGGATTCTTGGGCAAGGCCTTTGGCGGGAACAAGACCGTTATCCGCGGCGGCTACAGCCGCGTCTACGGTCGTTTGAATGGAGTGGATCTGGTACTCGTTCCTTTGCTGGGAACCGGCCTCATCCAGGCAGTACAGTGCAATAAAAACTACGCGCCAATACCGATCGCCTCGGGTGGGACCGGTGCTCCCACTTGCGGCCCTGCGCCTGGTCTAGCAACCCCCCTAAACGTCGCCACTGCTTTCCGCGCCGGCGTGGATGGCAACAACGCTCCGATTCCGGCAGCAGCCGCGACACTTCCTCAGCCGACATTCCCGGGCATCAACAGCGTTGCGGCGGGTGCAGGCGAAGCCTTGGATCCCCATTTCCGGCCCAACGTGGTGGATTCGTTCGACATGACGATCCAGCGCCAGTTGACCAACAAAATCCTGCTTGAAGTCGGTTACATCGGGAGGAGAATCACCCACGAGTACCAGCCCATCAACATCAATGCCGTGCCGTACATGATGACGATTGGCGGGCAGCGATTCGACAAAGCCTATGCGGCCCTCGAGACGGCCCTGGGTTGCAACATCTCTTACAATGTGTGCAACGCTGCAACCCCCCCTGCGTCGGTCGCCGCACAGCCTTTCTTTGAAACGGCACTCGGTGGCCCGGCTTCTGCTTATTGCACCGGGTTCGCGAACTGCACCTCTGCCGTTATCAACAAAGAGTTTGGCAACTTGCAGACTCAGTCCGTCTGGAGTTTGTGGAGCGATCTGGATAACGGCAAGTTCACCTTCGGGCGCACGATGATGAACACACCTATCGTGGGCGGTCCCCTTGATTGCGGAACGACCACGGCACCCACCGCTTGCGGCGCAAACGGCGTAGCGACGTCCGGCATCGGAGACAATGCTAGCCTCGGCTATGGCAACTACAACGCCGGCTTCGTAACGCTCAAGGTGACCAATTGGCACAATCTCACCCTGCAGCAAAACTTCACTTACAGCAAGGCCCTCGGCACAGGAGCCGTCGTCCAGGCCTCGAGCGAATACACTGCGAACGATCCCTTCAACCTCCACAATATGTACGGAGTGCAGAATTTTGATCGGAAGTTCGTCTACAACGTTTTTGCCTTGATTGATGACCCTTACTACAAGTCGCAGCACGGAGTCGTGGGGCATCTCCTCGGCGGCTGGACACTCGCACCCATCCTAGCCATTGGCAGCGGAGCGCCGGTCTACTGCAACACCAATACCGATGCGCAATCTTTTGGCTCAGCGGATGGATCGAGCTTCTTCAATAACGAGCAATGCATTTTCACCGGACCAACCCCGTCCCACACCGCTTCCTCGCTTCACAACGATGGGAATGCCGCGGAATACCAAATCTTTGCAAACCCGGCAGCCCTGCTCGCCACGGCCCGTCCCGCAATTTTGGGTCTGGACACCGGAACGGGCGGTAATGGGTCTGTAATCCGCGGCTTGATGTATTGGAATGTGGACGCCAGAGTGACGAAAAACATCAAGATCTGGGAACGCGTCAACATGGAGTTCCAGATGGTCACGACAAACGTGTTCAACCATCCCATCTTCAACGATCCGGGTCTTAACCCATCAGCTAGTTCTGTAAGCGCTTTTGGTGTGGTCAGCTCGCAGGGTAACAACCCCCGGCAGATGCAGTTCGGTCTCCGGTTGCAGTTCTAAATCCTTCCGGCGAGTCTCAAGCTCGCTGCGAAAACGGGGAAGGCCACAAGGCCTTCCCCGTTTTTATTCTCTATCCGCTCTCTCCTTGCTGCATTCTGCAGAATTTCCACTACACTTGAGGTTGTTCTTTCTTGATTCTTCTGAGTCTCCCCAATGTCCACTCGCACCCGCGCCGATCTCTCCCTGGCTTTCTGTACGCTCCTGTGGGGCGCGACGTTTGTCGTGGTCAAGAATTCTCTCGACCACGCTTCCGTGTTCATTTTTCTGGCGGCGCGGTTCAGCGTGGCCGCTCTGTTGATGCTGGCGTGGAGCTACAGAATCTTGCGCCAACTGGAACCGCAAGAGCTCTTCGCGGGCTTCCGCCTGGGATTCTTCATGTTCATGGGCTACGCGTTTCAGACGGCCGGGCTGCAGTACACCACCCCCGCAAAGTCTGGATTCGTCACTGGCGCCAGCGTCGTGCTCGTGCCGCTGCTCCTGGGGCTCTTTTGGGGCAAGCGCTTGACTCTGGGAGCCTATGCCGGAGCGTCCGTGGCTGTAGTGGGCCTCTATTTCCTTACAATCCCTGCTCAGGGCGTCGCTTACCTCAATCGAGGGGATGTTCTAACCTTTGTCGCCGCGGGCCTCTATGCCGTCCATATCATTCTGGTGGGGGAGTACACTCGCGAGCATTCCGCAAGAGCGCTGAGCCTCATTCAAGTGGCTGCGTGCGCCGCGATGGCGTGGGTCGCTGCTGCCTCGGCGGCAGCGATACACTGGCAGCCTGCGCGATTCGCGTGGCGTTGGGAGCTGCTTCTGGGCATTTTGATTTGCGCCGTCTTTGCCACGGCCGTGGCCTTCAGCATCCAGCTTTGGGCGCAGCAATACACCACGCCCAGTCACGCAGCCATTCTGTTTACGCTGGAGCCGGTCTTTGCCGTAATCACTTCTTACATTTTGATTGGGGAGCGCCTGAGTGGCCGCGCCGTTCTCGGCGCTGTGTTCGTCTTCGCGGGAATCCTGGTGGCGGAGCTGCTCGGCCCGCCGGCAGCGCCGGAGTCACCTGAGCCCACCTTCGCAGGCCGCATCTATTTCGAGCCGTGGTGGCGGTTGGAGAAGCCTAAGTCTGAGAATTGACCAGCGTCTTAGCGCCCATTGGTGTAGTACTTCACGTCCACGGCGTCGAACATCGTGGCGGATGTCGCGTGCGTCTTTTCGTAGGCATCGATGGCCCCCGCGTGCTGCAGCGACGTGCCGATATCGTCCAAGCCCTTCAGCAGCACTTCCTTGCGCGATGGAGCGATCTCAAATCTATAGGCCAAGCCGTGCTTGTCGCTGATGGTCTGTTTGGGAAGGTCAATCGAGAGGGAATAGCCTTCTTCTTTTTCCGTACGCTTGAAGAGTTCCTCCACCTGCGCTTCGGAGAGTTCCGCCGGCAGAATTCCGTTCTTGAAGCAGTTGTTGTAGAAAATGTCCGCATAGCTCGGCGCGATGATTACGCGGAAGCCGTAGTCCTTCACGCCCCAGGGAGCGTGTTCGCGGCTCGACCCGCATCCGAAATTGGCACGTGCCAGCAGCACCGATGCGCCTTTGTAGCGTGGGAAGTTCAGCACAAATTCCGGATTCGGCTTCTCGCCCGGCAGGTAGCGCCAGTCATAAAAAAGAATCCGTCCGAACCCTTGCCGCGTGAGCGCTTTCAGGAACTGCTTGGGCACCATCTGGTCGGTGTCCACGTTGACGCGATCGAGCGGCATCACTGTGCCTGTGTGTGTTGAGAACGGTTGCATGCGATTCAATCTCCCAAAACTTGAAAGGTTTTGATTTCTCCAAACCCCGTCCAATACACGGAGTCCTTCCGTCTATCCTTGCCGGCCCGATTCGTGGACAACAGTGTATAGGTGAAGCCGCAGCACGGTTCCGGCTTTTCGCACACCGTCAATTCGTGCAGCCGGATTTCAATCGCTTCACCATCGGCAAGCTCAACGCGCATTCGCCGGCCTACGTGCTGCTGATTCAAACCACGAGTGTCCACACGCATAATCATCCCGGGGTGAGTTGAAAATGGTAGCACTAGCTTGCGTCTTCAAGCCCCTCAAAACTCTTTATTGTGCTGAGTTGGGACCAAAAAGCCGCTCCCTTACGTGCGTTGCGCTGTCGATTTGTCAAGATCAGGTTGTACACCATTCCCCAACTCTCCGGAGTCGTATCGTACTTATTGGGCAGAGCCACGTCCAGAATTTCCACCTCCGCGACCTCGCCGTCGCGAAATTCAATACACAGACGGCTCCCCTCGTACGCTTTGTCCAGTTGAACATCGAGCATCACTTGGCCCCCAAGGGTCACTCGACGTTCGCCACGTCAAACTGCCTTACATCTACAAAATGCCCCGCAATCGCCGCCGCTGCAGCCATCACCGGACTGACCAGATGCGTGCGGCTGTCTTTTCCCTGACGGCCCTCAAAGTTGCGGTTTGAGGTGCTGGCGCTGCGCTCGTGAGGCGGCAGAACGTCTGCATTCATGCCGATACACATACTGCAACCCGCATCGCGCCATTCAAATCCGGCTTCGCGGAAAATCTTGTCGAGTCCTTCTTTTTCAGCTTGCGCCTTGATGCCGCGCGAACCGGGCACGATCAACGCCTGTTTGATGGACTTGGCCACGTGCTTTCCGGCAACAAGCTGAGCGGCCGCGCGCAAATCATCCATGCGAGAGTTCGTGCACGATCCAATGAACACGCGGTCCACCGGAATGTCCACAATCGGAGTGCCGGCTTTCAGTCCCATGTATTTCAGAGCGCTTTCGGTGGCTTTCTGATCGTTCAGGTCCTTGAAGTCATGCGGATCAGGAACGCGCGAAGTCACGCTCGTGACCATCCCGGGATTCGTCCCCCAGGTGACTTGCGGCGCGATCTGCTCGGCGTTGAGTTCTACGGTCTTGTCAAACTTGGCGCCGTCGTCACTCTTCAGTTGTTTCCAGCGCTCGACCGTTTCCTGAAACGCCTTCCCACGCGGCACAAATGGTTTGCCCTCTAAATAAGCGAACGTTGTTTCATTGGGCGCGACCATTCCTGCGCGCGCGCCGCCCTCAATCGTCATGTTGCAGACGGTCATGCGCCCGTCCATCGAAAGTGAACGAATCGCTTCGCCGCCATATTCCGCTACGTGGCCGGTGCCTCCGCCGATACCGATCTTTCCGATGATCGCCAAAATTAAATCTTTCGCGGTAACGCCCTTCGGGCGCTTCCCGTGCACCAGAATGTGCAGCGTTTTCGAGCGGGACTGCACCAGGCACTGCGTCGCGAGAACGTGCTCCACTTCGCTCGTGCCGATGCCGAACGCCAATGTCCCGAATGCGCCGTGCGTGGACGTGTGACTGTCTCCGCATACGATCGTCTGCCCTGGTTGCGTGATACCTAGCTCCGGCCCGATGATGTGCACGATCCCCTGATTCTTGCTGTTCATGTCGAACAGGCGCACGCCGGTGGTGCGGCAGTTCTTTTCCAGCGCCTCAAACTGAAGCTTGGCATCGTTGTCGAGGATCGGAAGCGTGCGGTCGGTCGTCGAAACGGAATGATCCATCACCGCGAAAGTCAGGTCTGGCCTGCGAACATTGCGGCCCTCCGCGGCAAGGCCCGCGAATGCCTGCGGGGAGGTGCCTTCGTGGATCAGGTGCCGGTCAATATAAATGAGCGCGGGTTTCGCGGGCTCTTCGTGAACCACGTGCGAATCCCAGATTTTTTGGTAAAGCGTCTTGGGTGTCATGGTGATGTAACGGATTTTAACACTCCCGCGAGTCAGTGCAAATGTTGAATACGCCGAAAGGGCCTGTTGCAAGCTCCGAGTGCTGGATATTAGGCGAGAGTAGCTTGGCAGCTCCACTAGCCTGTTTTAAACTATCAGCGCTGGCCGAAGATAAACATGCCCATTCAAACCATCCGGCAACTTGGCGATCCAATCCTTCGCGAAGTTGCTTCCAAAGTGGAAGAACCCGCTTCGCCGGGAACAGAATCGCTCGTTCAGGACCTTGCCGATACTCTAGGGCATTGGCGCAAGACGACCGGCTACGGACGCGCAATTGCCGCTCCGCAGATTGGCGTGAAGCAGCGCGTCATCTTTCTCCAATTACCTGGCGCGGAGCCCTGGCCGCTGGTCAACCCGGAAATCACGCGCCGCAGCGAAGCCAGAATCATAGTTTGGGATGCCTGCCTGAGCTTTCTCTCCATCTTCATGCAAGTCGAGCGGCACAAAGAGGTCACCGTCACGTATCAGGATTTGCGTGGAGCGTCGCGACTGTTTCATGCAGGTGCGGAACGCGACCTCTCGGAATTGCTCCAGCACGAAATCGATCATTTGGACGGGATCCTGGCGTTGGACCGGGTAGTGGACATCAAGACGATCTGCACACGCGAGGAATTTGAAAAGCGCTACCGTGCGCGGAGTCCCTATGCGGTGAGTGCATGAGAAGCTCGATGAATGGCTCACGAGAAGAAGGACCGAGCGTAAGCACTATTTTTTATACGAGAGTGGAGAGCCCCGTCGGGACGCTGCTCCTCGCGGGCGACGAAAGCGCTTTGCATCAGATCAGTTTTGAAAATGGCAATCGCGTTGTCACAGTTCCCCCGGACTGGAAGCTCGGCAAGTCTCCCTTCAAGGAAGTAGTCCACCAGCTCAATGCTTACTTCGGCGGGGAATTAAAACAGTTTGCCGTGCCGCTGTCGCTCGTGGGAACTGAATTTCAACTCCTGGTGTGGAACGCGCTGAGAAAAATTCCGTACGGAGAAACGATCTCTTACGCGCAACTTGCTCGCGTCATCGAGAATCCGAAAGCTGTCCGGGCCGTGGGCCTCGCCAACGGTCAAAATCCTGTTCCCATCATCATTCCTTGCCATCGCGTCATCGGCAGCGATGGAAGTCTGACCGGTTTCGGCGGCGGCCTCTCGAACAAAAAGAAATTGCTAGCGCTTGAAAGCAAGCAGATGGTTTTGCTCTAACTGCAGTGAAGTTACTGCCGCGAAGATCGCAAACTCAATTCGGAACGAACTACTTCAAGATCCTCCCGCAATCGAAGGAACCAGCAGCACGCGATCGCCTTCTTTCAGCGTACAAGCCTCTCCTCCCAGGAAACGAATGTCTTCCTCGTTCAGATAGACGTTTAGAAACTGGCGAATCTCGCCTTGATCGTCCCGCACGTGCCGCGAAAGCTCTGGATACTTGCTTGTCAAATGATTCAGCGCTTCTGCAATCGTTGCCGCGCTGCAATCAATTTTTGCAGCTCCCTCGGTAAACCGGCGAAACGCTGTGGGAATTTCGATACTCACTGGCATGGCTTTCACTCTCCTTCACAATAGATATTCAAACTCAACTTGCTCGCAATCGCTTTATGCCGACGCTGCCGCGGCTTTTGCTGTCCCAATTTGCGCGTCCAGATAAGCCTCAAACGCTTCAATCCGCGGAGCAATCGCCTCCGTCGCCGGAAATTCCGCCACGATCGCGTCGGTCGTCTTCAATCCATTGCCTGTGATGCACACGACGGTCGTCTCATCCTTCTGAATGCGTCCTTGCTCGACTAATTTCTGCGC
>Ga0075017_100003023_pt1 | contig 10583 bp, 7 predicted proteins | sample AleBraG_ABR_2012_FD_71475 | JGI IMG/M metagenome (GOLD analysis project Ga0075017, IMG submission 71475) | Freshwater sediment microbial communities in response to fracking from Pennsylvania, USA - Alex Branch Run_MetaG_ABR_2012 | ecosystem: Environmental > Aquatic > Freshwater > Creek >... | reverse complement strand
GAGTTCCAGAATGCGGATGGCTCGCTCACGGGCAGCCTCGACACGACGCTCTCGGTCGGTGCAGCCATGCGCACGCGCAGGTCCGCACTGCGCGTGCGCATGGCTGCACCGACCGAGAGCGTCGTGTCGAGGCTGCCCGTGAGCGAGCCATCCGCATTCTGGAACTCGATCGCTGCAGCCGGCAGCGCGGCGCTCGTGGCCGCGAGCGCAAGCGCGCAGGCGAGCGTGCGGCGCAGGATCCGGAGCTCCGCATTCCCGGGTTGGGTTTTCATTATCTTTTCCCCATTGATGGCTTCGAGTTGACGCGTCGGCGAAGCGCCGCTCACCGGCGCCCTGCAGACGCCCGCAGGCCAATCCCGCAGCGGGCCCGACAGCACCTCGTTCACCGTACCGGCCGCGCGCTGTGGCGTAAATACGAAAAAGCCGCGGGCCAGGGAGGAATCTTCCGGCCGGCTCTGGGGGCGGGCCCAGTCGTTCGCTTGGCGGCGCTGCCACAGCCTCGCTCTTGCGCTGCAACAAGAGGGCGCCGCGTGCCCGTCGCAGGGCTCAGGCGTGCGTGACCTGCAGGATGCTGTGGCGGATCTGTTCGGACAGCACGAACTGGGCGTCGCTCGCCACCCCGAGCAGCTGCTCGTCGTACGCAAGCTGCCCGCCACGGCCCGTGCGGATGACGTCGCGCTCGCGCAGCAGGTCCAGGAACTGGCGGAACAGCGCCTTGTCGAAGAATTCCGGCGAGTGCAGGCCGTACAGCTGCGCCATCCGGCTCGCCATCTGCTGGCAGCGGCCCTCGAGCGCGTCCTGCGCGATCGCCTCGCTGCCGGCCTCGAGCAGCAGCGCAATCGCGAGGTAGTAGCGCTCGATCACCTCGAGTGTCGCGTGCGCCAGCACCGACAACTGCACCGCTTCCGCCGTGCCGGTGCGCGGGCGGCGCCAGACCGCGCCGTCGGCCGTGCCCTCGAGCAGTCCGAGCCCGACGAAGCTCGCGAGCAGCCGCTCGACCACCTGCGGCAGCTCCGCCTCGCTCCAGCGCAGGAACAGCTCCTGCGCGATGTACGGATAGATGCGCCAGGCGAGTCGCTGTACGTCCGCGGTGCGCAGCGCGGCATTGTTGAGGAACGCACAGGCGATCAACGATGGCAGCGCATAGGCGTGCAACACGTTGTTGCGGTAGTAAGTCGACAGGATCGCGTTCTCCTCGCTCATGCGCACGAGCGGCCCGAGCGCGTGTGGCACGGTCTCGATGAGCCCCATGTCGCGCCCGTAGGCGAGGATCGCGGCGCCGTCGAGCGGCGTGCACCAGAGGTCCGGCGAATAGGGCGCGCGTTCGGCCAGGGCCCGGTACAGGTCGAGCTGGCGCACGAGATCGGCCTCGGCCATCGCCTGCCGTGGCGTGGACAACAGCGCGAGTGCGAGCAGCGCCACGGGCGATATCGCAACCGCGGCGTTGACACGGGCCTGGATCTCCTGGGCCAGCGTGCCGGCCGCGCGCCCGAGCCACGACGGCCGCAGGTCGCGCCGTGCGGCACGCCAGTCCGGCACGTTGCGGTCGAGGTGCTCGGTCAGCGCCAGCGGCTCGCCGAAGCTCACGTACACGCGGCCGAAGCGCTTGCGCAGCTGCGGCAGCGCACGCAAGAGCCCGCCCACGGTCTCCTTTTGCTTGGCCCGGCCGGAGAGCTCGCCGATGTAGGTCTTGGCCTCGAACAGCCGCTCGTAGCCGAAGTAGACCGGCACGAACACGACCGGCCGGCGCGGGTCGCCGAGGTAGGCGCGCAGCGTCATCGACAGCATCCCGGTGCGCGGCGGCAGCAGCCGCCCGGTGCGACTGCGGCCGCCTTCGATGAAGTACTCGATCGAGTGCCCGCGCCTCATCATGACCGCGAGGTAGGTCATGAAGACGGCCGGGTAGAGGCCGTTGCCCTTGAAGCTGCGCCGCAGGAAGAAGGCCCCGCCCTTGCGCAGGAAGCGCCCGACCACGGGCAGGTTCAGGTTGACGCCCGCGGCGATGTGCGCGACGGCGTAGCCGCGCGTGTAGATCACGTAGGACAGCAGCAGGTAGTCCATGTGGCTGCGGTGGCACGGCACGTAGACCACCTGCGCGCCGCTGCCGGCCAGCTCGAGTCGCTGCGCGTGCAGCACCTCGACGCCGTCGTAGAGCCGGTTCCACAGCCGGCTCAGCATGCTCGCCATGAAGGCCACGAAGCGCGGCGAATAGTCGGCCGCGATCTCGTAGGCGTAGCGTTGCGCGACGTCCAGCACCTCGCGCCGGCTCAGGTTCCGGTCGCGCATCTCGGCGGCCGCGGCCGCGCGTACCACGCGCATGCGCAGCACCTCGGCGATGACCGTGCGCCGGTGCGAGAGGTCGGGGCCGAGCACGGCGACGCGCGCCGTGCGCAGCTCGGCGCGCATGCGGCGCGCGACGCGGCGCACCGCGCGCGCCGTCCCGAGGCCACTGCCGGCGAGCTCGTGGAGCGGCAGCGGCTCGCCGAAATGCACGAGCGTGCGGCGCCCGTTGACGAGCGTCGAGACGAATCGGCCGACCGGCCCGGTGAGCGTCCAGTCCTCGCTGAACAGGCCGCGCAGCCACGAGCTCTCCTTGCCCGGCGCGCGGCCCCAGAAGACCGCCACCGGCACGAGGTCGAGCTCGAAATCGCCGGCCGCCGCCGCCGCCGCGAGCACGCGCTGCAGACGTCCGGCCGGGCGGCGATCGGCGCGCCCGCGCAGCACGCCGCTGCGCCGCTCGAGGTGGATGACGGGCCGTGCCTCGCGCAGCGTGCCGAGCGCGAAGCGGCGCGAGGGCGACGGCAGGCCGAGCCGCCGGCAGACCAGGTGGAGCGCGAGCAGGTCGCTGAGGGCGCGATGCTCGAGCACGTACAGCACGCGCCGGCCGCGGCCGCGCAGTCGTTCGGCCGACTCGACCGGCAGCGCACCGGGCCTGACCCAGAGCGAGAGCACGCGTGCCGCGAGCCACAGCAGCCACCGATCGGGGCCGAGCAGCCGGTTCATCGGCCGGGCGCGCCGCGGGCCGGGAGCGTGGCCGGCCGCCGCCGGCTGCCGTCGGCCATGGCACGCATGGTCAGTGGCCGAGCCGGTCCAGTCGCACCAGGAAATGCTCGAAGAACACCAGCATATCGCCGATGCGGTCCTGCAGGCGATGATCGGAGTCGACCACGTGCAGCATCGCGCCGTAGCGGCGCGCGAAGCGGATGCTGTTCGCGACCGGCACGACCTCGTCGCGCCAGCCGTGCATGATCGTGATCGGGCAGTCGGGCGGCGGCGGCGTGAGCTCCTCGTAGCCGGGCATGTAGAACGCCGGTGCGAGCAGGAACAGCCCCTCGGCGCGCAGCAGGCGCGAGCCGGCCGTGCAGACGTGGCCGCCCATGCTCGAGCCGACGAGCACGAGCCGGCCCTGGAAGTTGCGGCAGAACGCCAGCAGCCGCGTCACGCGCTCGCGCGGGTCGTCGAGGCCGCGATAGTCGACCGACTCGACCTCATAGCCCTCGTCGCGCGCGACCTCGGCCAGTGCGCTGATCTTGTTGCCCCACGGACCGCTTTCCTTGCCGTGGGAGAAGACGACGTGCCGCTGCATCGCTCACCGCTCCCAAGCGCCCGTCCGATCTTAGCAGCGGCCATCGCCCCACAGCAGCGCATCGAGCGAGTCCGCGCCCGGCAGACGCACGCGGCCGCGCGCGACCACGACACCCTCGGCGGCGAGCCGCCGGCACTGCTCGCGGTGTGCACTCGAGCCGGCCGGCAGTGCGATGCGCCCGCCGGCGGCCACCACGCGGTGCCACGGCAGCGCGAGCGCACGCGGCGCCGCCTTGAGCGCGTGCGCCACGAAGCGCGCACGCCGCGGCAGGCCGGCCGCGCGTGCGACGCCGCCGTAGGTCGCCACGCTGCCGCGCCGGATCGCCGCGACCACCGCCCAGACGCGCACGAGGCGCGGATCGGCGGCGGCCGGGGCAGCGCCACCGGCGCGCCGCGGCGTGGCCCGGGACCGTCGCTGCGCTTGCCGCCTGGGAGCCATGATGTGGGACGATAATGCATCGGGCCGGCGGCAGGGAGCGTGCATGGAAGGCGACCTCGGCGAGACGACGGTGCTGCGCCGCAACCCGCTCGCGCTGCTCGACTCGCTGCCGCTGTTCCGTGGGCTCGGACTGGCGGCGCTCGCCGAGATCGCGGCCGAGCTCGAATGGCAGTCGCTGCCGGGCGGCGCGACGCTGTTCGAGGCCGGCGAGGCCCCCGACGCGCTGTACATCGTGCTCGCCGGCTGCCTCGGCGTCTACGCCGGAGTCCGCGAGCAGCCGACGCTGCTCGCGCGGATCCCGGCCGGCGAGACGGTCGGCGAGATGGGCCTGCTGTCGGGCCACGTACGCAGTGCGACGGTGCGCGCGCTGCGCGACACCGATCTCGCCCGCATGCCGCGCCCGGTCTTCGACCGCCTCGTGCTGAGCCATCCGGCGGCGATGCTGCGCGTCACGCAGCTCATCGTGCAGCGCCTCGAGACGGCCGCGCGGCGCGGCACCGGCACGGCGCCACGCACCTTCACGCTGCTGCCGCAGAGCGGCGCGGTCGACGCCGACGGTTTCGCCAGTGAGCTCGTCGCGGCGCTCGCGCGGCTCGGCCGCGCCGAGCTCGTGCGCAGCGTGCGCGGCGCGGCGCACACGAGCCAGTGGTTCCATCGCGTCGAGAGCGCCAACGACTTCGTGGTCTACCTCGCCGAGCCCGGACCGACGACCTGGAGCAAGCTGTGCGTGCGCCAGGCCGACTCGCTATTGCTGCTGGCGCACGCGCCCGCGCCGGTCGGGCCGTGGCCGGTACTGGACACATTGCCCGCTGCGCGCAGCGCCGACGCACGCGCCGAGCTCGTGCTGCTGCACGCCGGCGAGCTGCAGGGCGGCGCCGGCAAGCGCTGGTGCGCCGCGCTGCCGGGCATGGCGCACCACCACGTGCGCGGTCCCGACGACATCGCGCGGGTCGCGCGCCTGCTGACCGGCCGCGGCATCGGGCTCGTGCTCTCGGGCGGCGGGGCGCGTGGCTTCGCGCACATCGGCGTCGTGCGCGCGCTGCGCGAGGCGGGCGTGCCGATCGACTCGGTCGGCGGCACGAGCATGGGCGCGATCATGGGCGCGGGCGTCGCGGCCGGCTGGAGCGTCGCGGAGATGATCGAGCGCCTGCGCCGCAGCTTCGTCGACACCAATCCGCTCAATGACTACACGCTGCCGGTCGTATCGCTGGTCGCCGGCCGCAAGGTCAGCCGGCTGCTGCGCCAGGCGTTTGGCGAGGTCGCGATCGAGGACCTGCCACTGCCGTTCTACGCGATCTCGGCCAACCTGACGACCGGCCGCGGCGCCGTGCACCGGCGCGGCGAGCTGTGGCGCTGGCTGCGCGCGTCGGTGGCGATCCCGGGCGTGCTGCCGCCCGTGTTCGACGGCGGGGAGGTCTATGTCGACGGCGGCGCGATCAACAACCTGCCGGTCGACGTCATGCGTGAGATGAACCGCGGCATCGTCATCGGCGTCGACGTCGGCAGTGACACGGCCTTCACCGCCGACATCCACGAGGTCGACCTGCCGCCACTGTGGCGCCTGTTCAGCTGGTTCCGGCGCCACAAGCGCCGGCCGACGATCCTGCAGATCCTGTGGCGCGCCGGCATGATCAACAGCGCGGCGGCCACGGCCGCGGGCCGCGAGCAGACGGACCTCCTGCTGCAGCCGCCGCTGGCCGACGTCGACCTGCTCGGCTGGCACTCCTTCGAGCATGCCATCGACGCCGGCTACCGGCACACGCGGGCGCGGCTCGAAGCGCTCGCTGCGCCGCTGCGCGAGCGCCTCGGCGTCGGCGCCGGCTAGCACGGCCACCGGCCGGCGCCGCGGCCGTGGCGCGCCCTAGAACCAGCTGTAATTGAAGCTGATGCTGACCCGCTCGCCGGCACCCGGGTTGGCCGGCACCTCGTGGCGCAGCCAGCTCTCGAACAGCACGAGGTGGCCGGCGCGCGCCGGAACGACGACCCAGTGCGCGGCACCGGGCCCGCGGCGGGGCGGGGCCGCCATCATCCGCTCGAGCCGCGGGTCCTCGAGTTTGAGGCCGGCGCAGCCGCGCGGCGTGCGCACGTAATAGGTGCCGCTGACGGTCGACAGCGGGTGCAGGTGCGAGCCGTGCGCGAGGCCCGTCGGCATGATGTTGACCCAGCAGTCGGTCATCGACAGCGGCCGCGCGTCGAGGTCGAGCCGGAGCGCACGCGCGAACGTGCGCACGTGCCGGTCGAGCCGCCGCGCCAGGGCCGCGAAGGTCGGCGAACGCTCGTGCATCCGGCTCGCCGAGCCGTACGAGGTGTAGCCGCCGCGGTAGTGCGCGCGCGACCAGCGCCGTCCGGCCGCATCGTCCGCGCGCAGCTGCAGGCATTCGCGCAGCAGCCGGCGGTCGAGCGACGACCCGTTCGCGGCACGCAGTGAGGCCGTGTAGAGCAGCGTGGGGAACAGGCTGCGGACGGCCATGCGCCGATCATACGGCGTCGGCCACGGCCACCGCTGCGTGGCAGGGCCGGCCAGGGCCGGGCGTTTCCCGCCCGGCAACGCCGGGTTGCGGGGCGCAGCGTTGGCGCCCGCGCGCGGCCCGGCTATCCTCGCGACTCGCCGCCGGATGCACCGGCCGGACCGACGCCGCAGGACCACGATGAGCCCGTTGTTCGTTTCGCACGGTGCGCCGACGCTCGCCATGGCGCCCGGCGCCGCCGGAGCGCTGCTCGGGCAGCTCGGGCGCGAGCACGCCGGGGCGCACGCAATCCTGTGCGTGTCGGCACACTGGGAGGCGCCGGTCGCGACCGTGAGCGCAGCCGCGCGGCCGGCGACCATCCACGACTTCGCGGGCTTCCCGCGCGAGCTGTATCGACTCGCCTACCCGGCGCCCGGAGCACCCGGCCTCGCGACCGAGGTGCTCGCGCGCCTCGGCGCCGCCGGCATCGCGGCGCGCAGCGACCCGGATCGGGGCCTCGACCACGGCGCCTGGGTACCGCTGCGCTACCTCGTGCCGGCCGCCGACGTTCCCGTGGCGCAGCTGTCGTTGATCCGCGGCGGCTCGCCCGCGCAGCACTACGCGCTCGGTGCGGCGCTCGCACCGCTCGTGGCGGCCGGCACCTGGCTCATCGGCTCGGGCGGTCTGACCCACAACCTGTACGAATTCGCCGGCCACGCGCCCGACGCGCCGGCCGAGCCGTGGGCAATCGAGTTCGCGGACTGGGCGGCGGCGCGCGCGGCCGACGGCGACGTCGCGAGCCTGCTCGACTACCGGCGCCGCGCACCACACGCGCTGCGCAACCATCCGACCGAGGAGCACTTGCTGCCGCTGTTCGTGGTCCTCGGCGCTGCCGGCGGCGCTGCGCTCACGCGCCGTGCCGGCGGCACGAGTTACGGCGTGCTCGTGATGGACGCGTTCGAGCCGGCGCGCGGCGCTGCACGCTCCGCCGCAGCCTGACCGGCCGGCCGCCGCGCGCAGCCGCTCAGCGTCCGCGCGCCGTGTACAGCACCGTGGCGACGTCGAAGTCCGGGTCGAGCGGCGGCTTGCCGCCGGCGGACTGCAGGCGGTTCAGGCTCACCGGGTGCGAGCGACTGCCGAACGCGCCGTGCGTCACGACCCACGAGTGCCAGTCGCCTTCGCGCAGCGCGGCGAAGCCGAACATCAGGGTCACCTCGTCGCCGCGGTCCGGCGGGTTCAGGCGCTCGTCGCAGATCGCAAACCAGGCCTGCCCTTCGCGGCCCGGGAACGCGCCATCGCGCTCGAGCCCCTCGAGGAAGTCCGCGACCTGCGCCTCGAGCCGCCCCCACAGTAGCGCGTCGCTCTTCTCGAACAGCGCCCAGCGCGTGCCGCGCTCGATGCTCTCGACCAGGAACAGCGCCAGGCGGCGCAGGCTCAGGTAGCACCAGTCCGGCGCGCTCGCGTGCGGCCCGGCGAGCGTGCGTGCGCTCACGCTGCGGCGCGCGCGCACGGCCTGCAGCGTATTGACGCCGGCCGCGGCGAGCCGCTGCCGCCAGGCCTCGCTGACCGCGCTCGCGGGCCGCAGGCCCGGCCGCAGCGGCCCTTCCTCGGCCTCGGCCGGCGACCACAGCGGATGCACCGCATCGAGGCGCGCCAGCATGCCGGCTGCTGCGCCGCACGGCGCGAAGCTCTCGAAGCGGCCGCGCAGCCGGTCGTAGGCCTGCACCCATGGGTAGTACATGACCGCGTTCTCGCTCGCGAAGTCGAAGCTGCGCATGCCGGTGATGACTGCCTGCGGCGTGTCCCAGCTCACGGGCGGGTCGACCATGAGCAGCGCGCGCCGGGTGCGGCAGTAGCGCGCCGCGACCAGCAGCGCGCTCGCGCCCACCGGCAGCTCGCGCGACAGCGGCGGGATGCACAGGAAGTTGAAGGACTCCGCGTCGGTGAGCGCGAACAGGCCGGTCCGCTCAGTGGCCGAGCCGATGATGTCGTAGTCGGTCAGCCGGCCGCCGTCGTCGCCGTCGGGATTGGAGCTCACGTACGAGGCGAGCGTGCGCGCGTCGCCGCGGTGCGTCGGCACGGGCCGCTCGAGCGGCACGCGGCCGCGCACGCGCACGAGCGCGGAGGCCGCCAGCATGGCGACCAGATGCCGCGTGGAATGCGGGTCCACCGACAGGCGCGCATAAACCTCCTGGTCCTCGACGTGCTCGGAGCCGGGCGCGCGCACGCGCTGTATGACGAGATTGAACTTGTCGCCGTCGGCCGGACCGATGTTGTCGTAGTCGACGGCGGCACGCAGGAACTCGCGCGTGCCGGGGCACAGCGCCTCGAGTGTCAGCACGCCGTGCCCGGCCGGCAGGGTCAGCGTCGCCGCGCGACCGCCATTGACGACGCGCACGACGATGGCCAGGCGGCCGCCGTTCTCGAAATACTGCTCGAGCGCGTAGGACAGCGTGCTCGGCTGCCACAGGCCGCCGAATACGGACTGGAATTCAGCGAAGCTCGCGACCGCGACCGGGCGATTGACAGGGCCGCGCAGCGCGCGGCCGACGAAGGCCGTGGTCGCGGTGGCGACGCGGGCGATGGCCTGGTCACCACCCACCTCTTCGGCAACGCGAATGCCGGGTGTCTGTGCCTCGCGCAACCCGCTGATCCCCCGTGCTTTTGATCGAGCTTAGCACACGCGCCTGCGCGCGCAGCCGCGTGTCGCGCCGCGACGCGTGCGCCTGCGCGGCTGCGCGGCTGCGCGGCTGCGCGCCATGCTCAGCACAGGCGCGGGCTGTCAGATCGAGTCGGGTCCGCCGGTCCGCGGCCGGCCGGCCGCGCCGCGGCGCGAACGGCTCGTTGCCGCGCCGCGCCGCGCCGCGCTGCGCGCTGCGCCGGCATCCTCGCCCGCAGCGCCAGCGACGGCCGCGCGGCGGCGCTCGCTCTCGGCGCGCGCCTCGGCCGCGGCGGCACGCTTGCGCGCGACTTCCTCGAGCATCACCTTGAGCCACGCGGTCGGCATCGGACCACTATAGCGCGGGCGTGCCGACCACCGACGCGCCGCCCCGCGCCCGTGCGAGCTCGCGATACAGCTCGAGCAACCGCCCGGCCATCGCGCCGGCCGACCACGCGGCCGCATCGGCCGGGGCGGCCGCCGCGAGCCGTGCCCGGAGCGCCGGGTCGCGCAGCAGGCGCACGACGGTCGCCGCGAATCCGCTCACCTCGTCCGGTGCGATCAACGCACCCTTGACCCCGCGCAGCACGTCGGCCGTGCCCATGACCGCAGTCGACACGACCGGTACGCCGAGCGCGAGCGCCTCGAGCAGCACGAGCCCCTGTGTCTCGGTGCGCGAGGCGAACACGAAGGCGTCGCCGGCGCAGTAGCAATCGAGCAGCGCGCCGGCGCGGTCGAGGTAGCCGACGAACAGCACGTGGGCGCCGAGCCCGAGGCGCGCCGCGAGGCGCTGCACGTGCGCCAGTGCCGGCCCCTCGCCCGCGACCACGAGCAGGACGTCAGGCACCGCGAGCCGGACCTGCGTGAGCGCCTCGAGGACGAAGTCGATGTTCTTCTCGTGCGCGACTCGCGAGATGTGCACGAGCACGGGTCGACTCGGGCCGATACCGTGCTGCGCGCGGAAGGCCGCGCCGTCGCCGCCGCGGAAGCGCCCGAGGTCGATGCCGGTCGGCAGCACTTCCATGCGCGAGCGCACGCCGTAGCGCTCGAGTGTCGCGCGCATCTGCTGCGAGGGCACGATGAGGGCGTCGACCTGATGGCACTGGCTCACACCCAGGCGGCGCGCCAGCAGGCGCGTCGCGGCGCGCGGCAGCAGCGGTACGTAGTGGTGCAGGTACTCCTCGAAGAAGGTGTGGTAGGTCTCGACGACCGGGATGCCGAGCCGGCGCGCGAGCGCGACGCCGGCGTAGTGCGCGACGAACGGCGTGTGGATGTGCAGCACGTCGAAGCGGCGCCGCGCGAGCGCCGGGCCGAGCGCGAGCGCGCGGCGGTAGCTCATGAACCGGTCTTCGAGATCGCGCGGCACGCTGCGCGAGGGGACCGCGATCGTCTCGCCCTCCTGGTCGGCCGCGCTGCCCGGATAGTGCGGTGCAACCAGCACGCTCTCGTGGCC
>Ga0075017_100003019_pt1 | contig 10586 bp, 14 predicted proteins | sample AleBraG_ABR_2012_FD_71475 | JGI IMG/M metagenome (GOLD analysis project Ga0075017, IMG submission 71475) | Freshwater sediment microbial communities in response to fracking from Pennsylvania, USA - Alex Branch Run_MetaG_ABR_2012 | ecosystem: Environmental > Aquatic > Freshwater > Creek >... | reverse complement strand
GACCGGCTCCTGCACCACGCCCACGTCTGCCAAACCAGCGGCGACTCCATCCGACTCACTCAAGCCCTCGCCGGGAAAGGAGTCACCGAACTGAACTAACAAACCCTCGACGATGGCCAATCCCACCGAAAACCCTCAGTGGGCAGATCTGTTGGCCATCACCGGGCAGATTTACTGGCCACCAGCGGGCCGATTAACTGGCCGCCCGTGGGCAGAAACCAAAGGCCATTGACATTCGTCTGCTTGATTTTGGCCAGTTCAGTGCTTTCAGGGGTTGTGAGCCAGGGGCGTTCGTCACGGTCGATTTGGTGCCGGCGAACTCAGCGTGAAGGCCGCCCTCACTAATGCCCAGCTCGACGATAACGCACCAGGATTGCTGGAGAACGTCGGGCTCGTGCCGCACCTCGGTCCCGCCATCGTAGACACCCGTACTTCGAATTTTTCTCGGCCAGCTGATCTTGGTGCAGTCGTGAGACCACTGCGGAAGAATCGGCCAAAGCGATGATTGCTCAAGGAGCCAGGCCTCTGCCTCACGCTGCCCGCTGCAGCTCATGCCCCTTGGTTAAAATGCCGGGAAAAGCAGTGGCGATGCTCTTCGTGCTCGTGAAAATCTCTGCAGCACCGCAGCGAAACTACAGATTAAATCTGGCCGGCAATGTGTTCCGGGCTTCCACCATGGTGCAGTATCCCCGGCCGGCAGCGACTGTTCCGACTAGTTGCCGCGTCGTCGGCTTCCGCCTCGATAATCTGCTGGACGGTGATGTATCGGGCTCTGCGGCCCAGTGCAATCGGCAGAAGGTGGTTCTCATGGCCGCCAGCACGATGATCGCTGCCACGGTCTCTTTTGCGGTGCCATTGTCGCAGGTGGACACACAGCGGGCGCCTTAGCGGCCCATGCGCTGGTTCACAGACCGGAGCCTTTGAGGACCCGTCTTTGGGCAGCATTACTAATCACACAACCCCCTTTTATTGGTCACGTGAACGAGTACAGCCCCATCCCCTTCGGGACGGGGAACGTACTCGGCCGGGTTGTCGTCTCGCACGTGGGCGCGGATAGCCTCTGATTGATTAGCGTGAGCGGTCGTTCGTCGCTGAGCACCGCCAGGGCGTTGGGCGCCGAGTATCGCGATTCCCGTTTATGGTGATCGCCGAGTACCCGGCGCCCGGCCAATTCCACCGGTAGGTGCTGTCTATGCGCTTGATGAGGTAGTCGCGCTCGCGGTCTTCCTACGCTGAAGCTTTACTCAGCCTGTGACTTGTCGACTTCGAATTCACTGGCCTTGCAAGCGAGATACAGGGCTAGGTACGCCTGACCCGACCGTTCGCTCCAACCTTGGAGCTCCTCAATTTTTTCCAGGCGGTGAATCAGAGTGTTCCGGTGGACGTGCAGGCGCCGTGCTGCTCCTACCAGGGAAAATCCGCTTTCACACCAGGCCACCACGGTGGACCGCATTGTTGGCCAGTCGCCCCGAGTTAGGAGCCCTGCGGCGACGGCAGTCGCGTAACGGCGCCTCACGCGCAGGCTTACACTGGAGAGCAGCTGCTCAATGCGGACTTGATCGATGGTGGTAACACGCTCAAATCCATGCATCAGGCGCCGACCCAGCCGGAGGGAATCGACGGCGTCTTCGTAGGAGCTTCGTAGCCCGGCCGGATCTACGCCCTCAGTTCCGATTCCGATCTCGACATCGGTAGCTAGATGGGCGTGAAACTGCTCAAGGCAGTGCCGGGCCTGCTGCGCAATGCCCGGGATTCCATCTCCGTCTGGGTGCGCAAAAACGACATACCGGTTGGCCGCGATCGAAACGGCAATGGTGTGCTTGTGCGGGAAGCTCTCGCGGAGCAGCACCAGGGCACGGGGCAGCAACTCAGTGGTTATGGTTGGGATGGAGCTCCGGCCGTTAATTTGGACGGCGATCCCCACTCTGCTCACCGTTAGATCAACCGCTTGCTCTCGAGCTTGATTCAGGAGGGCTACGGCTTCAGTTATTTCAGGATCGAAGGCAAGAATTTCGTGGACGAGGTCTTCAAGATCGCGTTGATGTTGGAGGCCCGTGCGCAGGAGCGATGCCTGATGGAGCAGAATTTCCGTCTGGCGTTCCACCAAAAGGCCGAAACGGGTAACTTTCGCTGGTGAGCCGGTAATTCCAACAGTGCCAATCAAGTGCCCGTTGAGCAGGATGGGCAGGGTGACTCCAGGCTTCACACCGTGCAGAGCACTGGCTTCCGCCGCTGAGTGTGTGGCTGGTAACCGGGTGCGAACAACATCCAGGGAAGCCTCGTGGAGGGTGCCAACGCGGCTCATGTCGCCACTGCCGAGCACGATGCCGTTGGCGTCTGTAATGACAATGTTGAAGCCGACAATGGCGGTGGTTTCACTCGCAATCTGTTGCGCTAGAGCCTGAGTCAGGTTTCCGGTCACGTTCCTGGTGCCACTTTCCACCGCCATCACTCTCCGCTGGTTGTTTCGTACATTCGACAGCTAGAAATTAGTCAAAAGTGGAGCGAATAATCCAATGACTTAAATCACACCCAACCTTACGGTTGGTGGTAAGCGGCGCCAAGCCGGAACTGCATACGGCGTTCAGCAGGGTAATCGACCTCCGAAGGATGTTCAGTTCCCCTTTGCCCTTTTTCGCATCAGGAAGAGATCCATGACTTCAATTTCCAGCTCCGCCCCTACGGTTGATGTAGACGGCATCACCACAACTGACATGCCCTATCCCTCAGCGACACGTGCAGGTGACATCGTCTACGTTTCAGGGCAGGTGTCCTTTACGGATGATGGCACCGTCCACGGCGAAGGGGATGTCACAGCCCAAACCCTGCACTCCTTGTCACGGCTCGCCCGCGTCCTCGACGCCTATGGGGCGACCCTTGACGACGTCGTTTCCTGCACTGTCTATTTGAAGGAAGCAAGCTTGGGGGGCGCTTTCAACGCCGCCTGGTCGGCCGGTTTCGGTGGTCATCGGCCTTCTCGGGCCACAGTAGTTACAGAATTGCTGGACCCGCGCCTCCTGGTGGAGGTGCAGGCGATCGCCCACCTTCAGGAGAGAGCGTCTGGGGACGCTAGGGGTGGAAAATGAAGCTCCTCGTCGTCGGGGCTGGCATCATCGGAGTGACCACAGCCTACGAACTGGCCCGCCGCGGGCACGAGGTTCAGGTCATAGACCGCGAGGCTGGAGAGACTCGAATGACCAGTGCCGCAACCGCGGGGCTCATTGCACCCGGCCACTCTTTCGCTTGGGCTTCACCCGCTGCGCCCATGGAACTCCTCAAGTCCTTGTTCTCAGCTAATACCTCAATCAGGGTCAAACCGCGTTTCGATCCAGAGTTCATATCCTGGGGATTGAAGTTCCTGCGGGAATGCACCTCTTCCCGAGCCAGTACCAACACCTTGGCGAAATTGCGGCTCGCTCAGCGCAGCCAGCAGGTCTTCAACGAGATCGTCAAAGAGGAGGAGATGGATTTTAAACCAACGGTCGGCGGCGTCCTATACCTCTACCGTGACGAAATGGGTTTGCGGCGGGCAGTCGAGCGCGGGCGCATCATGCGCGATCATGGCCAAGAACAGAACGTCGTGTCGAGAGATGAATTGCTGCACCTGGAACCGGCACTGGCCACCAGCCGGGCCTCCTTTGTGGGAGCCGTTCACGCCGTCACTGACGGTAGCGGAGACCCTACATTGTATGCCTCGGAAATCCGCAAACGCTGCGAGGAAATGGGCGTTAGGTTCACGTTCAACACGGCTATAAAGGCTATCCGCAAAGACGGTGACCGGGTGACCGCTCTTAGCAGCAAAGAGTCAGACTTCCTAGCCGACGGCTATATTTTGGCCGGTGGTCCGGCCAGCGCTCGACTGGCCCGAACAGCTGGAACGCGCCTTTCCGTTTATCCCGCGAAGGGATACAGCATAACAGCGCCAGTAAATGCAGGGGCTGTGGCGCCCAGGCTAGCCCGGATTTTTCATGAGGGCCGGGTTGGCGGCCAGGTTCCGATTTTATTTTCGCCAGGGTTGATTCTTTGGTTTTGAGCGCGCTGGCCGGGCCCAATGTCGCTGGGCTGGCGTCGGTTTCCACGTGTCCGATGGGTTGTGCTGGGTGGTTGAAGTGGCCGGCCGGGTTGTTCTCAGGCCAGGTGCGGGGCCCGGTGTCGGAGGCGGGTTTTCAGCTCGGCAGTGGCGGCCAGAAGCGTGGTGATTGTCCCGGCTTCCGGGGCTTTGTCAGCGATCAGCAGCCGGGTCTGCCGGGCCCGTGTGATGAGTTTCCCGGCGGTCGCGAAGAGCCGGTAGCGCCAGCGTTTGATGTCCCAGCACCGGGCTTTGTGGCCGGTGGGGAGGGCTGTTAGTTGCAGCCAGGAGACCAGGTTCATGGCCAGGGCGGCGATGTTGGCCCAGGCCTGGTTGGCGTGGAAGTCGAAGAACGGCAGCTTCCCGAGCCCGGTGTTTTTCAGGGTTTTGATCCTGTTCTCACACCGACCCCGCGCCCTGTGCCGGGCATCCAGGGCTGGTCCATGCCAGCGCGGCGAGTTTGTCAGGAAGGCCGTGACTCTGTGCCCGTCCATGTCCAGCAAGGTCGCCTGGGCCCCGGGGTGCAGGGGCTCGGCACGCAGGTAGAGGTTTGTCCCTGGCGGGTAGTCGGTGAGCCTGAAGACGTCGGTGGCGTTGATGACCCACGCGTTGGAGCGGTCATCGCCGTCCTGGTCCAGCGCCGGCTGCCAGTACTGCTTGTCATTGATCCACGCGACCATGTTCGCCTTCATCACCGGGACCGGGTAGGAGACACTGAACTGCACGCCTAACGATGAGAGGTAGTGCAGGAATTTCCGGGACGCGCCGGCGCTGTCCGTGCGCACCAGCACCTTCTCACCAATCAGCTGTCCGTCCTGGTCGTAGAAGTCGTCCGGGAGCTGGGCGATCGCCTGGGTGAAGACCTTGATGTGGTCATCTGCGCTGTTGGCCCCGGCGTTGCCAGGACGCAGGACCGCGGCCAGGACCTCCCCGGTCCCGTTGCCTGTGCCGTAGTCGATGCTGGCGATAAAGGGAGCGAAACCATAACCGCCCTTGTACGTGCCGGCGACCCGTTCTTTGTCGCTATGGGACGTGACGAGCGTGGCATCCAGGTCCACAATGAGCGGATCCAGCGCCGTGGCCGTTAACGCCGGGTTCCGTTCCGCGGCCGATTCCCACGCCCTGGAGCGCAGCTCCCGCATCAACGTGGCGAAGCCGTAGCTGAACAGCTCAGGGTTGGTCACGATCCGTTCAAAGAACCTCGAGACCGTCGCGTTTGAAGCGACCTTTCCGAAGACGCCGGCGCCGGCGCGCAGGATGTCCAGATCAGAGACGTGGTCCCCGCCGCCGGCGAGCATGACCGCCAACGAGCCCAGGATCGTGCCCGGCCGGTGGCGGGCCCCGGACGGGACGAACTGGCCCAAACGGTCCTCGCACAAGCCCCGAAACCCGAGCGTGTCAACAAAGGACGTCACCACCTTCAGCCCAGCGTGGGAGACCAGCGACTGCCCCGTCGTGGCGACAGGAAGGGACGGGAAAACTCCGGTAATCTTGGACATCAGAAAGGTGCTTCTTTCAGCCGGCAGAAAAGTGCGTCAACAACACTATTTTCCCAGCTCAGAAGCACCTTTCGTCGCTTAAACACACCGAACGAACGCCACCCTCATGAAAACCCCGGGCTAGGAGGCATTGACGAAAAATCCCTCGTGGCCTGGTCACGATTTGGGGACCAATTGAGGATGTCAGCCACGGCGGAATTCTCCGGCTACTCCCTTGCCCACTCGCGCAAGGACTTCAGTAATATCGTCAAGGCAGGACAGGAACTGTTCCCCGGCGCATTGGACTACGACCGCGCCACATACAAAATTGGGCTTCGACCCATGACCCCAGACGGCCCGCCCATCATCGGGGCGGGGAAGCAGCGGAACCTTTACTTCAATACAGGCCACGGTCACCTCGGCTGGACCATGGCGTGCGGATCTGCAGAGATGCTGGCGGACGTGATCGAAGGCAAACCATCCGCTCTCCACCAGGACACATACGCGCTAAGCCGTTAACCACTACCGAGGCGGATCCACGTACGACAGGACAGATATCCTCACCCGATTGGCAGGGGAAGAGGCCGATAGTAGGCTTCCTGGTCACTGGGACCCACTGTCCAGTGGCATGGACGCGGCGCTTCACCGGAGTGGACCTTATCTGCATCGGGGCCAGTGTTCCAGCCGTAGTCACGGGAGCGCTTCCTGGCCCTCCTCGCGGTGCTAGTCATGCTGGCCATAACCCTAGGCGCTCACAGAAACCAATGTTCCGGCATGCTCCTCCCGTCCAGGCGCTAAAAGGCGTGATTCGTCCGTGGGGCGAGGTTGACGACGTAATTGGACACAACATGCAGGGCACTGAGACCACAAACATAACAAGGGAGTTAAAATGACGAGTTTACAAAAGACCAAGAAGAGGGTCCGAGCAGGCACAGTTACGATGTTCATGGGTGCAATGATCGCCTATTTGATTGGCTCGGGTTTCGCAACCGGTCAAGAATCGATGCAGTACTTCTCGTCCTATGGAGCAGCAGGTGCCGCCGGGGCATTGGTAATCACTCTTGCTTTCTACGTCTATTTCTGCACGGTCGTCCTTCGTGATGCCTCCAACTTGCGACTGAAATCTGCCAACGACATTTTTACCTACTACTGCGGAAAATATATTGGAGGTTTTTTTGGAGTCGCCACCCCTGCATTCCTCTACGCCATGTATGCAGTGATGCTGTCGGGTGCGGGCGCGGTCCTGAATCAGCAACTGGGGTGGAATAATCAGGTAGGCATTTTCGCGATGGCTATCGCGGCGCTTCTGACGGTGATGTTGGGCCTCGACGGTCTGGTTGCCGTGGTGTCGAAAGTCGGTCCTATCATTGTGGCACTAGCGCTCATAGTCGGTACCGCTGGCATTATCATGAAACCACAAGGCATCGCGGAATCAGCCGAGACTCTCCCGAACATCGAAGTCCTGCAAGCAGCTCCAAACTGGGCGATTTCAGGGTTCATTTTCCCCGCCCTGGGCCTCCTAATGCTGGTTCCATTCCTGGCGGGCTTAGGCCGCAAGGCCCAGAACGACACCGAGGCGAAGGTCAGCGGATTTGTTGGTGCTGCAACGTTCGTGGCAGTGACCGGCGTTGTCGCCTACGGATTGCTAGCCAACATCGGGGATGTATACGATAAGCAAATTCCAATGTTGGAAGTGGCGCAGCAGATGTTCGCAGGTTCAGCGATCATTTTCACTTTCATCCTGTTGGCCGGCATTTACACCACCGCGGTTCCGTTGCTGTGGGTAGCCATTAACAGGATCGAACGGCAGGACAGGAGCAAGAAGGCTAAGATTCTGGCTGTCATCGGCACCACTGTTGCCTTGCTGCTGGCCCAGATTCCGTTCGCGAGCTTTGTCAACATTCTTTACCCGATTGGCGGCTACGTGACCCAAATCTTGTTGATCTGCATTGTTGTTAGGCAAATCCGGAATCATCGTGACAGGAAGAGGGGACTGGACGTCTACGATGTTCCATTTGAACGTTTGGACGCCAAAGCCTGATAAGACTGATGACACAGGACCGAGCGCGTGACTGCGCATGAAGGTAGTCAGAAGGACTGGGGAACAGGTTCCTAGAGGGCCTCTAGGAACCTGTTCTCTGCCCCCATGTGAAGAGTCCAACTCCTGGTTCCGGAGTTGCGCGGAACCGCTGCATAGATGAGCGTGGACAAGGAGAACCCGCGTGCTACAGGGACTTGGGGAGACGCCAGCGTCGCATCAACTCAGGAAGCCTCATGGATAAAAGAGTTGAAGGCGAACCACCATCGGCTGCTAATGGCAATGTTTCGTTTTGGTACGCCGAAGGCGGTCTGCCCCGGAGGAGACCATCACTGCCTGGCGATACCAGCGCAGACGTTGCCGGTTACGCAGGACTTTGACCACATACTACTTAAAGAAAGCCCAGCCTAATCTAGACATAGTTGTCATAGAAAGCCGGTTTGCCGGCCTCGGCGCTTCAGGTCGCAACGGCGGTTGGCTGACCAACAGCATCACAGGCGGCCGAGAGCAGTACGCTGCAACTCATGGTCGCCGACTCGCCGGGCGGTTTCAGCTCCTGATGAATGACGCCGTCGATGAGGTGGTATCCCGTGCCGCTAAAGAAGGTATCAACGCTGACATTCGCAGGGGCGGCGAACTGAAGGTGGCACAAATCCCGCACAGCTGGAACGCGTTAAGGTGCTGGCGGATGCGGAAGCACTGTGGCCCGAAGCGGAGGCTAGATTTTTGAGCCAAGCCGAGTCACAAGAACGTGTACAAATTGCCAAGGCACTTGGTGGAATATATCACCCAACAGCGCACGGATTCACCCGGCTAAACTTGTTCGCGGGCTCGCTGACGTGGTCGAGAAGATGGGCGTACGACTATGTGAGGACACGACTGTAAGTGAAATCAGCCCGAGACCGGCTAGAACCGACAGAGGAAATGTCACAGCGACCTACATCCTGCGTGCCACCGAAGGATTCACCGCCAATCTGAAGGGTTTGCACCGCGAGTGGCTGCCAATGAATTCTTCTATGATTGTCACCGAGCCCCTTGGCGATGAGGTCTGGGCAGAGATCGGTTGGAGTGACTGCGACACAGTAGGAGACTCGGCGCACGCCTATGTGTACTCTCAACGAACAGCAGACAACCGCATTGCCCTTGGGGGCCGCGGCATCCCGTATCTCTTCGGATCAAGGACGGACGTAGGGGGAACCACGCAGCCAGAAACAGTCCGAGCCCTAACCAGGATGCTACGCAGAATGTTCCCGGCGGCCAGAAACGCACGAATCGAGCACGCCTGGGCCGGTGTTTTGGGGGTTCCGAGGAACTGGAAGGCAAGCGTAGGACTCGACCAACAAACCGGAGTGGGCTGGGCCGGCGGTTACGTCGGCACCGGCGTAACCGCAACCAACTTGGCTGCCCGCACCCTTCGTGACTTGATTCTCGATCCGCAAAGCGAACTTACGACTTTGCCCTGGGTCAACCGGCGGGTGCGGCAATGGGATAAAGAGCCCTTGCGCTGGATTGCCGTCAGCTCGCTTTATAAGGCCTACAATCTCGCTGACCGGGCCGAGAATGCAGGCAGAAAAACTACGTCGCCAATTGCAAAGATGGCTGGCATCATTACCGGGCGCACCTAAGCAGTGTCCGCCCGAGCCTTCGCGGAGGACGTCTCACCATTACAGAACTCCCGAGTTTAAGGGGCTGCTCACTAATGCGGTTGTGGACCTTGTTCAGCACCAAAAGGATCTGGCATCACGATTCCCGGTGATGGGGAATTCGGCAAGGCCATGTTTTGCGGAAAGAATACTGCAACCTTGTCAACGCCCGACTGATCGTGCACAGATTGATAATCCCTCCATCGCGGAAAACTGGGACCCAATCAACCCTGAGCCCAGCGTGCGTGGAGGACTACCAGCGGTTCACCCAAATCCACACTGAGTCGCTGAACCATGCTCTGCGCTTCCATGACTGCTGGGAATCCGGCACGGCCTACATACTACGGACATCGACTTCCGCCTCATTGTTGACCTGGTCCTCGGTGTTAGCGCGGGCTCCTACTCATTCGAGGGTGCCAACGCCCGCACGAACATGAATGGAGCCCTTTGGCAGGACACGACGCTGCCGGCCGGTAAGATCCTCGTCCCAGGGGTCGTGTCCCACGCAACAAACGACGTCGAGTATCCGGAACTGGTGGCCCACGCTTCACCGGACACGTTGGCCGCGACAATGTCATCGCCTCCACCGACTGAGGGCTTGGCGGCCGGCTGCACCCGCAAATCGCAGACGCCAGCTGGAGTCTCTGGGGGGGGAGGGGCACAGATCGCAACCAACAGGCTGTTTGCGCGCTGAGACGCCACCGTTTAAACCGACTCGAAAGCATGAACAATGGTGCTGTCTTTGCTTTCAGGTCCTCCCCGGTGTTGAGGATGCAACTAACCAACCTTATTTCAACCAGTCGAGATAGTGCGAAGAGAAACGTAGGGCCGCCCCAGTCGCCGCTCGGTTGCCAGGGGCTCAGGCCGTATCGACTCTTCAACTTCAGATCCGCCGGTTGACGCATGCATTTCTAGTCGGAGCCAAGACGGCGAGGCTACGGATGAGTCGATAACCCGGCCCGGCGAGTCGGAAGGCCATAGGGAGGTCAGGACGGTAGGACGTAGATGAACACCTTACCGATGGCGCTGCTCCACGACGTCGGGTGCCGCGGCGATCGCTTGGAGCGGGAAGCGGGTCAGCGGCAGGCCATGTTCTTCTCCAGCGCGCAAGGCGCCGGCCTTCCGCGCCTCGGAGACGGCGGCCACCGTGTGCTGTTTCTGCTCGTCCGTAACGGTGTAAGTATGGATGACTGGTAGCGGACGTTTTTCGTCATGCTTTCACGGGAAAGTGCGACGCCGAACAGGAGAGCGGCTGCCGCTGGGGCGGTGAGCATACAAGATAAGATATTTTTTCCCTTTTCGGATGCATGCAGGGCTTAGGATCGAACCCCGGCTCGCACATACGGACTGGGATCCAC
>Ga0075017_100003018_pt1 | contig 10588 bp, 10 predicted proteins | sample AleBraG_ABR_2012_FD_71475 | JGI IMG/M metagenome (GOLD analysis project Ga0075017, IMG submission 71475) | Freshwater sediment microbial communities in response to fracking from Pennsylvania, USA - Alex Branch Run_MetaG_ABR_2012 | ecosystem: Environmental > Aquatic > Freshwater > Creek >... | reverse complement strand
CGGGACCCTGGAGGTGGCTGGCCGCTGAGGCGGCTCGCTGTACCACCTGGCGAATCCCAGCCAGACACCCACCGAGCGACCTAGCCGGACCGTGGTCCCACCCGGCGCCTCACGGGTTTCCCGGTGTTTCACAGCACTACCCGTACCCGATGGGCGCCTCTCCGGAGGCGCCCATCGGCGTTGCGGGACCGGCTGCGTGGCGCGGCCCGCCTGATCCCGTCCCCCGGATCCGGGATCAGGGATCAGGGATCAGGGCCGCATGGTCGTCTCGTCGATGTCGAGGGCCGACCGGACCTCGTCGGCCACCGGTCGGGTGACCTTCCGGCGGGCCACCATCCGGTCCAGCTCGTCGCGTTCGGCGGCGATCACAAGGCGGCGGAGGTCGACCTCGGCCGCGAACGCCTCGGTCTCGCTCCCGACCGACCCACCCGTCGCGTCGACGGTCCCGCTCCGGTCACCCAGCACATCGAGCCGGCGGTCGACCTGGGCCAGGAGGGCCTCGTACCCGGTGCGCACCCGGTCCCGCACCTCCGGGGGCGTCCCTCGGGCCGCGGCCAGGTCGTCGATCCGGGTCAGGGCCAGCACCACCAGGCGGCGTCTGGCCTCGGCCGCCAGGACCAGATCCTGCTCGCCCCGGGTCACCAGCCCCAGGCGCCGGATCAGCGGGGGAAGGGTCAGGCCCTGGCCGACCAGGGTGGCCACGATGACGGCGAAGGTGAGGAAGAGCACCAGGTCCCGCTCGGCGAACGAGGTGGGGAGGGCCAGGGCGGCGGCCAGGCTGATGGCACCTCGCATGCCCGCCCATCCGACGACGGTCGTCTCGCGCCACGTCGACGGTGTCCCCTGGTTGGTGCTGAACAGGTGGCGCCCGCCCGGCAGGGCCATCGCCCCGAACATCCACGCCATGCGCAGGACGACCACCGCCCCGACCACGGCCAGCGACTCGACCACCAGCGAGCCCGACGAGCGGGCGGTCAACGTCTCGAGGACGGGGCGCAGCTCGAGTCCCACCAGGAGGAACGAGAGTCCGGTCAGGAGGAAGACGATCAGCTCCCAGATCTGCCGCTGCTGCAGGCGGGCGCCGGCCGTCAGCGCGCGCGAGCCGTACCGGTTGAAGTAGAGGCCGGTGGCGACCACGGCCAGCACGCCGGAGGCGCCGAGTTTGTCGGCCGGAAGGTAGGCGGCGAAGGGGAGGATGAGCAGCACCGTATTCTCGATCACCGGTGTCTCGACCAGCCGGAGCATCCGGGTGCCGACCCAGCCGACGGCCACCCCGACGGCCACCCCGGCGGCCACGGCGAACAGGAACCGGGCCGCCACGTCGGCGGCGGTGAGGGTGGTGGCCACCGAGGCCACGGCCACCTGGTAGGCGGTCAGGGCGGTGGCGTCGTTCATCAGGCCCTCGCCGCCGAGGATGGTCACGAGCCGCCGGGGGAGGCCCAGCTTCCCGGCGATCTGGGTGGCGGCCACCGAGTCGGGCGGCGAGACGATGGCGCCGAGGGCGAAGGCCTCGCCCCAGGTCGACTGGGGCACGAGCAGGTGGAACACCACGGCCACCAGGCTCATGGTGGCCAGCACCAGGCCGACGGCCAGCAGCAGGATCGGTCGCCAGTGGGTCCGCAGCTCACGGGCCGAGGTATCGAGGGCCGCGTCGTAGATGAGCGGGGGCAGGAAGACCAGCAGGATCAGCTCCGGCTGGAGGGTCACCCGGTGTGCGACCGGGAGGATGGCCACCGCCAGTCCGGCGATGACCAGCAGGATCGGGTAGGCGATCCGCAGGCGGTCGGCCACGGTGGCGACCGCAACCACCGCGATCAGGAGGCCCAGGACCTCGGCGATGGTCACGTGGGGGGACCCGGAACCGTCGGTCGTGGGGAGGGGGCCGTCACGCCCAGGGGCCGAGTACGGGCAGGTCGTCCCGATCGAGCCGTCCGAACAGCCAGGCCAACTCGTCCCGGGCGTCGAGCCGCCCGGGTGCCGCCAGCTCGCCGCCGACCGGGAGCCGGGCGGCCGCGCCGGCCCGCATCTCGGGCAGGTTGGCGGCGACGAAGGCGTCCGACCAGTCGTGGTGGGTGGGCCCGCACCCGAGGTCGACCAGGTGGACCTCCACCTCGAGCCACCGGCGGCCCGGCAGCTCGTCGAGGCGGCGCTCGCGACCCGAGGCGTCCCGGGTGATGTTGGCCCAGGCGTCGTCGGGCACGTCCGACCAGGCGGCCAGGAGGCGGGCCGTCGCGGTGCCGACGTCGTCCCGCACCACCGCCGCCGGACGACCGGACCCGGCCTCGATGTCCGCGGCGCGCTCGGCCAGGCCCCCCGGGTACTGGTCGACGACCACCCCGGCGATGGCGGCCTCGGTGCGCCGAAGGTGGCTGTCGGCGTTGCGGGCCAGGTGGGTGAGCAGGTGGGCCACGGTCCATCCCGCCAGCAGCGACGGTCGGGCCATGGTGGCGTCGTCGAGCGGGGCGATGGTGGCCAGCAGCCGCCGTTCCGCCTCGCGCCCGGTGCCGAGCGCCTCGACGGGGGCGTCGGGGGACGTCGTCATGGCCGACAACCTATCGGCCGGTCGCCGACCGGACGTGCCCGGGACTCGGCGGTCCGGGCGACGTCGGTCAGCGGACGACGACGATGCCGTTCCCCTCGTCGGGATCGAACGCCATCGGTGGCGACGACTCCCCGAGGTCCAGCTCCGGTCCCTGCACCGGTTCCGGGATCGGTTCCGGATCCGGGTCGACCATCACCGGATATCGCTCGGGCAACAGCAGCGGGGGCAGCGGGGTGGCGGGCTGCTTCGTCACCGGAGCGGCCAACAGGGCCGGACGCCCGAGGAAGAACCCCTGGCCGCTCGGACACCCCAACGACCGGAGCGTCTCGAGTTCGCCCTCGGTCTCGATGCCCTCGGCCACCAGCGAGGCGTCGTAGGCGTCGAGTCCGAAGGTCAGGAGTGCCCGACCCAGTGCCCGGCGGGCGGGATCCTTGTCGATGCCACGGGTCAGGCTGATGTCCAGTTTGATGACATCCGGCTTGAGGTTCAGGATGTGGGCCAGGCCGGAGTAGCCGGCGCCGGCGTCGTCGACGGCGACCCGGACCCCCACCGAGCGGAGGTGTGCGATCCTGTGCGCCAACTCGGGGTAGTCGACCACCTTGGTGTGCTCGGTCAGCTCGAGCATGATGCGCTCGGACGCCACTGCGCCGATGAGCTCGGAGAACCGTTCGGTGACCATGGTCTCCACCGACGCGTTGAGGGACAGGTAGACGCTGGTCGGGAGGAGGTGCATCTGCTCGAGCGCACTCTCCAGGGCGATGAGCTCGAGCTCGACACCGAGGCCGACCGAGGCCGCCTCGGCGAACCACGCGTCCGGGGCCCGCACCGGAAGCTGTCCGAAGCGCGAGAGTGCCTCGGCCCCGATGGGCTGGCCGCTGCGGAGGTCGACGATCGGCTGGAAGTGGGTGACCAGGGAGCGGTGGGCGATGGCCTCGCGGATGACCGCCTCGCGCTGCTCGTTCCGGATCTGGGCGGCCTTCTGGTCACGCCGGGACATGCTCCGCGGCGCGGTGTCCCCGCGCGTCGGGTCGAGGCGACGTCCCCTGACGCGGAACGTGCTTCGCTTCTTGGAGTAGACGTCCTGCCCGATGGGAGGAGCAACGCGCATCGTCCGCCGAACCCTCACCTTCCTTGGACCCGCACCCGCGCCCCATCTGGACGGCACGGTGCAGTTCGTATGCCTGGACAATTGAGTGGTCGTCACCTCGGCCGACAACCTTTAGCGGACGTGGGCGGCCGCCGGCCGAAGAACAGGGTGTTCCGGGGCCGACCGGAGGCTGCGGTCGGGCGGACTACCCCCGGGGAACCAGTGCCAACTGACGCGACTGGGCCACCAGGCGATCGTCGGCGTCCCAGACCTCGCCGTCCTCCTCGAGGAAGCCGCTGGTCACGAATCGCGTGGTGAACCGGCAGCGCAACCCTCCGGGCGCCGGCCTGGACCGGACGTGGGCCGTCAGCTCGACGGTCGGCGTCCATCCGACGGGGAGGTCGGCATTGAAGATGGTGGGCGGGAAGGCGTCGAGGGCGCACAGCAGCGCCACGGTGTCGGTCGGCTCGCCGTGGGGGAGGCGGAACCAGCCCCGCACCCGGGCCACCCCACTGCGTGCCCCCCGGGTGAATCCGATGTCGTCCGGGTGGAGGTGGAGGTCCACGTGACCGTTGAACGGCGGGGGGAACGTGGCGGTCGGCGCGAAGTGGACGCAGTCGTCGACCGGTGGCAGGTCGGGCGGCGACCCGTCGACGAGGAGCGCACCGGGATCGTCGGACAGGTCGCCGAAGGTGCCGAGTACGGCGAGCAGCGGCCGGCCGGCAGCCCGCACGGTGGCCGATCCGGTGGCGAACCGCCTTCCCTCCTTGACCACCACGGTGGAGATGTCGACCGGGCCGGGCTTGCCGGGGGAGAGGAAATGGGCCGTGACCGTGACGGGGTCGGGCCGTCCGGTGGCGGCCACCAGGGCGCGGGCGCCCATGGCCAAGAGGTATCCGCCGTTGGCGTTGCCGCCGATGTCCCACCCCGGGACGATCGAGCCGCGGTAGCCGTCCGCCCCCGCCTCCTCGACCGCCGTGGCGGCGGCGAACGGGCCGTTGGTCATCACTGGCGTCGATCCGGTGTGCTCACGCCCCTGAGGGTACCGAGCAGACGTCGAACGTCGCCCGTCAGACGAAGTAGCCGGGTCGATCCCGATCCCTCCGCCGTCGTGGCTGGCAGAGGCGGCCAAACCCAACCGCAACCCGTCGACCACTAGGTCGGTGCTCCAACGGGGCGGTCCGACCCCGGTACGCGGGTGCCGGAGCCGACGCTCCTCGACCGGGTCGACCGGGGCCACTACATCGACAGCGGGGATGTCGACGTCACCGAGCCGGTCGAGGTCGGAGACGCTCCCGAGCCCGACCAAGGCGGCCCGGACGGGTGGATCGGGCACGCGGGCGGCCGGGGGAGTGGACGTCATGGCCGTCCCCACTGCCGGCCCCCGCGGTCGTCGGGCTCAGCCGCCACCCAGTACGGTCGGCTCCACCCCGTCCCACAGGCCGACCGGGGCCTTGCCCACCGGGTAGTGCCCCGGCTGGCGTCCCGACCCCATCTTCTCGATGCGGGCTTTCATGCCCGGGCTCAGGGCATCGGCCTGGATCATCTCGATGTAGGCGGCGGTGGCGTTGCCGACGTCGAAGAAGTCGCGCTGCCAGCTCCACTGGTGGTTGCCGCCGTAACGGAACCAGCTCCCGCCCAGCCCGGCGATCTCGTAGTGGCTCCCGTCGGGACGGGTGGCGTCGGCGACCTGTTTCCACAGTCCGAGGATCTCGCCCTGCACCTCGTCGATCAGGATGCGCATGTACGGGTAGGTCCACCCGCCCAGGCCTTCCATCTCGAGGCCGACGGCCAACTCGCGGATCTGGGCGCGGCCCACGGCCATGAACTCGTCGTTGGGGCCGACGTTCCAGCCGTAGGTGGCGTCCTCGGTGAACATCTCGGCGAGTGGGAGCCAGTTCAGCTCCTCCTCGCACGTGCGGTTCAGCTCCAGCCAGAGCTGCATGGTCTCTTCGAGCTCACTGCGGGGGTACGACGGCACGGGGCGACTCCTTGTGGGTACGTGGGTTCAGTGCTGGGCTGGCGGATGGGCGACGACGGCGCGGTTCAGTCGTCGGCGATGGACAGCGCGTGGGTGGGACAGAAGCGTACGGCGGCATCGACGACGGCGCGCTGGTCCTCCCGAGGCGTCGGATCGAGGATCAGCACCTGGTGATCCCGGCCGACCTCGAACACCTCGGGAGCCTCGGATTCGCACACCCCGTGGCCCTGGCAGAGATCGCGGTCGACGACGACGCGCATCAGGACCCCTGGTGGCTGCGGGCCACCGCCCGGCGGCGGTAGCGGACCACGCACGGCTGCTGGAGCTGCACCACCATCTTCGAGTGGTCGTTGCGGTAGGTGTCCGGAGCCTGGGCCAGCTCGAACTCCCAGTCCAGGAGCAGCACGCTGAAGATGGCCTTCAACTGCATCATGGCGAAGGCCTGGCCCACGCACCGGTGTCGTCCGGCACCGAACGGGATCCAGGTCCACGGATTGAGCCGGTCCTCCTCGAGAGGCTCGAGGTAGCGATCGGGTCGGAAGGCGTCCGGCTCGGGAAAATCCCCGGGCAGCCGGTTGGAGACCGAGGGACTGGCCGCCACCATCTGGCCGGCGTGGATGGCGACCCCTTCCACCTCGAGCTCCTCCTTGGCCACGCGGAGCAGCAGGATGAGTGGCGGGTGGAGCCGGAGCGCCTCCTTGATCGACGACTCGAGGAGGGGCATGGCCCGCAGAGCCTGGTAGCTGACTTCGGCCCCGTCCGCGTACAGCTCGCCCAGTTCCTCGTCGACCCGGGTCAGCACGTCGGGGTTCTTGAGCAGCTCGATCAGCGTCCACGCCGCCGTTCCCGACGTGGTGTGGTGGCCGGCGAACATCATCGAGATGAACATCCCGGTGACCTCGTCGGGCAGGAAGCGGTCGGTGCCGTCCGGGTTCTTGACCGACATCAGCACGTCGACCAGGTCACGCTCGTCCTCCGGGGCGGGCGGGGCTGCGGCCCGTCCCTCCATGATCCCCTGGATGAGCGAGACCAACTCCGCCCGGGCAGCGTCGCGGCGGTGGAAGCTCTCGATGTCCGCGTACGGGTCGACATAGGCGATGGCGTCGGTGCCCTGCTCGAGGTCGTGGAAGAGCGTGGCGAATCGCCCGTCGAGCTGGTCCCGGAAGCGCTTGCCGATGAGGCAGGCCGACGAGGTGTACATGGTCAACTCGGCGAACCACTCGAGCAGGTCGATCTCGCCCTCGTCGGCCCAGGCGGCGACCATGGCCTCGACCTCGGACGCGATGGTGGCGGCGTGGCCCCGCATGAACTTGTCCCGCAGGGCCTGGTTGTGGAGCATCTCGCGGCGACGCTCCGGCGACGCGTCGAACACCACGCCCTCGCCGAACACCGGGGTCATGAACGGGTAGGCCTCGGCCTGGTCGAGGATCTCCTCCTTGGAACGGAAGAAGAACTCGTTGGCCTCGGCCCCGCTGAGGAGGACGACGTCCCGGTCGGCCAGGCGGAACAGCCCGACGTCCCCGCACTCGTCGCGGACCCGCTGCATCAGTCCGATGGGGTCGGCCCGGAGCTCCTCGAGGTGGCCGTCGGCCCCCGCCCCGCCCGATACCCGGGCGGGCTCGCGTGTTCCGGTGTCGACGGTCATCAGGGTGCTCCTTGATCGGTGGAGGGCGCGATGGGCGCCTCGGGCTGCAGTTCGATGACGGTGGCGTGGATGCCCCGAGGAAGGGACACCACGGCGCAGACGGCCTCGGCCACGCCGGCCGGCCGCATGAAGTTGGCGTGCCGGGCGAATCCCCAGGCCGCCCACTGCTCGATCACGTCACCGGTGACCTCGGGGTCCCAGTCCAAGCCCATGCCGGTGAGGGTGGGGCCCGGTCGCAGGATGGTGGCGCGCACCCCCGTGCCCTCGAGCTCCATCTGGAGCGAGCGCACGTAGCCTTCGAGCCCCCACTTCGACGTCACGTAGGCGGCCATGGTGGGGCGGGGTCGTTCGGCGACGTCGGACGTCACGAACACGACATCTCCCCGCTGGCGCTCCACCAGTCCGGGAAGGAGGGCCCGCACCAGGCGGTGGGTGCCCCCGATGTTGACGCCGAGGACCGCATCGAGTTGCGCGGGCTCGGTGTCGAGGACGGCACCGGCCATGTTCTGGCCGGCGTTGGAGATGACGATCTCGACCTCGCCGAGCGTGTCCACCGCGGCGGCCGCGAATCGCTCGACCGAGTCGCCGTCGGCCAGGTCGAGGTGGATGGCGACCGCCTCGCCACCCTCGGACCGGATGGTTGCGGCGGCCTCCTCGCACTCGGTGACCCGTCGCGCGCCGAGGACCACCGGGTGGCCCGCGGCGGCCAGGGCGACGGCGACGGCCCGGCCGATGCCGGACGAGCCGCCGGTCACCACGGCCGGACGGCGCTCGGGGTTGACGGGGAACCTGGCCATCAGTGCCGCACCCCGGTCATCGCAGGGCCACCGTGGTCGGCAGGGCAGCCAGTCCCCGCACGTTGATCGAGTGGACCCGTTCGATGCCGGCGGGGTCGACCTCGTAGTTCGCCACCCGCGACACCAGCTCGGTGAGCCCGATGCGGGCCTCGAGCCGGGCCAGGGGAGCTCCCATGCAGAAATGGCGCCCGCTGCCGAAGCTCACCAGGGCCTTGGTGTCACGGTCGAGGTCGTAGCGGTCGGCGTCGGTGAAGATCCGCTCGTCCCGGTTGGCCGAGCCCACCAGCAACAGCACCCGTTCGCCCTCGGCCACCGTGGTCCCGTGGAGCGTGACGGGTTGCCGGAGTACCCGAAGCAGCATCTGGCTCGAGGTGTCGTAGCGGAGCGTCTCCTCGACCCACTGGGGCACCCGCCCGGCGTCGGCGAACGGCTTGGCCCGTTCGTCGGGGTTGCGCCACCCCCAGTACCAGGCGTTCCCGAGGAGCTTGGTGGTCGTCTCGTTGCCGGCCACCACCATGAGGAACAGGAAGGCCACGATCTCCTCGTCGGTCAGCTTGTCCCCGTCGATCTCGGCGTCGAGCAGGGCGGACGTCAGGTCGTCGGTGCGGGCCTTGCGGCGCTCGTCGACCATGCCCTGGTAGTAGACGACGAGGCTGAGTGCCGCCTCCATCCCCTCGGCCGGAACGTCGTAGACGCCGTCGTCCCGGTGGAGCACCAGGTCGGCCAGGCGTCGCAGCTCGGCCCGGTCGACCCGGGGGACACCGACCAGTTCGGAGATGACGTCCATGGGGACCTTGCCGGCGAAGTCGGCGATGAAGTCGAAGCTGCCCGACTCGAGGGCCGGCAACAGGTGCTCGAGGGTGATCTCGCGGATGCGCTCCTCCATGGCGTTGACCTTGGTCGGGGTGAATCCCTTACCCACCAGCGAGCGCATGCGGGTGTGGTCGGGCGGGTCGAGGGCCAGGAACGACATGACCTTGTGGGCGTCGGGACTGAAGGCGCTCGGATCGAGCGACACGCCGTAGGCGTTGGAGTAGGCGTCGACGTTTCGGAAGGCGCCGAGCACGTCCTCGTGTCGGGACAGTGCCCAGAAGTCGAACTCGTCGGACCGGTAGACCGGCGCCTCGGCGCGCAGGCGGGCATACGTCGGATACGGGTCCTCGTGCATCTCGTAGGCGTAGGGGTTGTACGTGACCGGCGCGGCCTCGGTGGCGGTCATCGGGCACCTCCGGTGCCGTCGATGAGCAGCGTGGCCGCCTCGGCCACGAAGGCCGGCACGTCGCCGAAGGACATGTGCCCGGTGCCAGCGGTGAGTAGCGCGCCGGAGTAGGCGGCCTCCAGGACACGGGCGACACGCGGATCGACGTCGGACCCGATGGCGGCCACCAGGCGGCGGTGGGTCTGGGCGCCGATCCGGTCCCGCAGGTGGCTGACGTCGGGACTCGGGCTGATCAGGGCCACCGTGCAGGCGTCGATCAGCGCCGGACTCTCGGCGGCGAAGGGGATCATGTCCCGCACGGTGCGGGCCACCCGCGTGGCCACGGGTACCGACGGGTCGGTGTCGACCGGGGGGAGGACCTCCATGCGTCGCCACAGGACCTCGGCCAGCAGGTGGTCCTTGGAGCTGAAATAGGTGTAGGCGGTCGCCGGGGCCACACCGGCCCGCCGGGCCACGCCGCGCACGGTCAGGCCCGCGTAGCCGACCTCCTCGGTCTCCTCTTCGGCCGCCCGGACCAGGTTGGCCACCGCCTCGGCCTGGCGGGCGGTGAGGCGTCGGCGGGTGGCCTCGATGTCGACAACCGGGGAGCCGGTCTCGGACACGGACGGGGCCGTGGTCACCGGGCGTCCGTGCCGTCGACGCCGCCGTGCGCCGTTCCGTTGGTGTCGGTCATGTGTCCAGACTATAGTCCAGACACTTGTCCAACACCAGGGGGTCGTCGTGGCACCAGCACCGGATCCAACACCGCAGCCCACCGGGGGCGGCCCGACCGTCGGCGTGATCGGGTTGGGCGCCATCGGCGACGGCGTGGCCAAGAGCGTCCACGCGGCCGGGCTCCCGTTGGTCGTCTTCGACATCCGCCCCGAGGCCACCGACCGGCACGCCGACCACGCCACCGTGGTCGCCTCGCCGGCCGACGCGGCCCGGGCCGCCGACGTGGTGGTGGTGGCTGTGGTCAACGACGAGCAGGTGCGCTCCGTGCTGTCCGGCCCCGAGGGCGCGTTGGCCGCCGGGGGAGCGGGCACCACGTTCGTGGTGGTGAGCACCATCACCCAGGCGTGCGTACGCGACATCGGGGCCGAGGCCCGGGCGGCCGGCACCGCGGTGGTCGACTGCGGGGTGAGCGGCGGGCCCAGTGCCGCCGCCACCGGTGAGCTCATCTGCATGGCGGGAGGCGACGAGGAGGTGCTCGAGGGTCTGGCCCCGGTGTTCGACGCCATCGGCTCCCTGACGGTCCGGATGGGCCCGTTCGGCACGGGCCTGGCCGCCAAGCTGGCCCGCAACCTCGTCCAGTACGGCGGGTGGCTGGCCGCCTAC
>Ga0075017_100003017_pt1 | contig 10589 bp, 6 predicted proteins | sample AleBraG_ABR_2012_FD_71475 | JGI IMG/M metagenome (GOLD analysis project Ga0075017, IMG submission 71475) | Freshwater sediment microbial communities in response to fracking from Pennsylvania, USA - Alex Branch Run_MetaG_ABR_2012 | ecosystem: Environmental > Aquatic > Freshwater > Creek >... | reverse complement strand
CGGTTGGTCGGAAGGGCTGCCAGAACCTGGCGTTGGCGCCGACATCGTGTTGGGCCAAGACGGCTTTGACGAGCGTGAAGAAAACCGGGGTGGGGCGGTCGGGGCCAACACGTTCCGTTGGCCGCATGACCTTGCCGGTGACGCAGAGACGTTGTGGGTGGCCGATGCGGGCGATCACCGCGTCGTGAGCTACACCCCTACGCCAATGAGCGACAGACCATTTGACGGCTTGCTCGGACAACTCGACTTCGGCGCCTCGATGGAATTTCCCTATGGTGCACAGGGAAACGACAAGCTTCGCTTTCCATATGCGTTGGCCTACGACGGCGGTCGGCTCGCAGTTGCTGATACGGCGAACAATCGCATCTTGTTATGGGACGACGCGCCGCGAGCTGGCGTCGGGCCGGGCGCCGACCACGTCCTAGGTCAAATCGATTTCGCGGGCAATGGCGAGAACCGTTGGCTTGCCCTGACCGATGACACTTTGTGTTGGCCTTACGGCCTGCACCTGACTGGCTCGCTGCTAGCCATTGCTGACTCCGGCAACAACCGCATCATGCTGTGGCGTCACGAAGGCACGACATGACTGCGAGTGAAGTTAAGCGTTGGCGCATCCGGGTGAGCGGCGTCGTGCAAGGCGTCGGTTTTCGTCCGTTTACACACGCACTCGCCGAAGACCTCGGCGTCGTTGGTTTCGTAGGCAACGACCCAGGTGGCGTGTTCATCGAAGCGCAGGCACCGGAGTCGGCGCTCGAGCACTTCGTTGAGCGGCTGCGGAATGAAGCGCCGCGGCTTGCCGTCGTCGACAGCATCCGGTCGCGTCCGATCGCTATCGTTCCTGCGAACAACGATTTCGTCATTGCCCGCAGCCAATCGGCAAGGGACGCGGACGTCGTGCTGTTGCCCCCAGACACGGCCATGTGCAGCGATTGTCGCGGCGAAGTGTTTGACGACACCGACCGTCGGGCGGGATACCCGTTCACGGCCTGCACGAATTGCGGACCACGATTCACCATCGTCAAAGGGATTCCGTACGACCGTCCGAACACCACAATGGCCGCATTTCCACTATGTAACGCATGCCAATCTGAGTACGACGATCTGCGCGACCGCAGGTTTCACGCGCAACCCACTGCGTGTCCCGACTGCGGACCGCATCTGCGCTACGTCGACCGCGAGGTTGACGTCACAGGTGACTCGGGCGCTATCGCGGTCGCGGCCGCTCTCATTGCGGACGGACGCATCATCGCGATCAAAGGGATAGGCGGTTACCACCTAGCGTGCGACGCCACCAACGCCCGAGCGGTTGCACGCTTGCGTGAACGCAAAGGCCGCGGCGCCAAGCCATTTGCGGTCATGGTGCACGACTTGGCAGTGGCACGCGCGATGGTCCATGTCGATGCTGAGAGTGAAGGATTGCTCACCTCGGCCGCCGCTCCAATTGTTGTGCTGCCAGCCCGACCGTCCGCACACGCAGTCGCCGAATCAATAGCCCCCGGTTCTGACGTCATCGGCGTCATGCTGCCGTACAGCCCACTGCATGCGCTGTTTATGGACGCGCTTCCCAGCCACATCGACTGTGTCGTGTTGACCTCGGGCAATCTTGCTGACGAACCCATTTGCACCGACGAGTCAGAGGCTGAAGTTCGGCTGCTCGAGGTCGCGGACGGTTTCTTGCACCACGACCGGCCGATCTACGCACCATGCGATGACTCCGTCATACGTCCGGTCGTCGGTCCGATTCGGCGAAGTCGTGGCTACGTGCCGTTGCCAATCGCGCTGCCATTTGAGTCGCGGCCGCTGCTAGCCGTCGGCGGCGAACTCAAAGCAACGGGTGGCGTTTCGCGGGGACGGTATGCGTGGCTCACCCAACACGTTGGTGACATCGGTTCGGTGGAAACAGCGCAAGCGCTCACCATTGCACTAGATCTAGCGGCAGACCTTGCACAAGTCACGCCAGAGGCAGTCGTTGCCGACCTGCATCCCGGATACTTATCGCAGCGGTGGGCTCGCGAACGATCAGCGTTGCTAGGCGTTCCGCTGTTGCTGGTCCAACACCACCACGCGCATCTTGCGAGTCTGCTGGCAGAGCATCAGGTGCCACCAGACGAGCAGGTGCTGGGCTTCACGTTCGATGGCACCGGCTACGGCCTTGACGAGACAATTTGGGGTGGCGAACTGCTGCTCGGAACGTACGGCGCCGTCGAACGCGTTGGCCGATTGCGTCCCATCTTGCTGCCGGGCGGTGATGCCGCGACCAAGCGTCCACCCCGCGTCGCGATGGCACACCTGTACGCGGCCGGACTGGACACCAATGCCGCGCATACCAACGACGACGAAGCGCGGGTGGTCGGCCAGCTGCTCGCGAGCGGAGCGTCGTGCGTGCCGACAACGAGTATCGGACGACTCTTCGATGCCGTGTCCAGCCTGCTCGACGTCTGCCAGGACGTGACCTACGAGGGTCAGGCGGCGATCGAGCTGGAGGCGTTGGCGCGGACGGCTGAGGGCGCTGAGCCGTCCTTTGAGTTCGCAATCGACACCACGCCGGACGGCATCGTCCTCGACCCCGCACCGCTGCTCACGGCGCTGTTGGATCACGTCCGGGCCGGTGCTCCGCCGGCGGCCGCTGCTCGGTCGTTCCACGATGCGCTGGTTGCAGCCATGGTGGAGGCGGCCGTCGCCGTGCGATCAAGGACGGGGGTAGCCACAGTGGGTCTCACTGGTGGAGTCTTCGGTAACGAACTACTCGTCCGGGGTGCCGTTTCCGCACTGGGTGCGGCAGGCTTCACGGTACTAACGCACCAACGCGTCCCCGCCAACGACGGCGGTCTGGCGTTGGGGCAACTTGCAGTAGCGGCATGCGGTGGGCACGTAACGAGCACGATCCCTGCGGAAGGAAACTGACCATGTGTCTTGGAGTACCTGGCAAGGTCGAAGAGATCTGGGAAGCCGATGGCACGACGATGGCGCGCGTCGACTTTGGTGGCGTCCGCAAGGACGTGTGTCTCGCGTACGTCCCCGACTTGCAGGTTGGCGACTACACGATCGTCCACGTTGGCTTTGCCCTCACGAAGGTCGACGAAGCTTCAGCAGAAGAGACGCTGTCGTTGCTCCGAGATATCGGTGCGCTTGAAGCCGAACTCGGCGTCACGTTCCAGAAGTAGGTGGGTCGAGTGAAGTACTTGGACGAGTTCAACGACCCTGAGCTTGCAGCCGCGTTGCTTGACGACATTCGCAAAACAGCGACGAAGCCGTGGGCACTCATGGAAGTCTGCGGAGGCCAGACGCACACAATCGTCCGCAATGGCATTGACCAACTGCTACCCGAGCAGGTCGAGATGATTCACGGGCCTGGCTGCCCGGTGTGTGTCACACCCCTAGAGATGATTGATCGCGCGTTGGCTATCGCCGCAATGCCGGACGTTATCTTCTGCACGTTCGGCGACATGGTGCGCGTACCGGGCAGCAACGTCGATCTCCTACGTATCAAGGCTGGCGGTGGCGACGTCCGCATCGTTTACTCGCCGCTTGACGCGGTCAAGGCTGCGATCGACAACCCCGACAAACAGGTCGTGTTTTTCGGCATCGGTTTCGAAACCACCGCGCCAGCCAACGCGATGACGGTGTTGCAAGCCGACCGACTGGGCGTTCCGAACTTCTCATTGCTGGTCTCACACGTCCGCGTACCACCGGCGATAGAGGCGATCATGAGTTCCCCGCTTAGCCGGGTGCAGGGATTCCTTGCCGCTGGTCACGTGTGCACCGTCATGGGGATGGGTGAGTACGTACCTCTGGTCGAAAAGTATTCAGTGCCCATCGTTGTGACGGGCTTCGAGCCGCTCGACGTCCTCGAAGGCATTCGGCGCGTGGTTGCTCAACTTGAGCGTGGAGTCGCGCAACTCGACAACGCCTACCCGCGCGCGGTGTCCTTCGAAGGTAATGCCGTGGCGCAGAAGGTTTTGGCTGACGTCTTTGAAGTCACCGACCGCATGTGGCGTGGCATTGGCATGATTCCGCAAAGCGGTTGGCGCTTGCAGGACAAGTGGGCGAAGTTTGACGCCGAAAAGCGCTTCGACGTCAGCGCCATCACGGCAACAGAGTCACCTGATTGCCACAGTGGCGAGGTCCTGCAAGGCCTGTTGAAACCCAACCAGTGTCCAGCGTTTGGCACGCTCTGCTCGCCCGCGCACCCACTCGGTGCGCCGATGGTGTCAAGCGAAGGCGCGTGTGCGGCGTACTACCAATTCCGTCGTCTCGATGCACCCAGCCCAGTCGGAGCCTGACGCCACGTGAGTGAACCACTTGATTTCGAAGGTTGGTCCTGCCCACTTCCGCTCCGCGACCATCCCACGGTGGTCATGGGTCACGGTGGTGGTGGCCGGTTGTCGAGCGATCTCATCCGACACTTGTTTGCTCCGGCCTTTGGCAGCGTTCCGACTACGGACTCTGCGGTCCTCGATCCAGCGGCGTTCGGACTTACCGGCGGCCGCCTAGCGTTGACGACTGACTCCTACGTCGTACGTCCGCGCTTCTTCCCTGGTGGAAACGTCGGCGACTTGGCAGTCAACGGAACCGTGAATGACTTGGCGACGTCCGGTGCAATTCCGCTAGCGCTGTCGGCGGCTTTCGTTCTCGAAGAGGGCATGCCGCTCGACGAGTTGGCGGCCGTCGCCGCAACAATGCGTGCTGCGGCGGACGTCGCAGAAGTATCGATCGTCACTGGCGACACGAAGGTTGTCGATGCCGGACACGGCGACGGCTTTTACGTCACGACTGCAGGCATCGGCGTCGTGCCAGCCGGTGTCGATCTTGGCCCGCACAAAGTGACGGACGGCTGCTCCATCATCGTTTCTGGAGACATCGGACGACACGGCATCGCCGTCATGAGTGTCCGCGAAGGCTTGACGTTCGGCGCCGACATCGAGTCCGATACTGCGGCTGTCACGCCGCTCGCCCAAGCACTACTCGCCGCTGGTATCGACGTCCGGATGTATCGCGACCCCACACGCGGTGGCCTCGCTGCCACGGTCACCGAGATCGCGTCCGCCGCCAACATCGGCGTCCAGCTTGATGATCGCGCGATCCCCGTCAGCGATCCGGTCCGAGCCGCGTGCGGATTTCTCGGACTCGATCCGTTGTACGTGGCCAACGAGGGTCGCCTCGTTGCGTTCGTCGCAACATCGGACGTCGATCAAGCGCTGGAGATCTGGCGCAGCCTCGATCTTGGTGCCGGTGCAACCGTTGTCGGACACACGGTGCCGGAGCACCCTGGCGTCGTCACAGCACGCACTCCCATTGGCGGAACACGCGTCGTCGACTTGCCCCTCACCGAACCGCTGCCGCGAATCTGCTAACCGGGCAACGGAATTTGCCTAGTGCCACAGCTGCCTCACTCTGCTAATTTCGGGCCATGAGGGGTCGGTTCGCCCTATCGACCGCGGCAGCACTCGTTGGTGCTGCCGCCGTTCTTGCAGCGTCCGTCGCACCCACCGAAGCGCGTCCGCCAGCCACCAGAATGACGACGGTTCCACACGCGGTGATGGCGCATATTGGTTATGTCTACGCCGGTGGGCTCGAGAACAACGCCGGAGGCATCATCACGTACGCGCAGGGCGCGGACGGTTCGTTAACTCAGGTTGGATTCACGCAAGACAGCGGGCCGGCGCACGCCCTCGCGCTCATTCATTTGAGCAAGGGACTAGCGCTCTACGACCTGGCCGGTCTGTCGTCTTCGTACCTCTACGGCTACTCGATCAACCCGGCAACCGGGGCTCTCACCAAGATGGCATCAACACCTCGCGGCCCGTACCTCACGGGCGCTGGTGGCATGGCTGCCTATGACCCTCTCAAGTACAACGTTGTTGGCGGAATCCCGTTGCTCTTCTTCGGAGCCTGCCAAACAACGATGAACAACGCCTGCAACGCAGTCTTTGGAAGCGTCGCCCTTGATCCCGCGACCGGGGCGCTAGGCACCGTCAAGATCGGTGTGGTTCCGTACGGTCAAAATGTCTCGCGGCTAGAACCAGTTGTCGGCGACGGTGCCGGTCGATTTGTCGATATGGAGTTCTCTGTCACAAACTCAACAGCTCAGTTGGCGTCTTATGGCGTGCGAGGCACCGGCAAGAATCAAAAACTAATTTTCCTCTACGGCACTCCCGTCGCGGACACGGGACCCGGCGGCAAGGGCATGTCCCTCGGCGTCGATTCACCGATCTTCTTGACGAGTAATCATCAAGTCGTGTTCGGCGTATCCGGGTTACCAGACTTGCAGAATGATCCGTCCGGCATGGTGAGTTTCCTCTTCGCCAGCAACGGCCGGGTCGAGTACCCATACGACGGAACGTTCACTGCGTTCGGCCAAGACAAGAACAGGGTTATCGGCAGCGTCGTTGCAGGGTCGACTCAGGACCCATCTATCTGCGCCATGGCATTCTTCGGACTCGCAAATCTTGGCGTACAAACGGCATCGGCAAGTGTCCCCTGTTACGGCTACGGCCAAATCATTGATCCCGAGATTGTTATGTCGATGCTGTCGCAGGGGCCGTACGTTTACCTCGGACGCTATGGCGCCCAGTCGGTAGCCCTACATGACACCGGCGTCGGCGCAGTGACAGCAACGAAGCAGTCAGCGATTCCGATGGGCGGCCAGGTGTACTCGTGGGCCGGTTACCTCACTCCAAAGCCAACCGTGACGATGCCCGCGAAGGTCTCGCTGGCGGCGGGCATCCCGCTGACGATCACCTGTGCGGTTGTGTGCTCCGGCACCACGGCTGCGTTGTTCCACATCGGCGGCGGCAAAGGCGTCTTTAGCACAGGCAACCTGGTCATCAGGTCACATAGCGCGGGCACCTTCGTCTTTCGGATTGTGCCGTCGCTACGGTCGCGAACACTTCTGGCCGCCGCCCTTCGAGCCAAGAAGCAGGTAAAGGTGAGCACCACCACGAATGTTTCGGCCGGTGGCGTCAGCACACTCGTTGTTCTGACTGCGACAGTCGGCCCTTAGCCGGCTCAGCGCGCTGACTCCCGAGCTGGCCTGGAGGTCAAGGCTGGCGTGGGGCGCAGAACAATTCCCCAAGAATTCGTCTACTCCGGGCTGCGTGTCACGACAAACTCCGCCACGATCGATCCGTGACTGCTGAACAGAAGCGCATCGACTCCATTGGCCCGCTCGAACAGGGACTCTCTGAAGGCGGGCCGTGGTACGCCTGGGGTCCTTTCGTGTCAGAACGCGCATGGGGCACCGTGCCCGAGGATTACAGCGACAACGGCAATGCGTGGGACTTCTTCCCACATGATCACGCGCGCTCTCGTGCGTACCGCTGGCATGAAGACGGCATGGGTGCGATCTGCACAACGCACCAGGACGTGCTGCTCGGTCTGTCGCTGTGGAATGGCCGCGATCCGATCCTCAAGGAGCGCATGTTCGGACTCACTGGTCCGCAGGGCAATCACGGCGAGGACGTCAAGGAGTACTGGTGGTACGAGGACGCGACGCCAAGCCATTCGTGGCTGCAATGGCGTTACCAGTATCCGCAGTCTGAGTACCCGTATGAGCGCCTCATCGACGAGAACGCACGCCGCGGCAAGCTCGAGCGCGAGTTTGAATTAGTCGACACAGGCATCTTCGACGAGGACAGGTACTGGACGGTTCAAGTCACGTACGCAAAGGCCGCACCGACAGACATCGTCATGCGCATTAGCGTGACCAACAACGGACCTGACACCGAAACGCTGCACGTCCTCCCGACAATGTGGTTGCGCAACAACTGGTCCTGGGGATCGAAAGATCCGAAGCCGACGATGCAACTTGTGCAGGGACGCTCTGGCCCCGCCTTTGAAGCAGTGCACGAGCGCGCGGGTACGTATCGACTCGTTCCCGGCGCCAATCCGTCGGGGGCCGCGCCGGTGCCGTTGTTCTGCGAAAACGAAACAAACACTCAACGCTTATTCGACTTCGCCAATGCCACGCCTTACCCGAAGGACGGAATCAATGACCACGTCCTACACGGGACAGCAACGGTCAATCCCGACAACAAGGGAACGAAGGCGGCTTGGTGGTATCAGGTTGAAGTAGCTCCGGGAAAGACCGCCGAGGTTGTGCTGCGATTGCACGAACACGACGCTGCCGTGCCACGCACGCCAGACGCCGAGTGGGAGGGCGAGTGGGCGCAACGCATCCTCACCGAGCGCAAAGCCGAAGCCGACGAGTTCTACACCTCAATCACGCCGCTAGACACGTCGGAAGTCCGTGCCGACATCATGCGGCACGCGTACGCCGGAATGATTTGGGGGAAGCAGTTCTACCGCTATGACGTCAATCGTTGGCTCAACGGAGACCCCGGAGAACCAGCACCGCCAGCGCAACGCCTTGGCGGACGAAATGCGAATTGGCGAAACGTCGATGCGGCCGACATCATCTCGATGCCCGACCCGTGGGAGTACCCGTGGTTCGCCGCTTGGGATCTCGCCTTTCACGCTGTCACGTTCGCGCGAATCGATCCGGCGTTCGCGAAGTATCAAATGCTCATGCTCACGCGCGAGTGGTTCATGCACGCGAACGGCGCCTTACCGGCCTACGAGTGGAGTTTTGACGACGTCAACCCACCCGTTCATGCTTGGGCATCGCTGAGCATCTTCGTCATCGACGGACGCAGGGACGTCGATTTCCTCAAGCGCATCTTCCACAAGTTGCTCATTAACTTCACGTGGTGGGTCAACCGTGAAGACCACGATGGCAACAACGCATTCGCGGGCGGTTTCCTCGGTCTCGACAACATTGGCCCGATCGATCGCAGCCACCTGCCGCAGGGTTACCGACTTGAGCAGAGCGATGGAACGGCGTGGATGGCCTTCTACTGTCTGGCCATGCTCCGGATCGCGACAACTCTTGCCAATCACGATCCGGCCTACGACGACCTCGCCACAAAGTTCTTCGAGCACTTCGCCGCTATCGACGACGGCATTGCGAAGAACGGCCTGTACGACTCAACGGACGGGTTCTTCTACGACCAACTCGTGCAGCCCGACGGGGGTCGCACCGTCATTCGGTCGAAGTCGGTAGTCGGCGCCATCCCGGTGTTGGCTGCAACGAGCATCGGCGACGGCCCCCTCGCCACAAGGAATCGTCTGGTTAAGCGCTTCGCCGACTTTATGAAGCGGCGCAGCGAAGACGGTGGCAGTGGCGTGGGCTTCTTGTACCCGTCGCCGCAGAACTCCGAAGAAGGTCTGCTCGCAGTGGCCAGCCCCGATCAGTTGCGGCGCGTGCTCGCGACCCTGCTTGACGAAAATGCACTGCTGTCGCAGCACGGCATTCGGGCCTTGTCACGAGAGCATCGGGAACACCCGGTCGTCGTCTACATGGCTGGACAAGAGTTCTCGGTCGACTACGAGCCGGGTGAATCCACCACTGGAATGTACGGCGGAAACAGCAACTGGCGCGGACCCGTCTGGTGGCCAATCAACTTCCTGATCTACGAAGCACTCATGCGCTACGACACCCAACTCGGAGACGAGTTCACGGTCGAATTCCCGACTGGTTCCGGGGTGCACCTTCGACTTCGGGAAGTTGCCGCCGAACTCCGCGACCGACTGTTGTCATTGTGGGAACCGGGTGCCGACGGACGTCGTCCGGTCGATACCGACCAGCCCATTTTCACCAAGCCAGGGTGGGGAATTCCGCTCTTCTATGAGTACTTTGACGGTGACACCGGACGCGGTCTGGGCGCATCACACCAAACAGGATGGACCGGCTTGGCGGCCGAACTTATTGCGCGGCCGTCGCATGAAGGTCCATTCCGCCGAGCGGTGTAGCGCTTCACGTCCGACGGGCTAGCAATCTCTGAAGGGATGCCGCGATGTCCTCAGCACTACCGGTCCCGACCGCCGATCTACGGACGTGGCCCACGCATCCGGTGATCTACGAAATCGACACGTGGGTGTGGCTCGGTGAAGTCGCCGGACGGGTGGGCGCCAATCCGTCCGCATTCACGTTGCACGATGTTCCCTCGGCCGAGTGGGATGCCGTCGTTCCCGACGGCGTCGATGCAGTGTGGCTCATGGGCGTCTGGGACCGTAGCCCCGCTGGCCGGGCAATCGCGTTGGCCGACGAGGGCCTCAAAGAATCGTGGTCGCGTGCGCTACCAGGTTGGACCGACGTCGATGTCGCTGGCTCGCCGTATTCAATTCGCGACTACGTGGTGGCCGAGCACCTGGGCGGACGCGCTGGACTCGTGACGGCGCGGGCTGAATTGGCCAGTCGGGGCGCACGCCTTGTCATCGACTTTGTGCCGAACCACCTAGGCCCTGATACGCCTTGGCTGGCCGACGATCCGAGCATGTTCGTGTTGGCATCCGAAGACGACCTCGGCGGAGACCCAGATTCTTTCGTCCGACTCGACGGGCCGGCCGGACCAATCGTCGTTGCACGCGGACGCGATCCGTTCTTTCCGGCGTGGCCGGACGTCATCCAACTCAACCCGTTCTCGCCGCCCCTTCGCACACGCGTCATCGCAACATTGCGTGACATGGCGACACTGGCTGACGGCATTCGATGCGACATGGCGATGTTGTTTCTCGACGACATCGCACAA
>Ga0075017_100003016_pt1 | contig 10590 bp, 10 predicted proteins | sample AleBraG_ABR_2012_FD_71475 | JGI IMG/M metagenome (GOLD analysis project Ga0075017, IMG submission 71475) | Freshwater sediment microbial communities in response to fracking from Pennsylvania, USA - Alex Branch Run_MetaG_ABR_2012 | ecosystem: Environmental > Aquatic > Freshwater > Creek >... | reverse complement strand
CTTCTTGGGCAGAGATTGCTTCAAAAAGGACTTCAATGTGGCCTTCTTCATGGAGATTGATGTCGTGAACGGGGTCACGTAATCTCTAGTCTTTGTCGCATTCAATGCGTAGCCGTATTCAGACAATACAGCAGTTACAACACCGGTAACTTTCTCAAGGCAGCTCAAATCTCGGGAATAGAGAAAATAGTCATCCACATACCGCAGGAACTCGTAGTCTTTGTGGCTCACTTGTGCAAGCCTAAGCCTGTCTTGGATCTCAAGATCGATTTTCTGAAAGATTACTTCAGCAAATAGTCGGGAAGCTTCCGGGCCTACGCATATCCCGTGTGTTTCGCCCCAGTTCGAGGACTGCATTACCTTATCGAATGCTCGGCCAAGGTCTAGTGTGTGGAAGTCAGGGGTTGCGCCCAAATGAGACTTGCTATGCAGATCAGTTCCAGTACTCCAGGCAAACGAGTGGGTATAAACGCTGTTGAAGCAATTTGATACGTCTATCCTTCGCAGGAACGTCCAGCGTGCCTCAACGGCGTGCCACCGCGGTGAATCGTAGAACTGGCCTATGAAGGCATACTTCTCGTAGGCGAAAAAAGAGTTGTAAGTATTCAGCCTTCTGCCGGGCGTTTCCACGTATCGACTCTGCTCAGGCAATGCAGGCTGGGGGCCAGCCCGCAGGTATTTGCCGTGTGAATTCACTCGTGTCGGATATCTGAGTGAGGTATTTACACGACTGCCATAATAGAGCAAGGAGTCTTTATGTTTGGCGTAAATATATGCGATTGCAACTTGCGAAGCCAGCGCCAAGAAGTCCAAATTTCGTGTTCGGAGTTGATCCCGCCTGACAGTAAAAGTGGCAGGAGCTCTCCATGCTGTAGAAACACGTGCCGATTCGATCTTTGCCGCACGAGGAGAATCAGCCGATGCATAGACTGGAAGCTGTGCGCTGTCGCCATCGATAAGTGCAAGGAGAAACAGATCACGACGACACTCAACGCGCAACTTGATCTGCTTGCTACTAACCAATGTTGCTCTGGTTTCTAGCCAGTCATACAGCCAGTGGGTACTTGCTTCGAAAGGTAGCTCGAAAGGCAGGCATTCCGTGATTAGGGCCCGCAACCGGTTTACTTCGCTACGTGCAATTTCCAAAGTAGTTCAGCTACCTTTCGACGCGTAGGGTCATCTGAATGAGAGACGGCTTGGCTATTCAGCACAAGCTTTCGATCGATTTTTGTGGTTTTAAGTGTCAGTAGCTCGCCATAGCGGTGCACAGGAACTCCGCAGCAATGACACTTTGGCGATTGGGAGATTCCCGCTTGAGGAAGCCAAGATAGACCAGAGTCTAAGAACTGTGTGGCCAGATTCATCAATTTATTAATTCGTGGCGCTTTGGCATTTACGTGCAGTAAGAAGCGGGAGCTATAAGCTAAGCCTGTAACAATTCTGAGGGAGTCACTGTCGGCAACGGTGGCTCGGGGAAGAAAGAGGTAACTAGTTGCTTCCAGGAGTAGGTCAATTTCCGCTTTCTTCTGACCGCAAGTCACTTTGGCAAGGTGGTTTACAAGCGAATTCAGTGCAGCTTCATAGCGATCATATTTTTTTTCTGATATATCAAGGCTTGAAAGCTGACCGCTCACTTCGTTGAAGTCGAAGCCGTATCCGAGGTAATCGAAACCATCAGAGTTGCCCGCTGGATAATAATGAATAGACGACTTATCTTCATTACGAACTAATTTCAATTCATCCAATGTCTTCTGAATTTCAATATCGACCTGCTTCGCTGCACTCCCATGGCAGATGACGATAATATCGTCAACGTATCGAGCGTAAAATACGACGAATGAATTTTGCTTTAGATTGCGATCAAGTTTTTCTAAATATATCTCGGCGAGAATTGACGAGGAAGGCACCCCTTGTGGGATTCCGACTTGTTTGCCAGTGATGCGCGTGCAGGAGTTCAGCAATGAGTCAACATGTCTTAACGAAAATAGTGGTACCCCTGCGTGTGAGCGTAGCTTGCTGCGTAGAATTTCGTGGTCTATTGAGCCGAAGAAATTTTTGATATCTAGGCGGATAACAGAGCGATGAGCCTTGTTATTCGTCTTTCGGACTGTAATTTGCAATGCATTAAGTAAACTTCTGATCAGTTGGTCTCTGCCATATAGTCTTGTCCGGAAAGCACGCGATAACAAGAGCGCAACATAGCGATCGAAAAGTGTCACGGTTCCACGTCGCTTGTTGAACGTCATCAAGACCCGCCCATCTCGTTCGTATTTTGATAAACGAATTACTTTCGGCTGATCGACTATATAATTTCTTAGTTCCAGCGCAAGTTCTTCGAATTTCTTCTCTTCGAGCTTTCGTTTTCGCTGGAGCGCGTGGTTAAGACGCATGTCCAGGGCTATCCGTTCGGATTCTTTGTTCTCAGTAGCAAGCTGGCTTCTGAGAAGCAGGACTTCGTCATTTAGTGCTGACGTGAGGACGGCATGTTCAGGCAACAAGTTCTTCTGACGCTGAACCTTGAAAACTATCTTCTTTATGTCCTGAGCGGATGGCAGAGGGTCCTTCATCACACTCCAATCTCTCCTAGATGCAAAAAAAGTAGCCGAAACAGGTACTCGGTCACAGTGTGATCGTAGCTACCGAGCACGCGCGGCTCGCAGAGGTGTGGTTCGGCTGAGGCCCAGTGTTTCACAACTTCCGCTACGCACCACTGAACGAATCGCTTCATTCTCAGCCCTTGATCATTGTATTTTGCGTGGATTTGACCTGCGGCGATAGTTTTCATTGCTAGTTCGGTGTGTTTGTAATTCTGAGCGGTCCGCGTGCGCTGTTTCGGTCCGAATGTCACGGAGTTCCCGGCCCGCTGAATGCCGCTCTGTCATGGGGTCGCGTTGCCCGGCGATTGGGCATGGTCATGCCCCGTCGAGGAAAGCTACCAACTCTTCACACATCAGTTGGTTCACAATTCGGCATCTATCCAGGTGATCGTTGGTTGTAGTCGTTTAAATGCCCGCGACTCTTATGTCGCAACAAGCATCAATCCGTGAGGTCAGGGCGTCCCACGGGACGTTCCGCATTCGGTACGGTAGATGCTGCCGCGCCAGTGAGTCGTGGCCAGCGGTGGAACTAGCCGCAGGGTCCCTGTTTGTGGAATCGAGCAATGGTGTCGGGATCTACGGCGAGACATTTTTCCGAGACATCGGGCGCCCTGGTGCGACGCGAGTTCACTTCATCGTGCGAGAAGCGACATCGATGCCTTGAAAACTGTAGTTTTCCGCGACCGTGTTGATCAGCGCCTGGCATGCACACGGCACCGACGCCGTTTGGTCCTCTCCGTGCCGCGCGTGTACTTCCCGCGGTGTCGGGAAGGTTGGGACTCAGCGCGGCCAATCGTTGAATTCATCAGGGCTCGCACCGAAGTGCTGGTGGATTGTATGTCCATACCATTGGTAGATCTTGACGAGGTTTGCCTTGGGATCTATCCTGATGAGATCGATCTCATTCCATCGCTTCATCTTCAAATGAATCAACCGCCGCCTAGTGGCCTTCAAGACGAAATATAACTTCTTCACGGAGATCGCCGTCTTGCTGGCTACGCCAGGATTGAGCCCCGTCTTCATGCTGGACGGTCCCTCCCCTCCCATTCGGTCGGCTAAACGCCCCACTGCTTCTTCTTCATGCCCCTGCCCGTTCGGAAGCGGCAAGGCGCTGAAGCCGTGATCCGATGGCTGGCTGCGGTGCCTTGGAAATCCGACCTGGTGCGCCGTTTGACGTTTCGTAAGGAATTGATCACATGCAAATCCGGATGCCGATTGAAATCTCGGCAACCCTACTGGCCGCCTCCACCATTTTTATCGGCGGCGCATCACTGAATCTACCGACGTGGGGGATCTTCTTGGGCTGGGCCGCCGTCTCGCTGTCTGGCGGCCCCTCACGTTCATCCTTGTTCGCATTTGGGCGCACTCTGCCGGTGGGTGCGGTCTTCGCGCTCGGCACTCTCTGGCTGCAGGGTTTTCTGGCGTCCGCCGCTGGGCCGGCGGTTCCAGCTTGGGCACCTGGCCTGGCGGCCATTCTGGTGATGAACCCCGTTATGTTGCTGCTAGGAAGAATCAGGGCTCTGTCCCTGGTTCCGGGGATGTTTATCGGCTTTTCCACGGTATTGGCAACCCACTTTGGAAATTTTGGTCCCGCGCCCGGAAGTATTGTTGCCGCGTTCCTGTGCGGTTTGGGAATGAACCTGCTGGGACTCGGATTTGCGTGTGCGGCCAAGGCAATGTCGCCCGCGCAGCGGCCGGGACAGAGCCGGCGGGGGACCAGCCTGACCACAGCGAGCGTGGCGATCCCGGGGAACTGTAGCGGCGCGGACGCTGAGGTGTCGCCCATAGTCGCAAAAACGCTTTGAGCTAGGTGTGGCTTCCTCCGCCGATCGACGGCGTCAGCGATACGGGCATTTCTTGATCATGCGGGAGTCCGGGATGCGGCGACATGCACACCACCCTTCCAGGGGATCTCCGCAGGTTTGACTTTCCGGAGAGTCACCTGTCTCACCGGGATTCTTCATGTCCTCCACCTCGGCCCGAAACTCTGGCCCCTTAAATCCCCGGTGGACGAATTCCATCCATTTTCGATCCATAGAATGCGTCAGTCCGCCGTCGCAGCAACCTCCTCCTCAGCCGGTCATGCTCCGACGCAGGGTGCTGGTGTGGTCATCGAACGTAAGAGGCGCGGAGTCTGTCATCCCGCGACTCAGATTTGGTTGGAGAATCAGATTCGGGCTGAGTCGCTTTAGCGACCCTTCGATGCGCGCCTATGTCCAAGGGGCAGGAGGCGGCCCTTGTTCGTTGCCAGCGTTTCCAGTCGGGACTCGGTCGTCGGTGGCGCCCCAGGACGACCCTGACGGTTTGCGTCAACGAGTTCCGTTTCGCGGCCAAATCTCCCCATCGGCTCCGGCCGGCGCGGCGCAGCATCCAACCGCATCTACGGGCTGGGCCATCCGCATCCGAAATTTCACTCTAAAGTATTGACGGGATCGATCTCAGGATCTATGTTTATGAGATCGATCTCACAGTTCTGGTTTTAGCCATAGTCTTGTTATGGGATCGATCCTATTCTTGAGTGACTCGATGAGGAGCAACATGAAAGTCCAAAACCTTCAGTCCCGTCAGGCCGCGGCAACCAAGCCCCCGACGACGCCCTGGACAGCAGCCATGGCAAGCATGGTTGGATCCGTTCTGGAGTACTACGACTTCTTTGTGTATGGCCCCATGGCAGCTTTGGTCTTCGGTGCCGTCTTCTTCCCCACCGGCGATCCGGCATTGGCCACTCTGCTCGCATTGAGCACCTTCGCCGTCGGATTTGTTGCACGGCCCCTGGGCGGAATCGTCATCGGTCACATGGGCGACAAGTTCGGCCGGAAGCGGATGCTGATGCTGACCTTCTTCCTCACCGGCGTCGTAACCGTCGGAATCGGCTGCCTCCCGACCTTCAACCAGGTGGGTATCTGGGCACCCATCCTGCTGGTGCTCCTTCGCTTCATTCAGGGATTTGGACTGGGTGGCGAGTGGGGTGGAGCGGCGTTGCTCGCCGTCGAACATGCACCCGAGAACAAGCGTGGGTTCTTCGGCAGCTTGGTCCAGGCCGGCGCGCCGATAGGCGTCATCCTCTCCAGTGGAGTCGTCGCCATCATCACGGGCACGATGTCCAAAGCGGATCTGCTGGCCTGGGGATGGCGTATTCCCTTCCTGATCAGCACCGTGCTGGTGGTTTTTGGACTCATCTTGCGTGTCCGCCTTACGGAAACGCCCGACTTCGAAAAGGCAGTGGCCACCGCGCCGGCCACGACCAAACTCCCGCTGGCCTTGGTACTGCGTAAGTACCCGAAACAGATTCTGGCCATGATCGGTCTCCACGTCTCCGATACCACCCTCGGGTTTGTCCAGGGTGTTTTCATCCTCGGATTCGCTACGATGACCCTGGGGATCAGCCCGACGGTGGCACTCATCGCGAATATTGCAGCGTCTATGGCGAACCTCATCATGACCCCGCTTGCCGGACTTATCTCGGACCGCATCGGTTCCCGTCCGGTCCTGGTTACGGCCACCGCGGTGTTGGCGCTCTGGGCATTCCCGATGTTTTGGTTGATGGAGTCGAAGAGCGTCACGGCTTTGTTCGTCGTCATGGTCTGCAACGGCATGATCGTCGGCACCATCTTTAGTCAGCAGGCCACCCTGTTCGCGGCCGTGTTGGAGCCCAAGGTGCGTTACACCGGAATGTCGGTTGGCTTCCAGGTCGCAACGGTCATCGGCGGCGGGTTCGGCCCCCTCATCGCTCAGGCACTGCAAAACTCCGCTGGAGGTGCGACCTGGTCGGTTTCCACATATTTGGTCATCGTGGCCATCATCGCCCTGGTAAGTGCCGTCTACCTGACCTCTCGTCAGGCTTCCCTGCGGGCACGAACCTTTAGCACTAAAGAAAGCTGATTGTTGTGAATACAGACGCCCATGATTTCGAGGGCACCATCGGTACCACGGTCGCAGAATCCCAGCCATGGTGGCCCACTGCACCAGCCGGCTTGGCGGGGAAGCCCAATGTTGTCATGGTAATACTGGACGATACCGGCTGGTCGGACTTTGGCTGCTTCGGCTCCGAGATCGATACGCCGGCCATCGATTCGCTGGCCCAAACCGGGCTAAGGTACAACAACTTCCATGTCACCCCGCTTTGCTCCCCCACCCGGGCGAGCCTGTTGACGGGCCGAAACCACCACTCCGTGGGCATGCGGTTCCTTGCCGACGCCGATACTGGATTTCCCAATTCCCGCGGAGCCATCCGCCAGGATGTAGCGATGCTGCCGCAAATTCTGCGCAACGAAGGCTACGGCACCTACCTCGCTGGCAAGTGGCACTTGGCCCCCCTGCACGAGATTACTCCGGCCGGCCCGTTCCAGAACTGGCCGCTGAACCGAGGCTTCGACAAGTACTACGGGTTCATGGATGGGTGCACAGACCAATACGCACCCGAGCTCGTCCAAGACAACCACTCGGTCACCCCGCCATCCACGCCGGGCTACCACCTCAGCGAGGATCTGGCGGACCATGCAACAACCTTCATCAAGGACCACGTCACCTACCGCCCCGAGACACCGTTCTACCTTCAATTCGCACTGGGCGCCACCCACGCACCGTTCCAGGCTCCGCGGGAATACATCGAAAAGTACCTGCCGGTCTTCGCCAAGGGCTGGGACATCACCCGGGCTGAGCGCCTGGAACGGCAGAAGGCACTGGGAGTCGTCCCGGCTAACACGATCCTGACGGAGCCAAGCGACAGCGTTCGCCTTTGGGATGAGCTCAGCAGTGATGAGCGCGAGGTCTTCACTCATCTCCAGGCCGCCTTTGCCGGCTTCCTGGAGCACGCCGATGCCCAGATTGGGCGCCTGCTGGAGACTCTGGAAACCTTGGGTCTGAAGGAGAACACCATTGTGCTGGTCATGTCGGACAACGGCGCCTCACGGGAGGGTGGCCCGACCGGTGACGTTGATTGCAACGCGCCCTACTCGGGCATCCATCGCCCCGCGAGCGAACAGCTCGATCTCCTGCCCGATCTAGGTACCGCCATGGGGCCGGCCCACTACCCGGAGGGCTGGGCGATGGCGGGAAACACACCCTTTCGCAGGTACAAGCAGTTTGTTGACCTGGGAGGTGTCCGGTCTCCTTTGGTCGTTTCCTGGCCCGCCGGGATTGCGGCAAACGGTGGTGTGCGCAACCAGTTCGTCCACGCAATCGACATCATGCCAACGCTATTGGATCTGGCAGGGATTGAGCTGCCCGACGACGTCGACGGCGCCAGCCTGCGCGACTCCCTGACAGATACCGCCGCGCCGGCATGTCGTGACACCCAGTTCTGGGAGATGTTGGGCCACCGCGCCATTTGGCACAAGGGATGGAAGGCCGTGACCGAACATGTCAGCGGAGAGTCCTTCGATACTGATAAGTGGCGCCTGTACAACGGCACGATGGACTTTTCCGAATCCATTGACATGGCCGAGGACTTCCCGGAAAAGCTGGATAGCCTGAAGGCCATGTGGTGGAGCCAAGCGCGCAGCGTTGGGGCCTTCCCTCTGGATGACCGGACTCTCTACGAGTTGCTGACAGCGCGCGCTCCTTCGGGTCTCGTCAACCGCAAGGAGATCGTGCTCCGGCCGGGGCAGAGCCATGTCCCGTTCGCCAGCGCGATCGCCGGTAGCGATCGGTCCATGGAGGTCACCGCCTACTTGACCGACTTCAAATCCGGAACCGAGGGTGCCTTGCTATCCAGCGGAAACGTCCGAGGCGGCTATGTTTTCTACGTCCGTAACGGGACGGCAACCTTTGAACACAACCATCTGGGTACCAGAGTGGTGCTCAAAGCCGACGCTCCCGTACCTGAAGGCGATGCGACGGTGGGCTTCAAGCTCACCCGTCAAGAAGGGAGGGCGGCCACCGTCGAACTCGTCCAAAACGGAATCGTCACGGGTCGGGCCATGGTGCCTCAGGTCTCCGGCCACCTGTCCTTCTGGGGTATGGATGTCGGTGCCGACCCCGTAAGCACCGTCTCACCGGACTACGTAGCCCCCTTTGCCATGGCGGGCAGCGACCTGGATCGCGTCGTGCTTCGCTTTGACGCCGGACCCGATCTGGAAGACCTTGCGGATCTGATGGCCTCTACGGAATAGGTGTCCGTGCGCGACTGCACCGGGTGGCGGCCACGGGGTGCGCCGCCTGGTGCATTGGCTGTGGGGCCGGGAAAGTCGATACGATCAGGAGTTATGGCAACAGATCATCAGGGCCCCGCGACCATGCTGGACGTCGCGGCTCATGCAGGAGTCTCACGGGCTACCGTGTCCAGGGTGTTTACTGCCCCGGAGTCGGTTGCCGCTGCCACCTTGGAACGGGTGTTGAAAGCCGTTGAGGACCTGTCCTACAGTCCCAATGCCGCCGCGCGGAGCCTGCGCAGCGGACGTTCGAACACGGTTGCGCTGCTGGTTGGCGATATTTCCCAACCTTTCCACAGCCAATTGGCCAAATCGGTAGCGCATGTTGCCGAGGATCGTGGCTACAGCGTGCTGCTCTGCGACCTCGACCACAGCATGGACCGGCTACAGCGACTCCTGACCGTGCTGCCGCTGCAGGGCGTCGACGGAATCATGCTGGCTACCGGCGATGCCATCGAAACACCCGGAATACGGGCCGCCATTGATGCCGCCGAAGCCAAGGGGACCCGAGTCCTGCTGGGCTCGGCCCAGCCAGACTCGTCAATGGTTCTTACTGTCAGCCCCCCTTTTGAGGAGATCGGCTATCTCGCCACGAAACACCTGCTGGCACAGCAGCGGTGGCCTGTGGCGTTGCTAGGTGGGTTCAAGGGCTCCGTGATCTCCACTTTGCTGCGAGCTGGCTACCTGAGAGCGTGCTTGGAAGCTGGCCACAGCGAAGGCGAGACGATGGTGGCAGACGCCGGTTTCAACAGCATGTCGGCCCAGAGCGAGACGGCGCGGCTGTTGGACGGAGCGGCCATGCCGCGGGGAATTGTCGCGGCAAATATTCCGATCGCGCTCGGGGCCCTCTCTGCTTTGGCGGACAGGGGCCTGAGCGTTCCGGACACGGTGGCCCTGGTGGCATGCGAGGAGGTGCAGCTGGCGGAGCAGCTCAGGCCGGGCCTGACCACCGCAGGAACAGACATCGGCGTCCAGGGCGAGGCCATGGCGTTGGCCCTGATCGATGCGATCGAGGGCCAATCCGTCGCCGCACGGGCGCTGGTGCCTCACCTGACGGTGCGCGAGTCCTCCACGTCGTCATAATGCGGTTTCCGTTGGCGATCGCTGGTTGCCAGAGCGCCCAGAGGCCCTATGCCTCCGGGGCCCAGACGGGCATCACCCAACGGCCTGGGCCCCGAAGATAGCGCTTGTGGCGGAAGATTTCAGGCGTGTCCAGGCAAGTCGCCGGTTCATGGGCGGCTGGCAAGGGATCCAATATGGATTCAAATCTTCCCCCTTGGCGTCGTGCTCGGCGAAACCTTGACTTGCGCCGAAGGGCAGGTCCAATTCCTCGACAATCGTTCCCGATTTAGGATCCTTCTTCAACAGCTGGAACGTTCCGCCCTTGGCAATCAGGTCATGGTTGTCACAGAACCGTGGCCTTCCGAGAACCACAATGTCGATTGTGGCACCAAAAAAGCTTGAACCCTTGACATGTATGAGATCGATCTCATACCTTGTTCTTACTGCGTGAATCGATCTTTCCCGAAAACAACGTTCGATCTTCTCTCGGAGTTCCAAGCGCTACCGGCACTCTTACGCAGACGATTGGCGAAGCCCACGTTCATGCCGGCAGTGCCCCTATCCGACATTGACCGCGAGCCAACACCGGCGTCGATAACGGGCCCTGAGATGGCTGGACTTCCAGCAGACATTGCACCCAAGCACACGTTAGGAAAGTGCCTCTAATGACTAATAGCCTCAACGTCATCGATATAATCCGCCAAAAGCGTGACGGCGGCGCTCTGGACGAGGAGCAGATCAACTGGGCGATCGACGCATACACCCGAGGGTTAGTGGCG
>Ga0075017_100003014_pt1 | contig 10591 bp, 11 predicted proteins | sample AleBraG_ABR_2012_FD_71475 | JGI IMG/M metagenome (GOLD analysis project Ga0075017, IMG submission 71475) | Freshwater sediment microbial communities in response to fracking from Pennsylvania, USA - Alex Branch Run_MetaG_ABR_2012 | ecosystem: Environmental > Aquatic > Freshwater > Creek >... | reverse complement strand
GATACGCGACGTCAAGACGCCACCGCTGGGTCGCGCCCACGTGGGCGCGACCCAGCGGTGGCGTCTTGACGTCGCGTATCGAGGCACCGCCTTTCGGGGCTTCGCTGCGCAGTCGGGTCAGAAGACCGTGGCTGGGGAGCTGGCAAGCGCCCTGGCGCGCCTCAGTCGCCTCGAGAGCCCACCGCGGATCGTCTGCGCGGGGCGCACCGATGCTGGCGTGCACGCCCTCGGCCAGGTGATCCACGTTGATCTGCCCTCGCCGCTGTTGAACGGACACGACGGCGAGCTCAGCCCCGAGGAGATCATGCGCTCGCTCAACCACCAGCTGGGCGGCGACATCTCCGTGCTCGACGCCTACCCGGTCGAGCCGACCTTCGACGCCCGTCACTCGGCGAGCTGGCGTCGCTACCGCTACCTGCTCCACGAAGCTCGCGTCCCGGACCCGCTGCTCGCTGGCCTGGCGTGGCACGTCACCGGTCCACTGGATGTTCGAGGGATGAGCCAGGCCATCGGCACCGTCGTCGGCAGCCATGACTTCCGAGCGTTCTGCCGTCGAGCCCCTGGGACCTCGTCGGCGTCACCGATCACTCGGCTGGTCACCGACGCCTCCGTCGACGCGCTCGAGCCGAGCCCCTCGGTGGATCTGGCACAGGGCAGGCTCATCCGAGTCGAGATCCAGGCCAGCTCGTTCTGCCACCAGATGGTCCGTTCGATCGTCGCCCAGATCGTGGAGGTGGGCCGAGGTCACTCGAACGCCGCGGAGATCATGGACCTCTTGCGCGCCAGCTCACGGGCCGGAGCGGCCCAGCCAGCCCCTCCTGAAGGGCTCTGCCTGATCGCCGTGGGCTACGAGCACGAGGGCCCACGAGCACACGGCTCGTAGATCCCCACGGCTGGCTTGCTCGGGACTCCGTTCGCACCTAGCATGGGTCTCCCTGCTGATGAGGTTTTCGTCGGCGTCCGAGAGCGACGTGGCCACTCTGGCAGCCCGCTCCCACGAGAAGAGATCTGAGAGATGCGCACGTATTCACCCAAGCCCGCCGAGATCAACCGCGCGTGGTACGTCATCGACGCCGACGGGATGGTCCTCGGTCGTCTGGCCACCGAAGCGGCTCGCCTGCTCCGTGGCAAGCACCGCCCCTACTTCGCCCCTCACGTCGACACCGGTGATCACGTCGTGATCATCAACGCCGACAAGGTGGTCATGACCTCGAACAAGGCAGACCAGAAGCTCGCCTACCGCCACTCTGGCTACCCGGGCGGGCTCAAGTCGACCAGCTACGCCGAGCTGCTTGAAGGCAACCCCGTCGAGCTCGTCACCCGTTCGATCCGGGGCATGATCCCGAAGAACCGCCTCGGTCGTCAGCAGCTGACCAAGCTCAAGGTGTACGCGGGCCCCGCGCACCCTCACGAGGCTCAGAACCCACAGTCCCACGACGTGCCCGGCGCTCGCCGCGGCGACGCGTAAGCAGCCACGAGGAGCGTTTCGAATGCCCACACCTCTCACCCAGACCACTGGCCGACGCAAGCAGGCCGTCGCCCGCGTCCGCTTCCGTCCCGGCACCGGGGTCTTCTTGATCAACAAGCGACCCTTCGAGGCGTACTTCACCTCTGCCACCCACCGCATGCTCATCACCGAGCCTCTTCGCGTCGCGGGCATCGAGGGCACCTATGACGTCGACGCCACCATGGACGGTGGCGGCACCGCTGGCCAGGCCGGCGCACTTCGTCTCGGCATCGCACGTTCGCTCATCGAGCTCGACCCCGAGCTGCGAGGCGCTCTCAAGAAGGCCGGCCTGCTCACGCGTGACGCCCGTGAGAAGGAGTCGAAGAAGTACGGCCTCAAGAAGGCTCGCAAGGCACCGCAGTACTCGAAGCGCTAGGCCGTGAGCCTCGCTCGCTTTGGGACCGACGGGGTCCGCGGGCTCGCCAATGATGCGCTGACACCTGAGATCGCTCTCGCCCTTGGGCGAGCCGCGGCCAGAGTGCTCAAGAGCCCCGCGGTCATCATCGGCCGGGACACCCGTCGTTCTGGCCCTATGCTGTCGTCTGCCCTGGCTGCCGGCTTCGTCTCTGAGGGCGTCGACGTCATCGACGTCGGCGTGCTGCCCACGCCAGCCGTGGCCTCGCTCTGCGCGACGCGCGGGCTGCCCGGAGCGGTGGTCTCGGCATCGCACAACCCCTTCCCTGACAACGGGATCAAGGTCCTCGGATCTGGCGGCACCAAGCTGGCCGAGGACGTCGAGGCCGCCGTCGAAGCAGAGCTCCATGCACTGCTGGCCGATCCGCACGGCGCGCCGCGGCCCACCGCCGAAGGCGTCGGTGAGATCCAGGTCGAGCCTGAGCTCAAGAGCGCGTACGTCGAGCACCTCTTGAGCGCCGTGGGTCCTCGGGCCCTCCAGGGCCTTCGGATCGTGGTCGACTGCGCCAACGGGGCGGCCACACCCGTTGCCGCCGAGGTGCTCACGGCACTCGGAGCGGTGGTCGAGGTCATCGCCGATGACCCGACGGGGACCAACATCAACGAGCGCGTGGGCTCGACCCACCCTGAGGCGCTTGCTGCAGCGGTCCTCGAGCACCGAGCGGACCTCGGTCTGGCACTTGACGGCGATGCGGATCGTCTGGTGGCGGTCGATCACCTGGGCGCCGTCTTGGACGGCGACGTGCTCATCGCCCTGTTTGCTCGTGACCTCCGACGCCAGGAGCGCCTGGCAGCGAACACCGTCGTCGTCACGGTGATGACCAACCTCGGGTTCCACCGCGCCATGGAGGAAGCGGGGGTGAGCGTGCAGACCGTGCCCGTCGGTGACCGCCACGTCCTCTTGGCTCTCGACGCTGGCTCGCTCAACCTCGGTGGCGAGCAGTCCGGTCACGTGATCTTCCGCGACTGGGCGACGACGGGCGACGGCCTGCTCACCGGCATCTTGCTGGCCGACCTCATGATCCGGGCCGACCAGCCCTTGGCCGAGCTCGCCCAAGGGGTCTTGACGCTCTTCCCGCAGCGACTCGTCGCCGTGCAGGTGCAGGACCTTGACGGCTACAGCGAGTCAGAGCGGATCGCGAAGGCGATCACGGAGGCTGAAGCCTCGCTCGGGGCGGACGGCCGAATCCTGGTGCGTCTCTCCGGGACAGAGCCGGTGGTCCGCGTCATGGTCGAGGCGGCCGATGAGCCCACGGCGGAGCGGATCACCAGCCATCTCGTGGACGTGATCGTGGCGGAGCTCGGCGGATCGGTTCGCTGACCGAGGCCCGGTAACCTGGTGGGCCATGTGCGGCATCATCGGTGTGACGGGTGCCGACGATGCACTCGACGTCTTGCTCGAGGGCCTCGAACGGCTGGAGTATCGAGGCTATGACTCGGCGGGCGTCGCCTTGGTCGATGCGCAGGGCCTCGAGCAGCTCCGCATTGCCGACGGGAACCACTCGGTCGCCACCCTGCGTGCCACCTCAGGGTCCCTGGACCACGGCCAGCGCACGGGGATAGGCCACAACCGCTGGGCCACGCACGGGCAGCCCTCTGAGCGAAACGCCCACCCTCACCTCGATTGTGCGGGCTCCGTGGCACTCGTGCACAACGGGATCATCGAGAACTACGTCGAGCTCACCGAGGAGCTCGTGCGGCGTGGCCATCGCTTCACCTCCGAGACCGACACCGAGGTCCTCAGCCACCTCATCGAAGAGGCGCTTGGCGCCGGCGACGATCTCACCACCGCCGTGCGCAGTGTGATCGGCCACGTGCGTGGCTCGTTCGCCCTGGGCGTTGTCTCGACGAGCGATCCTGAGCTGATCGTCGCCGCCCGCCGGATCTCCCCGCTCATCGTCGGCGTGCTCGACGACGTGAGCTTCTTGGCCTCGGACATCCCGGCGATCTTGGAGCGAACTCGAGACATCATGGTGCTCGACGACGATCAGATCGCCGAGCTTCGGCCAGGGTCGGTGATCATCCGGACCCTGGAGGGCGATCTCGTCACACCCGAGACGCGCACCGTCACCTGGGACGTCGAAGCCGCACAGAAAGGTGGCTACGACGACTTCATGACCAAGGAGATCCACGAGCAGCCCCAAGCCATCGCTGACACGCTGCGAGGACGCGTCGATCGATCGGGGCGCGTCGTGCTCGACCAGCTTGATCTGAGCGACGACGACCTTCGAGGGATCACACAGATCGCGGTCGTGGCCTGCGGCTCGAGCTTTCATGCCGGCGTGGTCGCCAAGTACGCGCTCGAGCGCTGGACTCGCCTCCCCGTCGAAGTCGACATCGCCAGCGAGTTCCGCTATCGAGACCCTGTGCTCCACGAGACCGCCTTGGTCATCGGTGTGAGCCAGTCAGGTGAGAGCGTCGACACCCTCCAAGCGCTCCGTCAGGCGAGAGAAGCCGGCGCTCGGGTGGTCGTCGTCACCAACGTGGTCGACTCATCGATGGCCCGAGAAGCGGACGGCGTGCTCTACACCCATGCCGGGCCGGAGGTCAGCGTGGCGGCCACCAAGACCTACGTGGCCCAGATCGCCGCCCTCGAGCTCTTGGGGCTTCGCCTCGCCCAGGTTCGCCAGACGATGAGCCCTGCCGAGGTGGCGGTGGAGATCGCTGCCCTTCGCGCCGCCCCCGCCGCAGTGGCCGCCGCCGTCGAGCGCGACAAGGCAGTGGCCGAGGTGGCTCTGGAGCTTGCAGGGACCACCGACTTCTTCTTCCTCGGCCGCCATGCGGGCTATCCGACCGCCCTCGAAGGCGCGCTCAAGCTCAAGGAGATCAGCTATCTCCACGCCGAGGGCTATCCAGGAGGCGAGCTCAAGCACGGCCCTCTCGCCGTCATCGAGCCGGGCTGCGTGGTGGTCGCCGTCGCCTCGGGGGGACCCCTCCAGGAGAAGATGCTCTCGAACGTCGCTGAGGTCAAGGCCCGTGGCGCCACCGTGGTCCTGGTCGTCGACGACGGCGATGAGGCCGCCGCCGCCATCGGCGACTTCGTCCTGTTCGTGCCACCGACGACGCCCTTGCTGGCTCCCATCAAGGACGTGGTGGCACTCCAGCAGCTGGCGTACCACCTCGCCCGCGGCCGAGGCCTCGACGTCGACCGTCCGAGGAACCTGGCCAAGACGGTGACGGTGGAGTGAACACGGTCCGATCAGCAGTGGTCGGCGTGGGTGTCGACGTCGTCTCCATCGATCGTGTCGCCGGCTCTGTTGAGCGCCAGCCCGGCATCCTCGAGCGGCTCTTCACCATCGATGAGCGCACCCTCATCGCCCGTGGGGACTCGAAGGAGGCATCGCATCGGTCGATGGCGGGACGCTTCGCGGCGAAGGAGGCGGTGATGAAGGCGCTCGGGGTCGGCCTTGGTGAGGTGGACTTCGCCGACATCGAGGTCATCGGAGGTCGCGGCCAAGCCCCCAGCGTGGTGCTGCACGGTCGGGCCAAGCAACGAGCGGAGATGCTCGGCACGGCGGGGATCTCGCTGTCGATGAGCCACGATGCGGGCCTCGCCATCGCCTTCGCCGTCGCCAGCAGGGCGATCACGTGAAGCCCGTCGTGAGCCTCGAGGAGATGCGTGCCTTCGATGCGAAGGCTGTCAAGGACGTCGGCTTCGACGAGCTCGTCCGGCGTGCGGGCACTGCGGTGGCCCACCAGGCCATCGCCATGCTCGACGGGGTCTCCGGGAAGCGGATCGCCGTCGTGGCTGGACAGGGCGCCAACGGCGAAGATGGCCGCGTCGCGGCTCGGGCCCTCGAGGCTCGCGGCGCCACGGTGCTGTTGCTCGCGCCCGGCGCTGAAGCAAGTGCGCTCGAGGGCGTGGACCTTCTCATCGACGCGGCGTTCGGCACCGGTCTGGCCCGTCCGTATGAGGCTCCCGTGCCGCCCACGGGGACCCCGGTCCTTGCGGTCGATCTCCCGTCGGGCCTCAACGGCGACACCGGCGCTGAGCTGGGCCGACCCGTGCGGGCCACAGCCACCGTGACGATGGCTGCGATCAAGGCTGGGCTCCTCGTGGGTCACGGCCCCGAGCTCTCAGGAGAGATCCACGTCGCCGACATCGGGATCGAGACGAGCCCCTCATCGATGTCGCTGATCGAGGACGCGGACCTGGCATCGATCCCTGCGCGCGCTCGAGCCGACCACAAGTGGTCGAGCGCTGTGGTCGTGATGGCCGGGTCCCCTGGGATGGAGGGGGCGGCGGCGCTCTCGTGCCTCGGGGCGATGCACGCGGGAGCCGGCATGGTGCACTTGGTCTCCGCCGGTGCGACGAGCAGGATCCCCTTGGAGGTCGTCGTCCGGCCGACGGCGGTCCCCGAGCTGGCCACCCACGTGCTCGCCGAGGCGTCTCGAGCAGGTGCCATCGTGATCGGCCCCGGTCTCGGGCGAGACCCTGAGGTCGCTGCCGCCGTGGTGCGCGTGGTCTCGGAGCGCTCCGTGCCGGTCGTGCTCGACGCCGACGGCCTCGCCGCCGTCGGAAGCGTCGAGGAGCTGACCTTCCTGGTGTCAGCTCAGACCTCGCCCGTCGTGATCACGCCCCATGACGGCGAGCTCACTCGTCTGCTGGGTGAGCCTGTCTCGAGCGACCGCGTGGCCCAGCTGGCAGCGCTCGTGGAGGCGACGGGCGTGACGGTGCTCTCAAAGGGTCCGACAACCCTGGTGCTGAGCCCCAGCCATGAGCACCCTGCGGTCCTCTTCGTCACCGCAGGCACTCAGGCGCTCGCCACCGCGGGGACCGGCGACGTGCTCTCTGGCGTGATCGGGGCGCTGCTCGCCTGTGGCCTGGCCGCTCCGTTGGCGGCCGCCCTCGGAGCGCACCTGCACGGTCGGGCGGGAGCGAGAGCATCGGGGGTCTTGGTGTCCTCTGCACTGCCAGCGCTGATCGGTGACGTCTTGTCGGAGGCCCGACGTGGCCGTTGAAGGGCTCACGCGGCCCGCCTGGGCTGAGATCGATCTTGATGCGCTGCGCTTCAACGCGGCCAGCATCAAGGCACGTCTCGGGAGCGCCGCGCTCTGCGCCGTGGTCAAGGCCGACGCGTACGGTCACGGAGCGATCTCCGCCGCTGAAGCCTTCCTTGGTGGAGGGGCGGACGGCCTTGCGGTGGCGATCGTGGATGAGGGCGTCGAGCTGCGCCAAGCGGAGATCACCGCCCCGATCCTCCTGCTCTCGGAGCCCCCTGCTGACGTGATGTCGGCAGCGATCGCGGCGGTGCTCACGCCGACGCTGACCACCCTGGAAGGGGTGGAGGCTGCCGAGGAGGCGGCCAAGCGGATCGGAGGAAAGATCCCGGTCCACGTGAAGGTCGACACCGGCATGCACCGCATGGGCGTCGACCCTGAGGAGCTCGTGGGGCTGCTCAAGGCGATCGCCGCCGTGCCTCAGCTGAGCATCGAGGGTCTGTGGACGCACCTGGCTGTGGCCGATGAGGATGCTGAGGAGAGCCGCGCCTTCACCGCGCTGCAGCTCGAGCGCTTCGATGACGCAGTCCGTCTGGCCCACGCCGCAGGGATCGATCCGCCGGTGCTCCACGTCGCCAACTCGGCGGGCACCATCGCCGTCCCAGGCGCCCTGCACTCGATGGTCCGCTGTGGCCTCGCCCTCTACGGCGAGCTGCCCACCGAGTCGGTCGCCCACGCTGCTGGATCGCTCGGCCTCAGGGCAGCGATGACGATCAAGGCCGAGGTCACCGCCACGCGGCACCTCGACGCAGGTGCTCGGCCGTCCTACGGGCGTCGCCGAGCGCTGCCCCACGCCGGCACGGTGGTCACGGTGCCGATCGGGTACGCCGATGGCTTTCCTCGGGCGTTGTTCACCGAGGGACAAGAGGTCCTGATCCGAGGCAAGCGCTATCCGCTTGCCGGCTCGGTGACGATGGATCAGATCGTCGTCGACGTCGGTGATGACGAGATCGCGCTCGGTGACGAGGTGGTCCTCTTGGGCTCGCAGGGCACCGAGCGCATCTCGGTGGGCGAGTGGGCGACGCGCCTCGGCGTGATCCCCTATGAGGTGCTCTGCGGCATCGGTCCTCGGCTGCCGAGGAAGACGGTCGGTGTCGCTCACAAGGTCGCCGCGAAGCCGGTGAAGCGTCGCCGCTGGGGTTGGTCGAGCCCCAACGGAGAGGCTGGGCCCGATGGCGACGGCGCTTGAGCTCCTCGGCACGCAGGCCAGCACGTGCATGGCCTGCGGGCTCGCGGCCACCCGCAACCGCGTCGTCTTCGGCTCCGGCCCAGAGCGAGCCAAGGTCATGGTCGTGGGCGAAGCACCGGGGGCCCACGAAGATCTGACAGGCGTGCCGTTCGTCGGGCGCTCAGGCCAGCTCCTCGACGAGCTCTTGGATGAACAAGGGCTTGAGCGCGCCAGCCTCTACGTGACCAGCGTGGTCAAGTGCAGGCCCCCGGGGAACCGAACGCCGCGCGTGGGCGAGATCGCCACCTGTCGGGGCTACCTCGATCAGCAGTTGGCTGAGATCGATCCGGTGGTCGTGATCTCGCTCGGCAACACCGCCACCAGAGCGGTGCTGCGGACAGCAGCGCCCATCACCTCGCTTCGAGGTGCGGTGCATCAAGAGCCTGGGACGGGCCGAGCGGTGGTGCCCACCTTCCACCCGGCGGCGGGGCTTCGTGGCGGGACGAAGGTCGTCGAGCAGATCCGAGAGGACCTCCGCCGAGCAGCTGGCGTCGCTCGCGAAGCATCATGAGCGAGGCATCGTGAACGAGACCTCGACCGAGCTGCGCTTCGCCACGAGCTCGATCGGAGCAACCCACGAGCTCGGTGCGTCCTTGGCTCGCGTGCTCCCCCCCGGGACCGTGCTGGTGCTGCGAGGCGATCTGGGCACTGGCAAGACGGCGCTGGCGCAAGGCGTGGCACGGGGCCTTGGCGTCGTCGATCGGGTCACCAGCCCCACGTTCACCATGATGGCCAGCTACGAGACCGACGGGCAGCGAGGCATCGACGTGTTCTTGCATGCTGACCTCTATCGGGTCGGCTCGGGCATCGAGGCGGACGACCTCGCCATCGCGGAGCTCGTCGAAGACGCTGCGATCGCTGCGGTCGAGTGGGGAGACATCGCTCCTGACGTGCTGGGTCCGCGTCGAGTGGACGTCGCCATCTCCATGGGGGAGGGCGACGACGATCGGTGCTTCCTGATCGAGCCTGGACCACTTGATCCTTCGTCGCTCGCCCACGCGCTCAAGGCCTGGAGCGAGCGGTGATCGTCCTCGGCCTCGAGTCAGCGACGGCATCGGGAGCAGTCGCCCTCGAGGTCGACGGCACGCTGATCGGCGAGCTCGTCACGACCACGGCGCGTCAACACACCGAGTCTCTGCTCAACGGCGCTCTCGAGCTCCTCGACAGCGTGGGGTCGTCCCTGGCAGAGCTCGACCTGATCGTCGTGGATCTCGGGCCTGGTCTCTTCACGGGGCTCAGGGTTGGGGTCTCGACCGCTCGGAGCCTGGCCATGGCCGCAGGGATCTCGGTCATTGGGCTCTCGAGCCTCGAGATCCTGGCCAATGATCCGGCGACCGCTCACGCCACGGAGGTCATGAGCGTCATCGACGCTCGCCGAGGTGAGGTCTTCGCTCAGCGCTTCGTGCGAGTGGACGACGGCCTCGAAGAGCGCTCGGAAGCCGCAGTCATGCACCCGCGCGAGCTGCTGGGCCTGCTCGAGAGCCACGGCTCGCCCACCGGTGAGCTCGTGGTCCTCGGCGACGGCGCGCTTCGCTATCGCGAGGGGATCGAGGGACTCGAGGGCGTGACGCTGCTCGAGGGCGTGCGTCTGCCCTCACCGGCGGTCGCCTGTGCTCTCGCTCGCCAGCGCCAGCTCGTGGGCGTCGAGCCGGCCATGGTCTTGCCCGTCTACCTCAGAGATCCCGATGCGGTGGCCAACTTCAAGACCGCGCCGTCCGGTCCAGCCCGATGAGCCTCGCGATAGCTCTCGTCACGACCGAGGATCTCGAGGACCTCTTGGCGATCGAGGAGGCGTCGTTCCCTGAGCCGTGGTCGGCTGACCTGCTGCGCGGTGAGATCGAGATGGGGAGGACTCGGCGTTACACCAAGGCGGTCGTCGACGAGGTGGTGGCCGGCTATCTCGGCCTGCTCTACGTCGACGATGAGATCCACGTGACCACCTTGGCCACGACGCCTGGCTTCCGTCGCCAGCACGTGGCGACGCGACTACTCCTCGACGGGATCGATGCCTCGCTCGCTCGGGGAGCGAGGCACCTCACCTTGGAGGTCGCCGCGTCGAATGACCACGCCCAAGCGCTCTATCGGCGCTTTGGGCTCGCACCGGTCGGCGTGCGGAAGCGTTACTACGCCAATGGTGAGAACGCCCTGATCATGTGGGTGCGGGACCTCGACAGCGACGAGGAGCGGACACGACGAGCGGCGATCATCGCGTCTCTAGGATCACCGCTGTGAGCGAGCCGGTGATCTTGGCCATCGAAACCAGCTGCGATGAGACAGCAGCAGCCGTGGTGACCGAACGCTATGAGGTGCTCTCGTCGGTGGTCTCGAGCCAGATCGATCTCCACGCGCGCTTCGGCGGCGTGGTCCCCGAGATCGCGGGGCGAGCCCACGTCGAGCTGCTCGAGCCGGTGGTGACCGAGGCACTGGTCGCGGCGGGACGC
>Ga0075017_100003013_pt1 | contig 10591 bp, 8 predicted proteins | sample AleBraG_ABR_2012_FD_71475 | JGI IMG/M metagenome (GOLD analysis project Ga0075017, IMG submission 71475) | Freshwater sediment microbial communities in response to fracking from Pennsylvania, USA - Alex Branch Run_MetaG_ABR_2012 | ecosystem: Environmental > Aquatic > Freshwater > Creek >... | reverse complement strand
GACCGGGGCGATGTCGGTCGGCGGCGCGCTCGAGCCGGACGCGCCGGTCACCCCGTCGGGTGCGGCCGTAGGTTCGCGGCCGGCCCTGGCCGGTCGGCGGAGCATCTGCCCGCCCACCCCGGGCGATGGTTCGGCCAGGCGGAGGATCACGACGTCGCCGTCGGTGTGCACGGTCTGCCACTCGGGCCGATGGCGCAGGAGCTCGCCGAAGCGCTCGACCGCGCCGGGTGGCGCGTAGCCGAACGCCGAGGCGTAGGCCTCCTGGCTGGGACTGAGGACGAGATAGGTCTCGGTGCCGGCGAACCCCTGGAGGAAATCGATCATGGGGCCGACGTCCTGGTCGGTGAGCTCACGGCCGGTGAAGGCTGGATCGGTCCCGATGAGGGCGGTCCCGTACTGGCCCCAGGTCGTCATGAACTCGTCGTAGCGACCGGTCACCTCGGCCGGGAAGTTGCCGACGAGGAACGTCAGCAGGCTGCCCGGTGGGGCATTCTGCTCGAACCAGACCGAGGACCGGACCTCGGCCGGCTGCATGACGTTGACCCGCTCGAGGCCGAAGTAGCTGAGCAAGAGCAACGCGCTCAGCACGGCGGAGGTGACGCCGATGACCAGCGATCGCCAGGGCCGCGACGGTCGGGTTCCCACGAGGGCCCAGGCGATCAGCAGGGCGCACCACGGCAGCGAGAAGAGGTACACGCGATAGACCGCCTCGCCGCCGTAGGACTGGGCCACGACCAGCGCGAACGGGGCCGCGGCCAGGGCCGCTGGTGCGGCCACCCGCCGCCCCGTGCGCCAGGCCCGGAGGCCCGAGGCGACGGCCGCGGCCCAGATCCCCAGACTCAGTACGCGGGCCGCGGTCGTGATGATCTGGTGATCGCTCGTTCCGGCGCGGGGCCCCCCGGTGCCGTCGGCGTTCGCCGGCGCGTTCCCCACGTCGGCGAGCAACCTGACGTGGGCGTCGAGCCAGCCGCGGGCCATTGCCGTCCACACCACGGTGATGACCAGGACCGACACGGCCAGCCACCACACCCGTCTCCGTCCGAGGACGACGAGCGCCCCCAGCCACAGGATCAGGAGGAACGGCGAGAGGGGATGGCTCAGGGCCACCGCCGTGGCAAAGGCGAGGGCGACGATGGCGCTGGTGCGGCCACCGAGGCCGATGTCGTCGTCGGCGGGGAGCGTTTCGTCATGAGCCGACCGGCGAGGTCGTCGCAGCCAGAGGGCCACGACCCCTCGGCGCACCCGGCGCACCCGGCGCACGGGACGAAGCAGCGCCCGGATGAGCCAGGCCCAGTCCCGCGGGACGACGCCGTGCAGCACGAAGCCCACGGCCATCAGCGACAGGAGGAACCCGAGGGCCTGTGGCGCGAAGTAGTTCTGGCCGATCCAGTCGGTCAGCACGAACAGCCACGGCACGACGGCGAGCAGCCGTCGGTCGGTCGTGAACGCCCGGGTGACGAACCGCACGGCCAGCACGTCGGCGAAGGCGAAGAACAGCTGCGCCCAGTTGGCGTAGGCCATCGGGTCGAGCCCGGTGACCCGCATCAGATAGGCGTTGGCCCCGAAGAACCCGGACCAGTTCTGGTAGATGTCGATGCGGCGGTCGACCGAGCCGTGCAGGTCGATGTACCGGGTGATGGCGATGTGCTTGTAGACGTAGGCGTACCGGGGCTCCTGGTAGAGCACGGGCGTGGTGCCGTGGACGATCAGCACCAGGGCCGCGACGTAGGCGCCGAGCAGGACGTGGCGCGACTCCCGCCGACCGAGCTCGACGGCGAACCCGACGATCACTACCCCGATGGCCAGGAAGTAGGTGAGCGGCAACACCGAGACCAGACCGAGGTCGGTGATGCCGGCGAGGTCGACGCGCCCCATCGACACCGCCCACAGGGCGACGCCCACGATCGGCGCGACCATGGTCGAGTGGTCGAGCCACCGAGGTCGGGTCGGTGGGGACACCGTCCGGTACACCGCCGCTTCGGTGGCGTCGCCTTCGCCCGGCGAGGGCGGTACGAGCACGGCGGTCATGACGTTGTCCCCTTCCCCGACGCCGGCCGGATCGTCGCTCCCGGGCTGGGCCGGGGCCCGCTCCGAGCGTGATGGACCAGCGCGACGGCCGAGGTCAGCGAGACGACCAGGAACAGCGGCTCGGGCCGCCACTGGTGCAGCCACAACATGAGCTGCCCGGCGAACACGGCGACGGTGATGCTGGCGGTGAGGGCGACGATGGCCTCGGTCGTCGGCTCGGTGAAGCGGGTGAACCCCGTGACCGCCGCCCCGGGTGCCACCAGGACGGCGGCGAGGGTGAGCGCGGCCCGCACCGGCCCGTCGGGGAGGGCGAGCGCCAGGGAGGCGACCAACGCCACCGCGGCCAGTCCGGCCTGCACGGTGGCCCGACCTCGCCACGACGCCGCCGGCATCGTCGCCGTCACGGTCGAGCCTCGGCCACGGCAGGGACGTCGAGGGTTGCCGGCCGCCGGAGCAGGCCGACGAGGCGGCCCACCATGGGGATGGCCACGATGGCGTAGCCCAGCACCCAACCGATGCCGACCCCGGCCAGGCCGAAGGCCCGCCCGAGGACGACGACGCCGACCAGGATCGCCGCGGTCGACGCCAGCACGACGCGCAGGACCCGATCGACATCGCCCTGTACCCGGGCGACCGAGGTGTAGAGGATGAGCACCGACCGGGGGATCAGGCCGATCACCAGGATGCGAAGGAGGGCGGTGGCCTCGACGGAGTAGCCGTGGCCGAACACGGCCAGCAGCAATGGTGCGGCCACGACGACGATCGCCACCGCCGGCAGGACCAGCAGCAGGCCTCGCCGGATCACGCGGCGGGCGCCGGCGACCAGCAGGGCCGGGTCGTAGGACCCTTCCACCAGCAACGAGGACCCGAGGCTGAGGGCGACGGCGTCGAGCACCATGACCAGCGTCCAGGCCACATAGAACTGGGCCCCCGCGGCGCCACCCAGGAGGAGGAAGACGAGCAGCGGCATGGCCATCGACACCAGCGCGCCGCAGAGCCCGCCGGCGTAGTCGAACGCGATGTAGCGAGCGATCGTCCGGCGGTCCATCCGTTCGGGATGAGGCGGAAGGCGCCGATGGTGGTGCAGGTAGCGGCGGAAGATCAGGTAGTTGATGGGGACGATCGAGACGACCACCGGCAGGGTCCACGACGCGTAGATGCCCCATCGGGCCCCGCCGCCGACGATCGCCGCGAGCAGGACCAGCTTGGCCACCCCGAAGGCGGTGTTCTCGACGGGCACGACCGTGGCCCGTCCCAGCCCGGTGAGGGCGCCGTCCTGGATGGCGAAGATGCCCCACGCGGCGACGCCACCGATGAACAGCACGGCCAGTCCCGGATCGCCCAGGAAGGCCAGGCTTCCGTCGAGTCGGGCCGCGACCATCACGAACCCGAGGCCGAGCACCACGGCGGCACCCACCGACGCGGCGTAGGCCTTGGCGACGGCGCCGGCCGCCTCGGAACGCCACCGGGGCAGGAACCGCATGAGCATGGCGGCCAGGTCGAGCTGGGCGAAGGTCGACAGGGTCATCATCGCCGAGATCAGGGCGGCGTTCTCGCCCACGGTCGTCTCCGAGTAGCGGTGGGAGGCGACCGCCCAGAAGAGGAGTCCCACCGCGCCCGACGCACCGGTGCTGATCATCAGGGCGTACGCGTTTCGAAACAGCGGATCGCGGAGATGGCTCCGGAAGCGGGCCAGCCAGCGGCCGACGGGCCCCCGGCCCCCGCCCGGCTCGTCGGTCGCTTCGGCCCGTGGATCGGCTCGTGCCCTGGCCCTCGGATCGACTTGCGGGCCGGCCACCCCGGCCGCTGGCGACGTCACTGCGAGGACGGCTGCGGGAGGTAGACGAGCTCGCCGGCGTCGGAATCACCCGAGTCGAACCGCTCGATCAGCTCGGGGGGCAGCGGTGCGAAGTCCCGGGTTCGGTGGAAATCGCGGAGCGACGTGCCGGTCGGCCGTGAGTCCCAGTTGTAGGCGCCGCGTGCCGCCTCGAGGTCGCTCACGCTCACCGTGCGAAAGTCGAGGCTGAACCGGGTGACCCCCGACGTGTTCGGGACCGTCGAGTGGAGGTGGGCAGCCGAGAACAGCAGGAGTGAACCGACCGGGCCGATGATGCGGAGCTCCGGGTCGAGCGACACCGCCTCGGTGGCCCGGGGCTGCACCCGGGTGTCCGAGCGCACGTGCCGGGCGGCATTCTTGCGCCCGCTGCTGTTCCACCGGTAGTAGTCGAACGCGTCGGAGGAGTTGGCCACGGCACGGCCGAAGTAGTCGCAGTGGAACGCCATCACGTTGTCGCGCCGGCACGGGTGGAGCGGCATCCACCAGTTGATCTGGTTGAGCGGCGCCGAGTACCAGGTGTCCCGGTGTGGATGGTGGGCGTAACCGACCCCGGCCGTGAGGTAGGAGTCACTGGTGACTCCCCGGAGCCGCGGGACGTCCCAGAAGGTGTCGTCGAGGTCGCAGCCCACCCGGCGGACGACCTGCGTGATGAGCTCGGCCGTGCGGGGGTGGTGGATGAAGGTGGTCTTCACCGGCGCGAACCGGCCCACCCAGTCCTCGACGTCCATCGATCGCTGGGCGACGACGGGGTCGTGGGGCGCGAAGGCCTCGGCGATCAGTTCGCGGGCGAAGGCGGCGAGTTCGAGTGACGCCGGCGATGGCGGCACGAGCAGCAGGTCGCCCTCGTAGAGCTCGCGCCGCCAGGGGCGATCGGTGAGCTCGGGCGCCAGATGGACAGCGGTCATGGAGGCAGCTCCTGGGGATGTGGCTGGCCGGGGTCTGTCTCTCACAACAGCGCGCCGCCGCCGCCGGCGGCTCATCCGGCCGCGGTAGCGAAGTTCCCCCCACCGCGTGATCCCGCCCGGTGGGAGGACTGGAACGCTCGCTCATGTCATTGCTCGAGGCGCCCACCAGAGGGGGAACCATGAAGGTCGCGATCCTGGCGGGCGGGCTGGGCAGCCGGCTGGCCGAGGAAACCGAGAGCCGGCCCAAGCCGATGGTCGAGATCGGCGGCAAGCCCATCCTGTGGCACGTGATGAAGACCTACTCGACGGCCGGCTTCAACGACTTCGTCATCGCCCTCGGGTACAAGGGCGAGCAGATCAAGAAGTACATGGTCGACTACTGCTCGCTGGCGGCCGACCTCACCGTGCGCCTCGACGATGGCACCTACCAGGTGCATGCGCCGGCGAGCGAGCGGTGGACGGTCGATTTGGTCGACACCGGTCAGCGGACCCAGACGGGCGGCCGCATCCGTCGGCTTGCTCCCTACCTCTGCGACGGCACGTTCATGCTCACGTGGGGTGACGGGGTGGCGCCGATCGACCTGCACGCGCTGCTCGACTTCCACCGCAGCCACGGTCGCCTCGCCACCCTCACCGCCGTGCGGCCCCCTGCTCGCTTCGGGCACTTGGAGCTGGCCGACGGCGACCCGCTCGTGCACGAATTCTCCGAGAAGCCCCAGACGGGGGAGGGGTGGATCAACGGTGCCTTCTTCGTGCTCGAGCCCGAGGTGTTCGACTACATCGACGGCGATGACAGCCACTTCGAGCTCGAGCCGCTCGAGCGTCTGGCCAAAGACCAGCAGCTGGCGGCCTACCGCCATCACGGATTCTGGCAGTGCATGGACACCATGCGGGACCGCAACTACCTGAGCGCGCTGTGGGACAGCGACGCCGCACCGTGGAAGGTCTGGAGCTGACATGAAGATCCTGGTCACCGGTCACGACGGCTACATCGGCCATGCCCTGGTCCCGGTCCTCGAGCGCGCCGGCCACCAGGTGGCGGGCCTCGACGCCTTCCTCTTCAGTGGCTGCACCCTCGGCCCCGAACCGACGCCGCGCCTCGCCATCCGGGCCGACGTGCGCCAGTCCGAGGTGCTCGACCTCCGCGGGTTCGACGCCGTCGTCCACCTGGCCGGCATCTCCAACGACCCGTTGGGCGACCTCCGCCCCGAGACGACCTTCGCCATCAACCATCTCGCGTCGGTCAGGCTCGCACGTGAGGCGCGTTCGGCCGGCGTGTCCCGCTTCGTCCTGGCCTCGTCGTGCAGCCTCTACGGGGCCCAGGGCGACGCGCTGATCGACGAGGATGCTCCGTTCAATCCGGTCACGCCCTACGGCTGGTCGAAGGTGCGGGCCGAGCAGGACATCGCCCGGCTGGCCACCGACGACTTCTGCCCGGTCTACCTGCGGAACGCCACCGCTTTCGGGTTCTCGCCCCGGCTTCGGGGCGATCTGGTGGTGAACAACCTCGTCGGCCACGCGGTCACCACCGGTGAGGTGCGCCTGAAGAGCGACGGTCGGCCCTGGCGTCCGCTGGTGCACATCGACGACATCGCCCATGCCGTGCTCGCCGTGCTGGAGGCACCGGTCGAGGCCGTCCACAACGAGGCGTTCAACGTGGGGCGCACGGGCGAGAACTACCGGGTCAGCGACGTGGCCGACATCGTGGCGTCGTTCGTCGCCGGCAGCTCGGTGTGCTTCGCCGACGGCGCTGGCCCTGACGAGCGGAACTACCGGGTGAGCTGCGACAAGCTGACCTCCCTGGTGCCCGGCTTCCGGCCCACGTGGACCGTCGGGAGCGGGGTGCGCGAGCTGCGGGACGCCTATCGGCAGTTCGGCCTGGCCATCGACGATCTCACCGGGCCCCGCTTCGGTCGTATCCGCCGGGTGCAGCAGCTGCAGGAGTCGGGCTGGCTCGACCACGACCTCCGATGGTTGCGCCCGCCGCTGCAGGCGCCCGCCCCCGTACCCAGCGACGTGGCCGAGCTGGTGGGCCAGCACCATGGCTGAGGCGACCTCCATCCAGTCGACGTGCCGCTCGTGTGGGCGGGTCGGTGTTCGGCCGTTCCTGTCGCTGGGCACGACGCCGCTGGCCGATGCCCTGGTGTCGCCGAGCGACCTCGACGAGCCCGAGGACCGGTTCCCCCTCGAGGTGGGGATGTGCCCGGCGTGCTCGCTGGTCCAGATCCTCGACACCGTGCCGGCCGAGAAGTTGTTCGTCGACAACTACCTCTACTTCTCCTCGTTCTCCCAGGAGCTCCTCGACCATTCCCGGCGGCACGCCGAGAACCTGATGGCCACGCGCCGCCTGGGCCCCGACAGTCGAGTGGTGGAGATCGCCTCCAACGACGGCTACTTCCTCCGCAACTTCGTCGAGCGAGGCATCCCGGTCCTCGGCATCGACCCGGCCCCCGGCCAGGCCCAGGCGGCCGAGGCGGTGGGGGTGCCCACCCTGACCGAGTTCTTCGGTGTCGAGCTGGCCCGCCGCCTGCGCTCCGAAGGGCCGCCCGCCTCGGTGATCGTGGCCAACAACGTGATGGCCCACGTGCCCGACCTGAACGGCTTCGTCGCCGGGCTCCGTGAGCTCGTTGCCGACGACGGGCTGATCACGGTCGAGAACCCGTACGTCCGCGACCTGGTCGACCGCATCGAGTTCGACACGATCTACCACGAACATCACTGCTACTTCTCCTGCACGGCGGTCGACGCCCTCGTCCGCCGCCACGGGCTGCACCTCAACGACGTCGAGTACTTCCCCGACCTCCACGGCGGAACGTTGCGGTGGCACCTCGGGCCGCGCTCCCATCCCACCGATGCGGTGCGTCGCTACCTCGCCGAGGAGAACGAACGCGGGCTCACCACCTACGACTTCTACGCAGGCTTCGGGGATCGGGTGCAGCGGCTGCGATCGACCTTGGTCGAGCTGCTGGCGCGACTCAAGGCCGAGGGATCGCGGCTGGCGGGCTACGGGGCCGCGGCCAAGGCCTCCACCCTGCTCAACTTCGCCGGCATCGGCTTCGAGACGCTCGACTACGTCGTCGACCGCAACGTGCACAAGCAGGGCCTGCTCATGCCCGGCGTGCACCTGCCGATCGTCGGACCCGAGCGATTGGCGGTCGACCCGCCTGACTACCTCGTGCTGCTGGCCTGGAACTTCCAGGCCGAGATCATGCGCCAACAGGCGGGGTTCGCCGCCGCCGGTGGACGGTTCATCGTCCCTGTGCCCGACCCGAGGGTGATCGAGTCCGTCCCTTCGCCGCTGGGAGCTTCCCGATCATGAAGCAATTCGCCTGCCCCGCCTGCGGATCGACCGGCACCCAGGTGTTCCACGAGCAGCGCAAGGTCCCGGTCAACAGCTGCCTCCTGGTGGACGACTACCGGACGGCGATCGAGTTCCCGCGGGGCGACATCGCCCTCTCGTTCTGCCGCCGGTGCGCCTTCGTGGCCAACGTCGCCTTCGATCCCGAACGCAGTCGCTACACCGAGCACTACGAGGAGACACAGGGGTTCTCACCGACCTTCCGCCGGTTCGCCGCCGACTTGGCCCGGCGTTGGGTCGATCGTTACGAGATCCGTGACCGGGACGTCCTGGAGATCGGGTGCGGCAAGGGCGAATTCCTCGAGCTGATGGTGGAGGCCGGCGACAACCGGGGGCTCGGCGTCGATCCGTCGTACGTCCCGGGGCGGGTCGACGAGGAGCCCGGCCGCCTCGCGTTCATCCGTGACTTCTGGTCGGCGGCGTACGCCGCGCTTCCGGCCGACGTGGTCGTGTGCCGTCACACGCTCGAGCACATCCAGCCCGTCGGCCAGTTCGTGGCGGACCTGCGGGCCGTCGTCGGTGACCGACCCGACCGCATCGTCCTCTTCGAGGTGCCGGACACGTTGCGGGTGCTGGAGCAGGCCGCCTTCTGGGACATCTACTACGAGCACTGTTCCTACTTCTCGCCCGGTTCGCTGGCCCGCCTCTTCCGGCGCTGCGGGTTCGCACCGATCGGCCTGGACCTGGCCTACGACGACCAGTACGTGCTGCTCGACGCCGTGCCGACCTGCGGAGCGACCGACGATGCGCCCGAGCTCGAGCTCGAGCTCGAGCTCGAGGACGATCTCGAGCGCTCGGGTCGGGCGGTCGAGTCCTTCGCCGAGCGGTTCGAGGCCCGCTGCGCCCGGTTGCGCCAGGCGCTCGACGACGCAGCCAAGCAAGACGGTCCGGCCGTGTTGTGGGGTGCCGGGTCGAAGGCGGTGTCGTTCGTGACCACCCTCGGAGTCGGCGACGAGGTGAAGGCGGCGGTGGACATCAATCCGTTCAAGCACGGTCGCTACCTGGCCGGTTCCGGGCACCGGGTCATCGCCCCTGAGGAGTTGCGCGACGATCCCCCGGGGACGGTGTTCGTGATGAACGACATCTACCTCGACGAGGTCGCGGCCGACCTCCGAGGCATGGGCATGGAGCCGGAGCTCGTCGCCCTCTGACCGCGCCGTCGGTCAACTTCGCGTCGGTCAACCACTCGGCGGCTCGACGTTCGCCCGGAGGGCGGGCGACTCGTCCGAAGCTGAAGCTCGCGTACCGGCGGCGCTGGGCTCGAGGCCGGCTTCGAAGGCGACGCGCACCGCCTCCAGGGTCGTGTGCACCTCCATCTTGGCGAGGATGTTCTTGGCGTGGGTGCGCACCGTGTTCACCGAGATGAACAGGTCGTTGGCGATGGTCGAGCGCGACGCTCCGGCCAGCATGTGTTGCAGGACCTCGATCTCTCGCGGGCTCAGTCGGCGCAGGCGCTCGTCCATGAGCGTCGGCTCGAGGGGCATCCGCAGGAGCGGCATCATCCGGAACAGGATGCGGGGGTTGATGTGGCTCTCCCCCCGGGCCGCCCCGACCACGGCCCGCACGAACTCGGCCGCGGGGGCCCCCTTCGACACGAAGCCCACCGCCCCGGCGCGGACGGCGGCGAGGGCCACCTTCGGGTCGTCGTGGGCCGTCACCACGACGGCCCGAATCTGGGGCAGCCGCTCCTGGGTCAGACGCAGGAGCCCCAGTCCGTCCTCGTCGCCGAGCTGGACGTCCCAGACCACGACATCCGGCCGCAGGCGATCGACGGTGGGGAGCACTCGGTGGGGGTCGGTCTCGGTGGCGACCTGGCCGACCTCCTCCTCGACGGCCAGCCGCGCGGCCAGGGCGTCGGCCACCACCGGCTGATCGTCGACGATCAGGACGCGCACCCGTCAACACCTCTCCGGGCAGGCCGGGCCGCGCCTACCCAGCACCTCACGAGGTCATCTCCCATCGCTCCCAACGGCGGTCGTTGACGACCAGCGATCGGCTGATGGCGTACGACACCGCCTCGAGGCGGGAGTGCACCCCCAGCTTGGAGAGGATGCTCTGCACGTGGGTCCGCAGCGTCGTCCGACTCATGCCGAGCCGCCCGGCGAGCATGGCGGTCGTGTCGCCCGCGGCCAAGCCGTCGAGCACCTGGCGCTCTCGCGGCGTCAGGAAGCGGGCGAGCGGGTCGTCGAGCCACCGATCGACCGGTTCGGCGGCCAGCGCGGTCCCCGCCCCCTGGCTCTCGACCAGATGGACGAGGTCTTCCATGCGGCCGCCCTTCATGGCGCAGGAGGCGGCGCCGGCTCGCCGGAGCGCCTCGATCCGCTCGTTGTCGAGGTGGCCACTGAGCACGATCATGCGCGTGCTCGGGTAGCGGTGGAACATCGCCGCCAGCTGATCGATGTCGGTGGCGTCGCCGTAGGACAGGTCGATCATCCCGACGTCGACCGACTGCGCGCGCAGTAC
>Ga0075017_100003012_pt1 | contig 10594 bp, 9 predicted proteins | sample AleBraG_ABR_2012_FD_71475 | JGI IMG/M metagenome (GOLD analysis project Ga0075017, IMG submission 71475) | Freshwater sediment microbial communities in response to fracking from Pennsylvania, USA - Alex Branch Run_MetaG_ABR_2012 | ecosystem: Environmental > Aquatic > Freshwater > Creek >... | reverse complement strand
TGCTCAAATCGGAAGAGACGCTGGCGGCCAACGCACGAATGTAAGACTGGCGGAGTTCAGCCTCTCCGGGTAAAGAGGGCTTGGGAATCTTCACCGCAGTGTCGTCGCTTGCATTGGGATTCTGCAGCAGGCCAAAAATTTCCTTTTCAATCGCCAGTTCGCGAGTGTCGGAGAGTTTGAAGCCGTCACCAGAGAAGACTTTAATGCCGTTGTCGGTCCAGGGATTGTGGGAGGCCGAGATCACAATGCCGGCGGCCATTCTCCGCGAGCGCGCGAGATAGGCTACACCAGGCGTCGTGATGACTCCGGCACTGTGCACTTCCACACCTACGGCGGCCAGACCTTCGGCGACGCGATCGGCAATCCAGCAACTGGATTCGCGAGTGTCTTGCCCGATCGCGGCCTGCGCCTGGTGCGTGGTGCGAACCAGATCGTGTCCGAGGGCACGGCCAATCAGATATGTACTTTGCTTGGTCAGGGGAAATTCGCCGGCTACGCCGCGAATGCCGTCCGTTCCGAACAGTTGCCTGGATTGCTGGGTCATAAAGGAAGAATAAGAGCGAACATTGGATGATACGCGAGCGCCGCGCGAAAAGCGCCTTCGCTCGATCAGCGAGAGGCTTTCAGTGGGTAGTTGCGGTCCCCACCTTCTGTACCGTGATGGTGACTCGAATGGATGTGTTCTGCACGACCTGCACCAGTGGATCGGGCACGTAGGCGTTCGTAGTGAACACTCCTGTGCCACTCGTGCCAGTCGCGTCCACCGGATCGGTGGTGGCGGCTTCTACTCTTTCCACGTGATGTTTAGGCCCGGTGATCGTGACTCTTTGAGGGTCGACTTCCCGCTTGACGATCTGCTCTCCATCGGCAAAAGTCCCCGTGACTCGCGGATGAACTTCCACTTCCCGCGTCAGGCGCGTGTCGAAGTCGAGGTGCAACTGGCTGGGCACGATTTGCACCACGGTCACATCGTTGGGATGGCGCACCTGCTGCGAGGTGAGATCAAAGGTGCGCGGGCCGGCATTGACGCCGGTTAAGTCGATCTCTGCCTGAATCTCGTCCCGGAGCAAATGCCGAATCACGCGTTCCGGTCCGCGAACTCTGATCTGGGTTTCGGGGATGGATTCGGAACTGATCTCCAACTGCGAGGGGACGTGCTGGAAGACGATGGGCGCGCGCAGCGCGACTTCGGCCGGTTGTTCGTCGGGAGAGATCAATAACCACAAGCCCGCGGCCAGCAGCAGCGACAACAATTTCAACATGAAATTGTGCAGCACAAGGCGCTTGAGAATCGCGATCATAGGCGGGACTCCGAACCATCTCCAGGCTGCGTTCTGCGTTGCGAGGCTGGCTCGCGCAGGGCAGAATCCACATGCACGTCCGCGGCTTCTTCATCCTGAGTGATGGGAGTGGGCAATGTGACCGGGGCCATGTAGCGACGAAGTTCGGAGCCAAGCCGCTCGCGCAGTTGTTCGACCGTAAGGTCGCGCTCGATCTTGCCGCCGGTGGCGAGACTGATCGCGCCAGTTTCTTCCGAGCAGATGACGGCAATTGCGTCGGTCTCTTCGGTGATCCCGATGCCCGCACGATGCCGGGTGCCGAGCTGCGTTGAGAGCAGCGGATTCATGGAAAGTGGGAGAAAGCATGCGGCGGCCGCAATGCGATCTTTCTGCACAATGACCGCCCCGTCATGCAACGGGGCACTGGGGCGAAAAATCGTAGCCAGCAGATCGTACGAAAGACGAGCATCCAGGGGGACGCCACTCTCAATGTGCGTGCGCAGGCCGATCTCGCGCTCGATGACAATGAGCGCGCCTGTCTGATTCTGGGAAAACAAATTTGCCGCGAGTACGATGTCGTCGTAGGAATCGCTCTCCACGGTCGATCCGCGGAGAAAACTGAAGCGCCGTCCGAGATCGGCGAGCACGTGCCGGATCTCCGATTGGAAAACGACGATGAGCGCGAACACCACGTAGGGCAACACGTGGCTGACGACCCAGTTTAGAGTGGTCAACTCGCCAATCCGCGCCAGATAAAAAGTGATGGCGACGACCGTGAGGCCGAGGAGCATGGGAGCCGCACGTGTGCCGCGAATCATCACCAGCACCTGATAGATGAGCAAAGCGACCAGCAGGATATCGAGCGCCACCCATGCGCCCTGCTGCCACGATGTGATGACCGGTGTCACTCGAATGCGTCTCCAGAAAAAACAGTTTCTTTAGACATTCCATTGTAAAGCAGCGGGTTTCCCCGCCCTGCCGAATTCATGCAGTATCGATATTGCAAATGTCGGCGCACAATGCGACGCTATTCGGCTTGCTTCTTGGTAACAGCGGCGCGAATTTCTCCGCGAGCGAAGCGGGCCGAGACCTCGTCACCGATATTGATGGAGCCGGCATCCTTCAGCAGTTTGCCTTCCGCGTCGAAGACCAGGGCGTATCCGCGGTCGAGGATGGCTAGAGGGGAAAGCGATGAGAGAGCTGTGTGAAGCCGTTCGGTGCGGACGCGGTGTTGCAGAAGAACATTGCGCGTGACCGCCACCAGCGCGGCCGTCCAGCTCTCCAGTTCGCGGCGCATGCCCGACAGAACCAGGCGCAGATCATAGTGTCGAATGGCGGCGGAAAAGGCTTCAGCCCGACGGCGCATCCCTTCAAAGACAGACCGCTGCGCGAGTTCGAGACGGTGAGTGAAATCGTCGAGCCTCTGCTGCCGCTGGTGGATCGTTTCCATCATGCGGCCGAAGGCGCGGTGCTGGGCCATTTCAGTCAGCGCCTGCCGGCCCATCAGCAAACGATAACGCATGGCGCGCTCGAGGCGCTCCAGCAGTGCGGCGGCCTGATGTTCGATCTCCTGACGCGAGCGGATGACAAGTTCGGCAGCGGCAGAGGGCGTGGGTGCCCGCAGGTCGGCGACGAAATCCACGATGGTGAAGTCGGTTTCGTGGCCGACCGCGGAGATCACCGGAATTTCTGAGGCTGCCACTGCGCGGGCGAGACCTTCGTTGTTGAAGGAGGCTAGATCTTCGGTCGATCCGCCGCCGCGGGCGATGACGATTACGTCCACGTTGTCGTGCAGGTTGAAATAACGGACGCCGGCCGACACTTCCAGCGCGGCAGCGTCACCCTGCACTTGCGCCGGGAAAATCAGCACATTTACCGAATGATGACGGCGCTGGAGAACGTTCAGAATGTCGCGCAGCGCAGCAGCCTGCGCGGAAGTCACGATTCCGATCCGCGACGGCAACGTCGGGATGGTTTTTTTGCGCTCGGTGGCGAAGAGTCCTTCGGCTTCGAGCTTGGCCTTGAGCTGCTCGAAGGCCAACTGCAGCGAGCCGGCGCCCTGCGGTTCGATATATTCGGCGGAAATCTGGAGTTCGCCGCGATCTTCATAGATCGTCACGCGGCCGCGCACCACAACCTGCAGGCCATCGCCCGGACGAAATCGCAGCAGGCGGGCCGAAGAGCGGAACATGACGACGCGAATCTGCGCGTTGCCGTCTTTCAGCGTGAAGTAAAGATGTCCGGAGTCCGGCGCGCGGAAGTTGGAGATTTCCCCTTCCACCCAGGCATCGGCGTACTCGCGCTCGATGTGAGTGCGGACGGAGGCGACCAGGTCGCGCACCTTCCACACGCGCCGCTCGGGCGGGCGGAAGCTGAAGCCAAGTTGATCAGAGAGCGACACTGCGGGCAGTGTACCGCAACTATGAGCCCAGTTTCTTTGCCAGCAACTCGTTCACAATCTGCGGGCTGGCCTGCCCTTTGGAGGCTTTCATGACCTGCCCGACGAAGAACCCGAGCATCGTCTTTTTCCCGGCCTGGTATTGCTCGAGTTGCTTAGGGTTGGCGGCCAGGATTTCGTCGATGATTTTTTCCAGAGCGGAAGTGTCGGTGGATTGCTGCGGCCTGCCCTCTTCGTCATAGACAACGGGGAAATCTTTGCCCCGCTCAAACGATAGATCGTAGAGGTCCTTCAACATTTTGCCTGAGATCGTGCCGGATTCAACCAGGTCTGCAGACATCGCCACACCCTGCATGGAAATGGGCGACTGCTCGATTTCGAGACCCTTGGTCTTGAGGCGGCCGAGCAGTTCGCTTTGCACCAGGTTGGCAACGCGCTTGGGATTCTTAGCGGGCTTCGCCGCTTGCTCGAACTGGTCGGCCAGCGATTTGGAAAACGTCAGGACCTGCGCGTCATACTCCGTGATGCCGTAATCCTTCACCATGCGGGCGCGGCGCGGTTCGGGTAGTTCGGGCAACTCGTGCGCAATTTCAGCCCTCCACTTTTCGTCGACGACCAGTGGCAGCAAATCCGGCTCAGGGAAGTAACGGTAATCGTGCGCCTGCTCCTTTGAACGCATGCTGTAGGTTTTGCCTTCGTTCGAGTTGTAGAGGCGGGTTTCCTGGATAATCTTGCCGCCGCCCTCGATGACGTCGATCTGCCGTCCGATTTCATACTCGATCGCATCGCGGATGAAGCGGAAAGAATTTACGTTTTTGATTTCGGCTTTGGTGCCGAATTCTTTTTGTCCACGCGGGCGAACACTCACGTTGGCGTCACAGCGGAGCGATCCCTCCTCCATGTTGCAGTCGCTTACGCCCGTGTAGAGGATGATTTCCTTGAGCCGTGTCAGGTATTCGTAGGCTTCGTCGGGCGACGCGATATCAGGCTCGCTGACAATTTCAATCAGCGGCACGCCGGTCCGGTTGAGGTCAATGGCTGTCTTTTCTTCGGAGTCTGGAAAGCCCTCGTGCAGGCTCTTGCCGGCGTCTTCTTCGAGATGTACGCGCGTGATGCCGATCTTCTTCCTGCCAACGGAAGCGGGGACCTCGATGAATCCGAATTCGGCGAGCGGCTTGTCATACTGCGAGATCTGGTAGCCCTTGGGCAAATCTGGATAGAAATAATTCTTGCGTGCAAAAATCGAGGCTTCGTTGATGCGGCAGTTCAGCGCCATGGCGGCGCGCGTGGCGAATTCAACCGCCTTCTTGTTGAGCACCGGCAGCGCTCCCGGCATGCCCAGGCATACCGGGCACACGTTGGAGTTGGGAGGCGCTCCGAATCGGGTCGAGCAGGAGCAGAAGATCTTGGTTGCGGTTAGCAAGTGCACGTGGACTTCGAGGCCAATCACCGGCTCGAACTTCGGATGCGCAGCGATTGATTTGCCCGCGGTCGTCGCCATAGAAGAAAAATTATAAGGCCCGGCGCCAATTGCTACTCGCAGGCCCGATCAGACTCACTGGCTCATGGGAATTTCGAAGTACAGCAGTTCGTGCCCCTTCGCGTCGGCAATTCCAGTCACGTCGATGGTCGCGCCGGCAAGCGGCGATGGGATGTCTCCGATGTCGAAGAAGAGAAATCCGGATTGCGTGGCGTGCGGTTCGACGGCTCGAGCCGCGAACTGCGACGTCTGGATCTCATCCATCTGCTTCTTGCTGATCCCGGTCTTCACCGTCTTTCGCGGGATGGGAAACGGGTTGGGCCCGGTGCGCGCCTGCGGATTCGAGAGCCGGCGAAAAATATCGTCCGAAGACATGGGTGTAAGCTTAGAGCGATTCGTGGTGATGAGCTTGACTTCCATGTGGGCGATCGAGACCGGCTGGTCGCCATCGTTGGTGATCACGAAAAAAATGGGCAGAAAACCGTTCTCCTGAAAATCAACACTGAACAGTTTGGCCTTCTCCGGCGTGTCGTAGGGATCGGCGCCGATAGCGACCAGTTCGTCCGTATGATTGTCATGCGCCGGGTACGATTTGGCCGGGTGGGCTTCGGGCTTCACAAAATTCTTGGCGATCAGCAAAGCGGGAAGCAGCGCAGCGCATAACGCGACCATTACAGATCGCCGGATTAACACGGATGGCGGCATGGCAACGATTATAGAGCGACAGGGCCGGCTCCGATGAACTCCGTTTAAAATGCTCAGCTTGAGCTATTTCTTTTACAGTCTCGCGCTGGGCACGGCGATGCTGCTTAGCCTGCCGTACTGGATTTACCAGGCTCTGCGTCACGGCAAATACCGCCGCGGATTTTCCGGGCGCATGGGGCGAGTTCCCGCGAGGTTGCAGGCCAACGGCTCGACCAAGCGGGTGATCTGGGTCCACGCCGTTTCCGTTGGCGAGGTGCTCGCGGTCAGCGGTCTGGTCGCGCAGATGCGGCAGAGCTTTCCCGATCATCGTGTGCTGGTGACCACAACCACCGACACCGGGCAGGAACTTGCCAGAAAGCGCTTTGGGCAGGAGAACGTGTTTTATTTTCCAATGGACTTTGCATTTGCGATCCAGCCGTATCTGCGGCTGCTGCGGCCGGATTTGATTGTGTTGGCAGAAACGGAGTTCTGGCCGAATTTCTTGCGGCTGGCGCATGCGAGCGGCGCCCGCGTCGCCGTGGTGAATGCGCGCATCTCGGACCGGTCGTGGCCGAACTACCGCCGCTTTCGCTGGGCCTTGCGGCGCATGTTGCGGCAGGTTGACCTCTTTCTGGCCCAGACGCAAGAAGACAGCTCAAGACTGCAGTCAATCGGCGCGCACCCAGAGCGAGTGCAGGTGACGGGCAACCTTAAGTTCGACGTCAACCCTCCATACCCGCCGGCGATTGTTGCGAGTTTGCGAAAAGCTCTTACGGCGGGAGAGGCAGGTCCAGTGCTGGTCTGCGGCAGCACCGTGGAAGACGAAGAGGCACTCCTGCTGAAGGCGTTCGAAAATCTGCGTGTGGCCCATCCCCGGGCAGTGATGATTCTGGCGCCACGGCATCCGGAGCGCTTCGGCGAAGTTGCGGAGTTGTTGCAGAAGTTGCAGATGCGCTCTTATCGCCGTTCCGCATGGGCGGGCGAGTCGCTCGCAGGCGGAGTTCTTCTGATGGATACAATCGGAGAACTTTCAGCCGTGTATGCCTTGGCCGACGTGGCTTTTGTGGGGGGAAGCCTGGTGCCGCGTGGTGGGCACAATATTATCGAGCCGGCGCAATACGGAGTGGCGATCGTGGTGGGAAATCATACGGAAAATTTTCGCGACATTGTCGCTTTGTTCCAGAGTCGTGATGCCGTGCGCATCGTCGGCATGGCCGAACTGCCCCTCGTTTTCATGGAACTGCTGGCCAACGAGGCCGAGCGTCGTGCTCTCGGGAAGCGCGCCCATGAAACTCTGTGCTCGCAGATGGGTGCGACTTCGCGGACATTGCAGGCTCTGCAGAAATTGATGACAGCGCCTGCGGCATCGATTCCTGCGGCGCCGAACGCGCACACAGATTGAACTTCCTGTCGAATATCTACGGCGGCGTCGTCGGAGCGCGCAATGCGTTCTATGACCACGAATTGCTGCGGGCACGGCGTTTGGCCGGTGCCGTGGTCAGTGTTGGGAATTTGTCCGCCGGCGGTTCGGGCAAGACTCCGTTTGTGATCCTGCTGGGCGAACTGCTCAGGCAGCGAGGCATCCAGTTCGACGTTTTGTCGCGCGGTTATGGGCGGCGAACGCGTGGTGTGCTTTTGGTCGATCCCTCGGGAATGCCTGCGCAATTCGGCGACGAGCCCGTCTTAATTGGGCGGAAGTTGCAGGCGCCCGTCATTGTGGGAGAAGACCGGTTCAAGGCCGGACAGTTCGCCGAAGCGAAGTTTGGCCCTCAGTTGCACTTACTCGACGACGGCTTCCAGCACCGCGCCCTGGCTCGTGACTTTGACATCGTTATGGTTACGCCGCAGGATGCCAAAGGCAATCTGCTTCCCGGCGGGCGATTGCGCGAGCCGCTAGCTTCGCTGCGCCGGGCTGATGCCGTCGTGCTGGCGAGTGGCGCTTCCGCGGAGGCGTTTCCTGTGCAGGGCAAGCTGATCTGGCGAGTGCGGCGCGGCATCGTACCGGGAAATATTCCGCTTCGCCCGGTCGTATTCTGTGGTATAGCGCGCCCGGAAAATTTCGTGTTGCAGTTGAGGGCGGCCAATGTTGAGCCTGCTGCTCAAGCTTTCTATCGCGATCACCATGCGTATACGGAAAAAGACGTGCGCGAATTGCTGGCGCTTCGCGCGCGCAGCGATGCTGGCGGCTTCGTGACCACCGAAAAGGATGCGGTCAACCTGGGCGGCTATTTATCCGCACTCGATCCGCTGGCGGTTGTGCCGGTGAAGATGGAATTGGCCGATGCAGCTAACGCTCTGGATACCATGTTGCGGATGATTGCAGAACGGAGAGGGAGCGCGTGAGAAAATCAGCTTTCCCGCGCGTCGGTCGCGAGAGCAGTGCAGATAGCGATGACAAAACATCCGAAAGAAGCCGGGCGGCTTAGAAAAATCGTCGAAGCATTTCCGAAAATCACGGTCACCGTACTCGGAGACATGGTGGCGGATGAATTCGTCTTCGGCGAAATTTCGCGCGTGTCGCGCGAAGCGCCCGTTCTTATCTTGAAGCATCGCGAACGCACCGTGGTCCCTGGAGGCGGAGCCAACGCCGCCAACAATCTCGCCGATCTCGGAGTGAACGTGCTGCCGGTGGGAATTGTCGGCAACGATGAGGCAGGGCGATTGCTCCTGCAGTATTTTCGCCGCAAGCGGATCGCGGTCAGCGGTGTGCTCAAAGACAAGACGTATGCCACGGTCACCAAGACCCGCATTCTCGCCGGAATGACGCATACTTCGCGCCAGCAGGTTGTGCGCGTCGATCGCGAGCCGCAGGCGGCTCCGAACAGCCATTTAACCCGCGAACTGTATTTGGCGGCGCGCAACTACGCGCACGCCTCCGATGCGCTGCTGGTGTCCGATTATGGCTACGGGGCCGCCACTCCCGCAATTGTGGCTGCGCTGCGCCACAAGGGAAAACTGGATGCGGTGCCGATTGTTCTCGATTCTCGTCACCGGTTGCTGCAATATACCGGCATTACGGCTGCGACTCCGAATGAGCCTGAAGTAGAAGAGGCGCTGGGAGTGAAGATCGGGCATGACTGGGATCAGTTGCTCGCGGCCGGTGAGCAGGTCATGGGCCGTATGAAACTCGATTCTCTGGTAATCACGCGCGGCCGCGACGGCATGGTGGCGTTCAATCACAGGCACAAGCCTGTGGACATTCCCATTTTCGGCTCCGATCAAGTTGCCGATGTGACTGGCGCAGGAGATACGGTGATGGCGACCTTCACGGCAGCGCTCGCCGCCGGTGCGACCACCGAAGAAGCGGCGCAACTGGCCAACTATGCCGGCGGCATCGTTGTCATGAAGCGCGGTACGGCGACAGTGTCGCGCGAAGAATTGCTGCATGCACTCGAGCAGACGCCTCCTGTGACGCGACCCCATTGAGCGAAGAAAAAAAGATCCTGAGCCGCGAGGAACTCCGGCAGCGCGTCGACCAATGGCGGCGCGCCGGCGACCACATCACGCTGGCGAACGGCGCATTTGACCTGCTGCATGTCGGGCACGTGCGCTACCTCCGGGGGGCGAAGGCGCTCGGTGGAAGGCTCGCAGTCGCCATCAACTCCGATGAATCGGTGCGCACTCTGAAAGGGGAAGGGCGTCCGGTTGTGCCGGAGAGTGAACGCGCCGAGATCGTCGCAGCCCTGGCGGACGTCGACGCCGTTGTAATTTTTCCCGAGCTCGATGTGCGCGCGATCATCCGCGAAATTCGTCCGGACATTCACGCCAAGGGCACCGATTACACCGCCGACTCTGTTCCGGAACGCGATGCGGTTCTGGAGTATGGAGGGCGCGTCGAGATTGTCGGAGATCCGAAGGATCACTCCACCAGCGACATCGTGCGTTCACGGCAGCGCGGCGATGCGTCGAGGAAGTCTTGACCACCCCTGAGGGCCGGTCCCGAGTCGAGCGTCTGCTGATTGTTCGCCTGAGTGCCATGGGAGACGTGATCCACACTCTGCCCGCGGCGCAGGCGCTGCGCCATGCCTTTCCCGCTGCGATGATCGGGTGGTTGATTGAAGAGCGCTGGGCCGAACTCTTGTGTGCTCCCGGATTTCCCCTGCGTGGTCCGCGTGCGCCCCAGCGTCCGCTGGTGGATTGGGTTCATACGGTCAGGCTGCGTCAGTGGGGCAAGTCGCTGCCTTCGATCATGACCACGCAACAGATCGCCAAAGCATGGAATGACGTTCGCAGCGCGCACTACCAGACTGCCATTGATCTGCAGGGAGCGATCCGGTCGGCTGTGCTGGCGCGCTGGTCGGGTGCGGCGGCTGTTTATGGGGCGGCGGAGCCCAGAGAATCTCCCGCGAGCGCATTCTATACGCGGCAGGCAATTGCCCGCGGTGTCCATGTGATCGAGCAAAATTTGTCGTTGGCAGATGCGTTGGCCGGCGCGCGAATGCCCATGCCAACGGTGGAGTTTCCCCGTGATCAAGCCGCGAAAGAGCGGGTGGAGCAGCAACTCGCGGCCGCCGGAGTCGGACGATTCGCGATTCTAAATCCCGGCGCGGGTTGGGGAGCCAAGTGCTGGCCGGCCGATCGCTATGCCTTGGTTGCTCGGTCCCTGGCGGCGGACGGCGTTCGCTCAGTCGTCAACTATGGGCCGGGCGAGGAGGGGCTGGCGCGAGAGGTCGAGGGTGCAAGTGGCGGGGCAGCCAGGGCATTCAAAACATCGCTGACTGAGATGATTGCGCTGACCCGGCAGGCAAGTTT
>Ga0075017_100003011_pt1 | contig 10595 bp, 10 predicted proteins | sample AleBraG_ABR_2012_FD_71475 | JGI IMG/M metagenome (GOLD analysis project Ga0075017, IMG submission 71475) | Freshwater sediment microbial communities in response to fracking from Pennsylvania, USA - Alex Branch Run_MetaG_ABR_2012 | ecosystem: Environmental > Aquatic > Freshwater > Creek >... | reverse complement strand
GAACTTCACGATCGACACCTTATCGCCCTTGCCGTGCGACTCGACGGTGGCCGTGACCTTGCTGCCGTTCAGACGGGGCTTGCCCACGGTGATCTTGTCGCCATCGGCGATCAGGAGCACCTGATCGAACTCGACGGTGCTGCCCGGTTCGGCCTTGAGCAGCTCGACCCGCAGCACGCCACCCTTCTCCACTCGATACTGTTTGCCGCCCGTGGCGATGACCGCGTACATTGTCTCAGAGGCTCCGTGTGATTCACTGCCCGCCGGGTTCGGCAGACGGTGAGAAAAGGCCGCGCATTCTACTCAAGGGCCGGCACACCGGTCAAACCGTGTTTTTGCTGGAGAATCAGGCAGTTGAATAGCGTCCTCAGGCCCCACGACTTAACCCCACCCGGCTCGCCGGCGGCTCTCGAGGCCATTCGCGACCAGGTACGAGACGATCTGGAGGCGGTCGATACGGCGATCCGCGCGGGCCTCAAGAGCATCGTACCGCTGGTTGATCAGGTTGCCGAGCACATTATTGGGGGTGGGGGCAAGCGCCTGCGCCCCTTGCTGGTGGTCCTGGCCGGACGCGCCTGCGGCCCGTCCGCGCCCGAGCGCCGCAGCGCCGATGCGGCCGGGCACTCGCCGGTGCACGCGGCGGCCTTCATTGAATTCATCCACACCGCCACCCTGCTGCACGATGACGTGGTCGATATGTCCGCGCTGCGCCGCGGCCGCAATACGGCCAATGAGGTCTTCGGCAACCAGGCCAGCGTGCTGGTGGGCGACTTCGTGTATTCACGCGCCTTCCAGATGATGGCCGCCGTGCGCTCGCAGCGCGTCATCGAGATCATGTCCGAAGCCACCAATGTCATAGCCGAGGGCGAAGTGCTGCAGCTCATGAATGCCCGGGATCCGGATACCACGGAGCAGCGTTACCTGGAAGTGATCGAACGTAAGACGGCGCGACTGTTTCAGGCCGGCGCCGAGGTCGCCGCGGTAGTGGCCGGGGCGCCCATCGGCGTCCAGCAGGCCCTGGCCACTTACGGGCGCCATCTGGGCATCGCCTATCAGCTCATCGACGATGTCCTGGATTATCAATCGGACCCCGATACGCGCGGCAAGAACCTGGGCGATGATCTGGCGGAAGGCAAACCCACGCTGCCGCTCATCCATGCCCTGCGCCATGGCGATGCCGCCAGCAGCGCCCTGATCCGCACCGCCATCACCGGCGCATCGGACCGCAAGGGGACCGACAGCGGGCGCTCCGTCAGCCCTGCCGGCGGCAATCTCCAGGAGATTCTCGCTGCGATTGAATCGACGGGGGGCCTTCAGTACACTGCGCGGCTCGCGCAAGCCGAGGCCGATCAGGCAGTTGCCGCCCTGCGGGCCCTGCCGGAAACGCCGTACCGAGCCGGCCTCGCGTCCCTGGCCCGCTTCGCCGTCGAACGCCAGCATTGAATTTCGGGGTGTAGCTCAGCCTGGTAGAGCACTACGTTCGGGACGTAGGTGTCGCAGGTTCAAATCCTGTCACCCCGACCATCTAAGAATGGACTATACCAGTGCAGCCGCTGGGGTCCATCTAACCTGGTGATCAGTGGCGCTCAACTCAGAGCTCAACTCAGAGTAGTCAAGTCATTAAGTCATTAAGGTACGAACATCGACAACTTTGTATCGGTCAGTTGGCCGAAATCATTGCTACCCCAGCACCCGACAAAGAGTCCGAGGCCAGTTACCGTACCTGTAGAGGGATGAAAGCCACCAGACATCCCGGAGGCACAAGCATGATCGCGGCCGGCTGAGACCACGACGTACCGAAGTGTTCCCTTGCCGAGATTCACATTCGACGGGGTGGCAATATGGGTCTGCTGCAGCGGTGGATTTGTAGGAATGACAACTGGCCTGTCGAGCTTTCCAAATTCGTTTTGCCCCCAGCAGGAGACAGAGATATCCGCGAGGGTTGCGCACGTAAATTGCCATCCCGCCGACACTGTGACCGCGTTGGAGATTCCGATGACTGACTGTGGTGAAGCAAAAGGGAAATTGCCCGTGATCTGTGATTTTCCGTTGCCCAGTTGGCCGTACTCATCGGCTCCCCAGCACTGCACGCTATTATCGAGGGCAACCGCGCACGCGTGGTTGTAGCCCGCCGACACCGTCCGTGCAGCGAGGCCTGTAATTGGCGTTGCTGGGAACAAGCTCGGATTTCCAGTCACCGACCCGCGGCCTAGCTGTCCGGCGTCATTGCGACCCCAGCACAGCACAGCATTGTCGGATCTCACAGCACACGCAAACCCATACCCTACCGACACCTGCTTGATGGAGCTGAGGAATTGCCCGTCAAGACCGACGACTTTTCTAGCATTCAGGCCGTTAAATCCCGGAGATGCCTCAAACTGCCAGCAGATAACGCTGGCATCGACTACAGCACATGCGTCCTGGTCGAGCGGGTCTGCCGGATTTGCAACTGACCCAACGCTAAGATTCGTGACATTGATTAGTGGAAGGTTCGCGATCTGAAGAGCATACGGAACCTTGATAGGGCCGTCGCTGTTCCAACACCAGACTTGGTTGGCGGAACTGATGACACAGACATTATTATCCACAATGGACAGCGAGACGGCTTTCACAGCGCCAAGTGTCTTGAACAAGTTCCAGTTCGTATGCGGGCCAGCGGCGCTGCCGTCGCCTGGCGAAGCACCGACGCAAGATAGCGCGCCCTTGTCACTCACTACGCATGTTGAGCCTCTACCCGCCTCGGCGTGGCTTAGCACGCTCAGGCCGCCGCAGGCACTCAGCATGCCGGCCAGCGCGATTGCCACAGGGGCATAAATCCGATATCCCGCGCCAATATTCATAATCAACTCTCCGACAAAGAGTGCAATCGGTGCTCTGCACGGCTGGATACTACCCCTTTCACTCTCTTGATTCATAGCGCGCCGCGGCTAAGCTGCAAATGCTGCAAGGGATGATGGAGCTCCTGATGCTTAGTCTGTCCCGTCGGCGCATTATCAGTAAGCGATCTGAAAAATAGAGCACACCCGAATTAGGCAGATCTTCTCACCCCTCGCATGGTCGTGGATGCACAGGGGTCTCTCGTGGCACGCTACCTTTGGATTAGAGGGGCTGCCGCCGCACGGGGAAGGCTGCCAGCACTGCATCGGCGTCCAGTGGCGACGCCGGCTTACACCCCGGGTCGGGCGAGACGCCCACCGGAGCAGCCGCAGAGAGGCTGGCGGCCGCCGGCTCGCACCCACTTAGCGCCCTGCTATCTGCCGCCGCGCAAAACCAGCGCGTTGTTACGCTTCACCTGGACCCTGACAGACACCGCAGGGACAGCATGAATTGTCTCACCCCGACCATTAAATTCAGGGTCTGTGCCGACGACCCTCAGCCGGGTCCACATTAATCTTGCACATCGAGGCCATTCAGGGGCCAGTGATATCTGCGCCACGCCAGCGCGTGGCGTGCTGGCCCCTGAATTCCGGCTGTTCATTGCGCTCTGCCATTGACGCAGGCGGCACCTCGTCTCGAACACATGGGAACTGGCGCCTTGCTCCTTCGGCCGCGGCCGTGATGTGCCATCTTTGGGAGAACGCTGGCGCAACCTGTCATTCTGTGCAACGCCCCGATCTGGGCTGTCTCAAAAGAGCGAGAGCGTGCCACCGGCAGCAGCGTAATCGCGCAGCACTCGGTGACGCTCGCGGGACGAGGCCGGCCAAATGGCACCAGGTTTGTCGCCTAGCGCCATGACTTTGCCAACATTCGCCTCGAACCGCAGCCACTTTGGCAAGCCGGCGCCGTTCGGATCGCCGGTACGCATGAAATTGAGCCAGTAACCCTGCAACAATTCCGATACGACATGATCCTGGGGTCCGAATGGCCGAGCACCTTGATCGAGCACCCCAAATACGTATGGCACCTCCGCAGTGTGAAAGCTGCGAAACCGCGCTGCATCGGGGCCTGGCAATACGCGGTCGAACAGGTAAGGGTAGATGTTCTGCGTACTAGTCGCGGTGCGAGCCAGGCTCCACTGCACCAGCGATACCATGTAGCGATCGCGCGCCAGCAGCCGGGCGGATGCGTCCGCGTCCGCATCGTTGCCGTGTGGGTACAGCGCGAGCAACCGGCCGGCAAAGGTACCGTAGCGGGCGCGCACCTGCTCCTCGAAGACCTGTGCGGTCACTGATGTCGGTGCCGTGGCACTGGCCTCGTCGGCGTTGAATCCGGTTAGCAGTGGCACGGCGTTGACCACCAGCGCATCACCGCGTCCAGGATCGGCGGGCAGCACGACGCCGTCCAACACCGGCCCAAACGGCAGCCGCGGCCCGTCGCCCGCTCCCGGCTCCGGTGACACCTTCAGCGCCAATACCTGCTCGGGACTCAGCGTACGCAGTGCGTCGATGGCAGCGAGCCCGGAGGCACCCTGTATCCGTGCTCCCTGCCGCTCCGCCTCGCAGAGCGACTGTACCGTTATACCCATTCCCGAACCGCTTTCCGCGATTGCCCGATAGAACAGCCCGCGCGCCTGAGGCGACACGATCAGGTCATTGACCGCCGCCGCGCCGGCGGATTGACCGGCGATGGTCGTTTGCCTGGCGTCGCCTCCAAACCGACCGATGTTCGCACGCACCCAGCGCAGCGCCTCGATCACGTCGAGCAGACCGTAGTTACCGGACACATGACGTGGCGATTCGGCGCTCAGTGCCGGATGAGCCAGGAACCCGAAGATGCCGACGCGATAATTGATAGTGACCACAACGGCGCCCTTCCTGGCGAGCGCGGCACCGTTGTAAATGGGAATAGACCCCGATCCCGAGGCGAAGGCACCACCGTGGATCCACACCAGCACCGGCAACGGCACTGCTGGCGGTTTCTCAGGTGTCCACACGTTCAGTGTCAGGCAGTCCTCACCGAGCGACGGGCCGGCGATGAATTCCGCGGTCCAGGGACCGAAGGGCACAGGGTCCTGCTGCATGCAGTTGAGGCCGAAATGCGCCGCGTCACGCACGCCGTGCCAACCTTGTACCGGCATCGGAGCGCGCCAGCGTAGCGACCCCACGGGTGGCTGCGCGTAAGGAATGCCCAAGAACGCGCGCGCCCCCTGGTCCATCGTTCCGACCAGTTGCCCCTGTGCCACCCGCACGCGCATGTTTTGCGCAAGAATCTCGTCAGCTGACAGCGCCTGCCACGCGCTGCCCAGCAGCAGCAGAACGACCATCCAACCGCAATACTTGCTACCCATAAATACGCTTAGGGAACCCAGAGGGCGATGCAGTGGGCCGGCAGAGGGGCTTGCAACACAATTGGTTCCCCCGTCCATGTTTTTCCTCGAATAGGGTAATACTTATTTCGCGAAAACACATGTTGGGGTGAGAACCCGTCACTGATACGACCCAATTTTACTCTAGCACTCGCAGGCACTGTCGCCTTGTCAGCATCGGAGCCTGGCTGCGTCGCATCCAGCTGCAAGCGGGTGCGCAGCGCCGTTGCATCTTGAGGCGAATTGAGCGCGAGGGTCTCGTGAACATGTTCAACTCAATCGGTTCACGGCACCCTCAAACCTCACCGCCAGGGCCGCGGCTCGATGCAACGGTTAGGCCCGCTCGAGAAAACTCTTGATCGCGGCATTGACCGCCTCTGGATGAGTGATTGGACCCATATGCCCCAGTTCCTTGAACTCTACAGTGCGTACCCGAGACAGGACAGGGATCAAGATCTGGCCGACGGCGCGCGCGGCGGCAGTTGAACGCTTACCGATCATGTACAGGATGGGTATGTCGAGATGGTGGAACATGTGAATGGGCGTGGGTTCGGTGAATAGCGCGTGTCCCCACCTGCGTACGTTGACCACGGAGTCCGCAATCGGTTGCCTGCGCTGTGCCGGGGTGTTCTCCCACGCGCCCTCGCCCAGCCAATAGTCGATGAACGCGCGCGCGGCCGAGTTCCGGTCGCCGCCATCCAAAGCGGCACCGGCGGCGGCGACCGCATTGCGGATGCCATCGGCGTGATTGGGAGGTGGTGTCGACGCGTCGATGAGAGCAAACAAGGTGGGCTCGTACAGCACTAGCGCTTGCACATGGACCGGGTACGTGAGGGCGGCCTTCAGCGCCACGGCCGCGCCGTAGGAGTGACCGATCAAGGTGATGGGCGCCTGCAAGCGAGCCAGAACCGGCTCCATGAACTCAACCTCGTCAGCAAGCGATATGGACCTATCGGAGTGCCAGTCTGAGCTCTTGCCAGAACCGTAGGAATCCGGCGCCAGGACGCGGTGAGTGGGTGACAAGAGGTCCATCAGGCCGCGCCATTGGCTGGAACTGCTGGCGTTGCAGTGGATGCACACGACGGCCGCGCCCGACCCGGTTTCGCGGACGTAGGGCACCGGGCGGGTCATGCACGCTCCATGGGTTGGCAGGCAGGCCTACCGCCCGTATTCGGCGGCAAGCGACAGCGCTGTTACGCAACCAGGGCACTTGATCTCAATGGCTAGCACGACGCACCGCGTGTGATAGCTGCGGCGGTCAGGCCTCGGCGATAACGGCAATTGACACCTTCAGGTTCGCAATGTGGACGGGTAGCTTGGCTCCTTGGCGCGCCGGCGGATTTGCCGGAAACCACTTCACCCACTCTTCGTTCAAGCCGGCAAAGTCCGCCTCGTCGAGCAAGATGATCGTCGCACTGGCGGGTCTGCTCCTGAATCGTTTCGCCCCGGACCTTGCCGGTACCCACGTCGAAGGGTCCGATGCCCGACACAAAGACCAGCCCGCCGGCTTTGACGGACTGATTGTAGGTCGGCGGCGTGGCCGGAGCCTCGCTGGTGAATGCGATGTTGCGCCCCATGGCTTCCTCCCACTTGAGACGGCGCGCATTGTTGAGTTTAGCCGCCTGCGCCACAATTGGCAGTACTGCCAACCTTCGAGCAAGGTACGCCAAAACTGCGAGCCGATAGCTCAATCCCCTCGTGGTGGCGGTTACCTGTGATGGGTTGAGCCTGTTGGCATTTGCCTGTGCGGCGGAGATATTTGGCCTGTCACGGCCGGAAGTCGGCCCCGGCTGGTAGCGCTTTGCGACCTGCTCGCCCACGGGCTGGCCCGTCCGCAGCGAATACGGCATGAGTATGGCAATCGACGGCGGGCTGGAGTTCTTGGCCGAAGCCGGCACGGTGACCACCCCTGGCTGGCCTGACATCGAGGCACTTCGATCAGCGCATCGACGCGGCACCCGGTTGCTCGCAAGATGTTCGGGCTGTGTCGTGCTGGCCGCTTCCGGTTTTTTGGACGGCAAACGCATGACCGCGCACTGGCGCTTTGCCGCGCAAGTTCAGCAACACTTCCCGCGTAAGCGTGCGGATCCGCACGTGCGGGGCTCGCTCGGTCCGCTGCTGAAGCGTATGCGGCGGCGCCTGCACGAACCGACAGCCAACGCGCGCGTGGCCGAGCAGGCCGCGATGAGCGAGCGTACCTTCATCAGAAGGTATCACGCCGCCGCGGGCATGACGCCCGCCGGCTGGTGCCCCGCCAGCGCTCTGCGTTGCCCGCGCGGGATATTGTGGAGCGCACGCTCCGCACTCCTCAGCCGAGCGGGTAGACGCTGCTGCCTGGCATTTCAGTTGAGAACTGCACTGGCCTTTGCGGCTGCCGATTGACGTGCAGTTGGAACAGATCCGGCCTGGCATAATGGCCTACCACGTCGAGGCTGCGCCGCGCGACACCGACCCGCTCGGTATCCAGCTCGGCGTATAGGATCCCGATCTCCTTGCGCAGCGGCCCGGCGACGATCTTGCCGCCGGGCGCGATGACCACCGAGTCCCCGGCGTTGATCCATTCCTCCGGGTCGGGATAGAGCGTGGCTCGATCCGGGAAGTCGCTGGCGAAATCTCCACCCCGCAGCGCGCATCCGCTCCCGACTACCCAGCAACATCCCTCCCGCGCGATGTGCTGCAGCGTCCCAACCCAGCTGTCGCCGCAATCATAGGTCGGCGCGATGTAGATCTCGATCCCTTGCGCATACAGCGCATAGCGGGCCAACGGCATCAGGCTCTCCCAGCAGATCAAGGTCCCGAGGCGCCCGCAAGGGGTGTCCACCACCCTCAGGCCCGCGCCATCGCCAAAGCCCCAGACCATTCTTTCCGGGTTGGTGGGCATCAGCTTGCGATGCCGGTTGAGGATTGCGCCATCCGGGCCAATGACCAGCACGGTATTGTAGAGGGTACCTCCGCCGAACTCGTCGTCCCTCTCGTCGATGCCACAGACGACCGTCACCCCGCGTGAGCGCGCCGCATCCGTCAAGGCCGCCAGGTCGCCGCGTTTCAGGTTCACGGCGTTCTCGAGCAACAGCGCGTGGATTCGTGTGCTCAACGCACCGTCGGTGCCGGGCCGCAAGCGCCACACCCAGGCCGGGTAGCCTGGCACAAACGCTTCGGGGAATACCACCAGCTGGGCACCACCCGCGGCCGCCTCAGCGATGGACTCCACAGCCGTGCCGAGCGTCTCGTCACGATGACAGTACGTCGGCGCCCGCTGCACGATTGCCACTCTTGATACCGTCATTGGCTCCACCTATCTTCTGCAACACTTGCCGTCCTGAATCTGGCATTCAGCGCCGCATCGGCAATCACCAAGTCGCCCAGGCCGCCTCCTAGCGGAGCGGTTCACCATCCTCCGGGACACGCGCCGGATCCCCAGCCGGGAGCACGTCACAGGCCCAATCCATGCGCTTCCAGCCGGGCACCGGCGTGCGCGCGGCCGGGCGCGGCACGTACTTCGAGGGCTCGATCCGCTGCATCCTGTGGATGTATCGCGGGCAGTTCGGAAAGACCTGGCGTACGGAGACTTTGACGACGAACTGGGCCTCCGGATATGGCGGGACGACCGAGCTCGCGGCGGCGAGTTGCGCGACGCCATTCACGCGCAGCCGCTTCTGGTTTTCAAAATCGATGAACAGCAGGCCGACATGCGGGTTCTCGATGGTGTTGCCCATCGAGATATACATCCCATTGCCGTCGTAGTTCGGAAACACGAGCGTCAGCGGATCGATCACTCGGACGAAACCTGGATCGCCGCCCTTATACGAGCAGTTAGGCCGGCCTGCGGCGTCTGCCGTCGCCAGAAAGAACAGTTCCGCACGCTCAATGAACGCGCGATCTTCGTCCGCGACTTGCTCGCGGAACAGTCGCTGCTCAATTCGATCGGCGAGTCGTTCCGTGTCAAATTGGCGCTGCAGACGCCGATGGCTTGCGCCGAAGAGTTTCGACATCGTTTACCTCCGCAAGAGCGTCGGCAGGTAGATCGCCTCCGCCGGGCGTCGACTAGGCGTGCTTGCCGTATTGACTGGCGCCGAACCAGTCGACGACCACCACCGGCTCGCTGCCCACGACCCATGCGTCGTGACCGCTCGGCAGGGACGTTATATCCCCCGGACCGGCGACCATCTCGGTGCCGTCGTCCATGCGGATCGCCAGCTTTCCCGAAACGTGGTACTGAAAGTGAGGCGCTTCACAGCTGGAAGTCCTGGCCAGTGGCTTTACATCGGTCGACCAGCGCCAACCAGGTTCGAATACCAAGCGACCCACTTCCGCCCCGCCAACCGTTAGAATCTCCGCGCGACCGTGTGGAAACGCCCGCACTTCATCGGGCTTCGTGAATGACTTGTGCTCGGTCTTTTGATCGTGGCTGCGCATTGTATGTTCCTCATTTGGGGTGGAGAGCTTCGAGCCAGTGGCGCCGTCGCGCCCGCTTGAGATGCCGCCCCCGCGATCGGCGTCGCCGGAGCTGGCGGCCCCGTCGCCGCACTTGGATTTTACCTACTAGTAAGTTAAAATCAAGAGGCCATGGCAAGAATGCTCATAGATAAGTTGCAGCCGGCCGTGCCGACGCCGGCGGCACGGGCGATCCTCGATGCCGCGGAAGCTCTCGCCCAGACCCGGGGCTACAACGGCTTCAGCTATGCGGATGTTGCGGCGCAACTCGGCGTTACCAAGGCGAGTCTTCACTACCACTTCCCCACGAAGGCCGAGCTCGGACGGGCGCTCATAGAGCGCTACCATGCGGCCTTCGCCGCGGGTCTCGACGCCATCAACCAGGAGGCCGACGAGCCCTGCCGAAAACTGGAGCGCTACGTCGCGCTCTACGACGCCGTCCTCCAGGGCGACAGGATGTGCCTGTGCGGCATGTTTGCTGCCGAGTACGCGACGCTGCCGAAGCCAATGCAGGCGCAACTGCATTTGTTCTTTGACACCAACGAGCGTTGGCTCACCGCAATTCTGGAGGCAGGGTGTCGAGTCGGCCGCTTCGCTTTCAAGGAGCGCGCGAATGAACGCGCTCGCGTGCTATTGGGAGCGCTCGAAGGCGCCATGTTGATTGCGCGTTCCTACAGTGACCCGCTGCGATTCCGGGTCGCTGCCGCTCACCTCCTCGCTGACCTGTGCAAGTCGCATCCTCGCGCCATGCCAGGCACCATTGCACGCAAGCGCGCCCGTGCGAGCTGACTGCAGCGGCGCTCTTCAAGTAGCGCCTGGCGAGGCCATAGGATGCCGGGCGCCACGCGAGCAGGATCGACGGGCTGGTCCAGGGGTTACTGGGTACGTAGGGGATCGGCGCGGTGCTCTTCAGGGC
>Ga0075017_100003010_pt1 | contig 10596 bp, 9 predicted proteins | sample AleBraG_ABR_2012_FD_71475 | JGI IMG/M metagenome (GOLD analysis project Ga0075017, IMG submission 71475) | Freshwater sediment microbial communities in response to fracking from Pennsylvania, USA - Alex Branch Run_MetaG_ABR_2012 | ecosystem: Environmental > Aquatic > Freshwater > Creek >... | reverse complement strand
GCTGGAAGAGGAGCAGGTCGTCAAGGCGACCGGCAGGATCCAGACGATTCCGGTCGGCGACGCGCTGCTCGGCCGGGTCGTGGACGCGTTGGGCGAGCCGATCGACGGCAAGGGCCCGATTCTGACGGACCAGACCCGACGGATGGAGGTCCAGGCTCCCAGCATCATGGGCCGCCAGCCGGTGCATGAGCCGTTGCAGACCGGGATCAAGGCGATCGACGCGATGACGCCGATCGGGCGCGGACAGCGCGAGCTGATCATTGGCGACCGCAAGACCGGCAAGACCACGGTGGCGATCGACACGATCATCAACCAGCGCGGCCTAGGCGTGAAGTGCGTCTATGTGGCGATCGGGCAGAAGGCTTCGTCGGTGGCGCAGGCCGTCAAGGTCCTGGAAGACCTCGATGCCCTCGAGTACACGGTCGTCGTCGTCGCCGGAGCTGGTGACCCTGCTCCGTTCAAGTACCTCGCGCCGTACGCGGGGTGTGCGATGGGCCAGCATTGGATGGAGAACGGCGAACACGCGCTGATCGTGTACGACGACCTGTCCAAGCAAGCCGAGGCATACCGGCAGGTCTCGTTGCTGCTCCGCCGGCCGCCGGGACGCGAGGCGTACCCGGGCGACGTCTTCTACTTGCACAGTCGCCTGCTCGAACGCGCCGCCAAGCTCTCGGATGCGAATGGCGGCGGATCACTGACTGCGCTTCCGATCGTCGAGACGAAGGCCGGCGACATCTCTGCTTACATCCCGACGAACGTCATCTCGATCACCGACGGCCAGATCTTCCTCGAGTCCGACCTCTTCTACTCCGGTGTCCGACCTGCCATCAACGTCGGCAACTCGGTCAGTAGGGTCGGCAGCGCGGCCCAGGTCAAGGCGATGAAGGCGGTCGCCGGAACACTGAAGCTCGACCTCGCCCAGTTCCGCGAGCTGGAAGCGTTCGCAACATTCGGCTCCGAGCTCGACAAGGTTTCGCAAGCCCAGCTCGACCGCGGTTACCGGCTGACCGAACTGCTGAAGCAGCCGCAGAACGCGCCTGTCCCGGTGGAAGAACAAGTTCTCGTCATCTACGCGGGTACCCGAGGGTGGGCAGACTCGGTCCCGGTACCGGAAGTGCAGCGTTACGAGCACGAACTACGTGAGTTCTTCCGGGCGCACAACGCCGATCTGCTCGACCACATTCGAACGACGGGAACGCTGCCGGACGCCGACAAGCTCGACCAGGCCCTGCAGGCTTTCCTCGATGTGTTCGACACCGGGAAGGTCGACTGACGTATGGCCGGAGGCCAGGAACGGGTCCTTCGGCGCCGCATCAAGACCGTGCAGGCGACGAAGAAGATCACCAAGGCGATGGAGCTCATCGCCGCTTCACGGATCGTGCGCGCCCAGAATCGGATTGCCGCGAACCGCCCGTACCGCCAAGGCATGGCGCGGATCATCGCCGAGGCGGTTCGTGCCGATCCGTCCGCCGCGCGCAAGCTCTTCCCCGAGCTGGACGCCGGCGCCCCGGTCGGAATCCTCGCCGTCGGCGGCGACCGCGGATTGAGCGGCGCTTACAACGGCTCGGTCTTTCGGGCGACTGAGCGGCTGGCCGCCCAGATCCGCCGCGACGGAGCGGAGCTGCGGCTGTTCACGGTAGGTCGCAAGGCTCCGCCGCATTTTCGTTTCCGCGGCATTCCGGTCGAGCGTGGGTTCTCCGGCTTCATCGACCGCCCGACCTACGGCGATGCGCAAGAGGTTGCTGCGACGATTACGGCGCCGTACCTGGCCGGAGAAATCAGCAAGTTGGTCATCGTGTCCACGCGGTTCATCTCCGCCGGTAGTCAGGTCGTCCAAACCCGGCAGGTCCTTCCATTCGCCGATCTGGACACCCAGCCTGACGCGGCGGTTGAGCCGGATGCGGCCGATTCGACCGGTGGCAGGACGACGCTGCGCGGCTACACCGAATTCGAACCGGACCCGGACAAACTCCTCGAGCAACTCGTTCCACGAGCCGTCGAGTCCGAGGTCTACTCGGCACTGCTCGAGGCATCGGCCTCGTTCTTCACCGCTCAGCAACGTGCCATGGCCGCGGCGACCGAGAACGCGGACGATTTGATCACCACTCTCAGCCGCATCATGAACCGCGCCCGGCAGGACTCGATTACCACCGAAATCATGGAGATCGTCGGCGGCGCTGAGGCGCTTCGACGGCCGAAGGGAGCTTGACGCTCATGACCACCACAGTGCCCGAGACCGAGACCGAGCAGATCGAAGGCCTCGAGAACGGTCGGGTCGTGGCAATCGCGGGCCCCGTCGTCGACGTGGAGTTCCCGCCGCACGGGCTGCCAGAGATCAACCACGCCGTCGAGATGGATCTCGAGCTGGAAGGCCAGACCGTAACCGTCACTGCCGAGGTGGCCCAGCAGATCGGCGAAGGCCGCGTCCGGTGCGTCTGCATGCAGCCCACCGACGGCCTGGTCCGAGGTACCGAGGTACGCAACACCGGTCGAGGCATCAGCGTTCCGGTCGGCAACGTGGTCCTCGGCCACGTGTTCAACGTGCTAGGCCAACCGCTTGACACCGACGACATCGGCGAGGTCAAGGAACGCTGGGAGATCCATCGCGAGCCTCCGCCGTTCGACCAGCTGGAACCACGCGCCCTGATGTTCGAGACGGGCATCAAGGTGATCGACCTGCTCGAGCCGTACGTGCAGGGCGGCAAGATCGGCTTGTTCGGCGGGGCCGGCGTGGGAAAGACCGTGCTCATCCAGGAGATGATCAACCGGGTCGCCACACACCACGGCGGTGTGTCGGTGTTCGCCGGCGTGGGAGAGCGGACCCGCGAAGGCACCGACCTGCTGATCGAGATGCAGGAGTCCGGAGTCATCGACAAGGCCGCGCTGGTGTACGGCCAGATGGACGAGCCGCCGGGCGTTCGGCTGCGGGTCGCTCTGGCCGCCGTGACGATGGCCGAGTACTTCCGCGATGTGCAGAACCAGGACGTTCTGCTGTTCGTGGACAACATCTTCCGATTCGTTCAGGCGGGATCCGAGGTCTCGACGCTGCTCGGTCGGATGCCGTCAGCGGTGGGCTACCAGCCGACCCTCGCGGACGAGATGGGCGAGTTGCAGGAGCGAATCACCTCGACGAAGGGCAAGTCGATCACATCGCTGCAGGCCGTCTACGTTCCTGCCGACGACTACACCGACCCTGCCCCGTTCACCACGTTCACCCACCTTGACGCCACTACCGAGCTGTCTCGGCAGATCGCCGCGCTCGGCATCTACCCAGCCGTGGACCCGTTGGCATCGACGTCGAACATCCTGTCGGCGGAGGTCGTCGGCGACCGGCACTACAACGTCGCGCGCCGTGTCCAGGAAGTCCTGCAGCGATACAAAGAACTGCAGGACATCATCTCCATCCTCGGCCTGGAAGAGTTGTCAGAGGAAGACCGCGTCACGGTGACCCGCGCCCGCAAGATCCAACGGTTCCTGTCGCAACCGTTCTTCGTCGCCGAGGTCTTCACCGGGGTGAAGGGCATCTTCGTGCCCATCGACGAGACGGTCGAGTCATTCGAGGCTCTGGTCAATGGCGATCTCGACAATGTCCCGGAACAGGCTTTCTTGAACGTCGGCGGGGTCGAGTCGGTGCTCGAGAAGGCCAAAGGCCTGGAGAGCGAGAACAGCTGATGGCGGACGCACTCGCCGTCGAGGTCCTCACCCCCGAGCAGATCCTGCTCTCGGGATTGGCAACGGCCGTCGTCCTACAGACATCGGAGGGCACCTTGACGGTGCTGTCCGGGTTCGCGCCGCTGATCGGCGATGTCGTGCCCGGGGAGATCCGCATCGAGCAGGACGACTCGACCGTGGTCCGGATGGCGGTGCACGGCGGCTTCGTCCAAGTCGACACCAGCCCGGGGGCCGCGGACGACATCGCGGGCAGCAACGAAGCATCCAGCCCGCTGACCGGACTCACTACCCGCGTCACGGTTCTTGCGGGCGTCGCCGAGCTGGCGGACGACATCGACGTTGCGCGGGCCGAGCGGGCCCGTGCCGAGGCACAGGCCATGGTCGAGCAGGCCCGGTCAGCGGCAGGTAGCAGCGGAGCCGGCCACGGCGACTCGGCTGAGTCGAGCACCGCCGCCAGCCTCGAACTCGCCGCTGCGGTCGCGGCCCTGGAGCGGGCGGAGACCCGGCTACGGATCGCCGGGGGCGAATAGCCCGCTAGGTCGTCCGGTCGTCGCTGGCCGGCGGTGCCATCACCGTGAAGGTGCCGCCCTGCGGATCCTTGAGCGTGACCATCGGGCCGACCGGAGTGTCGATCGGCGCGCCCAGCGCGGTTCCGCCGAGTGCCGCTGCCTTCGCCGCAGTCGCAGGCACATCCTCGACCTGGAAGTAGACGTGCCAGTGGTTGGGCGTCTCGGCCGACTGCGGCGGTGTCGCGCCACATACAGCTCGGCCGGCAACGGTGAACATCGTGTAGGCGCCGATTCCCATGTCCTGGACCTCGGAGCCGATACCGAGCACCGCTTCGAAGAACCGAACTGCCGCCGGGACGTCGTCGGTGACCAGCTCATTCCAGACAACTGCTCCGGGTTCGTTGACGACGGTTGCCCCGACGTGGTCCCGCGCTTGCCAGAGCGCCACCGCGGCGCCACTCGGATCTGCCACGAAACTCATCCTGCCGGCGCCCACGACATCGAATGCAGGCATCAGCACCTTGCCGCCACTCGAGTCGGCCCGGGCGGTCGCAGCGTCAACGTCGTCGACGGCGATGTAGGTGTTCCACATGGTCGGGGCGTTATGCGCGGCAAGCTCCGGCGACTGCGGTGCGATCGCGGCCACCGATCCCGATCGCTTCAGCGCCATCGAGTAAACCTGCCCGTCGGGCATCGGCTGGTCGTCGAACTCCCATCCGAACAGTTGCCCGTAGAAGGCTTTCGCCCCGCTCTGGTCGGTGGTCTGCAAGTCGACCCAGTTCGGGGTTCCCTGTTCGTACAGCGTGCGATCGGGCATCTCCACGTCCTCTCTGCCGGCCGCGTCAGCGGCCGTAGGTGCCCACGATGACCCCTCGCGCCAGGCCGTGACTGAAGAGGTTGAAACCCAACATTGCAGGGCTGGCCCCGTCGGGCAGTTCGAGCCCGTCCACGTCCAAGGCGTGCACCGCGACGAAGTACCGATGGTCACCGTGGCCTTCCGGCGGAGCCGCGCCGAGGAATCCCGCGAACCCGGCGTCATTGCGAAGCGTCTTTGCACCGACCGGCAGGTCGGCCGAATCCTGGGCGCCAGCGCCTGTCGGCAATTGAGTCACGGTCGCAGGGATGTCGTAGACCGCCCAGTGCCAGAAGCCGCTGGCCGTCGGTGCGTCAGGGTCGAACACCGTGACCGCGTAGCTGCGGGTCCCCGCGGGAGCTCCGCTCCAACTGAGCTGTGGCGAGACATCTTCGCCGCCCGCTCCGAAGATGCCGGACACCTGAGGAGCCGCCAGCCGCGCGCCGTCGACGACGTCGTCGCTGCGGACCTCCAGCTTCGGCAGCTCAGGGAGCGTGTCGTACGGGGTCGGACGGGATCCGTGGTCGCTCACAAGCTTCTCCTCGTCGATCGGCGTCGGGCGCTCGGGACGACCTGCAGCTCAGCAGTTCCACTGCCCGGCAGGCTCAGGTTTCGAGATCGTAAGCGATCGGGTGCTTGGGCTGGTAGAGCCCGATAGTGCCGCCGCCGGGCACGCGCAAGCTGGTGACCAGGCCGAACCCGCGGTCGGTGACCCCTGAGGTGAACTCGACGCCCTTGGTCTCCAATTCGGCCACGGTGGTCGCGATGTCGTCACACATCAGGTACAGCTCGTGCGTGCCGTTCGACAGCCCCGGAGCCGAGGTCGGATGGATGCCCAGCTCGGCGGGCGGCAGCTTGAAGATCAGCCAGCCGTCGTGGGCGTCCACGTAGGGAAGCTCGAGCACGTCGCGGAAAAACCTCCGCGCGGCGTCCGAGTCGTCGGCATAGATAATCGCGTGAGTACTTGTGATCATGGCGTGTCCCTGTAGCGGTCGGAGTTGACGTCGGCGGCCGGAAACCGCGACATGATGGTCAATCGCGGGCGTAAGCCGCGGCGTTCGTAGAAGCGGATCGCGCTGCTGTTCGCGGCAACCACGCCGATCTGTACATCCCGGATGCCGACGGCCGCGAGCTCCCAATCCACGAAGTCGAGCAGAGCCGAGCCGAGGCCGCCACCGCGCTCCCCCACTGCCACGCAGAGGCTTTCGACTTCCGCGATCCGGTCGCCGGTCACCCAGGTATCGTCGGGGCCCTGGTGCACGACGACGACGGCGTACCCGACGAGCCGTCCGGCTTTGCGCGCGGTGACGGCGAACGATCCGGGCAATGTCAGCCATGCCAGGTACTCATCGCGGCGAAGCCCCCACGAGACATTCGGTGCTTGCTGCCTCATGTGCGGCTCGAGGCTGCTGTGGTGAGCGCGTAGCTGGAGCCACAGCGGTTCGAATTCGTCGACGGCCTCGATCCCTACGCGCACGATCTCGACGTCGACCTCGCTCGGGCCGGCGCCGACCGGTTGGTGCGTGGGCGTGCCTTCCGGCTCACCTTCCGGGTGGCTCACCTCAACACGGTAACTACGACCACTGCGCGGTGAGACGGCGGCGCCCGGTCAGGGCACCCGCATGACGCCGGGGGCTCCGTTGACCACGATGTCGGGTTCAGTGGCGCCACGGACGTCGTCAACGGTCACACCCGGCGCGAGTTCGGTGAGAACGAGCCCGTTCTGGGTGACGTCCAGCACGGCGAGATCGGTGATGATGCGGTTCACCACGGCGCGGCCGGTGTACGGGAGCGTGCAGGTGTTGACGATCTTGGCCGAGCCGTCCTTCGCGACGTGTTCCATCATGACGATCACCCGCTTGGCGCCGTGCACGAGATCCATCGCACCGCCCATGCCCTTGACCATCTTTCCCGGGATCATCCAGTTGGCGAGGTCGCCGGAGGCCGAGACTTGCATGGCACCGAGCACAGCGGCATCGACGTGCCCGCCGCGGATCATCGCGAAGGACATCGCCGAGTCGAAGAATGCCGATCCTGCCTGGACGGTCACAGTTTCCTTGCCGGCATTGATCAGGTCCGGATCGACGTCGTCGTCGAACGGGTAGGGACCGACACCCAGAATGCCGTTCTCAGATTGCAGGACGACCTCGACGCCGACCGGAAGGAAGTTCGGCACGAGGGTCGGCAACCCGATCCCGAGATTCACGTACTGGCCGTCCTCGAGCTCGAGGGCTACCCGGGCGGCGAGTTGATCGCGTGACAGCGGCATCTCAGGCCTCCTCGGTCCCTGCGTCCGACCGCGCGCGGACCGTGCGGCGCTCGATCCGCTTGTCGGCCGCCTGCTCGGGCGAAAGCGCCAACACCCGCTGGACGAAGATGCCGGGCAGGTGGACGCGGTCGGGGTCGATCGAGCCGGGCTCGACGAGCTTCTCGACTTCGGCGATCGTCACCCGCCCCGCCATCGCGGCGAGTGGGTTGAAGTTCCTCGCGGTCTCGTGGAAAACCAGGTTTCCGTGCCGGTCGCCGATGGCGGCTCGGACCAACGCGAAGTCGGTGCGGATGGCTTCCTCCAGGACGTAGTCCCGCCCGTCGAACACCCGGGTGTCCTTCGGCGGCGACGCCAACGCGACCGAGCCGTCCGCGTTGTACCGCCACGGAAGGCCGCCATCTGCAACCTGCGTCCCACCGCCGGTCGCCGTGTAGAAGGCGGGAATGCCGGATCCTCCAGCGCGTAGCCGCTCGGCGAGGGTGCCCTGCGGGGTGAGTTCGACTTCGAGCTCGCCGGACAGGAACTGGCGCTCGAATTCTCTGTTCTCGCCGACGTAGGACGAGGTCATCTTGGCCAGGCGCTTCGCCATGAGCAGCAGACCGAGCCCCCATTCATCGACCCCGCAGTTGTTGCTGACCGCGTGCAGCCGAGTCGACCCGAGATCGAGCAGCGCCTTGATCAGAACACTGGGCACGCCGCACAACCCGAAACCACCGACAGCGAGGGTGGCCCCGTCACCGATGTCGGCAACGGCCTCAGCTGCCGACCCGACACGCTTGTCCAAAGGCATGGCCGGAATCTACCGGTGTTCAGCCCCGGCTGCGTCGCCGCATGCGAACCGCGATGACGCAGGCGGCGCCCAACAGGATCGCCAGCAGCCCGCTTTCGACCGTTCTCCCGATGCCGGCGCCCCCGGTGTGCGGCAACGGTCCGCCGGAGCCATTCCCTGAACCACCGGATGTGCCACCGTTCCCGGATCCCCCCGAGCCGGAGGCAGCGGCGACTCCGGTCAGGCTCGCGCTACCGGTGTTGTTGCTGACAACTGGGTCGAACGAGCCACTCGCAACCGTTGCCGTGTTGGTGATGTGGCCGACGGATCGGACCCGCGCGGTCACCTTGACCGTGACGGTGGCGCCCGAGGCGACTCGCGCGAACACGCATGTCACTGTCTGGCCACTGATCGTGCATGACGTCGAGTTCGTGGAAATCGGGATCAGTGCGGCCGGCAACGTGTCGGTGAGGACGACTCCCGACGCTGCCCCGGGCCCGTGGTTATGCAAGAGAAGGGTGTAAACCACCGTGCTGCCGACGGAGGCCGAACTCGCCGACACCGTCTTGATCAGCGACAAATCGGCTTGCATCGGTGTCACCGTCGCCGTCGCGCTGTTGTCACCGTTCGCCGGGTCCAGCTCGTCCTCGGCGAGAATCGTCGCCTTATTGGTGACCGCTACGTCGCTGGTCACTTTCGCCGTGAGGACGAGGGTGGCGTGCGCCCCGTTCGCTATGGAACCGACCGTCCACAGCCCCGTCGAGGAAACGTACGCGCCCTGCGAGGTCGTCGCCGATACGAACGTCAAGCCGGCCGGGAGTTGGTCCCGTACGAGGACTCCGGTCGCGCCGTCCGGGCCGTGGTTCGTCACCATAACGGTGAACGCGACGACGTCGCCGACGCTCGGAGCGGCGTGATCGACGGTCTTGCTGATGCCCAGCTCAGCCTGCTGCGTGCTCACCGTTGCGGAGGCACTGTTGTTCGACGGGTTCGGATCGAACTGATCAGCGGCGGAAATGGTCGCTGTATTCGTAAGGGTCACCGCGCCGTTGATCACGGCGGAAATCGTGAGAGTTGCCGTTCCCCCGTTGGCGATGGTTCCGACCGTCCAGATCCCCGTGCTGGAGTTGTAGGCGCCCTGGGTCGGCGTAGCGCTGCCGAAGGTAAGGCCGGCCGGAAGCAGATCGTCGACTGCGACACCGGTTGCACCGTCCGGGCCGTTGTTGGTAACCGTCAAAGTGAACGTGACGGTAGCCCCTGCTGTCGGCTTGGGATTGTCGACGGTCTTGGTGATGGCCAGGTCGGCCTGCTGGGGGGTGATAGTGGCGGTAGCGGTGTTGTTCGCCGTGTTCGGATCGAACTGATCCGCTCCGGAGATAGCGGCATGGTTGGTCGCCGCGGACGGGCTGGTCACCGTCGCGACAATCTGCAGCGTCGCCACCGCCCCGTTCCCCAACCCGCCGACCGTCCACAGACCACCGACCGCGCTGTACGAACCCTGAGAAACAGTCGACGACACCAGAGCCTGACCCGCCGGCAGCAGATCCGCCACCGACACATTCGTCGCCGCATCCGGACCGTGGTTCGTCACCGTCACCGTGTACGCCACGTTCTGCCCCACATTCGGAGCAGCAACATCCACCGACTTGGTGATCGACAAATCTGCCTGCTGCGGCGTCGCCGTCGCCGACGACGAATTGTTCGCAAGATTCGGATCGAACTGATCAGCCGACACCGTCGCCGTATTCGTCAACGGGCCCGGCGCGGCCACCGTCGCCTGGATCAACAACACCGGGCTCGCACCCACCGCCACCGAGCCGACGCTCCAGATCCCCGTCACCACGTTGTAACTGCCTGACGACGCCGAGACGAAGGTCAGTCCCGCCGGAAGCGCATCATGAACCTGCACACCCGTCGCCACGTTCGGACCCGCATTACCCACCGTGAGAGTGAACGTGATCGTCTCCCCCACATTCGGGGTGGCATCGGACACAACCTTCGTGACCGACACATCCGCCCGCTGCGGCGTCACCGTCACACTCGCACTGTTATTCGCCACATTCGGATCGAACTGATCAGCCGCAGAAATCGTCGCCGTATTCGTCGACGAGCTCGCGCTCGTGACCGTAGCCACCACAGTCAACGTCGCCGAAGCGCCCGAACCGACCGACCCGACAGTCCACGATCCCGACCCGTACGTCCCCTGCGTCGGCACTGCAGACACCAACGTCAACCCGGCGGGCAACGCATCCGCAACCACCACACCCGTCGCCGCATCCGGACCCGCATTGGCCAGCGTGACCGTGAACGTCACGTTCTGACCGACATTCGGCGCCGAATCGTTCACCGACTTCGTCATCGACAAGTCCGCCTGCTGCGGGATCACCGTCACGCTCGCCGAATTGTTGGCGGTGTTCGGATCGAACTGATCCGCCGCGGAAATCGTCGCCGTGTTCGTCTGCGGACTCGCCGACACCACCGTCGCCACAACCGTCAACGTCGCCGAAGCGCCCGAACCGACCGA
>Ga0075017_100003008_pt1 | contig 10597 bp, 5 predicted proteins | sample AleBraG_ABR_2012_FD_71475 | JGI IMG/M metagenome (GOLD analysis project Ga0075017, IMG submission 71475) | Freshwater sediment microbial communities in response to fracking from Pennsylvania, USA - Alex Branch Run_MetaG_ABR_2012 | ecosystem: Environmental > Aquatic > Freshwater > Creek >... | reverse complement strand
GAAGAACGCCGGAATAAGTTCCAAGTTGATGTCTGCGATGCTGGCCGCCGCGGCGGCCAGCATCGCAGACATCAACTTGGAACTTATTCCGGCGTTCTTCAGCGCGATCAACCCGCCCGCGGATGTGTCGAAATTCGTATCGTTTGCCTGGAGCGCGTTCAGAATGACTTCCTCTGGAAGCGAGCTCTTCACCATCGAGACAACGTCGTCATTCGTAAGTGGTTTTGCTGCTTGTTGTGCAAAACCGAAAGGCACCAGCATCGCCAGAACGAGCGCGAATGCCAGCACGGGCGAACTCGTTGATCGTAGACAGGCCGTAAGACGTTGATGCCGCAGTAAGTTCTTCATAAACAGTCTCCTTCTCCTAAAGTTTTGGAACTATGGTTTGGGGAAGCGCGCGACTTGCTGATCTCAGCAAAGAATCCAGACAGATTCGTGCCATTCCATCCTTCATCTGGGCCGCGTGCAGTTCCTCAGCGTCCAGCCATTGTTGGATCGTGCTGTCATCCACTTGCGCCAGAACGCCGGCGGCGTCCAGCACGACTGTGTCTACTTCTGCCGCGCAATGAGAGCACCAGACGCGCACGGGATTCGCGCTTTGAATAATGAGCGTGCGTCTCGTCTCAACCGTGATTCGGGTGGTTCTCTTCGCCATTCCAACCTCCACGTGGTTTGCTAGCAACCCGCTTTGGTCCGTGCCGGAATGCTGGCCCGCTCGTTTCCAGGGAAAAACCGACTGTGGCAAATTCCCCACTACCGTCCGAATGGCAGCGACTAAGCCACTAGTGCCCCTCGCGACTCGTTGCCCCCAGCCGGTTGCCGTGCTAGATTTGCAGCCCATGGCGTTCCGCCGTGTGCCCCCACGCGACGCATCCTGCCCGCAAGCTGGCTCCGCAGTCTTTAGGAACGCCTCAAAAAGTTCTCAGGAACTCTTCAAGAACTGTTATGGCCAATGAGAACAAGCACTTCTACGAATTCGGGCCATACCGGATTGACCCCGAAGAGCGCTTGCTTTTTCGCGGAGAAGAGTCAATTCCGCTGCCCCCAAAGGCTTTTGAGATCCTCCTGATCCTGGTGGACCACAGCGAACGGGTTGTACTCAAGGACGATCTGATGAAACGTCTGTGGCCCGACACCTTCGTCGAGGAGGCCAATCTCTCCCAGAACATCTTTGTTTTGAGAAAGGCGCTGGGAGACTCGGCCCAGAATGCGCACTACATTGCCACCGTGCCCGGCCGGGGTTACCGCTTTGCGCAGAAGGTGCGGCAGGTCGCTGAAGGAGAAACTGGCCTGGTTGTCCAGAGTCACTCCATTCAAAGGGTCACAATAGAGGAAGAGGAGAAGCCCCAGAGCGGGCGGCGTTTCCTTTGGATTGGTCTGGCAATCTTGCTGGCTGCAAGCCTGCTTGGATACCGTTTCTACCTGCGGCCAAGGCTGCACTCGCCTGCCACCAGTTCGACCGGGGCAAACCCTGTGGCTCGCCGTTCCATCGCGGTTCTTGGTTTTCGCAACTTGTCGGGACGCCCGGAAGAGGGCTGGCTGTCCACAGCCTTGGCGGAAATGCTCAGCACTGAACTGGTGGCCGGAGAAAAATTGCGGCCCGTTTCTGGGGAAGATATCGCGCGCACCAAGCTCGATCTCCCCTTGGCTGACGCCGACAGCCTATCCCGGAATACGCTCGCCCGCTTGCACAAGAATCTGGACAGTGACCTCGTCGTCCTCGGCTCCTACACGGTGCTTGGTGAAAGGTCTAAGGGCCGCATTCGTCTCGATCTGCGCCTGCAAGATACGGTTGCCGGGGAGACGATCGCTGACGTCGCCGTGGTTGGAAGCGAGGCGGACCTGTTTGACATGGTGTCCCAAGCAGGTTCTCGCTTGCGCGAGAAGCTTGGGGTAGAAGCGGTTTCTCCGGTGGAGGCAGTAAGCGTCCGCGCCTCTTTACCTTCCGGTCGTGAAGCAGCCCGCCTTTATGCGGAAGGGCTGGCTCGACTGCGCGTGTTCGATGTCCTTGAAGCTCGGAACCTGCTGCAGCAGGCCGTGACCGCCGATCCGAAGTATTCCCTGGCTCACTCTGCGCTGGCAGAGGCGTGGTTCCGATTGGGCTTCGAGAAAAAAGCTCAACAGGAAGCCCGGCAAGGATATGAATTGGCTGCCAATCTTTCTCGCGAGGAGAGGCTGGCGGTGGAAGGCCGCTATCGCGAGATCGATAACGAGTATGAGAAGGCGATCGACGTCTACCGCGCCCTCTTCACTTTGTTTCCCGACAACGTCGATTACGGGCTTAGGCTCGCAGCCGTGCAGAGTCGCGGCAGCAAAGGGCATGATGCTCTCGCTACGATCGATTCACTCCGCAAACTTGCGGCCCCGGCTTCCGAGGATCCGCGAATTGATTTGCAGGAAGCAACGGCGTGGAACGCGCTGGGCGATTATAAGCATCAGGAGCAGCCGCTGGCTCGGGCCGCCGAGAAAGCCAGGACGCAGGGAGCCCGGCTGATGCTGGCAAACGCGCGGAAAGAACAGTGTTGGCTATTTGACTATTTCCAGCAAGTGCAAAATGCGATTGCGGACTGCAGAGAGGCCAGGGACATCTTCGCGGCAGCCGGAGACCGGGACGGCGAAGCCGACTCTTTGCGCACCTGGGCGGATGCGACAGCGCAGTCCGATGCACCCGAGTCAATTCGCCTTTACCAGCAGGCACAAACCATCTTTCGCACTGTTGGATCTGAACGCGGTGAGGCCGCTGTGCTCAATAATCTCGGCCTGGTCTACGAAGCCCAGGGCGACCTCGCGACCGCCGAAAAAATGCATCGTGAAGCACTGGCCATCTTCCGCCGTCTCGATGACAGGTCGCGCCAGGCTGCGGCTATCTCAAACATTGCCAACGAGAGACAGGAGCAGGGAGATCTGCGCGGGGCCACCAAGCTTTATGAGGAGGCCCTTCAGTTAGACCGGGAAACTGGGAATACTGGAAGCGGTGCCATCGCGGGTTACAACATCGCTAATCTGCATGCACGGCAAGGGGACCTCGTCGGCGCAAAGAGGGGATTCGAAGAGTCGCTCGCGATCTGGCAGAAAAATGGCGATCAATACTCTTCCACTTACGCGACGTATAGTCTGGGAGATTTGTTGGCCGAGGAGGCTGACTTCGCCGGTGCCCGGAAAATGTACGAGCAGACTCTGGCCGCCAGGACATCGGCGGGCGACAATCTCGGCATTGCCGAGACTCAGCTTGGACTTGCAGATTTGGCGCTTGAGGAAGGGCATTCTCCAGGCGATCAAGAAGCGACGCTCCGGCAGGTCATCGATGTCTTTGAAAAAGAGAAAGCCCGTGATGACGAGGCTCGGGCTTGGGGCACTCTCGCCCGCACGATGCTGGCGGAGGGCAAGACAGCGGCAGCCAAAGAGGCGACGCAACACGCACGACTCGTTGCGGCTAAGAGTCAGAACCCGGAAATTCGATGGCAAATTGCCATAGGCGGAGCTCGTATTGAGACCGCCGAGAAAGGCGCTACCGACTCCTCTTTAAGGATTGCGGCCATGACGGAATTGGCCCATATCGTGACAAAATCGCACGAGTTGGGTTACCAAGGAATCGAGCTCGATGCTCGTCTGGCGCTCGCGGAAGTGGAAATGAAGTTAGGAAGGCTGGCGACGGGGCGTGCACATCTCGCTGCGATCGAAGCGGATGCTAAGGCCAAAGGCTACAATCTCGTCGCGCGCAAAGCTGCTATCGCTCGTGGCTGAGTCGCATGCTGACCTCGCCATGGAATCAATCACATTCACTATCACAGCGCCAGACTGTGGCTTGGAAATAGGTTTGCCAGTTTCCGACAAGCCCGGCATCAAGGTGTGGGCGGGCTCCAGCGACTGTGAAAGCGCGTGGTGGACTGACTTTAGGAATGGAATACGTGAGGTTTTGATGAACCACAGGTGCACCTGTCCCGAGCCAGATTCCAGACATTATTGAAAGCTATTGAATTCGCTAGACGCACAACTGGTTCATGGTGAATGCGTTGCGGCTCGGTGCTTGAGGATTGTTGATCTTGTTGGAACCTGGATGCTTCGACAGCCACAATTTCAACCACAATGACATGGGGTGAACCCCGTCGTTGAGGAAATCTAGCTCTCGACAACCGGAATTTTCCCTGATTCAACAACAGAATTCCAGCTCGGGCAACATTGCCACAATCCCAGACCGATGTCCCCTATTTTCTAAACGGCTGCAACGTCTCTTTGGCATTCTGGCACATCACAGCCCCCGACTCGCAGATTCAAGAGACCGACGAGACGTCATCGACAACTTCTGAGTTGCGGTAGCCAAAAAGTTGGCGGTGCTTGACCATTTCCGCAACTTCTGATGGCAGCATGCTCTCCCACGAGGAGTCATTCTCTTTGATTCGTTTTAGTACATCGCGAGAGAAGATGTGCAGGACGCTTTCATCGAAATTGTCGAGCGCCTTGATTCTGCCACGTTCTACCAAGTGCCGGAATAGATTGTGTTGAGTCCCAGGTATATCCACGTTCTCTACCGTCTTGATTTGGCCCGTGGCATAGTCCCGCAGGGGATACACGTAAAGCCGCAAATCTTTGGTGAACAGCTTACCGAAGGCCTCAAGGATGCCACCTTCAAGCTCCGAATAATACTTCTCGTTAAAAAGATCCAAGAGGCTGGCCACGCCCATGGTCACTGCTATGGGCTCTGCGGTATATCTGGTCAAGTACGCCGCCAGGCGATAGTATTCGAAGTAGTCCGAGATAAGAACTGTCTTACCCACAGCACCCAATGCGTCAGCCCGCGCAAGAAAGTCACTGAGATCAATCTGACCGGTCGCGAGCAGATTTCGCATGGTGATCTCCATTAGCTGGACGACCGGCTTTTCTTTGACCTCCAGCTCCCCCGAGAAACGCTCGTACGCGCAGCGGAGCATGTCCATGTTTACTTTTGTCACAGGGCGAAAGCTGCCTCTCTCTACCAGGATGGGGTGTTTCCGCAACAACTCCGACGGCTGCAATACGTCGCCCGTGGGTCCGAAGATCGCGGCTCCGCTCAGGCCGAGTTGAACCAGCTTGAGGCTCATCACGCGGTTATCAACGTGGCGGAACTCAATGCCGGAAAAATCGACCATATCGATTTCAATGCGGTCGGTTGTAAGGTTGTCCAACAGCGATTCAAGCATCAAGTGCGGCTTGTGATGCAGGAAAAAAGCGGCGTACAGCAGGTTGACTCCGACGATTCCCAGAGCCTCCTGCTGTAGGCCGTTCTCGTGATCCAGCATCCGGACATGGATAATGATTTGGCTGTCCTCGTCCCGCGGGTGAGCCTGGAACTTCACACCCATCCAGCCGTGGCACTCGTTAGTGCCTTGATAGTTGCGTGCCGCCACGGTATCGGCAAATGCGAAGAAAGCCGTGCTGCCGCCACGCGACGACTGTAGCCTCTCGATGTTCAATCGATGCTCGTGATCGAGCATGCTCTGCAGGCGTTCTCGTGAAACGTAGCGCTTACACCGTCCGTAAATTGCATCGCTGACGGCCATGTCATACGCTGACATCGACTTGGAAATTGTGCCCGCGGCGGCGCCCACTTTGAAGAACCAGCGGGCTACTTCCTGTCCTGCACCGATCTCGGCAAACGTGCCGTAACGGAGGGGGTCCAGGTTGATCTTGAGAGCCTTCTGGTTTGTGGTCAGTTTCGGGCGTTCGTCAGCAAATGGAATCTCGATTCGGTTGATCATGGTCGGCACACGGACGCACTTTCCCCTTCGGACTCTAGATTGCTTAATCGGCACAAGCCTCCATCGGCTTTAGGACCTCCTGAATGGATCGCTGGGCTCAACAGTTGTAGATTTTATAGACGGAGGAAATTCTTGCGAATGACACGATCGCACAGCGCTCATTGTGTCGGGCGGTGCGGCTCTGGATTAGGGTACCTTTTCCACCCGGCGGAGCTCCAAACGTGCACAGCGGACACTGCGCAAACGAGCCCTGGCAGTCTTACGATCTCGGCCAGCACTACTGCACGTACGACTTCTTCAAGCAATTGCCATCTGCGCTACCCCAGAAGGTGGCCCGCTGGATTCTGCCCACAATGTGACATTGTCACAGTGGTGTCCTAGGACCTGAATTCCTGACTCTTTCGGTATGGCAATGTGATTGATTGCAAGCAACTTGCACCCGGATGTAGTTTTGGCGAACCACAAGGTCAGGCTTGGGTCTGTCCTCAGGGTTGACCATATACCAGCCATGACGGCATAGGTATGGCCGAAGGCCTTGAGTTTCGTGGCCAAGGTGTCGAGGTTCTCGCGGAACTGCTGTTTGTTGATGCGCAAGCCGTAGGAATCCCAGGTGTTCCATCCCATGGGGGGCGTTGGCGCGAGCACCTTACTCATGGTGTGAGTCTCTTGTGCCGGAAGCATGCCTTGCAGACACAGAAGATTGCCAACAATCAGCAGCGCAGCAGCTACGTAGCAGAATGAAGAATTACCTGATCTCACGGATACTCCTTTAATCGACACCAACATCAAGGTTGATGATCAAAACGAAATACGTAGCACGTATGCGTATTTGGTCGGTGCCTGCTCGGGCAATTGAACGTGCAATCCATCGGGACGCTGCTGGAACTTTGGCTTTGCATCGCTGCCCAACAGCGACACGCTTCGCACGGATTGACTTCCCACTGTCGCTGCGAGCGACAAGACCAGCGCTTCTCCGTTCGGCGGCCACGCGAGCCCGATCGCATAGAGCGCGTGGTCTTTGGTGGTGAAGCGAAAGTCCTCAGCCGTGTAGTGAGCGGTGTCGGTGTCGTGAAACGAACCAGCCGCGACCTTTGTCGGTCCCTCGCCATAGGTTCTCCAGGGACGAGTGCCGTAGATGGCGTCTCCGTTGACATTCAACCATGTGCCCACTTCCAGCAGGACTTGTTGTACCTCATCCGGTATGGTCCCGTCAGAGCGCGGGCCGATGTTCAGCAATAGGTTTCCGTTCTTGCTGACGATATCAATGAGTTGGTGAATGACGAATTCGGGCGACTTGAAGGTGTCGTCCTTGATATAGCCCCAAGACTTATTGCTCACCGACGTATCGGTCTGCCAATAGAGCGGGCGAATGTCACCGAGTTGGCCACGCTCCAGGTCAAGCACCGCCGAGTGCTCCTGCATCGCGTAGTCCTTGTAGTTGATGACCCCGACATGGTCACCATACTTCTGGGAACGGTTGTAATAGAACGCAGCAAAGCGGGTAAGATTTGGCCGGATCGATGCCTGGCCGATCCACCAGTCGAAGTAGACGATATCGGGATGATATTTCTCGACGAGTTCGGCGCCCCGAGCAAGCCAGTCGTCGGCCCACGCCGACGAAACATAGGTGAAATCATTGCCGACGGGAGTTCCCCAGTTGATGACCCCCACTTGTGCCGGACCATAGAAGGCGGCGTACTGCGGGTCGTTAACGTCCGATGGGATCTTGCGGCCCACGCCCATGAAGAAATCGTGTTCCACACGATGCGACGACACGCCAAAATGCAGTCCCTCGGCTCGCACTGCCGTGGATAGATCACCAATCACATCGCGATGGGGGCCCATCTTTGCAGCCGTCCAATCACTCAGTCTGCTGTCGTACATGGCAAAGCCATCGTGATGCTCCGCGACCGGCACGACGTATTTTGCGCCCGCTTTCTTGAACAGCTCGGCCCACGCAGAAGGATCGAAGCGCTCGGCCTTGAACATGGGGATGAAATTTTTGTAGCCGAACTTGTCCTGCGGTCCATACGTAGCAATGTGGTGCTTGTACGCGTCGAATCCGGGCTCATACATATTTCGCGGATACCATTCGCTGCTAAAAGCCGGCACCGAATAGGCTCCCCAATGAATGAAAATGCCTAACTTAGCGTCCTGGTACCATTCAGGAGTTTCATATTTCTGCAGTGACTCCCAATCCGGCCGGAACGGTCCTTGGTTCGCGATGGCATCAACTTCCTTCAGGAGAGCTGCTCGCTCAGCGTCGTACTTGCTGCTAGCCTTTTGCCAGATCTGATCAATCCTCGCCGGCTCCTCCGAAGCGGTGGGAGCCGTGGCGCTCTGAGCATGCATGATGGAGCATGCGGAAAGGAACAACACAATACCGCCAGACCAAGGAATCAATAACGATGAGAACAGTCGATGGGACCTCATGATCTCCTCCCGCGAATCTAAGCTTGTTGCCGTACACCGAACTGAATGAAGTACCCTGCCGGACTCGCCAAAGGACTCGCGGTTCCAGAGCTCCCTAACCACGTAGTTCGCTGCATTGCTTACTCCGGGAGCGTCTTGTTTCCTTTCACTCGAAACGTTCCCGCTACCGATGGTGCTCCGGTACCGGGCTGACCTCCACCGATTGACACCGAGTACTTCCCTTTGGCAATGATCGGTTCGCCGGCTTCTGTGACCATGCTCAAGTCGCGGTCTCTCAGCTCGAATTGCACTGTCTGCGACTCGCCTGCCTTCAGATGAACGCGCTTGAATCCACGAAGCGCATGCAATGGCGCGCCTGCAACGTGCGGAAATGAGAGATAGAACTGCGCTACTTCATCTCCTTCTTGTTTGCCGCTGTTGGTAATCGTCACTTCCGCGGTAAGCGGATCGCCTGCCTTGATTGCGCTCTTCGGGAGTGTCAACCCACTGTAAGAGAACGTCGTGTAGCTCAGACCATATCCAAATGGATAGAGCGGCTTGCCCTCGAAATAGCGATAGGTACGCCCTTTCATTGCGTAATCTTCAAATGGTGGCAGCTGATCGACGCCCGTGTAGAACGTGACTGGAAGTCGTCCGGCGGGATTGTTCTTGCCGGAAAGAGTCTCCGCGATTGCCGCGCCGCCTTCCTCGCCCGCGTACCACGACTCGAGAATCGCATTGGCGCGTTCCTTGGCCCAGTTCACAGCGAGCGCGCTGCCGTTGGCGAGTACCAGAACTACAGGTTTTCCAGTCGCGGTCACGGCTTCGAGCAACTCCTCTTCGGGTTTCGGCAGATCGATAGTCGTGCGGTCGCCACCCTTGAACCCTTCCTCGCTGACCGGCATTTCTTCGCCTTCGAGTTCGCTGGTGATTCCCAATACCGCTACGACAACGTCCGCGGCTTTTGCCGCCGCAATCGCTTTAGAACTGGGCCTGGGATCGTACTTCGACCAGATTAGCTGCGCTCGTATTGGACCTGCGTCGGGTTTCGAGTATTCCACCTTGAGCGAGACCTTTTTCCCCTGCTCGAGATGAACGTGCCCGACTTTTGCCTCCCCGACGTCGTCGGCACCGGCCCACCCCTGAGCGACGGGCTTCTCATTCACCGACACTTTCGCGAACCCACCCTGGAAACGCACGCCCATGCTGTAGTCGCCTGCCTCCGTCGGTGTAAGAAAGCCGTTCCACTCAATTCGCATCGGATACTTGCCCGCCGCTTCTTGGGGAATGTCTTCCGCCTTCAAATCAACGGCAGTTACGGCGCGGGTGGCGAGAGTGGTCGGCTTTGCGCTAAATATATCCCCACTAGCGAACTCCAGTTTGAGACCCGGCTGCCCTTCGCCTGTAGTGAACGCCGACGCGGGAACTGCGTCGCCATCATTGCGCAGGAATTGTGTCCCCGGGACAAAGCTGATCTGCGCTTCCGGAAATTCGGTCTTCAGTCCCTCCAGCACAGAGACTGTGTGCGTCGGAACTCCGTTGTAGTTTCCCAGCAGGTATTTGGTTTGATCTGCGAGCGGGCCAATCAACGCGATTTTGAGAGGCCCAGACTTCAGCGGAAGCGTGCCGTCATTCTTGAGCAGCACCATCGATTCATTGGCGAGAGCACGCGCCAGCGCGCGATGCTCAGGAGTGTCGAGTTCTTTTTCGTCAATCGTCGAGTATGGAACCATCTCTGGCGGATCGAACATACCCAGCCTCACTCGCGCCGTGAACAGGCGGATCAGCGCCGTGTCAATCTCGCTTTCTTTCAAGAATCCTTGCTTATATGCGTCGAGATAGGGCTTGTAGTCGTGATCGTCTTTTACCTTTGCGAAGTCAACGCACTCGTTATCCATGCCCCGTTGCACGGCCAGCGCGGAAGCTTCAGGCTGGGTCTTGGTGAAGTGATGATCGCGGAAGATGTTGATGACCGCCTCGCAATCTGAAACCACATAGCCCTGAAAGCCCCACTTGCCACGCAGCTGATTCTGCAGCAGAAAGTCGTTTATGCAGGCTGGCTGCCCGTTGATGCTGTTATAAGCGCACATCACCGACCCGGCCTTACCCTCCGTCACCGTCGTACGGAACGCCGGCAGATAGGTATCGAGTTCGTCGTGCTTGCTGACTTCCACGTCAGCGGTATGGCGTGTAGTCTCGGGGCCGCTGTGTACGGCGTAGTGCTTGGGAGTCGAAATGACTCGATAGTATTTTGGATCGTCGCCCTGCATGCCGGTGACGAACGCCACGCCCATGCGCGCGGTCAGAAGTGGATCTTCGCCGTAAGTCTCCTGGCCACGTCCCCATCGGGGATCGCGAAAGATGTTGATGTTCGGGGCCCAGAAGTCCAGCCCCTCAAAGATGTCGCTGTGCCCATCGCGCATGCCTCGAACGTGACTGGCGCGCCCTTC
>Ga0075017_100003006_pt1 | contig 10601 bp, 7 predicted proteins | sample AleBraG_ABR_2012_FD_71475 | JGI IMG/M metagenome (GOLD analysis project Ga0075017, IMG submission 71475) | Freshwater sediment microbial communities in response to fracking from Pennsylvania, USA - Alex Branch Run_MetaG_ABR_2012 | ecosystem: Environmental > Aquatic > Freshwater > Creek >... | reverse complement strand
GCGACGCCGAGGACAAGTTCCTCGCCACCGTGTTCATGGGCAGCGGGCTGCTCTTCGTCGCGATGATCTTCGTCTTCTCGGCGATGTTCGCCGCGCTCATCGGCGTGGTCGGACTCCATCACGGGACACCCCCGCTGGACATCTGGCAGCTGGGGCGCGAGACGACCTTCAACCTCGCGGCCGTTTACGCGGTCAAGATGGGCGCGGTCTTCATGATGGCGTCGTCGACCATCGCCTTGCGGCTTCGGATCTTCAACCGGGCTGTCGTGATCCTGGGTTACGCGTGCGCGCTCGCGCTGCTCTTCGCGAGCTCCGCGGTGCCGTGGATGCAGCTCGTGTTCCCGTTGTGGGTGTTGTTGGTGAGCGTCAACATCCTCATCGTCTCGTATCGTCGCAACGCCTGATGTCGATCGGGCGACGCGACGGTCCTGCGCGCCGCGGACTCATCGGGGCCGGAAGCGTTCGATCTGATCGGCGATCGTGGCGACGGTCCCGTCGTCGACCTCGGCGACCCGGGCGTACGTCGGCCACGCGTCGACCGCGTCGCGGACCTCGCGAGCGAGGCGGCGAAATCCCGGTACGTCGTGGCGGTCACCGACTACGTGCAGGTCGTCGATCGTGATGTCGGTCGTGCGTCCGTTCACCGAGAGGTTCTGGCGTTCGGTCCACCCTCCCGTGGGTCGATAGCTGTGGGTGACGTCGAACGCCGGTGACAGCTCCCAGGGCGCGTCACGGCGTCGAAGGAACGAGAAGTTCTTGGTGTGGTCATCGCGGTTGACGGCCATGACGTTGAAGAGCATGCGTCGATAGGCCTGCTGCAGATCGTCGAGACCGAGTCCGAGGTCGCGCACACTCTGCAGGTACTGGTCGTAGCTGTGGACACCGACGAGCCGCGGGTCAAGATTGCGCAGCGCGCACAGCGAGATGACGTGGCGACGTTCACCGTCAGGGCCACGGTCGAACCGTCGGGTCATGAAGTGTCGCCGTGGCCCTTCGGCGAGCAACAGGCAGGGCGCCATGGTGACGCCCGCCGCAGCTGCCATCAGGGAGTACGCGAACTCGATGCGTCCGTACGGCGCACCGTCACCGAGACCACCGCCGTGACCGTCCAGACCGACGCTGCTCACGCCGTCCAGCTTGATCAGCCACTGTTCGAAGCCCGGCTCGAGGGCCGCGTACGCCGACTTGACCTGATAGGTCTCGGGATTGAACGCGACGACCGCCTTGGCCCGCGCGCCACCGGCACTGGTGCCGACCTGGATCAACTGCTCGAGGGCCGAGCGAGACGCGTCGTCGTTCGAGAGCTCGCCACGCACGGTGCGACGAGCGGCGAGCACGAGGTCCGCGAGTTCCACCGCGGACGGGACCTCGTCCAACGACTCGCGAGCCGGGGGGCGGAACTCGAGCGCGCCGACGGCGCGGTCGGCGGCGTACGCGAGTCGGTCGAGGGGGGTGATCTGGTCTTGGGCCACACCGTGATCGATCATCCAAGCGTTCACCAAGGCGTTGCCGAAGGCGTCGGGGAGGCTGTCGGCGAGCAGCGGCGGGAGGTAGTTGAAGTGCTCGGGCTCGAGTTCGGGCCACTGGCCGATGTCGTAAGGGGCGGTGCGCAGTGGCATCACGAGGGGGGAGAGTTCTGGGCCGCGCTCGACCCAGGCGGGGGTGAATGCGAAGACGTATCGTCCCGTCGCCGGGTCGCGAGCGACGGCTCCGACTTCGTGGCCCCACATCCATACCTCGAGCACGTCGACAGGTCGGTAGCTCACGCCCGGTCCTCGTTGTCGTGGCGAACGCGGCCCGGTCCACGCGGACGAACCGCGGAACGCCGGGCCGCGACGAGGTCGAGCGGGTTGAACGAACTGCTCGGCGCCAGTTGGGCGATCCACGCGTCGTTGCCGAGCGCGTGCAACGTCTTCACCAGGGTGTTGGTCGACGATCCTCGCGCATTCTCGAGGTTCCGCAGGGCGCCGATGGAGACGTTGGCCCGCTCGGCCAATTCGCGCTGGGTGAGCCGCTGCGCGAGTCGAAGGGCGCGCAGGTTGTGACCGAGCAGGACCTCCTGGTCATGGTGGTTCATATCATCAGCCCCATAGAACCACAATAGTGGCTACGAATGTTGTTAAGTCAAGAATTCTGATGAGTACAACACCAATATCATAATACTTAAATGATAATAATGTCATAAACAATAGAATTATGGTTCTGCAAGTCCGCAATCAGGCGAACATCGACCGACGAAGAATCGTTCTCAGCCTGCGCTCGCCAACCACCGGCCAACCGCCGCCGCCAGCGCGGGTGGCGGGACGGGGCCGGCGCGAAGGATCATGTCGTGAAAGTCGCGGACGCTGAACCGATCGGCGAGCGTCTCCGCGCTCAACGCGCGCAGCCGTTCGATCTCGATTCGTCCGACCATGTAGGACAGCGCCTGTCCGGGCATCGCGACGTAGCGGTCGACCTCGGCGATGATCTCGACCTCACTGATGGGGACGTTGCGTCCCATCCACTCGATGGCCTGGGCACGGGTCCAGCCCATCGCGTGCAGACCCGTGTCGATCACGAGGCGCGACGCGCGCCAGGCGTCGGCACTGAACAGGCCGAGCCGGACCACGTCGTTGGAGTAGAGACCCATCTCGTCGGCGAGTCGTTCGGCGTACAGTCCCCAGCCCTCCGCGGTCGTGACGTCCCACAAGAGCTGGTGCACGAGATGGCCACCGTTCTGCTGGGCGATGGTCAGTTGGAAGTGGTGCCCCGGGACGGCCTCGTGGTACGCCGTCGTCTCGGCGAGTTGACGGAGGCGCTTGGTCGGAGTCGTCGTGAGGATGAAGTAGGTGCCCGCGCGCGAGCCGTCGAGAGTCCCGGGGTAGTAGTAGGCGGCTGGGGAAGCGGCGGCCATCGCCTCGGGTACCGGTTCGACCACGCAGGCGGTGTCGGGGACGACGCCGAACCACGCCGGCGCCGCGGCCTCGGCGCGACGAACCGCGCTGAGCGCCGTCGCGACGATCTCGTCGCTCGTCTCGTAGCGCAACGCGGGGTCCGTGAGCAGTCGTCGGTGAATCTCGCCCACGTCCTGAATCCCCCAGAGGCGTTGGCCGACTTCGGCGAACTCCCGGTTCAACCGTTCGATGATGCGCAGGCCCAGCTCGTGCAGATCCGCCGCGCTGCGGTCGGTGGACGTGGAGTAGCGGATCGCCGTGCGGTACATCTCGTCACCACCCGGCAACCACGACAAACCTGGGTGGTCGTCGTCACGACCGGCGGGGAGCATCTCCTCGGCGAGGACGGTGCGATACGTCACCAGCGCCGGGCGGACGACGAGTTCGAGCAGACGGTCCTGCTCGGCCTCGAAGGTCGCGTGTCCGCTGTCGACCCGACGCAACGCCGCCACGTCGTTCGTGCCGAGTACGACGTCGACCTGGTCGATCGCGGCCTGGACGCTGCGCGCCACCGGCGTGAGACCCGTTCGCAGTCCCTCGCGGTGCTGTTGCGCCGCCTGGTCGAGGAACTCGGGTAGGGCCCGCAGCCGGGCCAGGTGCTCCGTTCGTCGGGTTTCGGTGTCGAGCGACAACTGCGGCATCGCCGACAGGACGCCCGCGAACGGCGCGACCGAAAGACTCGAGACGCTGAACTGGAGCAACGGCACCTCGTGGCGATCGGCTCGGGACGCGGCGCCGAGCCGAATGAGATCGAGGGTCAATAGATCGAAGTCGTCGAACTCGTCACTCGCGCTCGAAGCGACGACCTCGGCGCGCGCGGCGATCGAGCGCAACGACGAGACGGCCGCGTCGATGGCGTCCTGACGGAGATCGGCGAGGGCGCGTTCACCGGCGGGCAAACCGAGCAGCGCGGCGTCGAGAGGCTCGCTCGCCAACTCGAGCGCGACGAGTTCATCGGCCAGGACTTCAACGTCGTTGTGCATGCCACCGGCTTATCAGAATGATGGGCGTCGCCACCCGGTCACCGTTCAGATACGACGCACGTCGGCGCTCAACGTCGGTGGAGCGGTCCGGGTCATGGCGACGATCCCGACGCACATCACGGTGAAACCGATGAACCCCACGGCGAGGTTCGCCGCGCCGACTTGGAGTCGTTCGTGGTAGAGCCACACGCCCAGCATGACGCTCACGATCGGGTCGACGATGACGATGAACGGTTGCGAGACGGCGAGCGGTCCCACGTGCAACGCCGACTGCTCGCAGAACAGGCCGATCGCCCCGCCCACGACCAGCGCGTAGACGGGCCAGTGCTCGAAGACCCCGCCGACGCCGTAGGCGCTGATCGTGTCGGTCGTCGCCTTGATGAACGTCGCTTCGATCGCCCACGAAATGGCGGTCGCGGCTCCGAAAAGTCCGGCTCGTCGGCTCGGCGAACCACGTTGCGCCATCGCAACCAGGACGGCGACCGCACCCAGACTGAGAGCGGACGCCACGATCCAGCCACGGGCGTCGGGCGTGTAGGCGCTCTCCGTCGGGGACGTGGCGACGAGGAACGCGATCAGTCCGGCGCCGGTGACGGCGGCGGCCACCCACGACGCGAACTCGATTGTTTGGCGCAGCCAGATCCGCCGCAGCGCGAGCGCCATGATGAGCTCGGTGACGAGCAGTGGCTGCACCACCGAGAGAGGCCCGAAGTGCAGGGCGAGCGCCTGGAAGACGAGTGAGCCGAGCATGGCAACCCATCCCAAGAGCCACAGGGGATGACGCAGGAGGTAGAGGATGAGTCGCCACCACGACGAGTGCTTGGACTCGCTCGTGCTGGCGATGTGCTGCATCGTCACCGCCAGCGCGTTCGACAACGCGGTGAGAAGGCCGAAGAGGACGGCCATCAACGACTCGTGCGGTGGCGCTCGTCGGGCACCGATCCGGGTCGGGCACGCCGCGGCGCGTCGCCGATGGGGACGGCCGGTGTGCTGACGGGCGTGACGCGGATCATGGGACGAACGCTAGCCACGGTACCGATCAGGGGTGACGTGACGACCTCGCGAGGGCAGACGGGGTTGCCGATCCCGTACGCCTGATCACCGCGAGGAATTCGAGGTGAACGGAGGTTGAAAATGGGGTGACGGCTGTGGAAAACATGCCACTAAGTAGTCGGTTGTTGTGTCTGTTGTGAGGAAACCGGTGGAAAAAGTGGGTTGAGATGGTGCAAAAGTTTCTGATTTCATGAATTGACCGGCGCGGGACCCTCGGGGTCTGGCACAGTATCACTCGTAGTTCACGTAGCACCTGTCGACGAGACGGAGAACCGAAAGGGGATCCGAATCGGGAGGGGGGAGGGGCCTCGCAAGAGGAACGGAACCCCACCGACGAGCAGCGGAGTTCGGTCCGCAGTTCGTAGAGACGAATGACGTGAAGTGCCAGCCGTCTAACGGTGGCCTGTCCGACACGGGTCAACGGGAGATGTGCCTTCGGAAACCCCGAGGGGCGGGTGAGTTTCGACTCACTGGTCACTCGGGGTTTTCGGCTGTCCGGGGTCAGAAGAGCGACTGCGGTTTCACCGGCGCGATGAGCTCGGGACCGTCGTTCTTCACCGAACCGACCGTCGTGGCGACGCCGTAGTGCGTGAGGGTGCCCGCGCGCGCGGGCCGCAGGAGCAGCGTTCGCTCGTCAGGCTCGTGGTCACGCACGTTGATCCAGGTCTCCACGTCGTCGGCTTCGAGCACGACGGGCATTCGGTCGTGGATCTCATCCATGTCGTCGCTCGGCGCGGTGGTGATGATCGTGCACGTCACGAGCGGCTGCGCGTCACTCGGCGCTTCGGGGTCGTGCCAGCGTTCGTAGAGACCCGCGAAGAGCATGGGTTGACCGTCGGTGCGCGTGAAGTAGTTCGGTTGCTTGGCGTGACCGGCGCGGTGGTCCCACTCGTAGAAGCCGTCGACGGGGACCACGCAGGGTCGCTTCGCGAAGGCGCTGCGAAACGAGGGCTTCTCCGTGACGGTCTCGCCGCGCGCGTTGAAGAGCCGGTTGCCGATGGCGGGGTCCTTGGACCAGCTCGGCACGAGACCCCACCGGTAGCGATCGAGTACCCGCCGGCCTTCGTCCTCGGCGACCGCGAAGAGCCGGCGCTGTGGGCCGACGTTCCAACTCGGGTGCCCCTCGGGTTCGATTCCCGCCGCCAGCGCGGCGTCGAGGAGCCTCGCCAGGCGCACCGGTGGGGTGAAGAGGGCGACGCGTCCGCACATGATCCCCCCAGTCTGCCGGAAATTCTGGGCATTGGCGCGCGTCACCCGGACTCGCTACTCTTACGAACATATGTTCGCTTTTGGAGTCGCACGCCCTACGTTGCCCGCAGATCTGGTGGCCACGCTGCGCCCCGTTACCCTCGCCAAGAGTCGAATGCTGCCCCTGGGCGAGCCCTGGAACGCGCTGGTGCCCGACGGAGGGCTGCGCCGTGGTTCGACCGTCGTCGTGCAGGCACCGGCGGGGTTCGGGGGACTGAGTCTGGCGTTGAGTCTGCTCGCCGAGTCGAGCGCCCGGGGCCACTGGTCCGCGGTCGTTGGGGTAGACGATCCCGGTGTGGTGGCGATCGCGGACCTCGGCGTGGACCTTCGCCGCGTGCTGTTCGTGCCTCGACCACGCGGTGCGTGGGCCGAGTCGGCGGCGGACCTGCTCGATGGGGTGGACCTGTTGATCGCGCGTCCGCCGTCGCGCGCCGCGCACGGTGCCGCGCGTCGATTGATGGACCGGGTGCGCGAGCGCGGGACCGTGCTGATCGCGCTCACCGAGCCGAGGGCCGCGTGGCCGCTGCCGGCGGACCTTTCGTTCAACATCACCCAGTCGCGCTGGGCGACGTCGTCGCGCCTCGACGCGCGCTACCTGACGGTGCGTGTGAGTGGACGTGGTGCGCTCGCGCGAGGCACGGAGCACGTGGTGGTACTGCCGAATCGCCGAGGGCGCTGCGAGGCGAGTTGAGTGGAGCGCCTCCTCGCCATCTGGCTCGATGCATTCGTCGACGAGGCACCGGACGGTTCCACCCTGCGCGACCATCTGGCGTTGTTGGACGCGTTGAGCGTCCTGTGCCCGTTCACTGAGTCGATACGTGTCGACCTGCTGGTCCTGCCCCTGCGCGGGCCGAGCCGCTTCTTCGGTGGCGAGCACGCGGTGCTCGAGGCGGTTCGTCAGATCGTGCGTGACGTCACCGGTCACGAGCCGTCACTCGGCGTGGCCGACGGTCTGTTCTGCGCGGAGGTGGCCGCACGACGCGCACTCGTGCTCGCGCCGGGTGCCACGGACTCGTTCCGTCGTTCGCTGGCGCTCGGTGAGCTCGGTCGCAAGGACGTCGCGACGACCTGCCGGCGGCTCGGGTTGCACACCGTGGGCGCGTTCGCCGATCTTGACGCGGCGCGCGTCGGCGAGCGCTTCAACAAGCACGCGCTGATGCTGCATCGCGTGGCCCGCGGGGAGCTGGTCGAACTCGACGGGCAGCGCGACCGCTCGCTCGCGCGACGACTGGGCCGACTGCGCGGCGAACGCGAGACGCGCGACGAGCAGATGGGCTTCTTCGGTCAGCGCGGGGCCGGTGACGACCGGGCCGACGCGGCCGCGCACCGGGTCCGTCATCGTCTCGGAGTCGACGCGGTGGTGGTGGCCGCACTGCGCGGCGGGCGTGTGCCCGAGGACCGGGCCACGCTCGTTCCCTGGGGTTCACCGGCGGTGGGCGGTACCGAGCGCGCGCCGTGGCCGGGTCAACTGCGCGCGCCGTCGCCGGCGACGACCTTGGCGCATCCGGTGGCGGTGCAGCTTCGTGACACCGAGGACCAACCGGTGGTCATGGGCTCGCGCGGTCTCTTGAGCGCGTCACCCGCGACGCTCCTGTTCTCCAACCAGTCGCATCGCGGGGTCGCCTGGCACGCGGGACCGTGGCCGCTGGTCGAGCGGTGGTGGGCGATCGACCGCCGTCGGGCCCATCTGCAGGTCCTGCTGGCGACGGGTGAGGCGCTACTGGTCTGCGCCGAGTCGAGTCGCTGGTGGCTCGTCGGGATCTACGACTGATGGCCGTCTACGCCGAACTGCACGCCCACTCGGGTTTCAGCTTCCTCGACGGGGCGAGCGATCCCGAGGAACTGGCGGCCGAGGCGATGCGCCTGGGTCTGTCGGGGCTGGCGCTCACCGACCACCACGGTCTCTACGGCGTCGTGCGCTTCGCCGAGGCGGCGCGGGCCTTCGGTCTCGCAACCGTCTTCGGTGCCGAACTCACCCTCGACGCGAACGACGACCGCACGGGGGTGCACGATCCCTCCGGGGCGCACCTCGTGGTGCTGGCGCGTTCACCCGAGGGGTACCGGGCACTGTCGACGATGCTCGGTGAGGCGCACCTGGCGCACGGGGTGAAGGGGGCGCCGCGCTTCACGCTCGACCAGGTGGCCGCCAACGCGACGCAGTGGCTCGTGCTGAGCGGGTGCCGCAAGGGACCGCTGACGCGCGCGCTGATCGAGCACGGGCCGAGCGCGTCGCGTCGCGAACTCGAGCGTCTCGTCGACGCCTTCGGTCGCGACAACGTCGCGGTCGAACTCTGGGACCACGGGGCGCCCGACGACGTCGCGCGCAACGACGTGCTGGCCGAGTTGGCGGTTCGTCGCGACGTCACGCTCGTCGCGACGAACAACGTGCACTACGCCACCCCCGACGCGTTCGCGCGCGCGAACGTCCTCTCGGCGATACGCGCGCGTCAGAGTCTCGAGGAGATGGAGGGGTGGCTCAACGCGTCGCCCCTGGCGCACCTGCGCAGCGACGCCGAGCAGCGACGCCGTTTCGCGCGCTGGCCCGGGGTCGTCGACCAGGCCGGCGAGGTGGGGGCCGCGCTGGCCTTCGACCTGCGTCTGGTCGCGCCCAACCTGCCCCCGTTCGCGACACCGGCGGGCATGGACGAGCAGGCGTACCTCGAGGCGCTCGTCGCCGAGGGCGCGACGCAACGCTACGGCCCGCGAGAGCACGAGCGCGTCGAGGGCGCGTGGCGACAGATCGATCACGAGTTGGGCGTCATACGCACGCTCGGCTTCGCGGGCTACTTCCTCACCGTCTGGGACATCACCGAGTTCTGCCGCCGACGCAACATCTACTGCCAGGGTCGCGGGTCGGCGGCGAACTCGGCGGTCTGCTTCTCGTTGGGCATCACCAACGCCGACGCGGTCAAGCTCAACCTGTTCTTCGAGCGCTTCCTGTCGCCGGCGCGCGACGGTCCGCCCGACATCGACGTCGACATCGAGTCGGGTCGGCGTGAGGAGGTGATCCAGTACGTCTACGAGCGCTACGACCGGCGTCACGCGGCCCAGGTGGCCGCGGTGATCACCTACCGCCCGCGCTCGGCGCTGCGCGACGTCGCGCGCGCCTTCGGCAAGTCCGAGGAGGAGGCGAACCAGCTGCGTGATCGCGTCGACCGCCACACCATGACCGCGCTCGGTGACGACGTGTCACCGTTGATCACCACGTTGGCCGCAGAACTGTTGAACCGGCCCCGCCACCTCGGCATCCACTCGGCGGGCATGGTGCTGTGCGACCGCCCGGTCATCGAGGTCTGCCCGGTCGAGTGGGGGCGCATGCCCGGACGCACCGTGCTGCAGTGGGACAAGGACGACTGCGCGGCCATTGGCCTGGTGAAGTTCGACCTGCTGGGGCTGGGGATGCTCGACGCGCTGCACCGCGCGGTCGACGAGGTGGAGCGTTTCCACGAGACGACCATCGACCTGGGGACGCTGCCCCAGGAGGACGCCGTCTACGACCTGCTCTGCGAGGCCGACACCGTGGGGGTCTTCCAGGTCGAGTCGCGAGCGCAGATGGCGACGTTGCCGCGCGTGCGGCCGCGCTGCTTCTACGACCTCGTGATCGAGGTGGCGTTGATCCGACCCGGGCCGATCCAGGGTCACGCCGTGAACCCCTACATCCGTCGACGCCGCGGTGACGAGCCGGTCACCTACCTGCACCCGCGACTCGAGCCGATCCTGCGTCGCACCCTCGGCGTGCCGCTCTTCCAGGAGCAGCTGATGGAGATGGCGGTCGCGGTCGCGGGGTTCTCGCCGGCCGAGGCGGACGAACTGCGTCAGGCCATGGCGGCCAAGCGCTCGGAGCTGCGCATGATGAAGCTGAAGAGCCGTTTCTACGCCGGGATGGCCGAGAACGGCATCGTCGGGGCCGCCGCCGACCAGCTCTTCGACGCCCTGTCGGCGTTCGCGAACTTCGGCTTCCCCGAGTCACACTCGGTCTCGTTCGCGCACCTCGTCTACTGCTCGGCGTGGATCAAGTTCCACTATCCGGCGGCGTTCCTCGTCTCGCTGCTCAACGCGCAGCCGATGGGTTTCTGGTCTCCCCAGAGCCTGGTCGCCGACGCGCAGCGCCACGGGGTGACGGTGCACCGACCCGACGTGAACGTGTCGGGCGTGGGCGCCACGCTCGAGGGGTCGCGCGAGGTCGCCGTGGCCCGCCTCGGTCTGGGGGCGCTGCGCGGGGTCGGCACCGAACTCGCGACGCGCATCGTCGAGGGGGCGCCGTGGCGCGACGCGCAGGACCTGGTGCGTCGCGCCGGCGTCCAGCACCACCACCTCGAGGTGCTCGCGGCGGCGGGCGCACTCGACTCGTTCGGCTCGAGTCGCCGCGCGATGGCGTGGGCGG
>Ga0075017_100003005_pt1 | contig 10601 bp, 7 predicted proteins | sample AleBraG_ABR_2012_FD_71475 | JGI IMG/M metagenome (GOLD analysis project Ga0075017, IMG submission 71475) | Freshwater sediment microbial communities in response to fracking from Pennsylvania, USA - Alex Branch Run_MetaG_ABR_2012 | ecosystem: Environmental > Aquatic > Freshwater > Creek >... | reverse complement strand
CGGTCGGGGTCGGCCAGGGTGGCCACCTGCTCCTCCACCGGGCGGGTGCGGAGGTCGGCCCAGGCCGGGAGCAGGTCGAAGGGCAGCCGGGTCTTGAGCGACAGCAGGACCGAGATCCCCCGGCAGTGGGTCTGGGCGATCATCCGGGCCCCGTGGGCGGCCGCCTCGTCGAGGAAGTCGATGAGGTACCCGGCGTGACGGGTGGCCACCAGCCCGAAGGTCATGGGGACCCCGGTGGCGGCGGCCAGGTCGGTCATGCGGTCGAGTGCCAGGGCCCGGACCTCGGGATCGGGGGCCGACATGCCGGCGTCGGCGCCCTCGAAGATGCCCGTGCCGAGGTCACCCATCACCCCGACCAGCGCGGCCACCTCGTCCCACCCGGCCAGCCGCGAGGCCACCGGTCGGCCGTCGGAGGTCTCGTGGTGCTGGGTGCGCGACGTCGTGAACCCGATGGCCCCGGCGACCAGTGCGTCGCGCAGCTGCCGGGCCATCAGGGCCAGGTCGTCGGCGTCGGCCTCCTCCTCGAAGGCCCGCTCGCCCATGGCCCACGTGCGCAGGGCCGAGTGGCCGATGTTGGCGGCGAAGTGGATGCCCTTGGGCAACCGGTCGACGGCGTCCAGGTATTCGGGGAAGGTCTCGAAGCTCCAGTCGATGCCGGCGGCCAGCGCCGCCGGGTCGATGTCCTCGGCCCGCTCCAGGTTGCGGACCACGAGCTCCCGGGCATCGGACCGCACCGGCGCCAGGGTGAAGCCGCAGTTGCCCATCACCGCCGACGTCACCCCGTGCCAGCACGAACTCGACCCGGTGGCGTCCCAGAACACCTGGGCGTCCATGTGGGTGTGCCCGTCGACGAACCCGGGGGTCACCACGTGCCCGTCGGCGTCGATCTCCCGGGTGCCCCGGCCCACCGCCCGGCCGACCTCGGTGATCCGGTCGCCGTCCACGGCGACATCGGCCCGGTAGGAGCCGAGGCCGGAGCCGTCGACGACGGTGCCGTTGCGGACGACCAGATCGTGTGCCATCCGCCCATCCTGTCCCATGGACGTTCCGCTCCGCCCCTGGACGGCGTCCAGCGACCGGACACGGCACGCGGCCTAGATTGTCGCCATGGCGTCCTCCGGCGAGATCCACGGTCGGCTCGACCACCCGGTCATCGACAGCGACGGCCACATGGCCGAGCACCTCCCGACCCTGGCGCCCTTCCTCGAACAGGAGGGGCTCAGCCTGGAGGATCCGGCGCTCCGTCGCCTGGTCCCCCCGAGTGGCGGCACCGACGTCCCCTGGCACGACCAGACCCCGGCCGAGCGCCGGGCCACCCGCACCCCCCGCGGTCCGTGGTGGAGCGCCCCGGCCCGACAGACCATCGATCTGGCCACCGCACTGTTCCCGGCCCTCCTCCACGAGCGCCTCGACGAGACCGGCATCGACTTCGGGGTCGTCTACCCGAGCCTCGGCCTCGTCTTCCTCCACGCCGAGGACGAGCGCTTCCGGCGGGGGGCGTGCCGGGCCCTCAACCGGTGCAACGCCGAGACCTTCGCCCCGCTGGCCGACCGGCTGACCCCGGTGGCCGCCATCCCCATGCACACCCCCGAAGAGGCGGTGGCCGAGCTCGAGTACGCGGTGAGCGGCCTCGGATTCAAGGCCGTGCTGTGCGCCGGCTACGTGCAGCGTCCCTTCGAGGCCCTGGCCGACAAGGATCCGGACGTCTCCCGCTACGCCTTCTGGCTGGACCAGTTCGGCCTCGACTCGGCCCACGACTACGACCCGGTGTGGGCCAAGGCGGACGAACTCGGCGTCTCCATCGCCTTCCACTCGGGCTTCATCGGCATGACCCCGTACCGCTCGCCGACCAGCTACGTGGCCAACCACCTCTCCATGCTGGCCGAAGGGCAGCAGTCGCTGGCCAAGTCGCTCTTCCTCGGCGGGGTCACCCGGCGCTTCCCGACCATGAATTTCGCCTTCCTGGAAGGTGGGGTGGCGTGGGCCGCCGCCCTCTACAGCGACATCGTCGGCCACTACGAGAAGCGAAACCTGGCGGCCCTCCGGGCCAACCTCGACCCGGCCCTGATCGACCGTGCCCTCATCCTGGAGCTCCTCGGCCGGTACGCCCCGGACGCCCGGCGACTCCCGTCGGCGGTCACCCGGCGCCCCGCCGAGCCCGAGGACATGCTCGACGAGTGGGCGGCCTGCGGCATCGACCGGCCCGAGGACATCAAGGCGCGGTACGTCGACCGGTTCTGGTTCGGTTGCGAGGCCGACGACCCGATGACGTCGCTGGCCTTCAACACCTCGGTCAATCCGTTCGGCGCCGAGCTCCAGGTGATGCTGGGCTCGGACATCGCCCACTGGGACCTGCCCGACATCACCGAGGTGCTGGAGGAGGCCTACGAGATGGTCGAGCACGGATGGATCGACAAGGCGGCCTTCCGGGACTTCGTCTTCACCAACCCGGCCCGCTTCTACACGGGCACCAACCCCGCCTTCTTCGAGGGCACCGTGGTCGAGCAGGCCGTGGCCGAGCTCCTGGACGGGGAGTGACGTGCTCGACCTGATCCTGCGGGGAGGACACGTGGTCGACGGGACCGGTGCACCGTCCCGGGTGGCCGACGTCGGGGTGCGGGACGGCCGGGTGGTGACCATCGGCGACCTCGACGAGGCGGCGAAACGGGAGATCGATGCCACCGGTCGGGTCGTGTGCCCGGGCTTCGTCGACATCCACACCCACTACGACGCCCAGCTCCTGTGGGACACCACGGCCAGCCCGTCGGTGCAGCACGGGGTGACGACGGTCATCGGGGGCAACTGCGGCTTCTCCATCGCCCCGCTCGGCCCGGGGGACGACGAGTACGTCCAGTCGATGATGGCGGTGGTGGAGGGAATGCCCCGCGACGCGCTCCTGGGTGGCGGTCCGTGGTCGTGGAGGAGCTTCGCCGAATTCCTCGACCGGCTCGACGTCGGCCTGTCGGTCAATGCCGGGTTCCTGGTCGGGCACTCCACCGTCCGCCGTGTCGTGATGGGGGAGGCGGCCTCGTCGGACCGGGCCGATGCCGCACAGCTCGAGGCCATGGCGCGGCTGGTGGGGGAGTCGCTCGCGGGTGGCGCCCTCGGGTTCTCGTCCTCGCTGGGGGAGGGGCACCTGGACGGCGACCACCGGCCGGTGCCGTCGAGCTGTGCCGGATTCGAGGAGTTCGTGGCCCTGGCCGGCGTGCTGCGGGACCACGCCGGAACGACCCTCGAGTTCATCCCGGCCATCGGACCCATCCCCGGGGACCGGGTGGAGCTGATGGCCGACATGTCGCTGGCCGCGGATCGCCCCCTCAACTGGAACCTGCTGGGGAGCCTGGCCAGCGAGGAGATCTGGGAGGAGCAGCTGCGGGCCTCCGACGTGGCCGCGGCCCGGGGCGCCCACGTGGTCGCCCTCGCCCTGCCCGACATGATGCGGATGCGGAGCAACACGCTCCTGCCCGGACTCCCGGGCTGGCGGGACGTGTTGGCCCTCGACGCCGACGGACGGCGGGCGGCCGCGGCCGATCCCGACACCCGGGCCCGCCTGCGGGCCGGTGCGGAGAAGGTGGCCGAACGGGCCATCGGGGTGCTCACCGACTTCGCCATGATGGAGGTGGCCGACCCGGGGTCGCCGTGGGTCGGACGCTCGCTCGGGAGCATCGCCACCGAGCGCGGGACCGACGTCATCGACGTGCTCCTCGACGTCGTCCTGCCCGACGACCTCACGGTGTACGTCGTCCTGCCGTCGTTGACGCCATCGCTCGGACAGTCCGACGCCGGATGGGCGGCCCGGGTGGCCATCTGGAAGGACCCCCGGGTGCTCCTGGGCGGCTCCGACGCCGGCGCCCACCTCGACCTGATGTGCCACGCCAACTATCCGACCCGGGTACTGGGCGAGGTGGTCCGTCGGCGCGGCCTGCTGACCGTCGAGGAGGCGGTGGCCCTGATGACCGATCGACCGGCCCGCCACTACGGGCTGACCGACCGGGGTCGCATCGAGGTCGGCGGGCACGCCGACCTGGTCGTGTTCGACCCGGGCGCGGTCGACAGCCTGCCGGCCCGCCTGGTCGCGGACATGCCCGGTGGCGGCGAGCGACTGGTGGCCGACTCCGCCGGGATCGACGTCGTGCTGGTGGCCGGGGTCGAGGTGGTCACGGACGGCACCGCCACCGGGGCCCGGCCCGGACGGGTCCTGCGGTCGGGGACCGACACCGAGACGGTGTCCCTGGCCGACGTCAGGCGGTAGCGGCGCCGTCGATCACCAGGGTGGTACCGCTGATGGTGCGGGCCTCTTCGGAGGCCAGGTAGGCCACGGCGGCGGCCACCTCGCCGGGCTCCACCCGCCGTCCCATGGGCGACGCGGCCCGGGCGAACAGGGACAGGTCCGCCCCCTCGGGCAGCGCGAAGTTCCGCAGGAAGGGGGTGTCGACCGAGGCCGGGCACACCGCGTTGACTCGCACCCCGTCCGCGGCCAGTTCGATGGCCATCGACTTCGTCAGCATCACGACCCCGCCCTTGGACGCGCAGTAGGCCGCGTTGTAGGGGGTGGCCCGCAGCCCGGCCACCGAGCCGAGGTTGACGATGCAGCCCGTCGCCTCGACCAGTGCGGGCACCGCGGCCTGCGACAGCAGGAACGTGCCGGTCAGGTTGACCTCGATGATGCGGCGCCAGTCGTCCGGGTCCACCTCGGTGATGCGGGCGCCGGCGCCGATGCCGGCCACGTTGGCCAGGACGTCGAGCCGTCCGTGCCGGTCGACGGCATGGGCCACGGCCGCCGCGCACGATGCGGCGTCGGTCACGTCCAGATGGATCCCGTCCGTCGTCGGGGCGATGTCGGCCCGGACCACCGTGCACCCGTCGGCGGCCAACCGGTCGGCGACGGCGCTGCCGATCCCGCCGGCCGCGCCCGAAACCAGGGCGACCGACCCGTCGAACCGGGTCATGGCGTCCACGCGGTCACGGCTGCTCCTGGATCATGTCGGGAAACGTACCCGCTCGGGTCGCCACCGGTACTCTTGCCCGGATGGGAGCTCTGGAGGGGAAGGTGGCCGTGGTCACCGGCGCGGCCATGGGCATCGGTCGTGAGTCGGCCCGCATCTTCGCACGCGAGGGCGCGGCCGTGGTGGTGGCGGACATCGACGACGCCGGTGGACGCGAGACGGTGTCCCTGGTCGAACGCGACGGAGGCCGAGCGGCGTTCGTGCACACCGATGTCAGCGTGCAGTCCGAGGTCGAGGCCATGGTGGCGTTCGCCGTCGACCGGTTCGGCGGCCTCGACTGCGCCCACAACAACGCCGGGATCGCCGCGCCGATGGCCCCGTTGGCGGACTACCCGGACGACGGGTGGCACCGGACGCTCGACATCATGCTCAACGGCGTCTACTACGGCATGAAGGCCGAGATTCCGGCCATGTTGGCCCGCGGGGGTGGGGCCATCGTGAATACGGCGTCGGGCGTCGGGCTCGTCGCCTACCGGCACCAGGCGGCCTACACGGCGTCGAAGCACGGCGTGATCGGCCTCACCAAGGTGGCCGCCCTCGACTACGGGGCCCAGGGCATCCGGGTCAACGCCATCTGTCCGGGCACGGCCCGTACCCCCATGGTCGACGAGGCGGTGCGGCGACAGCCGTCGATCGACGCCCACCTGAAGGCACTGCACCCGATCGGTCGGATCGGGGAGGCCTCCGAGATCGCCGAGGCGGCGGTGTGGCTCTGCACCCCGTCCGCCTCGTTCGTGCTGGGCGTGGCCTTACCCGTCGACGGGGGCTACGTGGTGCCGTGAGGACGGCAGGGGCTGCGGTCACGGTCGACCGGCTGGCCAGGCAGGGGCACCTCATCGGTGAGCGCTGGGTGGCCAGCGCGGCGTCCGGGGTGTACGAGCACCGCTATGCGGCCACCGGCCAGGTCCAGGCTGCCGTCGGCCTGGCAGGCACCGACGACGTGGACGCTGCGGTGGACGCGGCCCGGGCCGCCCAACCGGCATGGGCCGCGCTCGGTGCCGAGTCCCGGCGCGTCGTCCTGTCCACCCTGGCCCGACTGCTCGACGAGGGCCGGGACGAGGCCGCCGAGTTGGCCGCCCTCGACAACGGCACCCCGATCTCGGTCCTGCGCCCCGGTCGCTACACGGCGGCATGGGTCCGCACCTACGCCGACCTGGCCGTGGAGCTAGGCGACGAGGCCCTCCACGTCGGGCGCGGGACGGCGACCCTGCGCCGGGTGGCCTACGGGGTGGTCGGCGTCATTCCGCCGTGGAACGGCTCGATGGTGGGGATGGGCCAGAAGTGCGGCCCGGCCCTGGCCGCCGGCAACACCGTGGTGGCCAAGCCGCCTGAGCTCGCCCCGTTCGGCATGCTGCGCTTCGGCGAGCTGGCCCTCGAAGCCGGCCTCCCCCCCGGGGTGCTCAACGTGGTGGTGGGCGGGGCCGCCACCGGTTCCGCCCTGGCCGCCCACCCCGGGATCGACAAGCTCACCTTCACCGGCGGCGCGGCCACGGCCCGCGCCGTGATGGCCGCGGCGGCCGGGGCACTGACCCCGGTGGCCCTCGAGCTGGGGGGCAAGTCGCCGAACATCGTCTTTCCCGACGCCGACCTGGACACGGCCGCCACCCTGGCCGCCCGATCGGGGACGGCGCTGCTGTCGGGGCAGGGCTGCGCCCTGCCGACACGGACCTACGTGCACGAGGACGTCTACGACGCCGTGGTCGACCGCCTCCTGGCCACGCTCGGCACCCTCCCCGTCGGCGATCCGCTCGACCCGTCCACCGTGGTCGGCCCGGTGGTGACCGAGGAGGCCATGACCCGGATCCTCGGCGTGTGCGATCGGGCTCGGGGCGAGGGGGCGATGCTGCTGGTGGGTGGCGAGCGACTCGGTGGCGGATTGGCCGACGGCTGGTTCGTGGCCCCCACCGTGTTCGGAGGGGTGGACCACGACAGCCACCTGGCCCGCCACGAGGTGTTCGGGCCCGTCCAGGCCGTCCTGCGGTTCTCCACCGAGGCCGAGGTGCTGGCCAAGGCCAACGACAGTCCCTACGGCCTGGCCGCCTACGTGCACACCGCCGATCCCGCCCGGCTCGAGCGCATGGTGGCCGGGATCGAGGCGGGCGTGGTGGTGGCCAACGGATTCGGGAGCCTCACGCCTGCCACCCCGTTCGGTGGCGTCAAACAGAGCGGGTTCGGCCGCGAGGGTGGCCGGGCCGGGCTCGAGGAGATGGTCCAGCTCAAGACGGTGCTGACCGACACCTGAGCGCTACGGCGGTGCATCGGTCGGCCCGTCACGACGCCGGGCCCGGGCCGGCCCCGTCGGCTCGAGGCAGGGTGGACCCGAGCCCGAGGGGGCGCGGTGGGCCTGGTCGAGAGAGTCGGGTGCGATGCCGACATATCGGACATGCGCACTCGATGCCTGCCCGCGGGGCTCGGCCTGCTCCCGCGGGCAACAGACCGGTTCCGGGTGCTCTGTGGCGATCACGCCTCGCGGGCCGAACCGGCGCTGCGGACCGAGGTGCTGGCCAGCTGCACGGCGTGGACCTACCGGAGGGACTCACCCGGCCTCGCCCACCGGCCATGGCGATCGGGGTGGTTCGGTAGGCAGTGCGGGTTGCCCCACCGCGTGATGTGGCCACTGCCCACGGCGCTGATCGGGGGGAGACGGTTGACATCCTGGTGAGGCGTCTATATGTTTCTAATCCTGACCAAACAGGTTAGATAACTAGGAATACAGGGTTCGAGTCTGACGGCCGGATCCGCCGCCTCAGGAGGAGACAACGCATGAGCAGCGCACCGATCACCACGAGGGACGAAGGGGAGCAATCGTGAAGAGCAAGCACAAGTTCCTGAAGGTCGGACTGATCGGGGTGGCCGCGGTCACGATCCCGTTGGTCGGCGCCGGCCAGGCATTCGCCGACTACTCGCCCCAGGCGGGTGACGTCGTCGGAGTGGGTGGTGACACCCCTCAGTACGCACTGCAGTTCGGTGCGGACGGAGACACCCTCGGTGACGCCGGCTACAACCAGGTCGGTGCCTACAACCGGCTGGTGACCTTCAATGCCACCGCCGACATCAACGGCCGCTCGACCTACGTCCCGGGCAGCACCACGACCCAGTTGAATCCGACCGACGTGCTCCGGGCCGGGACGTTCCCGGTCCAGCGTGTCCAGAGCAGTGGTGCGTCGCTGTCCGCCCTGTTGGCCGACACGTCGTCGCCGGAGACGATCAATTTCATCTTCAGCTCGACTCCGCCCACCGCCGCCCAGCAGAGCACGGCCGCCAGCAATGGGTGGACCTACCTCCACTCGGTCCAGCTCGGCACGGACGCGGTCGAGATCGCCACGGCGACCACGACCAACGCCCCCATCGGCCTTTCCGCGGCAGAGCTGCTGAGCATCTACACCGGTTCGGTCACGACGTGGAACCAGCTGCCCGGTAACTCCGGTGGATCCACTGCCACGATCATCCCGGAGATTCCGCCGTCCAGCTCGGCCATCTACAAGACGCTCATCAAGGACCTGACCACAGCCAACGGTGGCACGGCTCCGGTCCTGTCGGCGAGTGTCAAGACGGTCGAGCAGAACGACCCCACCGCCGTCACGGCGAGCACGAGCCCGGCCAACACCATCGTGCCGTTCTCCGCGGCGCGCCTGGCGCTGTGGAGCTCGGGCTACTTCCACAACCCGAACACGGTGTTCCCCGGTGGTGCCGTCCTGACCCCGGGAATCGGACTGCTGGCCGGAGCCCCCGGTGACAGCAACCCCGTCTACGCCAGCGGTGTCACCGACTACGTGATCTTCCGCCAGAAGGATGCGACGTCACTGAGCCCCTTCCAGCCTGGCGGGTCTCTGAACTGGGTGCAGACCCTGTTCTCCAACCCCGGTGGGTCGGCGCCGTTCTTCGCCAAGCCGCTCGGCAAGTCGTTGGTGGCGGCGTCGGGTGTCACGGCGTCCTACGTCGACAAGGGCAACTTCTCCGTCGGCTGAACCACGGCGGCGATCGTCGCCGTGACGGAACCCGGCTCGGGTGGGGGATCCTCGCCACCTCCCACCCGGGCCGGGCACCCCGTCGGGACCGCCATTCCGCCGCATCCACTGAGTGATCACGCAACAACCAGACATCCCTTTGGTCGGCCGCGCTCGGTCGTCGATCCAGAAAGAAAGCAGGAAGCATCATGAACAAGTTCGTCCGATCGATTGCGCTGGTGGCCACGGCCACCGTCGCAGCCGGGTCGCTGGCCGCCGGCTTCGGCGGAACGGCGTTCGCCGGTACACCACCGCCGTGGGAGCCGGACGCAAATTCCGTCGGCGCACTGGTGTTCTTCAACGCCGCCGGGCAGCAGATCACCGGCGGAAAAGTGACCGACACGCCCATCGCCGCCTATGTCGAGGGGACCACGACGGTCCGGGCCGGTGACACCAAGGCCACGCTGTACGGCTACGACCCGGTGGCCGGCACGGCACCTGGTACCTGGGGTGGCGAGGCGCTCGGGTCGTCCACGACCTACCCGAACAGCGGCGCCCCTGCTCCGCTGAAGACGGCCACCCTGCCTGTCGAGACCGGCTCCGCCGGCGACACGACGGTGGCCACCCTCAAGTCGGACTTCCCGAACACCAACTCCGTCGCCAGCGGCTACGCCGGGCTCTACCAGCTACGGCTGAAGACGACGGCGCCGGGCAAGGTCCCGAACACCAGATACGACTCGGCTGACATCCTCATCAGCGGGACCACCTGGTCGGTGGTGTACCCGGCAGCCCCTTCCATCACCAGCTTTGCTCCCGCTCGTGGTCCAGTGGGCACGACGGTCATCATCAAGGGTGCGAATCTGAAATGGGCGACCAAGGTGACATTCAGTGGGGTGAAGGGAACCATCACCTACGACACAGCGACCAATCTCAAAGTGAAGGTCCCGGTCGGGGCCACCACCGGAAAGATCAAGGTGTTCACTCCCGGTGGAAGCGTCATGACCGCCACCGTCTTCACGGTCACGTAGAAGGTGCTGGACGGCATCGGCAGTGTCGAGCAACTTCACGACGCGCCGTCGGACGTGATCACCGCCCAGGACCTGACCGTCACCGGTGTCCTGGCCCAGTAGACGGCCACCATCACCATCACCATCACCATCGCCGAGCACCACAGTCCGTGGGGACCCGCCGCCGATCCCGGCGGTAGGTCCCCACACGGTGCACCCGGGAGGTGGGCACCGGCCGATCCGGTCGATGCCCGCTCCTTCCGGGTCTTCGACGGCACGATCCTCGGGATCGACGTTGCCGTTGCGTTTTCCCTGGTCCGGAACCGAACCGGCGTGATTTGCTGCAAAACCTAGTAATACGATAGATTTACTTCCCTTATGTACACCCCACCCGCCGACCACGGCACTCCGCCCTCAGCCAGCGGCCGGCTAGACGCCGGCCGCCGCGGCGTCCTGATTGTGGCCACGGCGGTGTCGAGGTGTTCCCGGTCCCGCACGGTGCCCGGCGTCGGATCGGGCAGCAGCGACGAGCCGACCGATGCCGGTGTCAAGTCGGAAGTGTCGCTATGAACCGGGGCGCCACGCATCGCTGGATGCGCCGGCTCGTGGGAGGCGGGGGGGTCGCCTTCGTGGCCCTGGCC
>Ga0075017_100003004_pt1 | contig 10601 bp, 8 predicted proteins | sample AleBraG_ABR_2012_FD_71475 | JGI IMG/M metagenome (GOLD analysis project Ga0075017, IMG submission 71475) | Freshwater sediment microbial communities in response to fracking from Pennsylvania, USA - Alex Branch Run_MetaG_ABR_2012 | ecosystem: Environmental > Aquatic > Freshwater > Creek >... | reverse complement strand
GTTTCGATCGAGCGCGGCACGCAGCACACCGACATGAGCTACACGTACGTGCAGCGTGGCGGCGTCGAGCAGTTTCACCCGTTCGACTATCTCGGGTTCCGGTACTTTCAGATCGACGACCCGGGCGAAACACTGACGCGCGACGACGTCGTCGCGTACGCGCGACACGCCGCGGTCCCCGACGAGCACGCGGCCACGTTCTCGTCGTCGGATCCCACCGTCGACGCGATCTTCGAGTTGGGCCGCCACTCGGCGCTCTTCACTGCGCAGGAGCAGTTCATCGACACCCCGACCCGCGAGAAGGGCCCGTGGCTCTGGGACGGCTTCAACGAGTCGAAGACCGCGATGGCCGCGTTCGGCGAGCAGAACCTCAGCCGAAAATCACTGCTCGAGTACGCGCAGTCGCAGGGCCGCTACTGGCCGAACGGCGCGATCAACAAGATCTATCCCACCGGTCTGGGCGCCCTCGACATCAATGAGTTCACCGAGATCTATCCGGAATGGGTATGGCAGTACTGGCTGCACACCGGCGACCGCGCGCTGCTCCGACAAGTCTACCCGGTACTGCTCAATCTCTCCGACTACGTGAAGCGATCGATCGACCGGTCGACCGGGCTGGTCACGAGCCTGCCGGCCACGAACGTCTACTACGACTTCCCGATCGTCACGCGCATCAACGTGTTGGGAGTCGACGTGTTCCGGCGGGTCGGCGACGTCGCCCGGGCGCTCGGCCGGCCGAACGGCGACGTCAAGCGCCAACGCGACCGCCAACACGCGCTCACCGACGCCATCAACGCACGGCTCACCCGAGCCGACGGCATCTACGTCGACGGGCTCACCCACCGCCTCGGCCCGGTCCCCCAAGCGTCGCAGGACACCAACGCGTGCGCGCTCGTGTACGGCGTCGTTCCCGCCGCGCACCAAGCCGCGGTCGGCGCGTACGTCGCGAGGTTCCGGATGGGCTCGCCGCCCCGCACTGCGAGCGAGGTGCTCGACGCGCTCGCGCTCACCGGCCGCGTCACCGACCTGATCGCGATCCTCGACGACAAGACGCACGACGGATGGGCCAACATCCTCGCCCGGGGCGGCACGTTCACATGGGAGGTCTGGCAGCCGTCCGACGTCATCGGCGACAGCATGTCGCACGGCTGGGGCTCCAACGTGCTCGTCAGCATCCAGCGATCACTGCTCGGCGTCACACCCACCGGCCCCGGCTACTCGACCTTCGCCGTGTCGCCGCCCGCGACCGGCCTCGCGTTCGCGGCCGGCACGGTACCCACCCCCGCCGGCGCGATCGCCGTGTCGTGGCGCCGCGGCGGCGCGACCGGTCCCGAGTTGACGCTCGACGTGACGGTCCCCGCGAACACGACCGCAACCGTCTCGATCCCGGCGCGCGGCAACCCGCCGGTGCAACTCACCGCCGGCACCCATCACTTCGAGAGCGGTTAGCTCGCACCCCCGACGATCGTTCTCGAACTGATGACGTTTGCTGCCGAAATTCGCCGTCAAACGTCATAAGAACGCCACTTCAGGTCGTCGCCGGATCGATGCGGTAGAGCGCGCGGGCGTTGTCGCCGAGGAACTGGCGCCGCGACGACTCGTCGAACGCTCCGGCGAGGACGTCGAGATCGTTGACGTACTCCGGAGTGTGGTCGGCGTGGGGAAAGTCGGATGCCCACATGAAGCGGTCGGCACCGAAGCGTTCGGCGAGGGCCGGGATCGTGCGCTCGTCGGGATCGCACGAGATCCACACACGTTCCCGGAAGTAATCACTCGGCTTGTGCTCGAGCGGTACGCGAGTACCTATGAACGTGTGGCCGTAGACCGCGTCGATGCGGTCGAGCCAATAGCCGATCCATCCGCCACCCGACTCGAGCACCACCACCTTCAACCGCGGGAACTTGTCGAACACTCCGTAGTCGAACAAGGTCGTGAACTGATGACGAACACCATCCGATGCGGTTACCGAGGCCAGCAGCCGCAGCTGCTTGACGTGCTCCCAGGTGCCCATGCGGGCACCCTTGGTCCATTGCGGTTCGAAGGTCGGGTGGATCGCGAACGGCAGGTCCAGGTCTTGGGCAGCCGCGAAGACCGGATCGTTGTCGGGATGGCCGAGCGGCCGACCGTCGTGCGTGAACGGTGCGACGTACGCGCCGCGCGCGCCCTCGCCGGCGGCGCGTTCCATCTCCCGTGCCGCGGCCGTGGGGTCACTCAACGACAGGTGCGCGGTCGGGACCAGACGCGGATTGCCCGAACAGAACTCGCAGATCCAGCGGTTGTACGCGCGGGTGTAGGCCTGACTCAGCTCGGCGTCGTCGAGCTCGGCCTCCCACAACAGCCCGATCGTCGTGTACAACACGGCCGCGTCGATACCTTCGGCGTCGAGCACCTCGATGCGTTCACTCGGGTCCATGCTCCCGAACGGCGCCTCGCGGAGGTAAGTGCGCTCCGGATCGAGCTGCATCGATCGGAGGTCGGGATCACCCATGGCGCCGAGTGTCGACGGGAACCCGCGCCGGCTCATCTTCGAGCGGGCGCCACCGATCTCGAGCTCCTCGAGCCCGCTCTCGTCGGGAACGAGGCGCAGGGCACGATCCCGATAGCGAGCCTCCAGGTAGGTCTCCCAGAGGTCGGGCGGCTCGAGGATGTGGCCGTCGGCGTCGACCGCGCCGGCGTACGACAACCGCTTGGTGGCGTGCATGGGCTTCGACATGCCCACGAACGTACGTTGTGTGCGCTCGCCCGGCCAGACCAAATGTGGGAGTAGCTGTGGACTTCGAGATCCCGATCGGCATCCAGACAACGCTCGACGCGCTCGACGCGTTCATCGAGCGCGAGATCACGCCGTTGGAGCAGGCCGACGACAACATTCGGTTCTTCGACCACCGGCGCGAGTACGCACGAACCGACTTCGAGAACGGCGGCGTCCCCCGACGCGATTGGGAGGAGCTCCTGGCCGAGATGCGCCGGCGGGCCGACGCGGCGGGATGGCTGCGCCACGCCCTGCCCGAGGAGTACGGCGGTCACGAGGCGAGCAACCTCGAGATGGCCATCATCCGCGAGCACCTGGCCACGAAAGGGCTCGGCCTGCACAACGACCTGCAGAACGAGAGCTCGATCGTCGGCAACTTCCCGACCGTGCTCATGATGCGTGACTTCGGCACCGACGAGCAACGTGCCGAATGGATGCCGGGCTTCCTCGACGGGACGCGACGGCTCGCGTTCGGCCTCACCGAGCCGAACCACGGTTCCGACGCGACGTATCTCGAGACGACGGCCGTCCAAGACGGTGACGAGTGGGTGATCAACGGCACCAAACGGTTCAACTCCGGGTTGCACCACGCGACACACGACATCGTGTTCGCGCGCACGTCGGGCGAGCCCGGATCGCCACTCGGGATCAGCGCGTTCCTCGTGCCGACCGATGCAGCAGGCTTCAGCGTCGATTTCTTCTGGTGGACCTTCAACATGCCGACCGACCACGCGGAGGTCACGCTGCGCGACGTGCGTGTGCCGGCGTCGGCGGTGTTCGGCGCCGTTGATCACGGCCTCGAGCTCGCGCAGCACTTCGTGCACGAGAACCGGATCCGCCAAGCTGCGCCGTCGCTCGGCGCCGGGCAGTTCTGCATCAACGAGGCCGTGACCTACTCGAAACAGCGAACCACATGGGGAAAGCCGCTGGCGCGCAACCAGGCGATCCAGTTCCCGCTCGTCGAGTTGCACACCGAAGCGGCCATGCTGCGCCAGCTGATCCGGTTCACGGCCTGGTCGCTCGATCGTCGCCATCACATGGAGGTCACGCATCTCGTCGCGATGTGCAACTACCGGGCGAACCGGTTCGCGTGCGACGCAGCCGACCGCGCCATGCAGACCTGCGGCGGCATCGGGTACAGCCGCCACATGCCCTTCGAGCACATCTACCGGCACCACCGGCGGTACCGGATCACCGAAGGTTCCGAGGAGATCCAGATGCGCAAAGTCGGCCAGCAGCTGTTCGGCTTCGGCTCGGGCTGAGCACTCGCCCAGGTCGAGCTCCGAGCTTCAGGGTTCAGAGCCGGGCGACGGCGGCCGATGCAAAGGTGTGTCTCTCTCGGCTGGTGGCGAACGCCGTTCCGTCACGAGTCCGGACAGTCCGGCAACCGACCGGCTGCGGCTCGGCACCGCGCTCGAGGGCCGCGTAACCGAAATTTCGTACCAGGTGTTGACGATGTGGCGTCGGCGCTCACCGGCGGCCGCGTCCGCCGCGGCGACGGGCGTCGAAGACGACATCCTGCGCACGACCGCGCAATCGACGCGATCGCTCGTCGAGTATTTCGTCTGGGGCGAGATGCAAAGCGAGGAACAAGCGCGCGCGATCGCCGCGACGGGCAAGGCGCCACTGCGCGACACGATCGCGTTGGCCGAGCTCACCAAGCTGTATCTCTACTGGCGTGAGATCACGATCGCGGTGCTGCTCGAGGAGGGGGCCCGCCAAGGCCTCGACGACGCTGCAGTCAACTACGCGGTTGCCATCGTGCGGAGCGCTTCGGACCGCAGCGTCGTTCGCATGACGAAGCAGTTCGACACCGAACGCACGCGCCTGCAGCAGGAGCTCGCAATCGAACAAACGCGGCTCGCACATCACGCCTACCACGATGCGCTGACCGGGCTACCGAACCGGCGCCTGTTCTTCGACCGGCTCTCCCACGCACTCGAAATCTCGCACCGACTCGGTATCGACTTGGGCCTGTTGTTCGTGGACCTCGATCGCTTCAAGGCCATCAACGACCGCCTCGGCCACCTCGCCGGCGACCAGGTGCTGATCGCGACCGCGGAGCGACTGCTCGCAGCATGCCGAGAGAGCGACACCGTGGCTCGCCTCGGCGGAGACGAGTTCGTCATCTTGTGCGAACACCTCCACGAGCCGACCGATCAACTGATCGCGCTGGCGGAACGCATCGGGCACCGTCTGGCGGCGCCGGTCATCACCAGCGAAGAACAGCTCGACATCACGGCCAGCATCGGCATCACCACGACCATTGCCGGCGACAACGCCGACGCGCTCCTGCGTCAGGCGGATCGAGCCATGTACATCGCCAAACGCGACCGACCGGGCCGCTACCACGTGTGGAGCGGGCCGGCGACCGACCACGAGGAACCGCCGGTCAACGCGTAGGAGCGTCGTGGACCGGGTCGGCGTGCGACGGCGGCTTGGCCCACACCGAGGCCTGGTCGCCGGCTCCCCGACTGATCGTTCTCGGCGACGAGCGGCCGGCGTCCCAGTGGCTCCCCTGCAACATGTTCGGCGCGGCGGGTTTCACGATGGGCTTCACGACCGGGGTGACGGCGGGCGCCGGCGCGGCGACCGGGGCCGGCATCGAGACGTACCGGGGAGGCTGCACGACGCTGACCGATCGGAACTCGGACGGCCGCGCGAGCCAGGTGATGACAGCTACCCCGCTGAGCACGGAGACGGCACCCGTCACGACGATCCACAAGTCAGACATCGGGAGCCACCTCGCCTCCACCCATGTGTGGGCTACCCGACTCGGAATATAAGCAGTATGCGCGCCGAACACCAGTCGCCTCGGGGTGCGATCAACCCGCGCCGACCGGTTGTCGAGAAAAGCGCGCTCGAGTGACGAATGACCACTGGGAGGCGCGGTCAAAACGAGGAATACTGGGGGGTGCCACGGAGGGCGGGAAACGCATGGAGTCGACGACGGGCGCGGTGATCGATCAGGGTCTCCCGTCGGCGCGTGCCGCGACACCGCCGCCCACTCCCGAACCAGCCCCGGCCTCGTGGCCGACCGCGCTCGGCCTCGTCGTGTTCGCCGGCGCCTGCCTGATGCTGTACGGCAACGCCCAGAACTCCACCGTCGGTCCCGGCCCGATCGCGGCGAAAGTCGGCGCAGCAGTCGTCGCGACGGTCACCGCGCTCGTAGTTGTGGGCGCGCGGCGTCGCCGGCAGCGTGACCGCGCCTCCGACCGCCGCACCGGCCGGTACTTCGAGCTCAGCTGCACGACCTGCAACAAGCGGCTCCCCGGTCGCCATCGGGCCCAGGACGCCGACGCGTTCGCCCGGGCCGTGCGCCGGCACGACGACGAGGCGCACCGCCCCCATGACCCCACGATCCTGCAGATCCTGGCCGTCCGCATCGCGCTCGTTCAGGCGGGCACAGTCGAAGTGCCGACCACGATCCGGCAATACGAGCTCGCAGCCTCGGAGTGGAAGCCGGTCTGACCGCCCGTTCGCACGTTCTCTGCAGACAGCCTGCGAGGCACGAAGCTCTGATGGTGGCAGTCGAGCTCGCAGGCCGTATAGACCTCACACATGAGCACGACCCTCGATTGGTACGGATGTGCGACGTTCCGCCTCCGGACCGCCGGGCTCACCGTGTTCCTCGACGCATACATCGACCGAGCGCCGGACGCCGCCGGCACCGGGCTGACGGCCGACGACATCGTCGAGTGCGACTGGATCGTGGTCGGGCACTCCCATTTCGACCATCTCTGGGGCGCCGAACGCATCGTCGCGAAGACGGGCTCCACCCTGATCGGGAGCTACGAGACCGTGCGCGTCCTGGAGCAGGCCGGAGTACCGCTCGACCGCATGATCTGCGTGTCCGGCGGCGAACGGATCGAACTGGGCAAGGGTGTGTTCGTATCGGTCTACCCGAGCCTGCACTCGTGTCTCTGGACCGGGTCGCACGCCGCGGGGCCCGGCGACGTCTGTCTCGGTGACCTCGGCGTGACCTGGCAGCAGCGCGCCGAACGCATGAAGGAGCTCACCAACCGCCTTTCCACTTCTCTCGACCCCTCGGCCATCGAGCACTTGATCACCGCCGCGCCCGGCCACAGTGACCGGGGCGACGGCGGCGCGCTCCTATACCTCTTCGAGACCCCGGAAGGCTCGTTGCTGTTCCAGGACACGTCGGGCCACTGGAGCTCGGTCCTCGGGAACCTGAGCCCCGACGTCGCGATCCTCGCGGCGGCCGGCCGAGCCAACGTCGACGGCGAACCGGTCCAGGGATCGCTCGCCGCGTTCGTCGCCACCGAAGCCCGAGCGCTCGGCGCGCGCCGGGTCGTGCTCGCCCACCACGACAACTGGCTGCCGGGCTTCGCATCGGCACCCGACCAGGAAGCAATCCGTGCTGCGTTCAAGGAGGGCGCGCCCGACACGGAGCTCCTCGAGCCCGGCTATCTCGCCGGCACTCCCATTTTCGACGAGCGCGCATCGTGACGCTGTTGCCGCAACCGAGGTTCGTCGACCTCGGGAACCGCCGCACGACGAACACCAACGTCACGGAGCACTTCGACGCCTCGCTGCCCGCGCAGGGCTACACCCTGACCATCGCCGACGACGGCGTCACGCTCGCCGGAGGCGACGAGGCGGGATGCTTCTACGGCCGCGCGACGCTTGCTCAACTCACGCGCCTGCACGAGCGCGGGTTGCCGATCGGCACGATCCGCGACCATCCCGATCTCGCGATCCGAGGCGTCATGCTCGACGTCTCGCGCGACAAAGTGCCGACGATGGCGACGCTCTACGCGCTCATCGACCGGCTCGCCTCGTGGAAGGTCAACCAGGTCCAGCTGTACAGCGAGCACACGTTCGCGTACCGCGATCATCCCGAAGTGCACGCCGACGCAAGTCCGTTCACTGCCGACGAGGTCCGCGCCATCGACGCCTTCTGTCGCGAGCGCCACGTGGAGCTGGTGCCCAACCAGAACTGTCTCGGGCACATGAACCGTTGGCTGGAGCACCCGCGCTATCGGGAGCTCGCGCTCGCGCCGGACGGATTCGTCGATCCGTACGGACTCGGCCACGAGGCGATGACGCTCGATCCGGCGCGACCGGGATCGCTCGCACTCGTCCGCGAGTTGCTCGGCGAGTTGTTGCCCCTGTTCTCGAGCCGACGCGTGAACATCGGCCTCGACGAAACCTGGGAGCTACCGCGCGATCGTCTCGACGAGTACTTCGCCTGGATCGCGACGCTGCGCGCGCTGCCCGAGCTCGACGGGCACGAGGTGATCATCTGGGGTGACATGTTCTCCGGCGATCCCGCGCTCGTCGCGAAAGTGCCGGATGGCGTCACCGTGTGCGAGTGGGGCTACGACGCCGAGTACCCGTTCGACGAACGGGTCGCGCAGCTCGAACGCGCGGGGCTGCCGTTCTGGGTCGCGCCGGGCACGTCGGCCTGGTTGAGCATCGGCGGTCGCGTCACCAACGCGGTCGAGAACTGCCGAAACGCGGCCCAGGCTGCGCTCGATCACGGCGGGCTCGGGCTCCTCAACACCGATTGGGGTGATCGCGGACACCTCCAGCAGTCGCCGGTCAGCGACCCGGGCTTTGCCTACGGCGCGGCCGTGGCGTGGTGCCTGGCCGCCAACCGCGACCTGGACCTTGCCAGCGCGTTGAGTGCTCACGCGTACCAAGATCCGACCGGCGGGTTGGCCGCCGCGCTCCTCACGATCGGCGACGCGCACCGAGCGGTGACACCTCAGATCCCGAACCATTCGATCCTTGCGATGCATCTCTACTTCCCGCAGATCCGCGTCGGCCGGGGAATCACGAAGGGCATCACCGAAGCGGAGCTCGACACCGTTGCCCATCGACTCGCCGAGGCACGTGCCGACGTTGCACGCGCCGGGCCGGAGCGCGACGACGGCGCACTTCTCGTCGACGAGGTCGTGTGGACGATCGACGTGCTGGACCTCTTGACCGACGACGCGCGCGAACGCCTCGCCGGCGACAGCACGCTCGGCTCGGTCCCGCAACCCCGACGCGACGAGCTCGCGAGACGGCTTGCCGCGCTGACCGATCAATACCGAGCGCGGTGGATCGCCCGCAACCGCCCGGGCGGTCTCGCCGACAGTGTCGCCTGGCTCGACAACCTGAGCGCGGCGTACCAGACCGGCCGGCCCGACCCGGCGTGGGGTGGCTGGCCGAAACGCTTCACCTGAGCTCGTCAGTTCGGTTGTTCAGGCTCGCCTTACCTGAGGTCCCGGACCCGAGACATGGGGCTCGTGGGCACCGCACTACCGTCCGTTGGCTGTGAGAAAGAAGCCGACCACCCTCGCCGACGGCGCGCCGGTGCGCGCATCGCGCGCCCAGGCGCTCATCGGCCGTATCGGCGACCTGGTGCACGCGATCGGAGCCAATGACGACTCCACCGTGGAGCAGGCAGTCCTCGATCTCAGCCGCGCGCGCCGCTACCTGGCTCCTCTTGCCTTCTTGGTCGGAGCGTTCGTGATGCTCTTCGAGGGCGTGAAGTTGTTGTTCTCGAACTGGCGCCTCTCGCTCATCCAGGTGCTGCCGGCCATGTGGATCTGGATCGCGCTGCTCGACCTCAAGGTCCACGCGCTCCACGGCCGGTCGTTGCGCGTGCTCCACGGCCCGATCCTCGTACCAATCATCGCGGCGATCGCCGCCATCACCGTTGCCAGCTTCTACTTGAACGCGGTCTTCGCCTTCGCGATCTCCAAACCGGGCCCGCCCCAGATCCTGCCCGCCTTCATCGAAGCTCGATCCCATCTGCGCGTCGTGCTCACCTGGGGACTGCTCGTCGGTATCGGGCTCGGCGTCGCGACCACCGTGTTCCCCCGCTGGGGCCGCTGGTGGTTCACCATCTCGCTGAGCATCATCGTCGGCATCATGATGTTGACCTACGTCTCCGTGCCGGCGCGCCTCATTGGTGTGAAGACCACGGTCTCGACCCGCGACAAGCTCTCGGCGTCGGTCGTCGGCGGAGCAGTGGGTGCCGTGGTCTGCACGCCTCCCTATGTCCTCGGCCGTATCGGGATCCTGATGCTCGGGTCACGGATCCTGTTCATCCCCGGCATCGTCGTCCTGACACTCGGTCTCACGCTGCAAGCCGGCGCGACCGGAGCGGTCAAGGCGATCAAGATGAGCGCGAAGCTCGTCGCCGGCCACAACGTCGACGCCGACACCCCGCCACCCGATCGTGGCCGTCCTTGACAGCCGAATTCCTGGGGTCGACACTGAACGACGGGCGCCTTGCTCCAGGGGGGACGATGCAGCGATACGGCCGTCGGGCGTTGACGGCATTGGTCGCGATGCTGGCAGTCCCGGCGATGCTGCTCGGCGAGGTGCTCCTTGCCGGAGCAGCCGGCGCGGCGTCGGTGCCGGGTGCGACCCATTCAGTTGTCGCCACTCCGATGAACGGCGCCGCGTCAGTGAGTTGGAAGGCACCGACCACGAGCGGCGGCTCGCCGGTCGTGCGCTACGTCGTGACGCCCTATCTCGGTTCGGTCAAGCAGGCCGCGCTCGTGTTCAACTCGACTGCGACCACGCAAACGGTCCCGAACTTGAAGAACGCAAGCGCATATCAGTTCACCGTCGCGGCAACGAACGCGGTCGGAACCGGTGCCGCGTCGACGAAATCGGCGCCCGTGACCGTCGGCACGCCGGGGCAACCGCGTCGGCCGATGGCCACCTGGGCAACGAACATCACCGGACAGTTGCGGGTCTATTTCGAAGCGGCAGCCAAGAACGGTGCACCGGTGACCACCTACAAGGCTGTCTGCACGTCGTCGAACGGCGGCGCGAGCAGCTTCGTGATCGGCCACCCGGTCTGGAACGGCACCGCGTACACGAT
>Ga0075017_100003001_pt1 | contig 10605 bp, 9 predicted proteins | sample AleBraG_ABR_2012_FD_71475 | JGI IMG/M metagenome (GOLD analysis project Ga0075017, IMG submission 71475) | Freshwater sediment microbial communities in response to fracking from Pennsylvania, USA - Alex Branch Run_MetaG_ABR_2012 | ecosystem: Environmental > Aquatic > Freshwater > Creek >... | reverse complement strand
ATAGCCGACATTGTTGAAGAAGATGACTCCGAGGGCACAGTCCGCGTGGTGCGGTGTCACTAGCAGCGCGCCCACCAGTGGGTCCGAGCCGCGCGGCTCGTTCACGATCGCGGATCGGTAGGCGTCGAAGTGTGCGCGAAAGCGCTGCACGCGCCCGGCCAAGGGGCCGTCTCCCAGGTCGGGGCCACCGTCCAGCACCAGCCGCGTGGGCTCGCCGGCGGTGTGCGAATCAACCACGCGGATGGCTTGCATCAGTGCGGCCGCGAGTCGCGGGCAGCCTGGATCAGGGCCAGCACAGCGGCCCGCCGTTCGCCGGCCAACACCAGCCGCGGCGGCCGTACCCGCTCCGAGCCGCGGCCCATCACCTGCTCGGCCAGCTTGATCGACTGCACCAGGTCATGTTCCGCGTCCAGATGCAGCAGCGGCATGAACCAGCGGTAGATCTGCCGTGCGCGTGGCAGATCGCCAGCGCGCAGCGCCGCGTACAGCAGCAGCGATTCGGCCGGAAAGGCGTTGGTCAGCCCGGACACCCAACCCTTGGCGCCGAGCGTGAGGCCCTCGAAGGCCAGATCATCGAGGCCGGCAAACAGTACGAACCGCTCGCCCACGGCATTGATGATGTCGGTGAATCGACGCGAATCGGGGGCCGATTCCTTGAGTGCAACAATGTTGGGTACGGCGGCGAGGCGCTGTAGCGTCGCGACGTCGATGTTGACGCGATACGAGGGCGGATTGTTGTAAAGCATGATGGGCAGCGCGGTCGCCGCCGCCACCGTGCGCACGTGAAATTCCAGCTCGGCGGCGGTGGGGACGTATACCATGGCCGGCAGCAGCATCAACCCATCGGCCCCCAGTCGCTCGGCATCGCGTGCCAACTCCACGGCCGCCGCGGTCGTGAACTCGGATACTCCGGCGATGACCGGGACGCGCCCGGCCGCGACCTCGACCGCGCCCCTGAGCAGCTGGCGTTTTTCCTCCGCGCGCAGCGAGTTACCCTCACCGACCGTACCCATCAGCACCAGGCCATGGACGCCGTCATCGAGCAGGCCGGCCTGTACGCGCTGCGTGGCCGGCAGATCGAGCGCCAGCGTGGCGTCGAACTGCGTGGTGGCGGCTGGAAACACACCCGCCCAGGTACATGGCTTGGAGTCCGTCATGGTGAGTCCGGCCCGCGGCATTGATTGCAGGATCGTAGATCGTATACGTTAGCGCCGTGACCCAGCAAGACACCATCGCCGTGATCGGTTCCGGGATCATCGGCTCGGCCGTGGCCCTGGGGTTGGCGCGCAGCGGGCAACGCGTCCTGCTGCTCGATAGGACCGCGCCGGGTACGACGGGTGCAAGCTATGGCAATGTCGGGCACATTGCCGCCGAACTGGTGCAGCCCTTGCCCTCGCCGGCGTTGCTATGCGGATTCTGGCGTCTACTGGTGCGCTTCGGCGGGCCGCTCGATCTGCCGCTGCGCCAGGCGGGGCGCATGCTGCCATGGATCTGGCGCTTCGCCCTCGCGGCGCCGCACCAGCGCGCTAACACGCGCCATCTCGCGCCGCTGGTGCTGCCGGCGGCGGCGACTTGGGAGCGCTGGCTCAAGGAGATCGGCCGCGCCGAGCTGCTGCGCCGCAACGGCCACTACGAAATCGGCCTGGGCCCACACAGCGCGGCTGGCATGCGCACTCAGGCAGCCACGATGGCGCGGCTGGGCGTGCGGACGGCGCCGGTAGCCGCCGAGCGGCTGGCGGCGCTGCAGCGCGCCAGCGGTGCCGCGCACGCCGCCGGCCTGTGGTTCGAGGATTCGGCGCACGTGACCGACCCGGCGCGCGCGGTGCAGGCATTCGCACATGCCGCTCGCGAGCGCGGCGCACAGCTACTGCGATCGGAGGTCCGGGCACTGGGTGCGCGCGGCCCGCACATCGAGATCCACGAAGCATCCGGGACGCGCCAGGTCGATGCCGTGGTGGTGTGCGCAGGTATGAGCGCCGCACCGATGCTGGCACAGTTTGGACTCAATAGCCCGTTGCAGTCGGTGCGCGGGTATCACGTCGAGCTGGTCGCCCAGGCGCCATTCTTCGATGCTCCGGTACTGCACACCGACGGGCATGTGCTGGTCACACCCATGGCCGGCCGCCTGCGCGCCTCCAGCTACATGGAGTTCACCGCGCAAGAGGCACCCGCGGATGCCGCGAAGCCGGCTGCCTTGCGCCGCAAGCTGCGCGCCCTGGGGTACGCCTGCGAAGTCGATGGCCCCAGCTGGGTCGGAGCGCGCCCGGTGTTGCCGGACTACCTGCCGGGAATCGGTCGCGCGCCGGGGCCGCATCGGGTGTACTACGCCATCGGGCATCAGCACATTGGGTTGACGCTCGCGCCCGTCACCGGCGATCTGGTGGCGGATCTGGTGGCCGAGCGCGCACCACGCCTGCCTGTGGCCGCTTTCGACCTGCGCCGCTTCGGCCCGCGATCGAATCGCGCCACATCTTGAGTTCACGAGGAGCTGCCATGTACGGAATTCTCAGCTGGCCCGCAGTCATGTGCTGCGCACTGTTCTGGGCGTTGGGTGTGCCCACGGCGCTGGCGAGCGCGGCAGACGCGCAGCTGCAGTCGATTTACAGCAGCGAGTGGCAATGGCGCGATCAGCAGCTGCCCGATCCCGAGGACCTGCAGAAACCGGTCGCGGATCACCTGCCCAAGGCGGATCCGGCCACCCAGGCCGAGCGGCTCAAGTACTGGCAGGACGTATTGCAGCGACTGGATGGCGTCCGCCGCGCCGAACTCGCGCCCGCCGAGCAGCTCAACTATGCCATCTACCGTCCGCAGATCGAAGCGCTGATCAGCAGCCAGCAGTTTCGCGAGTATGAGATGCCGGTGAACTCCGACACCACGTTCTGGACGGAGTTCAGCTACACGGCGCGCCGGCCGTATCGAACGGAACAGGACTACCGCAGCTGGATTGCGCAGATGCAGGACATCCCGCGCTACTTCCGCGAGCAGATGGCCCAGATGCGCGCCGGCCTGCGGCGCGGGTTCACGCCGCCACGAGTCACGCTGGCCGGTCGCGATGCGTCGCTCAGCGCCGTGACCGACGCCACGGCGGAGGCGAGTCTCTTCTACACGCCGTTCCGGAGCATGTCGGGTATTGCGCCGGCTGATCAGGCGGCACTGCGCGCGCAGGCGCTCGTCGTCATACGCGACAGCGTGCAGCCGGCCTACCGGGAATTGCTGAAGTTCATGCGCGAGACCTACTTGCCGGCGACGCGCACGACCCTGGCGGCCTACGACCTGCCCGACGGCCGGGCTTTCTACCGGGCCAAGATCAAGGAATTCGTCACGCTCGATCTCGAGCCGGCAGCAATCCACGCATTCGGCGAGCAGGAAGTCGCGCGCCTGCACCAGCAGATGCTCGAAGTCATGAAGGAAACGGGCTTCACGGGCGACTTCGCCGCATTTCAGAGCTACCTGAAGCACGATCCGCGATTCCAGGCAAAGTCGGGCGAGGAATTGCTGATGCGCGCGGCCTACATTGCCAAGCGCTTTGATGGCAAGGCCTCACAGTTCTTCGGCATGCTGCCGCGCGCTCGTTTTGCGATCAATCCGGTGCCCGATGATCTGGCGCCGTTCTACACCGGCGGTCGCGGCGGCCCGGGCGAGTACCTGGTGAACACCTACAATCTGCCCAGCCGTCCGCTCTACAATCTCACGGCGCTGACGCTCCACGAATCGGCCCCGGGCCACGCGTTTCAGATGTCCCTGGCTCTCGAGCACAAGAACCAGCCGGAATTTCGCCAGCACACCTATGTGTCGGCCTTTGGCGAGGGCTGGGCGCTGTACTGCGAGCAGCTGGGCGTGGAAATGGGCATGTATGACACGGCTTATGAGCGCTTGGGAATGCTGAACTACCAGATCTGGCGGGCGGTGCGCCTGGTGGTCGACACCGGCATTCATACACAGGGCTGGAGCCGCGAGCAGGCGATCAGCTATCTGCGCCAGTATACCGCGCTCTCCGATCATGAAATCGAGACGGAAGTGGACCGCTACATCGCCTGGCCCGCCCAGGCGCTGTCCTACTACCTGGGTGAAGATGCGATTCTGAAGGCGCGCGCGCGGGCCGAGCAGGCGCTCGGCGCGCGCTTCAACCTGCGTGCCTTTCACGACACCGTGCTCGAGCTCGGCTCGGTACCACTGCCGGTGCTGGCGGCGAGAATCGATGACTTCATCGTTAACGGTGGCGTCGGGCCCTATCCGGACCTGGAGTGAGAACGCCATGAAGCAGCATGGCGCATTCGCATTGGTGGCGCTGCTGGCCGCGGCGGCCCTGGTGTACGTCGTGCGCTGGTGGACGCTGGAGCGCGCCCGCGCCCGCGCCGGCAATTGGCGTCTGCCCCACGCGAGTGATCTGGCGATCGGCTTCATCACCAACTTCTTCGACACGCTGGGTATTGGCTCCTTTGCGCCCACCACGGCGTGGTACAAGCTGCGCGCGCGCATGCCGGACGAAGAGATTCCGGGAACGCTGAACTGCGGCCACGCGTTGCCTACCATGACGCAGGCGCTGATCTTCATCGCCATCGTCACTGTGGATGTGACCACGCTGGTCAGCATGATCGCTGCAGCCGCGCTGGGCGCCTGGCTGGGAGTGGGTTTCGTGGCGCGCTTGTCGCGGCGCTCGATTCAGCTCGGCATGGGGGTGGCCTTGCTGTGTGCCGCCCTGTTGTTTCTGACCGGCAACCTGGGCTGGACACCAGGGGGTGGCGCGGCACTCGGTCTGAGCGGGGCGCGCCTGGTGTTCGCCGTGGCCGCCAACTTCTTCCTTGGCGCACTCATGATGCTGGGTGTCGGCCTGTATGCGCCGTGCCTGATACTCGTCAGCTTGCTGGGCATGAGTCCGTTGCCGGCGTTCCCGATTATGATGGGCTCCTGCGGCCTGCTCATGCCGATCGGCGGCGCACGCTTCATTCGTACCGGGCGTTATGACTTCGGCGCTGCGCTGGGGCTGACTCTGGGCGGCATTCCTGGCGTGCTGGTGGCCGCCTATATCGTCAAGTCACTCCCCATCCTGTGGCTGCGATGGCTGGTGCTGGTTGTGGTGGTGTATGCGGCCTGGCAGATGCTCAAGTCCGCCGCGGCGCGGGCGGGTGGGCACGCCGCAACGGCACAGTGACGCCCTACCGCTCCAGCCCAAAGAACCGCACCGCCTGCTGCGCCACGCTCATCCCGTCGCGCCGTTCCAGCGCGCTGTCCAGGTGCACCGGCAAGTGATCGGCGCCGGGCACCAGCAGCCACGCCAGCACACAGCCTCGCAGGCGTGCGTGGCTCATCGCACCAGGCTCATGGCACCAGCGGCAACCCTACGCTGCTGGCAGTGGCCGCACCGTGATAAATGCTTTGTGTAGCGATCCGGTAGTCTGCGGGCCGGGCATTAAAGATATTCGGGACGTAGCGCTGCGGATTGCGGTCATAGAGCGGGAACAGACTCGACTGCACCTGGATCATGATGCGGTGTCCCGGCAGGAAAACGTGATCGACATTCGGCAGTCCGAATTTGTATTCCTCGACCTTGCCGGGCACCAGGGCCGCGGGACTGTCGAATCCATGGACGTAGCGGCCCCTGAATATCTCTATGCCAATAGGCAGCTCGAAGCCTGCCAGGATGGGTTTCAGACCCTGGTCGGATTCCGGCGAAGTATTCGGGTAGACATCGACGAGCTTGACCACCCAGTCGCTGTCCGATCCTGACGTGGCCGCAAACAAGTCGACCTGCGGCGCGCCCATGATGTGCACGGATTCGCTAAGCGGTGCGCTCTGGTAGACGAGCACATCGGGGCGATCCGAGACGAACCGTTGATCCTGCACCAGCCACGGCTTCCATTGCCCGGGATCGTCCATGGTGATGGGACGCGGTATAAAGGGCACGGGTTTGGACGGATCCGAGACGTAGTCGTCGTGGCCGCTCGCTGCGGGCGCGATGAAACCAGCAGAGTGTCCAGCGCCGAGGTAGAGCGGCGTCAGGGTCCCCATGGGCCAGCGGGGCGATTCTTCCCAACGGTTGATTCCCGTCGCGTAGGTGAGCACGTGCGGCGTGTGCGGATCCGGGCCACCTTTGAGGTAGTGGTCAAAGAAGGGTTTGAGATACTTGACCCGGAATTCATTGGCGGTATCGCCGGTAAATGTCAGCGCTCCCAAATCGTAACCATAGTGATTGACGCCCGAATGGCGCCACGGTCCGATGACCAGGGAAACCATGTTGTTGTTCTTGTCCTTGGGCTTGAGCGCCCGGTAGACGGCCGGTGCCCCGTAGGAATCCTCCTGATCCCACTGCCCGACCATCAGCAGGGTGGGCACGTTCAGCGGTCGAGCCGCCAGCCATTTGTCCACCGCCTGCAGTGACCAGAATTCCGAATAGGCGGGATTGTCCATGACCTTTTGCACGAAGGGATACTGGTCGATGCCCCACTGGCGTGCGTAGTCGCCGCTGGATCCGGCCTCCAGGAAACGCGTGTAGTCATCGCCAACGCCAACGGCTGGAACGACGCCGCCCTCCGCCTTGGCGGTGCTCTGCTCGACGTAGTAATTGAACCCCGGATTCCGAAAAGCGCCATTGTGAAATGAGTCGTCACCGATCCAGGTATCGACCATGGGGCTCTGCGGCGCGGCGGCCTTCAGAGCCGGATGAGGATTGATCTCCGCCATCAAGGTGGTGAAGCCCAGGTAGCTTGAGCCAATCACCCCGACCCGGCCATTGGTCTCGGGAACGTTCTTGACCAACCAGTCGATCGTATCGTAGGCATCGGTCGACTCGTCGATGCCGGTATTGTTCAGTGGTCCAACGATGGGCCGCGTCAGCACGAACGAGCCCTCGGAATTGTGAAGCCCGCGAATATCCTGGTAGACGCGAATGTAATGGTCTTCGACAAACGGGGCGTCCATGGCCGGCAGGATTTCCGTGAGTAATTGGCTCTTGGTGCGTTGCGTCTCGGCCTTGGCGTCATAGGGTGTGCGCGAGAGCAGCATCGGCCCCTGCCTGGTTCCTTTCTTCATGACGATGACGGTGTACAGTTTCACACCGTCACGCATCGGGACCATCACCACGCGCTTGAGGAAATCTGCTGCGGGACGGACCGGTTCGTAGCTTGCCACCACGTCGGGAGTCATCGGGGTCACGTCGGGTGGCGCGGGCTGCGGCGCGGGCTGCACCGCAGCGTCGGTCGTGGCGCTGGCCACCAGCACGGAGGCAGTCGCTAACAATGCCCGCATCGATGGCTGCCAGGTCAAATTCGCCCGCGAGTTCATTGCCGGACCTCCTGGGTGCAAGTTCATGCCGCTTGCGTAGCGCAAGACGCTGGTGTTCACCTGCCGGCATCATATGCCCGCACGGGGCCCAGCGCTGCAGAACGCGGCCGTGAATTCGCGGTGCGCCCTGAAGGGTTCCGCGAGCGGGTCGGCGTGCGCGAGCTGTGATGCGCGGCAGCCTGAGCAGATCTCGAGTACCCGTATCGCTCGGTCTTGGACGACGCACGGCACCCGCCATTCCTTCACCGCCAGGTGCAGGCGCTCGGCGGCGCGGCGAATGCGCCGGTAGGGGTGGGGTTCAGGGCCCAGAGCAAGAGTCTCCTCGATGCGCTCGCGGATGCGCAGGCCAGTGCGGGCTTCGATCCATTTGGCCTGCTGCGTAGCCAGCGCCGCAAATTGCACCTCCCACGACGGGATCGGATCGGCTGCCAGCGCGCCCGTTGCAGCGCGGGCCGAGCCTTCCAGCCAGCCGCTGGCCGCGGCCGGTAGTGCATCACTGTAGGCCACGTAAGGTTTGAGATCGAGCACTGGAGTGCCATCGAGCATATCCACATTGCGCACTTGCAGGGTCAGTCCTGCGACGCGCTCCAGACGCACCACGGACAGCCCGAGTGGATTGGGTCGATGCGGTGAGCGCGTCGAGAAGACGCCCTTGCGCCCCGACCTGCTGCGTGGCGGCAGCACCTTGGGGCGCCACGCGGCATTCAGGTGGAACCAGAAGATCACCCACAGGTATTCCCAGCCCGCCAGGTCATCGAGTGCATGCTCGAGGTTTCGTCCCGGCAGCAGTTCGATGCGGCCGCCGGCGCCCTTGGCCATACGCGGCTGGCGCGCGGCTTCGGCCTTCGAGCGGAGTGCACAATGCATATAGCCGATTGGCTCGAGGGTCAGACAGGCGTGCGCGGGGATGCGGACAGTCACACCCGGATTCCAATTGCGTCCGGCCCAGCCTGGGGCCGAGCAGGGAAGTCAGCAATAAAGCCAATGCCCGCGCGGATTCGGCGTTCCGGGATAGGTTGCGCCAAGAGGCCATGGCGACGAGCGCAATGCCGCGCACACCGGCGATCGGTCCCGTTCACGGTGCCGCTCCGGGCGTACGTCGGTAGGTAAAGAGCTTCGCGGCGCCGAGGGCGAGCAGCACAAACACAGCGAGCGTGCCGGGGAGAGAGACGAGGTCGAGCCCCAGGGGCTGGTAGAGAATCAGCATCGGCACCAATCCCTCCGGCAATTGATCCAGCAGCAGTGAATCGGCGCCACTGCTCAGGCCGGCTCGCCGCTTGATGCACGATGAAACCAAATCGCCCAAGAGCGCGCAGAATCCAACCGCTGCGCCGGTCACGAATCCCACAGGCCACAGCGCGCCGATGGCACCCGTGGCAAGGGTACCCCCAAGCAACCCGCGCCAGGTCTTGTGCGGGCCGAGCACAGGCCGACCGTCGGTGAGAACGCGTCCCGCATCGATAGCGGTTGCCCAGCGCTCAGCGAGTAGCATGGATAGGAGCACGGGCGTACTGTTCGCCACGACGAGCAACACCAGGATATCGACGCGGACGCAACGCAGAATGAGCACGACAGAAATTATACGCCGCCGCCCGGCAGTCGGGTCCTGGTGCGCCGGTTAAGGGATGCTACGGATGGACCCTGGCGGCGTGCCGTGCGGAGAATAATGCCGATTGTGGGGTGGGGTGCGCGGCCATGACAGGCGATACGGCGCGGTTTGACGCCATTGTGATCGGTTCCGGCATAGGCGGGTTGGCCTGCGCATGTGCCTTGACGCGCAGTGGCCGCAGAGTGCTGGTCTTGGAGCAGCATTTCGCAGCCGGCGGCCTGACGCAGACCTTCAGCCGCCAGGGATTTACCTGGGCCGTGGGTCTGCATTACCTCGGCGACATGAGTGAGGGTGGTTCGGCGCGCAAGATCATCGACTGGCTATCCGGCGGAATCCTGCGCTTCGCGCCTTCTGGACCAGTGTATGACACCGTGCATTTGCCTGGAGACTTCGAGTTTCAGTTTGCGCGGCCGCAGGCGGCCTTGGTGGCGGAGCTCAAGGAGCGATTTCCGGCCTCGAGTGGCGAACTCGATGCGTTCTTTACCGCCATCGAGAAGGCGGAACGCGCCGGTCGCCATCTGTTTGCACAGCGCGCCATGCCCGCGCTCCTTGGCAAAGCTACCGAGCTGCTGCACCATAGCGAGGTCGAGAGGTGGTGGGGGCGCACCACGGCCGACGTCCTGAACGAGATGATCGGCGATCCGCGCTTGCGCGCCCTGCTCGCCGCGCAGCGCGGCGACTATGGGCCGGATCCGCGCGTTTCGAGCTTCGGAGCGCACGCGATGATCATGCGCCACTTCATGCAGGGAGCGTACTTCCCGGTGGGCGGCGCGGCGGCGTTCGCGCACGCGCTGGTTCCCGTTATCGAATCGGGCGGCGGCGAGGTTCGCATGCGCTCGCCGGTCGTGGAGATTGTCGTGGAGCACGAGGCGGTGGCCGGCGTGCGTCTGGCCAATGGTCAGAGCGAGCGATGCCCGACGGTGTTCTCCGACATCGGGGCGCACAATACCGTGGCACGGCTGCTGCCGGCTGGCGTGCGTGAGTCGAACTGGGCGCGCGAGATCCTGGCGCTGCAACCGTCACCGTGTCACATCGGCATGTACCTGGGCTTCGAGGGCGACATCCGCAGCCGCGGCGCCACGAATTCCAACCACTGGTTCTATGAATCCTTGACTCTGGCGGACGGGTTGTGGCGCGATCCCTTGAACCAACCCGTGCCGCCGGCGCTCTACGTGAGCTTTCCATCCTTGAAGAACCCTGATGCGCCGAGCACCCGGCACACCGCGGAGCTCGTGGCTTTCACCGCTTGGGATGCCTTCAGTCGTTGGGAGAGCTCGCAACTCGGTCGGCGTCCGGCCGCTTACGAGGAACTGAAGGCCACGATCACGCGGCATCTGGCAATGCAGTTTGCCGGACGTTTTCCGGCGCTCGCGCCGCTAATCGTGCATACGGAACTATCGACACCGCTGTCCATGGTGGCTTTCACCGGCGCCGAGCACGGCAGTGCCTATGGACTCGAGTCGAGTCCGCGTCGGTTCCGATCGAACGCGCTGCGCGCGCAGACGCCCGTGTCGGGTCTCTATCTCACTGGCCAAGATGTCGGGAGTCCCGGCATCACCGGAGCGATGCTGGGTGGCATACTCGCCGCCACGGCGCTGGAGCCCAAGCTGCTGGCGAGACTGCTGTGATGCCGCAACGAAAGCTGCAGGCCCTGCGCTGCGCCACAATACCGTGGGGCATCGGCTTTGCCTGGGCGAGCATCGTGTTCATGGTAC
>Ga0075017_100003000_pt1 | contig 10609 bp, 9 predicted proteins | sample AleBraG_ABR_2012_FD_71475 | JGI IMG/M metagenome (GOLD analysis project Ga0075017, IMG submission 71475) | Freshwater sediment microbial communities in response to fracking from Pennsylvania, USA - Alex Branch Run_MetaG_ABR_2012 | ecosystem: Environmental > Aquatic > Freshwater > Creek >... | reverse complement strand
TGAACGTTTCCCCGAATGACCCGTGCCAAGCCGCAGATTTGCTCGCAGGTGATGGGATTCCGCTTGTGCGGCATGGCGGAGGAGCCTTTTTGACCCTCACTGAACGGCTCTTCCGCTTCCCTGACTTCGGTCCGCTGGAGATGGCGGATCTCGAGGGCGATCTTTTCGAGCGTGGCGGCGATCAGGGCCAGCGCAGCCATGTAGGCGGCATGACGGTCGCGCGAGATCACCTGCGAGGCGATGTCGGCCGGACGGAGGTTGAGACGCTCACAGATTCTGGCTTCGGCGGCGGGTCCAATGTGGCCAAAAGTCCCCACAGCGCCGGAGATCTTGCCCACCCGCAGGTCTTCCCGGGCTGCTGCAAATCGAACCCCATTGCGCCGCAACTCGTCGAACCACAAGGCGATTTTGAGTCCAAAGGTGATCGGCTCGGCATGCACGCCGTGCGTCCGGCCGATTTGCACGGTGTCTTTGAACTCGAAGGCGCGGGTCTTGAGGACCGCAAGCAAGCTCTCGATGCCTTGTGACAGGAGTTCGGAGGCTTCCTGAATCAGCAGGGCCTGGGCAGTGTCGACAATGTCATTGGAAGTGAGGCCGTAGTGCAGCCAGCGGGAGGCCTCGGGGTGACCGGCGGCGCGCATGCTTTCCGACACCGCAGTAGTGAAGGCAATGACATCGTGCTTGACTTCGCGCTCAATGGTCTCGATGCGGTCGACCGAGAATCGGGCGTGCTCCCGCAGAAGCTTGGCGGCGTCCGTGGGGACTTGGCCGATTTCCGCGAGCGCTTCAGTAGCGGCCAACTCGACCCGCAGCCACTGCGCGTACTTGTTCTCTTCGCTCCAGATGCGCCCCATATCCGGACGCGTGTATCGGCTGATCATGTCTTATTTAATACGCGAACACTTCCGACTGCTGACGCGCTTCGGCGACCACCAGCCTGGTGAAGAGCCGGCCATCCAGCGCGCTGCCGGCGGTGGAGCGGACGATTTCGGGGTGGTTGTTGTGCTCGCTCAGATGCCCGAGCACCAGTGTACTGGTGGCCACATCCAGATCTTTGCGAATAAAATCGCAGACCAGGTCGTTGGACAGGTGGCCTTTGCGGCCCATCACCCGCTGCTTGACGGACCAGGGATAGGGTCCCACTTTGAGCATCTCGATATCGTGATTGGCTTCCAGCAGCAGCCAATCGCAACCGCGGACGTGGACCTTGACGGACTCCGGCATGTAGCCGAGATCGGTGACCAAACCAATCTTGATGCCCTCGGCGCGGAAACAGAAGCCGACCGGATCGATAGCGTCGTGCGGGATGGTGAAACTGCTGACCTCAATGTCTCCGACCGTGAAGTTGGTGCCCGCGCCGAAACAATCCAGCACCGGTTGATAGTCGCCCCAAGCAATGCTGCCCGCGGTCAGGCGCGTGAGAAAGAGCGGCGTTTGAAAATGCCGGGCCAGGGGGCCCAGGCCACACACATGATCGGAATGCTCATGTGTGACCAGGATGGCGTCCAGATCGTCGACCGATTCCCCGATGGCCGCCAGGCGGGCCAGCGTGTCGCGCTTGCTCAACCCGGCGTCCACCAGCAGGCGCGTCTTCTCCGTCCGAATGAAGGTGCTGTTGCCGGAGCTGCTGCTGGCGAGAACGCAAACCTTGACCATGTTCTACTTCTTAACGGTACAACAAAAGCGGGCCAAAATGTTCTATAGGCGCTCAATTAATGTTGCATTGGCCATGCCGCCGCCTTCGCACATGGTCTGCAAGCCGTAGCGCAACCCGGTCCGCTGCAACTCGTGCACCAAGGTGCTCATCAACCGGGCGCCGCTTGCGCCCAGAGGGTGGCCGAGCGCGACCGCGCCGCCATTGACGTTCACTTTAGACATATCGGCATCCAGTTCGCGTTTCCAGGCTAAAGGTACGGTGGCGAAGGCTTCATTGATCTCAGTGCGGTCAATGTCGCTCATCTTCAACCCGGCGCGCTTGAGGATCTTTTGGGTCGCCGGAATGGGCGCCGAGAGCATCATGATGGGATCGGCGCCGGCCAGGGCAAATTCGACAAACCGCGCCAGCGGACGCAGGTTCAGGCGCTGCGCGGTTTTGAGATCCATCACCAGAATGGCGGCCGCTCCATCGCTGATCTGCGACGCGTTGCCGGCATGGACCACGCCATCGGGTTTGAAGGCCGCTTTGAGCGAAGCCAGCTTGGCCAGGGTGCTTTCCTTGCGAATCCCTTCGTCCTTACTCACGAACACGGTACCGTTTTCGGTTTCCACCGGCACGGGAGTAATCTCATTGCAAAAGCGCCCTTCTTCGGTGGCCCGGGCGGCGCGCTGATGACTCTCGTAGCTGAATTCGTCCAGCTCCTGCCGGCTGATGTTCCACTTCTCGGCCATCATCTCCGCGCCGATGCCCTGGTTGAAGACAAAATTGTTATAGCGCTGCATCATGAGCGGGCCAAATGGCTTGCCGGGGCCAGCGCCGCTCGATCCCATGGGAACGCGGGTCATGGCTTCCACGCCACAGCCGATGGCGATATCGTAGGCGCCCGACATCACGCCCTGCGCGGCAAAATGGACGGCCTGCTGGCTGGAGCCGCATTGGCGGTCCACGGTGGTGCCGGGCACGGATTCCGGAAAGCCCGCGGCGAGAACGGCATTGCGGCCGACGTTGGCGGCTTGCTCGCCGACCTGCATCACGCAGCCGGCGATGACATCGTCAATCTCGGCCGGGTCGAGATGGTTTCTCTGCACCAGAGCTTTTAAAGTGTGCGCCAGTAGGTCCACCGGGTGCCAGCCCTTTAGCATCCCTTCACGCTTACCAACGGGGGTACGAATCGCATCGACAATGACGGCTTCACGCATGTTTAGCATGATAGCAAGGCGGACAGAGCCAGACGGTCTTCGCGTTCCGCCCGTCTCCCAGCCTTCTGTCAGCCGCCGAAGCGACGCGAAGCGAAGCGACGGCCCTGGCTTGACAGGCCCAGGTCTGGAATAACATTGTTATCACTATGAAAGCTGTGCACGTAAGCATTCGACAGATCGGCAATTCACAAGGCGTCGTCATCCCCAAGCCGGTACTGGCGCAACTGGGCCTGACCGGCGAGGCAGGAGCGGAAATGACCATCGAGGGCGGCGCCCTCGTGTTGCGCCGGCCAGCCAGTCCTGCGCGCACCGGGTGGGCGGAAGCGGCCAAGAAGATCGCCGAAGCCGGCGATGACGCACTCGTGATGGGCGAGTTCGGTAATGCGGCGGACAAGGATCTGGTTTGGTGATACGCGGAGAGATTTGGCTCGTAAGTCTTGAACCCACCGCCGGGAGTGAAATCAGGAAGACGCGGCCGTGTGTGGTGGTGTCCCCCGCCGAAATGCACGACCACCTGCGTACCGTGATCGTCGCGCCGATGACCACCAAAAGCCGCCCGGCGCCGTTTCGGATCGGTCTTATGATGGCGGCCAGAGAGGTTTGATTCTATTGGACCAGATGCGCGCCGTGGACAAGGCCCGGTTGGCCAAGAAACTGGGAGCGGTGTCCGCAAAGACGCTCACGTCCACCTTGACCACGCTACAAGAAGTCTTCACCGAGTGAGAACGCTCCGCCATGAATCTTGGAGCAGCTTTCTTGCGACCTTTCGCGCTCTGCTGCGTATATAGAACATGCAATGGCTCCTGCAGGACGCAAGATTCGGCGTAAGAACGCTGCTCAAGGACCGTGGATTTCTGGCTACCGCCGTGCTGGCGCTGGCGCTCGGAATCGGATCGGCCACGGTCATCTTTAGCGTAATCGACAACGTGCTGCTGGAGCCATTTCCTTATACCGACGGCCAGCGGCTGGTGGCGATCCAAATCCGTGACAGCGCGGGCAATGATGAATACGGGCGAGAATTCTTCTCCCCGCCCGAGTTCCTCGACTACCAGGAGCGGAATCGCGTCTTTGACCGGTCCATCGGAGTCCTGCAAGCGAGCGTGATCTGGACTTTGCCCGGATCCGTGGAATCGTTCCGAGGGGCCTTAACCACCGGCAACACGTTTCAGTTTCTGGGTGTCGCCCCGCTGCTGGGAAGGTACGCGATTCCGGACGACGCCCGCCCCGGAGCGCCTCCCGTTTTTGTTCTCAGCTACAAGGTCTGGCGAAGCCGGTTTGCCGGCGATCCGGCGATCGTCGGGAAGACCTTCATCTTGGACGGTGTTCCGCGAACCGCGATCGGCGTAATGCCCAAACGTTTTGCCTGGTGGGGCGCCGACCTCTGGATACCTGCCACGGTGGACCGCGCCGACACTAGTCCAAATGCCCGCTATTTCTTCCTGCTGGGCCACTTGAAACCCGGGTTGACGCCGGCTAGCGCAGAGCCCGACTTAACCATTCTGGCGCGGCATTTATCGGAAGTCTACCCGAAGAATTATCCCAAGAAGTTTGACGTGCATGTGCAGACCTTGACCGATAATGTCGTGGGTAAGTTTCGGGAGACGCTATATACTCTGCTCGCCGCCGTAGGACTTCTGCTCTTGATCGCTTGCGCCAATGTGGCCAACTTGCTGCTGGCCAAGGCAACCGCGCGGGAGAAAGAGTTCGCCATTCGCAGCAGCCTGGGCGCGGGCCGTGGCCGCGTGATCCGGCAGCTTCTGGTGGAGAGCGCGCTGCTGGGCCTTTGTGGCGCGGCGGTAGGTTGCCTGTTTGCCTGGGGCGGGCTCAGAGCGTTGCTGGCGGCTCTTCCGCATTTCACCTTTCCGGACGAAGCCGACATTTCCCTCAATCTGCGCGTGTTGGCAGCCACCGCGGCGATCGCGCTGCTGACTTCGTTGATTTTCGGCCTCGCTCCGGCATTCGGCTCTTTCTCGAGGAATCTCTCGGATCCTTTGAAGGCGGGAGGGCGGGGCAACAGCGGATTTCGCCGCGGACGTCTTCGCAACGTTCTGATCATCGCCGAGGTAGCTCTGTCTCTTCTCCTATTGAGCGGCGCCGGCTTGCTGATGCGCAGCTTCGTGGCTCAGCGGCAAACCGACCTGGGTCTGGACCCGAAGAAACTCCTCATCAGTCAGATCGACTTGGGCAAGAAATATCCCAAGGTGGAGCAGCAGTATCGTTTCGTTCGAGAGCTCACTTCCCGGCTCGATTCGCTTCCGGGCGTGATCAGCTCGTCTGGGGCGCTGGATTTTCTGCCGTTTGGCGGGCCGGACACCACGCTGGAGATTCCCGGCAAGACGCACACCGAAAAATGGGTTGGCCAGATGGGCTTCGTCGATGCCAAGTTTTTTGACACGCTCGGATTCCGGCTGTTGCAAGGCCGATTGCTGACCAACGACGATGTCACGGAGGCCCGCAAGGTGGCCGTGATCAACCAGGCGATGGCATCGAAATACTTTGCGGGAGAAAATCCGATCGGCAAGCAAATCGAATTGGCGGGTCTCCGCACCGCGCCGCAGCCGGTCAGCGATCCACGCTTCGAGATTGTCGGCGTCGTCGGCAATATCCGCAATCACGGACTGCGCGATCCCGTAATCGCAGAAGCGTATGCGCCCTTCAGCATCGAGGCGATGGGCAGGTTCATGTTGTACGTCCGCTCGGCGGGCAGCCCGGCCTTCTTGACGAAACCAGTGGAGAGCGAGGTGCTCAAGATGGACTCAGCCATTCATCCCGAGCAGACCTATGCACTGGAAACGGCGCTCGACGAATTCGAGTTCGCGCAACCACGCTTCGGCTTGCAAATCTTCTCCGTCTTCGCGGGCGTGGGACTCATCCTGGTGGTGCTTGGCATCTACAGCGTTGTTTCCTACACCGTGTCGCAACAGGTTCGGGAGATTGGAATCCGCCTGGCGCTCGGCGCCAATACCGGAACCATCCTCCGCATGGTGATGTTTGCCGGAATGCGTTTCATTCTCACCGGCGCGGTCCTGGGCTTGCTGGCGTCGTTTCTGGTGCTCCGGCTGATGCGGAGTCAAATCGCCAATATATCTACCTACGACCCGCTGACTCTTGCCTCGGCCATCGCGCTGCTCACCGTGGTGGGAATGGCCGCATGCTATCTGCCCTCACTGCGGGCCATGCGCGTGGATCCGTTGGAGTCCTTGCGCCAGGAGTAGCTCGCAGCCTACCGCGACACGGGCGTGAGGTCGCCAGCTTGGCGCCGAAAGCCAGCGCCGGCAATAGAAAGATCAGCGCGGGAGCGCGCCAGAAAAACTTTGCAGATCGCAGGTTCATTTTAGATGCGCCTCCCTGTCATCTGGTACGGCGCACTTTCCGGCGGAAACACGTCACTCCAAACGGCCTACTACTTTACCGCAGGACCGGTGCTATGCGGAACGCCGGGTCCGAACAAACCGGATCTCGACCCGATGATTCAACGCGCCCGCGATTCTGCGCAGCATTGCCAGTGAGTGGCCTTGGTAGTCGGCATCCTCGAGGCGACAGATGACCGATGCCGTAGTGCCGATGAGTCTGGCGAGCTGAGTCTGAGTGAGGCCCGCTGTTGACCTCAACTCGTGGATCTTGCGGGCGATTTCTTCGTTCGCTCGCGCCTCTTCCAGGTTCTTCAGGCGGGCCGGCTTTCCTTCATAAAACCGGTGGTGAAGGATCGCCACTGCATCGGTTGCCGGTCTCAAAATCTTCGCCATGTCACGCCTCCTCGTAAGTGTGCCGCGACGGATTAGCCTCAAACCGCTTTTTCCGCTCAAGCGCGCGATCGATCTCCCTGGGCGGGACCGCCCGCTCTTTCACGAGCTCGTGCGAGACCACCGCTGCGATGGCCCCGTGGAAAAAGTACAGGATCCGCTGATGCACTCCTTGAAGGCTGACCCGAAGTTCGTAAATTCCGTCGCGCAGGAAGTCCGTGGCCCATTTCGCGCAGCCGCTCCAACCGAAGGTAGCACTTGTCCTGTACTTTCGCCGGCAACTGGTTGAACCACTCTACGAAGGGGCACGATCCGTCGTCCTCCCGGTAGAGGACCACTTTGACCTTGGGGCACCCGATCCCAGTCTATTCGCAATTTTGCGAAAGTGCAACTTGCTCTTGCCCACGGCTATTGAGAACAGGGAATTAGACCATGACCTTGGCAAACCACCAGTCACGCCTCGACCTTTGTTTCTGCCAATCGCCATTCAGATGCCCCCCGCCCGTAGCGCTTCTCCCAAAGTATGGACGCCTCGCTCACGGAGCGCGTGGATTTGCCGCTGCCACAGACGCGCGGTGAGGAACGCGTCTTCCAACGCGTGGTGTGCTTCCTGGAAAGGCAAGCCATAGGCAACTGCCAGAGACTCCAGATCCAGATGCTCCAGGCGGCGCGCCTGTTCTTCGGCCGAGTACGGACTCCGTCGCAGAATCCATTGCTCCACCTTGGCCGTGTCGATGGCGTCGGGTGTCAGCGACAGCGCGTTTCCGGTGAATTCCTTCCGCAGAATGCTGCGGTCGATATCGAAGAAGTGACCCACCAGCACGCCGCCATGCAGGAAGGTCTTCAATTCCTCCAGAATTTGCGCCGGTGGTTCGCAGCGCTCCACGTCATTCGGACGCAAGCCGTGAATCACCACGCCCGGGGCCGGTGGGGCCACGCCGGGGTTCACCTCGCGATAAAACTGTTCCCCCAGCAAAATCTTCGATCCGTCCATGGCCACCGCGCCCACGGAAAGGAGGCGATTCGACCGCTTGTCGAGCGAGGTCAGCTCGGTGTCGAGCACCACGTAACGGATGGAATCGAGTGGCGCATCTTCGTGTTCACCCTGGCGCCGCCAACGGAACCAGTTGCTCATGACATGGCGAGTTGTGGCCAGATGGCCGATCTGAATTTTGCCTCTACCAGGCCCTGGCCGCGAGCGATAGCCTGAAATGCCTCGCGCAGCATATTGCGCTGCAGGTGCGTCAGCGATCCCGGTTCCAGGTAGTTGTTCAGTGTCTCTGCTGAGCGCGCCTGGCGGAGTTGATTTTCCAAACGCAGCAGCATCAGGAACTCGAATGCCTCGCGCAATTCGCCAAACGCAGCGCCATCCGAGCCTTCTTCCAGCCTTGCCAGACGGTCCACCGTGTTGGTGGCTTCTATGCCGGCGGCTACAGCGAACACGCGCGCGATGTTGACGATCAACCCGGTGCCATTCATCTTCAAATCGAGCTGGTCTTTCTGCCGGCCGCCCCGTTCCACCACGAAGGTCCGGAAGAAACCAAGCGGCGGCTTGTTCTCGATGGCAATGAAGCCGAGCACCGATTGGAAGGTCATGGCCCGCTGAAACAGGGGACGATTGTGTACCAGCAACTCGTTGCACAAAGCGGCATCGCCGGCCACCGGCCGCAGGTCCAGCAGAATCAGGGCATCCTGCACGGAGCGCCGGTCGGCATTTTCCGCCCAATCGCTGAAGTATTGCTTCCATCGGTGGAGAGGCTGGCGCCAGCGTGGATTGGTGGCCATGAATTCGCCAGGGCAGGCCGGAAAGCCGCATTGTTCCAAGGCATCCTTGGCGAAGGCCGCCAGCCGTTCATAGTAGGTGTCGGACGCGCCGTCGGCGTAGATCAGCGCGTTGTCCTGATCGGTGGTGAAAGTCTGCTCGCTGCGGCCCTCGCTGCCGAACACCACCCAGCAATAGGGCGCGGGCGGCGGGCCGAGTTGCGCTTCCGCCAGTTCCATAACGCGCCGCATGATGCGGTCATGGATGCCCGCCACCACGCGGGCAATGTGGCTGGCCTTGGCGCCTTCCCGCAGCAGCAGCGGCAACAGGTCGCTCATGCGGCGGCGGCAGGCGGCCAGATCGGCTACGGTCTGCTGCTGGTCAATGGAACGCGCCAGGTTCAGCGGCGATTTACCCTGGAACAGCAGCAAGTCGTCGTCGGAGAGCACACCAGTTGGACGTCCCTGATCGGTAACCAGCAGATGGTGGATGCCGCGGCCAATCATCGTTAACAGGGCCTGAAACAAAGGCTCCGTGGTCTCCACCGAGATGACCGGCGAACTCATGATGCTGGTGACCCGTGAATCCAATGGCAACCCGCGAGCGGCCACCTGACGAGTGAAGTCCTGGTCAGTCACTACTCCGGCGGCGCTGCCGTTTTCGTTTAACAGGAAGAGGCTGCGCGCATGCTTGGCGGCCATCAACTGCGCGGCATCCTTAATGGAGACGTCCAGCGCGGCGGTTAAGGGCTGGCTAGAGACGGCATCGCGAACCGACAGCGTATAGAGAAGACGCTCACTGTCGCCCAGCAACTGGCTCCGCTCGCGCAATTCGTTCAGGCAGCGATCCATGTATTGGCCGGTGGATTTCCGGAAGAGAAACCCGGCCACCACGGTGTTGCGCGCGATCAACTGGTCCACTTCCGCTGCCGGGAGACTGTAAGCGAGCGTATCTTCCACCGCCACCACATCCAGGCGGGCGACGTCACCGCCCAGCAGCGAGAGCAGACCGAACAGATCGCCTTCGCCGCGCAGGTCCAGGATGATTTCCTTGCCCACTCCGGAGCGTATGGCCAACTTCACCGCGCCTTTTTGGATGATGTAAAGGGATTCGGCTACCTTGCCGCCGGCCCGCAGAATTACGGTATCGCGCGGGAAATATTCCAGCGCCATGGTCCGCGCCAACATTGCCAGCTCAGTGGTGGAAAGAAATTGGAAAGGCGGCACGTTCTTCAAGAACGAGACCACGCTTTCCGTTACCAGTGAGCCGGACGACGACGATGACATGGAATGAGTTCCAACGGGATTCTAGCACCGATGCGGGGGGAGTATCGCTGCATTTCGTGTGCCGTGGAGTGTCATCGTGATCGCTTGCGCTCTTCCCTGACCGACCCACGCAGCGTCTTCCGCGGCGCTTGGCGGAGGGGAGTGCATTGACACGACGCAACGAAGATCGCCCCCCACTAGTCCCCTGATGGGGTCGCTGCGCCAGCGCGACGTGATCGAAATTCAGAGCGCTTTCGGCCGGCATGCCATCTTCCGCGATCCCTACGCCTGGTTCTACGACGTGCTCTCGCGCATCGCGGCTCACTCCATTCAACAGCTCGACGAATTACTGCCGCATCGCTGGGCCGCTGCGCGGCATTAATTGCAATTCGCCGGATCGCTGTTGTCCTGGCAATGTCGAAACACTCGTGGAACGCACGTCGTCCACAACTTCCCGGATCGCGGCGATGACCGCATCCGGGTCGTCATTGGGGATGAAGTGGCCTGAGTCGCTTATCGTCCTCTGCGTGCCATGGGATGACCACGTCGCCATGTCTTTCTGCATCTCGAGCCAGGTCTTATCGAATATCTCGGCTTCCGCCTTTGACATGTCCGGCGTCGGTTTTCCATGCGTCAGCACGACGACGGGTCTTGCGCCCAGATTGCGATAGGCCCCGGCCTGGTCGAATGTCGCCGGCAACGCCTCCCGTTCGGACACCATCGGCCCGAGGGATGTAGCAAAAAAGGCCAAGGGAATCTTCATGATTTCCCGGGATATGGTGGGATTGTGTGCCCGGGATGCCACCAGGCGTGGCATGCCCGTCCATGACACCCATTTCCCAGCGCCTTGGAGCGCGCCCTTCATCCCACCGCCCGGCTTCATTCCAAGCACGGCCTCGAAGCGCTTTAGCTGATCGGGGTGCGAGGCATCCACATAAACGATGCCTGCGACCTGATCGCCATACAGGCCTGTATAGACGCTG
>Ga0075017_100002999_pt1 | contig 10611 bp, 7 predicted proteins | sample AleBraG_ABR_2012_FD_71475 | JGI IMG/M metagenome (GOLD analysis project Ga0075017, IMG submission 71475) | Freshwater sediment microbial communities in response to fracking from Pennsylvania, USA - Alex Branch Run_MetaG_ABR_2012 | ecosystem: Environmental > Aquatic > Freshwater > Creek >... | reverse complement strand
CGGTCAAGCTGGCCCATGCGGCCGAGAGTTTGCCGGAGCGGCTGAAGACGGCCGAGAGTTCTGTCGCGGAAGTTGGTGCCGCGGAAAATTTGGCGGATGAGACCCGGCACGATGAAATCCCGCGCGATGTTCTGGATGACGAGATTCTGGAAGTGCAGGAGACGGTGCAGGAAGTGAAGGCGGAAGTTGCGCCGAAGTTGTCGCAGGCGGCGGAAATGTCCAGAGCAGTCGCTGAGCCGGCTGTTTCCATGCCTCAAGTTGTACCGCAGCCTGCAGCACCTCCTCCGCCGGAGCCTCCGAAGAAGCCTCTGTTCTGGTCGGCGGCACGGCAGGAGAGCACCGAGGCCGAGAAGCCTGCCGTGCCCGACCAGAGCCATGTTCCTCCGGTGTTAAGGAATTTGCGCAAGTGCGAGGCCTGCGGCTTCCCGGTTTCGGCGGGGCGCGCGCTCTGCGTGGAGTGCGAAGAGAAGAAGTGGCGCGGGCAGTTGAGGGTGAGGAAAGCGGCGCCGCATGAAGTACCGCGGCCGGTTGTCCGGCAGGCAGCGAGCCCGGTTTCGGCTGCTTTGTCGGATGCACCCGTGTTGCGGGCGTTTGCGGCTGCGGCGCAGTCCTCTGGGGCTGCCCCTGTGAAGGTTGCTCGGAATGAACCGGCAGGGGGCGTTGCACTCCTCGACACTTCAGTTCCAACGCATGTGATTGAATCCACAGAAGTTGAAGTGCATGGTGCGACACCGGCACCGGTCCCGGGTGCTCCTTTGGGCAAGACTTCGACCGCGCCTGACAACAAGTCCTCGGAGACCGCATCGCCAGCCCTCGTTTTAAGCGCGGGGCTAGAGCCGTCGCAATCTTGGTTTTCGACGAACAAGTACATTATTGGGGCAATCCTGGTGGTAGCCGCCGCGGTTGCCGCGATCCTCCTGCTGCGCTAAAAAGGTGCATTTCTGCGCCAAGTCTTGCACTCCCCGGAGCCCCGGAAACCCTTGACAACACAGGCAACTCTGCTAAAGTTCGAAGTAGCTTTGCAACTTACGACACATTCCGCAGGGGCCCAGGATATGAAGAATGTTTACGAAGTGTTGCGGCAGAAAGAAATGGAACTAACCCGTTTGGAGAAGGAAGTGGAGGCTCTGCGGTTGGTGGCTCCGCTGCTCTCCGAGGAAAAAGAAACCGTGTCGGACATGGTGAAGCCGGTCCTGGCCACGGCAGTGAACGGACCGCAGGCCACGACGCGGATTCCGATTCCATCGTCGCCGTCCATTCCAGCGCCGCAGCCGGTGCGCGCTGCGGGATGGGAAGACACCGCCAAGCGCTGGCCGTAAGCGAAGCGGGATGCATGTGTCGCGAGTGCCCACGCCTTGCGGCGTGAAGATTGTCTTTGAGATTTCTCTGACGGCCCGGGATTGGTCCCGGGCCTTCGCATTTTGCAGGCACGATTAAGAGAGTGTCATGAACTTGATGGATAAGTTTTCCCGCGTGCCGTCGCCAGCCGATTTCGCGGAGATGGTCAGGAAGGCTTTCGAGGCGGCAGGGATCCCGGGATTCGAGTACCGGGAAGCCGACTTTGCTCTCAAGATGGCAGGTCGGGACACGACCATCTTCCTGACCAATTCGTATGCGAGCTACCGCAGTCTTCCGAGGAACAAACGGCAAGAGGTGATTGCCAAGCTGGTCGCGGGATTCGGGGCAATTCCGGAGCTTCCGAAGGACTTTGCGTCAGCCAAGCCGCACCTGATGCCAGCGGTGAGAGACGCGGCGTACGAGAGTTTGAGTCTGCTTGTGAGCGGCAAGGGAGAGCGCGATCCGGCATTCGAGTGGCCATCCAAAGCGCTGGTCGGCAATCTGATCGTTGGCCCGGTCTACGATACCGAGCACAGCATTACCACGGTGAACCGGGAAACTCTGAGCGATTGGGGTGTGGGTCTCGAGGAGGCCCTTGCGGTCGCGAAGGAGAATCTCTGGGACCGGACAGATCCGAGCCGGCTCACCGGGCAGGGAGGCGTGTACTGGGGTGAGTGGGGCGACTCCTACGACAGTTCGCGGGTGCTGCTGACGGAGTTTATTTATCGGCTTGAGGTGGATGGCGATCCAGTGGCGTTCGTTCCGAATCGCGATTCGCTGATGATCACCGGGAAGCACAATATCGCGGGACTACGCGTGATTCTGAAGGCCGGAGCCGAGAGCCACTTCAAGGCGGGGCATCCGGTGTCGCCGGATTTGTTTGTGCTCGACGACGGGGTTTGGAAGACTTACATTCCGGAAGATCCGTCGCTGCGGGAAATCTGGCGTGCGACCAAACAGAATCGCGATGCGCTCGATTACGCGCAGCAGAAGGAAGCGCTCGACCAGCTGCCGGACCGGGAAGATGTTTTCATCGCGAACTATATGGTCTTTCAACGCGAAGACGGCAGTAAGTTCAGCGCTTGCGTATGGCCGAAGGATGTCGACACGTCTTTGCCGGGCGCCGAATTCGTCGGCTTCGTGCTCGATGCGGAGGGGAATGACCGCTTCATGGTTCCGTGGGATGAGGCGGTTTCGGTTGTGGGGGGCCTTCTGGAGCAAGAGCCGGGGCTGATCCCGGTGCGGTATCGGGTTCGGCAGTCTCCTGATGATGGGCAGATTGCGCGACTGCGGCAGTTGGCGCGCTGAATATTTGGGCGCCGAATCAGACTCGTTCTTCTATTCCGTTCTTAAATTCCCACGATTTCGCGAAGCGCCGCCAGCAGGCGGTCGACTTCTTCCGCGGTGTTGTAGTGGACCAGGCCGATGCGGAGGAAGCCGCCGGATTTTTCCACGTCGAGATGCTCGGTGAGGTTCAGGGCGTAGTAGTTGCCGTCCCAGGTGAAGATGCCGCGGTCGCCGAGCTTGGTGGCGAGTTCGAGGGGAGTGTGGTTTTCGATGCGGACGGCGACGGTTCCGCAGCGCTCTTCGTAGCGGGCGGGGTCGGTGATGCCGTAGATTCTGATTCTGGGGATTGCGCGCAGGCCGGTCATGAGGCGATCGAGCAGAGCGCGCTCGTGGGCGTGGATGGCTTCGTAGGCGGCCTCGATGGCGGCGCGGCGGGTGGGAGTTTCCGATGGTCGAGCTGCGCTCGACTGACGGGCGGGGCGCCCGTCGCTCCATTCTGTAGCGCGGCGGCCCAGGTCGGCAATGTATTCCACACAGGCGGTGATGCCGGCGATCGATTCGTGCTGCATCGTGCCCCACTCCCAGCAATTGGGAATCGCGTTCGTGTTGGGACGCACTTTGTAGGGGCGCAGGCGCTTGAGGTGTTCGCGCTTTCCGAAGAGCACACCCATGTGCGGGCCGAAGAATTTGTAGGTCGAACACACCAGAAAATCGCAGTCGAGCGCGGCCACGTCGATCAGGCCGTGGGGCGCGTAGTGCACGGCGTCGATGTAGGCAAGGGCTCCGGCGGCGTGCGCGAGGCGAACGATTTCTTTCACGGGATTGATGGTGCCGACGGCGTTGGAGGCGTATCCGACGGCGACGAGCTTGGTGCGCGAATTTATTTTCGACGCGAGGTCGGCCATATTCAGAGTGCAGTCGGCGTCGTGGATTTCGGCCCAGCGGACGGTCAGATTGCGATCTTCTGCCATTTGCAGCCACGGGGCAACATTGGCGTCGTGATCGAGGCGCGTGACTACGATTTCGTCGCCGGGGTTCAGGTCGCGGCCGATGGCGCGAGAGATGGCGAAGGTGAGGCTCGTCATGTTGGGGCCGAAGGCGACTTCGTCGGCGGCGCAGTGGAGGAAGTCGGCCATGGCGGCGCGGGCTTCGGCGATCATGGCGTCGGTGTGGCGGCTGGTCGAGTAGGCTCCTCCGGTGTTGGCGTTATTGCGGCGAAGGTAGTCGGAGATGGCGTCAATCACGCGCTGCGGGACCTGCGTCCCGCCGGGGCCGTCGAGGAAAGCGGCGGGGTGGCCGTTGACGGTCTGGGCGAGGGAAGGGAATTGGGCGCGGATGTAGGCGAGGTCGAGGGCGGGGGAGGTGGTTTCTGTCGTGGGCATGTAGTGACCTAGTTCTCCCGAAAACTACTTTACTTCTTCATTAATGCCTTGCCTCGCTGCGCCAGCCTTCTCCTTGTACCATTTGGCACCTCGGAAACAGGCCCAAATCCCGAACCCACCCCACGCAAACATGAGGGCGACGCCCCAGATTGGCAGCTCCTTGAACTCTCCCGAGAACAAACCGAAAACTGCCGCTGCAAATCCAACAATGCAAAGGAACCCCAAGCGGCGAACGGAAGTGGACGCCTTCAGAAGTTTATTGTTGATTTCTTCGGGATCCCAAGTTGGAGGCGGCAGCTTTCGGAAAATAAGCGTCAGACCCACAACAGAACCGATGAAAACAAGTAGTGGCAGACGGTAGTGCCGAGTAGTTATGACCCAAAAGGCGAGCGCCACGCAGGCAAAGCTCCAGCCGATTAGGACTAAAATCCGGGAATGCTTCTTGAACCACATAACGGGGAATGCTCTCATTTATGTTTCTACCGCACCTGGAATGCAATGTCTACAAGGCAACGGCCCTCACAAAATCCGCGAGCAGGCCGTAGGCGGTGGCGTAGAGGCCAGGGTCCTGCTCCGCAATCGCGAGCGCGGGGAAAACGTCTGTATTGAAACAAATGTATGAGGAGGTTCTCGAAATTCCCCCCATTTGCGTGCTAACCAGCACTTTTTCTGGAGCGACGCTCGCGACCACCTTCTCGCCTGTTCTCTTCGCGCGGCAGACCAGCTTGAAGGGCCAGCCGTCGCGGCGCGCGTTGCGGACAGCTTGCGGCGTGAGGTCGCGGATGCCTTCGCGGGCGATCTCTTCCAGGCGAATCGGCGTGTCCATCAGGACAGTGATCAGCGCGGCGGTTTTTACGGCGGCGTCCCAGCCGTCGATGTCGTGGGTGGCGTCGGTTTCGGCTACGCCGAGGGACTGCGCTTTCTTCAGGGCTTCGTCGAAGCTGAGGCCTTGCTCCATCTCGCCCAGGATTACGTTTGTCGTGGAGTTCAGAATGCCGTGGAAGCCTTGCAGGTGAATCACTGGTAGTTGGGTGAAAAGGGAGAAGATGGGGACGCCGTCCATGACTGTGGATTCGAAGAAGAAGCGCTTGCCGCGGGCGGCGGCCAGGTCGCGCAGTTCGCGGTAGGCGTGGACGATGGGGCCTTTGTTGGCGGTGATGGCGTGGGCTCCGTGGTCGAGGGCGGCGCGGATGTGGTCGACGGCGGGCTCGCCGGTTTCAACGTTGAGTGAGGTCGCTTCGAAGAGGACGTCGGGTTGGGCGGCGGCTAGCCAGGCGCGGACGTTGTGCGCGACTGTCTGGCTTGGGCTTGGTTTCGGATCGGGTGCCGGCATTTCGCGGGCAGGAGTCCCTTCGACTTCGCTCAGGGCAGGTCCGCGTCCAGAGTTGGCTGCGACGTCGAGGCCGGCGGGGTCGGCGATCCATCCCAGGCGGCGGGAGGCGATTCCGGTGATGCGGAAGTTAATTCCGTGGTGGGCGCGGAGTTCGGGCGCGCGGTCTGCCAGCAAGCGGACGAGAGTCCGGTTGACGTTGCCGAAGCCGAGGAAGCAGAGGTTGAAAGTTTGGATGGAGGCTCTCCTCGCACGGGGCTGAAGCCCGAATCGGTTTGCGCCTTGACGCGGCGCTAAAGCGCCGCTCTTCCACGGTCGCAAACGCCAAAGCGGCGCTCTTGCACGGTCGCAAACGCCAAAGCGGCGCTCTTGCACTCGGAAAGCTGCGGCCCGATACACCTGGGCCGCCGGACAGCCGAGAGCGGGTGTCCCCACATGATCACATCCCCAAATTCCCAGACCGAACCTAGCCCATCACCGTGGTGTGTTCGGGCTTGATTTTGTAGAGGACGCGGACTTCGCCCTGGCCCCAAGGATATTTGTCCACACCGAGGTACTTTTTGGCCATTTTGTGAATGTGCTCGGCTGCACCCTCTTCGGTAATTTCGACCACGCGGCCACGAATCTCGAGATAGCGATACGGGTTTTCCGGATCGATGATGGCCAGCGACACGCGCGGGTCGCGGCGCACGTTGCGGTCCTTCTGGCGTCCCTTGGCGGAGTTGAAGATGACGTGCTCGCCGTCAAAGTCGCACCACACGGGCGTGACCTGCGGGCGGCCGTCGGGCATGAGCGTGCCCAGGCTGGCAAAGGCCCGCTTCTGAAATAAATCGGAGTACTTTTCGGGGATTACTTGCGACATGAGAGCCTCCGGGCTTTTGAAGTGCAGCAGCATTATAGAACGGCGGCGTCGGCGCGTTGTGCCGTCAGCGATCGGGGGGCTTGCGGGAAAAGCTTTTGACCGCTAAGGACGCTAAGAAGGGCCGCTAAGGACGCTAAGAAAACCTTGGGTTCTTTGGGTAGAATGGGGGCTCACTGAAAACGGGAACTGAAACTATGACCGCACGGCAATGCAACCGGAGCCTCCGGTTCTTTGTTTTTCTTTTCTTTCCGCTTCTCCTCACGGCCGCGGTTGCGGGGCAAACGCAGGCTGCGCAGAAATATCCGCCGACGATTGTATTTATGACGGACTTTGGGGTGGTGGACGACTCCGTCGCGATTTGCCGCGGGGTGATGTACTCCATCATGCCCGAGGTGCGGATTGTCGATTTGACGCACCAGGTCACGCCGTTCTCGATTCTCGACGGGGCACGCTTTTTATTCGGCGCGACGTCGTATTTTCCTGCGGGCACGGTTTTTGTGGTGGTGGTGGATCCGACCGTGGGCAGCACGCGCAAGGCGATTGTGGCGCGATCGAAACGCGGGCAGTATTTTGTGCTGCCTGACAACGGACTGCTTACGCTGGTGGAACAGCGCGATGGAATCGACGCGGTGCATGAGATTACCAATGCGGAATGGATGATCGGGAAAAAGTTGTCGTCCACATTTCATGGGCGCGACATTTTTTCGCCGGTCGGAGCGCATGTGGCGCGCGGCGATGACTGGACCAAGGTCGGACCCGAGATGGCCGTGAAAGATCTCGTCCGATTGGAGTTGAAGGCTGCAACACTCGACGAGCGCGGGCTGAGCGCCATGGTGATCGCGACCGATGGACCGTTCGGCAACCTCGTCACCAACGTCGACGCGGACGATTTCCTGAAGCTTGGCTACCAGCGCGGGCAGGACGTTCCGGTCACGGTTGGCGGCAAGGAGATGAAGATCAAGTTTGTGAAAACGTTTAGCGATGTCCCGCTGAATCAGCCGCTGCTTTACATCGACTCGCGGGGACATCTGGGATTGGCGGTGAACCAGAACAGTTTCGCCGCCGTTTACGGCATCAAGCCGCCGGTCGCATTGTTGATTCCGCGGGCTGGGCAGTGAGAGACGCAGCAAGCTACGTCTGTACGGGAGGATCATCTTATATGAATCGGGTCATTATGAATCGCACGGAGTCGTATTTGTTTCGCAGAACCGGGTCTCGGTCGCTTCTTCTTTTCTCACTGCTTCTACTGCTTCCGAGTCTGTTGCTGGGGCAGAGTTTTCGCGGGTCCATTCGCGGCAAAGTGACGGACCCGAGCGGGAGTCTGGTCGCGGGCGCCAGGATTACGTCCAAGAATGTGGATACCGGGTTAGCCCGCGAGTCCGTTACCACGGCGGAGGGCACGTTCGTTCTGGCGGAATTGCCCGCGGGAACTTATACGGTGACGGTGAACGCGACCGGGTTCGCGCAGGTCGCGCAAAATGTGGTGGTCAACGTGGGGCTCGATACCACCGCCGACTTTGGCCTGCTGAAGGTCGAGCAGCGCGTTGAGAACCTCACCGTGACGGAGGAGGCGCCGCTGGTGGAGGCGACGCGGGACGTGCTGGGCGAAGTGGTGGATCAGCGACTGGTGGCGAATCTTCCGCTCAACGGGCGCGACTTCGGCAAATTGGTGGCGCTGGTTCCGGGCGCAACGGTCGAACCCTCGGGCGTGGCGGCGGTGCAGAGCGGATTCGGACAATTCGCCATCAACGGGAACCGCGACCGCTCGAATAACTACACGGTTGACGGCACGGATAATAACGATCCGTTCTTCAATAACTCGGCCTTCAACCAGACGGGAATTGGCGGGGCGCCCGCGTCGTTGCTTCCGATTGACTCGATTCAGGAATTCAACCTGCAGGCGAATTTTCCGCCGGAATACGGTCGCAACAGCGGGTCGGTGGTTAACATTCTGACCAAGTCTGGCACGAATCACCTGCACGGGTCGGCCTTCGAGTTTCTGCGCAACAGCGCGATGGATGCGCGGAACTATTTCAACCGAAACACGGATCCCAACACCGGATTGCCCGTCAAGAAAACTGCGTTTCGCAACAACAATTTTGGAGCGTCGCTGGGCGGGCCGATTGTAAAGGACACGGTCTTCTTTTTCGGCGCCTATGAGGGGCAGCGCGAGCGGGTAGGTTCCGACTTTTCTCTGCAGGTGCCGACGCAGCAGCAAATCGCGCAGGCGGAAGTCGATGCGGGAGGAAATGTGAACCCCGCGTTGGTCAAGATTCTGAATACTTTCTTTCCCAGCGTTGCGAGCGCGGCTTCGCAGTCTGCTGCGCTTGTGCCTTATAGCGTGCAGGACAAGAATGACGTCGACAGCTTGATCGCGAAGGCGGATTTCAACCTGAGTTCGTCGGAGAATCTGACCACGCGTTATGCCTTTGCCCGAAGCCAGCAAACGTTCCCGTTGGGGAATCCTGGAACTTTGAGTGCGTCGCGACTGTCGCAGTTTGCGCAGAACTCGCCAGCGCGAGTTCAACTCTTCTCCGCAAGCCTGTTGTCGAATCCCGCTCCCACCAAGGTGAATGAAGTTCGCTTCGGCTACAGCCGGTATCGGACTTCGTTTACTGCGTCCGATGCGAATCTTGATCCTCTGGCGCAGTTTGGAATTAATTTTGGAACCGGCAAGCTGGGCATGCCGGAGATTGACTTTGGAGGGGTCTTCGACAACCTGGGCGCCACCGCCTTCAGCGTTCCCCGCGGCCGCACCAGTCAGAGTTATCAGATCCTGGACAACTTCACCTGGCTGAATGGAAGGCATACCGTCAAAATCGGAGGCGAGTACCGGCGCATTTCCATTTCGAGCTTCAATGACAACCTGGAGCGGGGTGCGATCATTCTGCCCACCCAGAACGGACTGGACAGCAATCTGGGAACGGATATTCTGGCCGCCTACTTCCTCGGCATTACATCGTTTACGCTGGGCGACACGGGGAACACGCAGCGGACGACTTACAACAATGGCCTCAGCTTTTTCGCACAGGATGATTTCCGCGTGTTTCCGAACTTCACTCTTAACTATGGCGTGCGTTGGGAGTACTTCGGCCCGATGCGCGAGAAAAACAACATACTGGCCAACCTGGGGACTGACGGCCAACTCGCCGTGGTGGGTACGGACGGCGTAAACGGAGCGTACAAGCGCGACCTGAACAATTTCGGACCACGCATTGGGTTCGCGTGGAAGGTTGTGCCGAATACCGTGGTGCGGGGAGCCTATGGCGTGTATTACGACTACGTCCCGCAGGACTTGATGATTGCGAACTTTACCAATGACGCCGGGCTGGTCACGCCGCCCATTGGCCCGACACCGGTTGTGCCTCTTAGTTTCGACCCGAACGCTTTCGCCACCGCGCCTCCTCCCAACACTCCGCCGTCGCCGGTATTCACGGCGGTCACCTCGGGACCGTTCGACATTTTCTTTACCCCGCGCACCTTCGTCACGCCCTACACACAGAACTGGAACTTGAACGTGGAGCAGCAACTTGACAGGGAGTTTGCTCTGCAGTTGGGCTACATCGGCAGCAAGGGGACAAAACTGGTTCGCTTGCGAGACGCCAACCAGGCCCTTGTGGACGGCAGCCGTCCCAATCCTACGTATGGGTTCATGGACGAATTTGCCAACCTGAGTTCATCGGTGTACCACGCACTGCAAGCGACGTTGCGCACGCGGAACTGGCATGGCGTCACGGGGTTTGCCGGTTACACGTGGTCGAAGTCGATCGACGACGCCTCCGACGGCATCAATTTCGCGAATACTGCAGCCCTCCCCCAGGATTCCAATAACCTTGCGGCCGAGCGTGGTCCCTCCAACTTCGATACCCGTCACCGTTTCACAGCAGCATTCAACTACGCCGCGCCGCGCCTGTTCGGACCGAAGCGGTTTTCCGAGGGATGGCAACTGAACACGATCATTACCGCGCAAAGCGGGCGTCCTATCCCGCTGGTTTGTTCCTGTGACTCGAGCGGGACTGGTTTTCCCACGCCCAGCAACGGCCTCCAGCGGCCGAACCTGGTTCCGGGGCAACCGCTGATTAATTCGAACTGGAGATCGTCGCCTGATGCGATCGGCTACCTGAACGGGAACGCCTTCGCCGAACCTCCGAGCGGTACTTTCGGAACGTTAGGGCGCAACGCCGTTTTCGGGCCGAAGTTCTGGAATGTGGATTTCGCGGTGCTGAAGGATACCCGCTTGTACGAACACTTGAATCTGCAGTTGCGTCTCGAGTTCTTTAATATTTTCAACCATCCGAACTTCGCGCTTCCGGGATTCTCCATCACTCCGGGCAGCAACGATGTGATTACGCAGACCCCCGACCAGGCGCAGACCAATCCGGGGCTTGGGGGCGGCGGGCCGCGGGTGATTC
>Ga0075017_100002998_pt1 | contig 10612 bp, 7 predicted proteins | sample AleBraG_ABR_2012_FD_71475 | JGI IMG/M metagenome (GOLD analysis project Ga0075017, IMG submission 71475) | Freshwater sediment microbial communities in response to fracking from Pennsylvania, USA - Alex Branch Run_MetaG_ABR_2012 | ecosystem: Environmental > Aquatic > Freshwater > Creek >... | reverse complement strand
ACTGTCAGCGCGTAGCCCGTGCTTTCCACGCGCTGCGTCTCGTCCAGCAAATATTGCGTGGCCCGCTCGTAGGTGAGCAGGTTGCGCGAACTGAAATTGGTAAAGCCGATCGACACCGTGTACACCATCGGCAGCAGCACGAAGACGATGACCGCCGTGATGCCGGGAAACAGATAACGGTAGGCATAGGCGCGCGGCGACGTGAAGACAAACGTCGTCAGGGTCAGCAAGCCGAGGAAAACGGCGGCCAGCATGGTCTGGCCGGAAATGTACAACATGAAGAGCAGATACAGACCCAGCGCCATGCTGATGGTCAATACCGTAGGGCCGATAAACTTGCGCACGATGGATACCTGTAATGATACGTAGGTCGGATTAGGCCCAAAGGGCCGTAATCCGACAACATTGTTGGCGGCACATGTCGGATTACGCGCTACACGCTAATCCGACCTACGCTCAAACAAAATATGGCTTAATTGGCGGTCGTAATCCGCTTCGCCGCCGCGTCCAGGCCATCCTTGGTGGTCTGGCGGCCTTGGGTGATGTTTTCCAGCGCCGATTGCATCGACGACCAGAAACGGCCCATTTCCGGGTTGTTCGGCATCGGGCGGCCCGCTTGCGCGCTTTCCATCGTCGCCTGGATGTTCGGATTGGTTTTCAATTCCGCGAACAGCACTTTATTAGCTGGCGTGCCCAGCGGGACGTCGGCGTTGATGGTTTTCAGGCCATTGAGCTGTAGCATCTGGTTTTCTAGGAATTCCGTCGCCAGGTCCTTGTTCGGGCTGGCTTTCGAAATCATCGCACCCAGCACGCCCACGAACGGGGTGGCCGTTTTGCCGGCCACGGTAGGAATCGTTGCCACGCCGTAATTGATCTTCGATTTGCGCGCGTTATCCCACGACCATGGGCCATTGATCATCATGGCGATCTTGCCCTGGTTGAAGCCCGCTTCCATCTCGGCATAACCGGCGCCCTTCGGCATGGCGCCGCTGTTGATCAGGGTCATCAGCGCATTCACGCCCGCCTGCGAACCGGCATTGTTGACGCCCGTCTTGGCCGCATCGTAGCGGCCGTCGCTCTTGACTTCAAACGGGAAGCCGCCGCCCGCGCCCAGCAAAGGCCAGGTGAAATAGGTATTCGTGTAATCCCACAGGATGGCTTTCTTGCCTTGTGCGGAGAGTTTCTTGTCCAGCGCGGCGATTTCCTCGAAGGTCTTGGGCGGATTCGGCACCAGGTCCTTGTTGTAGACGAGGGCGACGGCTTCGATGGAGATCGGGTAGCCCCAGGTCTTGCCGCCCACGGTAAAGGCGTTCCAGGCCAGCGGCAGGATGGCGGCGCGCGCTTCCTTGCTTGGCGTTACTGGTTGCAGCAAGCCTGCGTCGATCCAGCCGCCGATGCGGTCATGCGGCCAGATCCAGATGTCCGGGCCCTTGCCGGCGGCCGCTGCCTGCTGGAATTTGTTTGGCGCATCTTCCGGGTGTTCGACGACGACCTTGATGCCCGTCTTCTTGGTGAATTCCTCGCCGACCTTGGCCAGGCCCTTGTAGCCCTTGTCGCCATTGATCCAGATCAAGAGGGTGCCTGCTTCGGCCGCGTGCGCCATGCTGACGGCAGCGAGGTTGCCGATGCCGGCCAGGGCGGCGGCGATCAGGGTGGTTTTGATGAAGCTGCGTTTCGGGTGCGTGAAGGACATGTCAATCTCCAGTATCTTTTTTTATGCTAAGTTTATGTTGAGTATCAAGGCTGAAACGATGCAACCAGGCCAGGCGGCGCCTGTAGCGCCTGGCCCCTTAAATTCGCAATCAGGTACGGGTCTGGCCGTGCTCGTCGAATACGTGGACGCGGGCGGGCGCCACCTGCAGCGCCACGGACTGCCCAATCGCCCAGTCGGTTTCCGCATCGGCGCGCACCACCAGCGGCTCGTCGCCGCCAGGCACGTGTACATACAGATAGCTGATGTCGCCCAGTTTTTCCACCGCCTGCACGCTGGCCGTGATGGCGGCAGTGGCGCCGGGCGCGCACGCTTGCACGTGTTCGGGGCGCGCGCCGATGGTGACGGGGGTGCCGCTGGCCAGCGGCTGCGTCAACGCCGCCTGCAGCATGCCGCCCGCATTCGTGGCGATGGTGGCCACGCCGTCGACATAGCTGTGGATCTTGCCTTTGAGGAAGTTCATGCGGGGCGAACCGAGGAAGCCGGCCACGAACAGGTTGGCGGGATGATGGTACAGCTCAAGCGGTGCGCCCACCTGTTCGATGCGGCCCGCGTTGAGCACGACGATGCGGTCGGCCAGGGTCATCGCTTCGACCTGGTCATGCGTGACGTAAATCATGGTCGAGCGCAATTCGCGATGCAGATTTGCCAGTTCGATGCGCATCTGCACGCGCAGCGAAGCGTCCAGGTTGGACAGCGGTTCGTCGAACAGGAAGACGTCGGGTTTGCGCACGATGGCGCGGCCGATCGCCACGCGCTGGCGCTGGCCGCCTGATAAGTCTTTTGGTTTGCGTTCCAGCAAAGGTTCGATGCGCAGGATTTGCGCGGCGCGCTGCACGGCGTCGGCAATCTGTACCTTGTTCATGCCGGCCAGCTTGAGGCCAAACGCCATGTTTTGCGCCACGCTCATGTGCGGGTACAGGGCGTAGCTCTGGAATACCATGGCGATACCGCGTTTGGCGGGCGGCACGTCGTTCATGCGCGTCTTGCCAATATATAAATCGCCGCCGCTGATTTCTTCCAGGCCGCAGATACTGCGCAGCAAGGTCGATTTGCCGCAACCCGACGGCCCCACGAAGACCATGAATTCGCCATCGGCGATCTCCAGGTCGATGCCGTGCAGGGTTTGCACGTCGCCATATGCCTTCTTCAGGCCTGTTAACTTCAGTCCAGCCATGTCGTCCTCGTTCTCTCAATTTGGCCCCGCTGATGCGCGGGGCTCGTTATTGTAATTGGCGGCACGGCCGCCAAAGCCTGCGATTTACACCAGGGTGCCGAACCAGCCGCCATGCGGGGGCAGGCTGATCTGCTGGCCATCTTTGCTGCCTGGCAAGCCGTGGCCGGCCAGCTCGGTCGCTGGCGCCGCGTCGGGCCAGGCGAACGTGACCGCTTGCGTGCCCAGGTTGAAGGCGGCCAGCACGGACGGGTGTCCCGGCAAGTCGCGGCGCAGGGCCAGCACGGGTTCGGGCGCATCGAAGAAGACGATATCGCCGCGCAGCAATTGCGGCAGGGTGCGGCGCCAGGCGAGGATGTTCTGTGCAAACGTCAAGGGCGAGGCGCTATCGCGCTCTTCGACGTCGACGGCGCGCGCCAGATGCTCGGGCGGCACGGGCAACCAGGGTTTTGCCGAACTGAAGCCGCCATGCGGCGCGTCAGCCACCCACGGCATCGGCGTGCGGCAACCGTCGCGGCCCTTGAACTGGGGCCAGAACGGGATGCCGTACGGGTCTTGCAGCGCTTCGAAAGGAATGTCCGCTTCCGTCAGGGCCAGCTCGTCGCCCTGGTACAGGCACGGCGTGCCTTTCAGCGCCGCTTGCACGGCCAGCACCACCTTGGCCAGCGAGGGCGACGGGTTTTGGCCGCCCCAGCGCGTCATGACGCGTACGCTGTCGTGGTTGCCCACGGACCAGGAAGCCCAGCCGTCGGCCACTTGCGCTTCGAATTCTTCCACCTGCGTGCGGATGTGCGCGGCGGAAAACTCCGCCGTCAGCAAGTTGAAACTGTAAGCCATGTGCAGCTTGTCGGCACCCGTGTAGGCGGCCATGGTGGCCAGCGCATTGTCGTCGCCCACTTCGCCGATGGAAATGGCCTGGTATTCGTCAAGCACGGCGCGCACGCGCTGCAGGTAGGCGATGTTTTCCGGCTGCGTTTTGTCGTACACGTGCGCCTGCATGCCATACGGGTTGATGGCCGACACGCTGCTCGCGTCGCGCTGCGCGGCCGGTGGATTGTCGCGCAGCAACTGGTCGTGATACGGAAAGTTGCAGGAATCGAAACGGAAACCGTCGACACCGCGTTCCAGCCAGAAGCGCAGGTTGTCCAGCTGGGCCTGCTGCACGGCCGGGTTATGGAAATTCAGGTCGGGCTGGCTGGCGAGGAAATCGTGCAGGTAGTACTGGCCGCGGCGCGGCTCCCATTGCCAGGCGGAACCGCCGAACACAGACAGCCAGTTGTTGGGCGCCGTGCCATCGGGTTTCTGGTCGGCCCAGACATACCAGTCGGCCTTGGCATTGTCGCGGCTGGAGCGGCTTTCCACGAACCACGGGTGGACGTCGGACGAATGCGACAGCACCTGGTCGATCATCACTTTCAAGCCCAGTGCATGCGCGCGCGCCACCAGGCGGTCGAAATCGGCCAGGCTGCCGAACATGGGATCGACGTCGCAGAAGTCGGCCACGTCATAGCCGAAGTCTTTCATCGGCGACGTAAAGAAGGGCGAGATCCAGACGATGTCGGCGCCCAGGGCGGCGATGTAATCGAGTTTGGAGGTAATGCCGGGCAAGTCGCCGATGCCGTCGCCATTGCTGTCGAGGAAGCTGCGTGGATAGACCTGGTAGATGACGGCGCTGCGCCACCAGTCGGCGGGCAGGTGGGCGAGATGGTTCTGGATGGTCGGCATGAATGATTTCTTAAAAGTTGCCTGTAGCCTTGGCTATCAGGGCGGCGCTGCTGGTTGGTAGGCGAACGTCTTATTTTAAAATTCAAAGCGCTTTGGGTATGAAATGAGTATAGTTCAAAGCGCTTTGAAAAGTAAAGCGATACACGTGCCAGACATACGATTTTTTTATGAGGGTGATTCAGGACGACAATGCAGAACCGCCAGCCAGGCGGCCGGCGGCGTAAGGGAGGGGCAGAGCGCCTAGTTCGGCACGGGTCCGGCAGACTCGCCCGGCAACAGTTCGCACGGCCACAGTTCCTGCAGATCGGCGACGGGCGTGCCATCCATCAGGGCCAGCAGCATGTGGATCATCTTCGCGCCGGCGCCGCGCGGGTCGGGCTGGACGACGGTGGTGACGTTGTGGCCGGCCAGGGAGTCTTCCATCACGCCCCAGACGATCAGCGACATCTCGCTGCCGATGGCGATGCCCGCGTCGAGCAGGGCGCGCACCGCGCCCACGCCCGACATATGATTGTCGACGATGACGGCGGTAGGGCGGGGCGAGCGGGCCAGCAGGCGCTGCATCGCCTGGTAGCCGGCGCGGCGGTCGTGCGCATTGTCGACCAGGTTGTCCGGATCGACGGCCAGGCCGCCCGCCTGCATGGCGTGCTGGAAACTGTCGACGCGCTGGCGCACGAAGTTCAGGTCCGGCGTGGCGCTGATCAGACCGATGCGCTGGTGGCCCAGTTGCGCCAGGCGCTCGACGGCCAGGCGCATGCCCGCCTCGTTGTCGTAGTCGAACCACGCGTGCGGCTGGTTCAGCTGCGTGCGGCCATGCGCGACAAACGGCATGCCTTGTTGCGCCAGGTAGGCGATGCGCTCGTCGTATGGTTTCGTGCGTCCGACGATCAGGCCATCGATGCGGCGGCCCTTGACCATGCGTTGATAGGTGTGGAATTCATTGGTGGCCGACGCGGGCGCGATCATCATGTCCATCTGCTGCGCTTCCAGCGCTTCCGACATGCCGCCGACGATGTCGATGAACATGGGGTCGGCCAGGTCGTTCGGCATCAGCGGGTAGATGATGCCGACGATATTCGTGCGTCCCACGGCCAGGCTGCGCGCCATGGGGTTGGGGCGGTAGCCGGCCGCCTGCGCAGCGGCCAGCACCCGCTCGCGCGTGCGTTCGCTCACTTCCGGATAGCCATTCAAGGCGCGGCTGACGGTGGTTTCGGATATTCCTAGCGTTTTGGCGAGATTTTTGAGGTTCATGGATGCTGCGTCTGGGGTGGATCGGGAGCGATGCAGGGTAGTTTATCTGATAAATGCCGGAATGATCAGGGGGATGACCAGCTGCGGCAGCGCCCAAAAAAATACGCGGGCAAACCCAGGGGCGCCCGCGCTAAAAGAGGATACTGCTGAATCACTACATTGAAGCTGCCGGCCATCGCGTGCAGCGGCGAAATGGTGGGTCCGGATATTCCTTGCCCCTGAAAAAGCGGGCGGTGTTGCTGCCTGTGGCAGGCGTCCAGGGACGCTTGCCAAAGTTCTAGCGTCCCGCGCTTACCACCAGGATTCCACCTGGAAACCCAGCGAGCTGCCGTTGGTCTTGCCACCGAACACGCCCGTCGACGACAGCGCGGTTTCCGCCGCGGCGGCCGACTGGGCTGCCTTGTTCCATTTGGCGTAGGTGTAGAAGGCGCGCAGCACGGGACGCGACCAGAAGCTGTTGCCGGCCGACAGTTGCGGCGCGAAGGTCAGCTTGGTCAGGTTGCGGCTTTCGCCGCCTTCCGGCTTGACGATGTCGTGGCCCAGCTCCACTGCCAGGCTGTAGTTGTCCGTGAAGTGGTAGACGGGACGCGCGCCGATCGAGGTCCATTTGCTGCTGACACCTGCCGTTTGCTTGTCTTCATAGACAAAAGTGCCCATGCCCGACCAGGCGCCTTTGGGCTGGATCATGATCTGTTCCGTCAGGCGCACGACCTTGTCGTCCTTGTCGGCACCCAGGCTGAAGCCGCCCGTGTTGGCGGCGCTGCCTTTGCCGTACTGCAATGCCACCTTGTTGAAGCCGCCCAGCAGATTGCCCTGCGTATGCATGATGGTCAGCAAGTGGCCGCTGGCGATGGGGGCCGCGCCTTGCGCATTGCGTTTCTGATTGAATTGCAGGCCCAGGGTCAGTTCACCGTCCGGGTTGACCTTGATGCCGGAAAAGCGCAAGTCGTGGGACAGGCCCATGCGCTTGCTGTCCTTGTCGTCGGCCGTGCGCACGATGGCGTAGGCCAGCTTGGCGGCGCCCAGGTCGATGTTTTCCAGGCCGGCGCCCGGGCCGCTGTTATTCCAGAAGTAGTAATCGGTGATGTGCACGTCCTGGCGGTCGTAGTAGCGCTTGCCGACCCAGGCGCGCGCTTCGGCGAAGGCGCCCGTGCCGATCTTGTCGGCCACCACGTTCATTTCGCGCCACGACGGGTCCGATTGTTCCCAGTCCTGATTCTGGTTGACGGAAAACGCCACCAGGGTGTTGATGCGGAAGGTGGTGCCGTTGGCTGCCTTGAAGGCTTCGCCGCCGAATTTCAGCTCGCCGTAGGTTTCGCACTCATTGCCCAGACGATACTTGGACGAGGCGCCGGCCAGACCGAAACAGGCTTCCTTGCCGCCTTCGCTGCTGGTGCCGAAGCCCGAGCGGATGTAGCCGCCGAAGTCGATCGGCAAGGCAGCCTGGGCCGACGCGCTCAAGGCCATGAGCACTGCCGCTGGCAACGCTTTCAAGAAAAATTTGTTCATTGTGTCTCCAGTGTTTTTATAGGTGTTGGATCGGCGTGCATCAATTTGCACAACCAAAGCGCTTTAACTATGTTTCAAAGCGCTTTGAGTATAGTTCAAAGCGCTTTGATCAGTAAACTAGTTTTATTCCTTGAAACTTTTGAGGTGTTGCGGAGAAACATCAAAGGCGGGCGGCGGCGCGGGGGCGCCGCCGTGTACGGCAAGAGGAACTACGATGGTGAATTATTGCTGTGCCTTGCAGGCGGGCAGGGCGGCCGTGTCCGTTGCGGCAACGGCGGGATGACGCAAAAAGGCCAGGATCAGCAGGGCCGAGGCCGTCGTCATGCTGGCCAGCACATATAGCAAGTGGCGGAAGGCCGTGCCGTACGCTTGCGCCAGTTCGGCCGCGCCCGCTTGCGGCAGCAGGGTCGCCGCATGGTGCAACTCGCCCAGTGCCAGGAACGGTCCCGCGTGCGCCGCCTGTTGCGCGCCGATGCCGGCAGTGCCGCCCAGCGCCGCCACGGTAAAGGTGCCCAGCAGCGCGCTGACGATGGCCAGCGCCAGGCCTTCGCCCGCCACGCGCGTCGTATTGAAGATGCCGGCCGCCATGCCGGCCCGTTCGACGGGCACGACGCTGATGGCCAGGCCATCCATCAAGCCCCAGGGCAGGCTGATGCCGCAGCCGATCAGCAGCAGCGGCCCGATCAGGGTAGCGGGCGCCTGGCCCGGCGCGCAGGTCGACAACCACAGCAAGCCGCCCGCCGCCAGCAGCAAGCCGCAGGCGCAGATGTGCGCGGCGGCGATGCGCTGCGCCGCCATGCCGGCCAGGATCGGCAGCACCAGCATGGGCGCCGACAGGGCGATCATCATGCGCCCCGCGTCGAAGGCGCTATAACCCTCGATGCCGATGAAACGGGCCGGCAGCAGGACCAGCAGCACGACGAAGGAAAACGCGGGTGCGGCGGCCAGCAGTTGCACGCCGGCAAAGGCTGGCAGGCGGAACAGGGTCAAGTCCAGCATGGGCCGCGCGGCGCGGCGTTCCACGCGGATGAACGCGGCCAGCAGCAAGGCCGCGCCACCGAACAGCCCCAGGCTGGCCGCGCTGCCCCAGCCACTGTCGGGCGCCTGCAGCAAGCCATACGTAAACAGCGACAGGGCGCCCGTAAACGTCAGCGCGCCGGGCCAATCGACGCCCTGCGCCTGCGGGTCGCGCGATTCGCGCATGGCGCGCGCGGCGGCCAGCAGGGCGGTCAGGCCGGCTGCGGCCGTGGCGACAAAAATGGCGCGCCAGCCCGTGTGCGTGATCAAGGTACCGGCCAGAAAGGGGCCGAAAGCCAGCCCCACGCCGAAGGCCGTGCCGATCAGGCTGAAGGCGCGCGCGCGGGCGGGGCCGTCGAATTCCTGCGCCAGGGCCGCCAGTCCGCTCGACAGTGCCATGGCGCAGCCCAGGCCCTGGACGGCGCGCAGCACGTCGAGCCACACAATGCCGGGGGCGGCCGCCAGGGCCAGCGCGGCGGCGGAAAACACGCCCATGCCCAGCAAGAACACGCGCTTGCGGCCGTAGCGGTCGGCCAGCGCGCCGGCCACCATCAGGCAGCCGCCAAAGCTGAGCATGAAGGCATTCGTGATCCACGCCAGCGCCAGCGGCGTGCCGTGCAAGTCGGCGGCGATGGCGGGGATGGCAATGGCCGGCCCCGTAAAACTGAGCGGCATGCATAGCGCGGCCAGGCAGACGGCGGCCAGCACGAAGGCGCGCCGGGCCGGGAAGGCGGGCTCCATACGGTGATTTGTATCCATGGTAAACGATTCCAGAAAGAGGGAATCTGATGATAATATGGATGTAATCGATGAAAAAGTGGCTGAAAATCCACTCATAACGGACAAATTTTCCTTAATGGAGAGGGCGAGGTGGCATGGATAATTTGAACGGCATTGCCGCCTTCGTGCGCGCGGCGGAAACCTCCAGTTATGTGGCGGCCGGGCGCTTGCTCGGCGTGTCGGCCTCGGCCGTGGGCAAGAGCGTGGCGCGGCTGGAAGAAAAACTGGGCGTGCGCCTGCTCAACCGCAGCACGCGGCGCATCAGCCTGAGCAACGAGGGCGCGCTGTTTTACGAGCGCTGCCAGCGCATCCTGGCCGACCTCGGCGATGCCGAGGCGGAACTGTCGCACCTGGCCGAGGCGCCGCGCGGCAAGCTGCGCGTCAGCCTGCCCGTGATCGGCTACCGTATCATCCTGCCCCTGCTGGCGGACTTTACGCGCACGTACCCGGAGATCGAACTCGACCTCGATTTCAACGACCGCCTGGTCGACGTGGTGGCCGAAGGCGTCGACGTGGCCGTGCGCAGCGGAACGCTCACCGATTCGCGGCTGATGGCGCGTGAACTGGGGCCGTTTGCCTTTGCCATCGTCGGTTCTCCCGCGTACTTCGCTCGCCATGGCGTGCCGGCCACGCCGCGCGCGCTGGAAGGGCACGCCTGCGTGCGCTATAAATTCCCCACCACGGGCAAGTTGCAGGAATGGGCGCTGCAGCGCGCCGAGGGCGACGGCGGCGGCGAGCTGCGCTTGCCGACCGCATTGACCTGCAACAATATCGAAGCCTTGATCGGTGCCGCCACGCAGGGCGTGGGCCTCGCCTATTTACCTGACTTTATCGTGCGCGACGCCATCGCACGCGGCGAACTGCAAGCCGTGCTGGCCGACTGCTTGCTGTACTCGAGCAAGTTCTGGGTGCTGTGGCCGTCGAGCCGCCATCTGTCGCCCAAAATTCGCGTGTTTGTTGACCATCTGTGTACCCACCTGCATTTTTCCGCCTCCCCTCCCGATCCTGCATCCATCGCTTGATCCCCCTGGCCGCCGCGCTGGCGGCGGGTTGGGGAATATTCCTACCCCAAAGCGATTAATCCTAATCCGCTAAATTTATATTTGTTGCGCCGCATCAAGCAATGCCGCACAGCATCAGCTTATGCCCTTCCTGAATACCAGTCATACGTTATTGAAATTGCCATATGGCATTTATTTATGTTAATTTCATATCTGTTTCTGCAACATTGCATCAGCGTGGCAGTTGCGGGGACATGCGCAGGATTAGGCGCCATAAGCGTGTAGTAACCAACAATTAAGGGGTGACTGCCCCGTTCCGTTCAGGGAGTGTGCATGAAGACAGTGATGACGACGCCGCCGGATCCGGCGCCAGCCGCGACCGCGAAACCGGCCCGCAAAACGGGTTTGCTGCTGGGTGGCGGCGCACCAAATTCCACCTTGATC
>Ga0075017_100002997_pt1 | contig 10613 bp, 7 predicted proteins | sample AleBraG_ABR_2012_FD_71475 | JGI IMG/M metagenome (GOLD analysis project Ga0075017, IMG submission 71475) | Freshwater sediment microbial communities in response to fracking from Pennsylvania, USA - Alex Branch Run_MetaG_ABR_2012 | ecosystem: Environmental > Aquatic > Freshwater > Creek >... | reverse complement strand
TTTCGGCAACATCTTTCTTACCTAGCTTGTAATTTGCCAGCGCGTTGAAATAGAAAACTTGCGGTGTGCCGCGCGGGTCGAGCTCTAACTCGTGAGCCGTGTCATCCGCAACCTCCTGCCATTTTCCTGCCTGCGCCGCGTACGCAACCAGGTGCCCGTAAGGAAGAATGAACTTCGGGTCCGCCGCGGCTGCCTTGGAGAATGAGTTCTCCGCGTCCTGCGGGTGCGATGCTTCCTGGATCTTTCCCAGCTGGTACCAGGCTTCCGCGAATTGCGGATAAACCTGCACCGCCTTTTCCAGATCACGCTGCGCCTTCTCCGGCTTCTGTTCCAGCCACTCGGCGCGGGCCTTCTCAAACGCCTTGGCCGCGTCCTTCGGAGCCGATGCCGTTGTGCTGCTGACCGCGCCGCCGGCCGCGCCCTCCTCACGACTCAGCGTGATCGTGCCGATATCGGGATTGTCGAGAATATTGCGGTTCACGATGTTAAGCACGGTGGAGTTAAAACCCGCCAGGGCCGCTTCGACGGCACAGCCCACGAATTCAGACGCGGGCTTGGAACCATCGGTCCCCAGCGGCTTATGGGGGTTCGTGTCCACCGCCGCGATCTCAAAGTTGCCTTTGGGATCTGCGTCCGCTGTGTAGCGAATCTTCCCCTCGCATGTGACATGGACTGGGACCGGATCCCACGGAAGGGATCCCGCGGGCAGACCGGCAAAAACTACTTTGCCGAGGAGATAATCTCCACTTCGCGCCTGCTTTTGAATATCGTTCCACTTGGTGGATTTACCCACATCGGTGGAGGCTTCCGGCGTTTTGCCGCTGCCCGTCTGCGCGATGGACGAAGCCAACAATATCGGGAATAGGCATGACAGAAAGCACAGCTTTGTTTTCATTTTTACCTCACTCTATGCCATAACGATATTCGCTCAAGAGCGAGCATGCCAAGTTGCGAGAAAATCGCTGATTCAGTAGGGAATGCAACCCGACAGAAATCATGTGGGACAACCGTCATGCAGGCGAGGGAAACTCGATAGCCCTAATCGCCTTGGCGTCCTCAGCGGCATTTCTCCGCGGCCTCTGCGGTAAAAGGCTCTTGACCGCAGAGGCCGCGGAGAGTTCGCGAAGTTCGCAGAGAAGATCTACGACTTAACCGTCTTCGAAGCCTCGTCCCAGGTAACTGGCCGCTTGCGGAAATACGATTCATTCGCCATGTGGCACGCAATCGCCGCATGGTTCCCGAACACCGCATCCTCGGTCACCGGCTTGCGCGACCGCACCGACTCGAAGAATACATTCAAGTGCGGACGCATGTCGTCCCAATCGTGCCCGCGATACACATCGTCCTCACGCACCGGCTCCTTGCCCAGCACCGGATCATGCTCCGCATGCCACTGTTTGAAATACTCATCGCGCATCTTCGCCGGGAAGCTCCCACTGTAGTAGCTCGGATCCATATCCACGCCGGACTGCGGCGAATACCGCAACTCAAACTCGCCCGCATCCAGAATTCCCTTCGGCCCCATAAACCTCGCCAGTTCCGGCGTTTCGCAGCCCAGATCGAGACGCACATACACCGGAATGCCGTGATAGTCGAACAGTACCGTATGAAAATCGGGCATATCGCGGCCGTCGTTGAAGCGGAAGATGCCGCCCATCGCCGTCGCCGAGCGCGGCACCTCATTCCATCCCAGCGTCACCATCATGCCGCTGAGCAAATGCACCATCAAATCGCCGGCCACGCCCGTCCCGTAAGCCTTCCAGCAGCGCCAGCGCGCGAAATGGTATTTGTTGAACGCAACTTTCGGCGCGTCGTTGAGCCACGTATCCCAATCGAGCGTCTGCGGAGAAAGATCGAACGGCGGCGGATATTCCCACGCCCCAGTAGGATCGTTGCGTCCCAACGTCAGTTCGACCATCTCGACATCGCCAATCGCGCCCGTCGAGTAAAGTTCACGTGCCTTCGCGCACAGCACCGAACTCACGCGCTGCGAGCCAATCTGCACAACGCGGTTATTCTTCTGCGCCGCCTCGACCATGGCGAATCCATCCGCCACGGTGTGCGACATCGGCTTCTCGCAATAAATATCCTTGCCCGCGTTGCAGGCATCGACCACCACGCGCTTGTGCCAGTGATCCGGCACCGCCGCCACGATGCAGTCAATATCTTTGCGGTCGAGCAGTTCCTGATACTTCCGCGTCGTCGGCAGGCTCGCGTTGCCCGTGATCTCCTTGGCCAGCGTGTGCCGCCCGTCATATAAATCCGCCGCGCCCACACACTCAACGCCTGGAATTGTGATCGCCTGCCCCAGCAGGCCCGATCCCTGCATGCCGATCCCGATAATCCCAAACCGCACGCGATCGCTCGGCGCCACGTAACCGCGAAGTGGCTCCGCGTTCAGCAAAATCGTTTTTGAGGCCAGCACCCCACCCGCCACGGTAGCCCCACCCTGCAAGAATGCCCGCCGCGAAAGAATGCGCTTCATAGAAATCTCTCCTGAAATGATTTGAACTAACCAGACAAGGGATCAGAGACTAGGGAACTAGAGGTCAGAAGAACTAACCCCTGAACCCTGGTCTCTGCCTACTTCAACGGCTTGATCGCCACTTCTTTAAAGAACACGATGTCGTTGTCGCTATGATTCTGCAGCCCGAACCAGCCGAAATTCGGACGCGGTCCGCGCTGCGGCTCGAAATCAAACTTCTTCTCCGGCACAGGGTCCCCATCTTTGTAATCCGTCACTTTCACGCCATTGAGCATCACGATCGTGCGCGACCCCTCCAGCGTGATCTCCATCGTGTTCCACTCCGGCCCCGGCTTCCAGGCATGCTGCGAGAGCGGCTTGGTCAATGAATACAGCATGCCGGTCTCGTGGTACTCGTCTTCGTTCGAAGTTTCCGGATGGTTGTCGATCTGCACTTCAAATCCGTAGTGCACCGGCATCCACTCCTCGCGCGGTTCCACTGGAATGCGGATGAACACGCCGGAATTGTCGTTCTCGTCGCGCATTTTGAACACGACATGGATTATGCAGTTGCCGATCCTGCCGCCCGTCCAGTAGAGCAACCCCATGCCGCCGTGAGTGCGGATCAGTCCCTCTTCCACCGAGTCGCCGCCCGGCCCAACATGCTTCCATCCGGTCAGATCTTTTCCGTTGAACAGTTGCTGCCACTTCGCAGGATCACCCTTGCAGGCGTTCTCCTCAGCGGCGAACGAAGGAATGACAAAGGCAAGAAGCAACAGAATCGAGCCAGTGAATCGTTTCATCATGGATCTCTCCTGGATGGTTATTGAGACACACCAATCTACTCGCAGGCCGGGATGGAAGCAATGGGGGAAGGTCGGATTCTGCAGAAAAACCCTTGTCATCCTGAGCGAAGCGAAGGACCTCTGTAACTTGCCGGCGCATAAGCCGAGCTGCGAGCTGTTGACTCGTATCAGGGCATCGCTTCAGCGATGGCGTTTGCCGCAGAAATGAAATCGGCTTTAGCCGCCGGGGGTTCGCTCCCGCCGCGGCTAAAGCCGTTCGAAATGCCATGCTTCGACGGCACGCCTGAAGGCGTGCCCTGATACGAACCACCCGCCCCGTTATCGCGTAAACGAGATATTCAACCCAGTCGTGAAGATCACGTCATTCTTCTTCGACCCGGTCGGCGGATTCGAAACGTAGATGTCCCCAAACTGGTTCTGCCAGCCCAGCCACTTGTTCAGCTTCGTGACCGTGCCCAGGTTGAAGGTCGTGCGGTACTCTCCCGTCTGCTGCAGGTTGGGATAAAAATCGAGGTTCTGCGTAAGCACCGTACTCTTGCCCATTTTCTGATTCAGTTCCTCGCCCAGCGTCAGAGCCGCATACTTGTGGGTCACGCCATACGACACAAACGTCGGGGGCGTCGTCGGGGGCGTCACCGGCGCACCATTCGAATACGTTTCATGCGTGAAGTTCACACCGCCCAGGAAGTCCAGAATTGTGCGGTCCGTTTTCCTGGCATGGAACCCGAAGCCGCCGGTATACACCTGCCGCAAATCGAGATACTGCAAGGCATTGCTCATCAAGTCCGCCGCGCCGAACACGAACAGCTTGGGATTCAGGTTGCGGTCGTAACGCAGTCCGCCCTGTTCCAGATTCGCCACCGTAGTCGGCGTCGCCAGATCATTCTTGGTGTCGATAGCGCTCGCGTACAAGGTGATCTTGTCATTCAGCGTGGGATGCACCGCATTGAAGGCCAGTGCAAGGTTCTCCGTCTGGCTGTTTCCGCGCGCCACCGAGAAGCCCACGTTTATGCCGCCATTCCATCCGTGTGCCAGTCCCGGATGCAGCGACTTGTCATAAGCCGCTTGCTCGGCGTCGTTGCGAATAATGGTCACGTCATCTTTTGCCGCTTCCACTGGCGCTCCAGCTTTCGGAGCGATCTCAATCTTTCCGTCCGCGGTCGTGACCGGACCGACGGCCGTTTTCCCACCCTTCAGGCTGACATGCAGCTCCTGCTCCGTCTTGATTTCCTGAATGGCGTCAAACTTGATCGTCACATCGCCCGCCGCATCGGTATGCAGCACCAAAGTCTTGCCATCGCCCTTGACTACCGAACCCGTAAGGCGATCGCCATTTTTCAAAGTCACCTGATCGGCGAACAAAGTTGAGCACAAGCCAAGAAGCGAAATTAACACCACGATTTCGTATTTACGAAGCACTGCCTACCTCCAGCTTTCAGAGTTATTTAGAACACGCAATTGCGATACGGGAACCCGGAACTAAAGTAGAACGCTGAATTCAGCGACGAAACGGCGAGGATGAAAACCTGAAGATGCCGTCAGCGGGTGCTCCTCGTCATGGGTCGGACCATCAGGTGCGACGACCAGCGACGGCAGCTCGCTCAGCTCTTGCTCTCAGGAGTCTTGTTCTGCTCGGTCGTATTCTGTGCCTGCGTCGGTGGCGGGGTATCTTTCAAACCTTCCTTGAACCCGCGAATCCCCTCCGCCAGACCTTTCCCTAGTTCAGGCAACTTCTTCGGACCGAACAACAGTAGAGCGATGATCGCTACGAGTAGCCAATGCCAAGGTGAGAACTCTCCCACAAGAAACCTCCAGGGAATACAGCCATTCCTGTTAATTAGGGTACGGGAGCACCAGGGCCAAGTCAAATGCTGGCTTACCCGTGGCGCTACCCTAATTAGCGTTCTACCAGCCGTGCGGCTGGTTCACGGTGAACCCTGCCACGGCCAAACGTGATTTTGGTCACAGATTGACTGGCAATCGCCCGCAGGTACTGCCTCCACGTTACCTTCGTGACCTTATCCGCGACCTTCCCAGCGGGCTATGTTGCAAGAAGCCTGTGGATGGCGTTCCTGTCAAAAGCAGCCACCAGCAAGGCTTGCCCGGTTGTCGAACGGGCCAATTCAGTCGCCGGGGTATGTGGTGAAACCCAAGTATTTGCTGACCCTTTCTTTGTTCGCTCTGGCGGCTTCTACTGCCTATTGCTCCGACCCTGAACCGGTCACCGCCACGCAATTGGCCGCCTGGCTCACCGGAGGCGTTTCGAACGCCAGCCTGACCCGCGTTGCCGAACAACACAGCCTCGCGAATCTCCCCACGCAGCATGAGCTCCACCAACTCGAATCCGCCGGAGCGGGCAAAGGTCTGCTTCAAGTCCTAAGCTCTGGAAACGCGCAATCGGCCTATATCGCAGCCCCGATTCCGCCGGCATTGTTGCAGGCCGCGACTGAGGCCCGCGCCGGCCAGTATCACGACGCCGAAATTCATCTGCGCGAAGTTCTTCTCAGCGACCCGAAGAACTCCGCATTCCACTTCGCCCTCGGAATCATGCTCCGCCACCAGGAGCAATGGGATGACTCCCTCGACGAACTCTCCGAAGCCACTCGCCTCATGCCCGAACTGGCGGAGAACCACAGCGCCCTGGCCTATCTTTTCTATCGCATCGACGACGGCCCGAACGCCATCGCCGAAGCCCGCACCGCGCTCAGCATCGATCCGCAGAACGCCGACGCCTATCAGTACCTGGGCCTTGCCCTCTATTCGAACTATCAGTATGTGCCCGCGATTCACGCCTATGAAGAGGCGCTGGCGCGCGATCCCGGCAACGCCGACACCTATTACGACAGGGGCATCGCCGAGCATGCGGCCGGCAACCTGCCGCGCGCCATCGCCGACTATCAGAAGGCGATTCAGATTCGCCCCGCTTTCTGGGAGGCGCACTCGAATCTCGGCCTTACCCTGCACGAACAAGGCAGTCTCGACCAGGCCGTTATTGAATACCGCGAAGCCAGACGCATCGCTCCCGAAGAGCCTTCCATCCGCAACAATCTCGGCAATACCTACTGCGACCAGGGAAATTTCGACGCCGCCATCGACGAACTGCGCGAGCTTTACCGCCAGCATCCCGAGTGGCCTCAGGGACACGCCTGCCTCGCCAGCGCCTACATGTCGAAGCAGGACTACGACGCCGCGGTCGACGAGCTGCGCATCGCCCTCCGCCAGAATCCCACGGGATCGGCCGAGCACCGCATTCTCGGTCAGGTCCTGTTGCTCGACGACAAGCCGGAAGAGGCTCTGCACGAGCTGCAGCTAGCCGTATCTCTCAATCCGGATTCCGATCTGGCGCACCGCCTGCTGGGCACGGTGCTCTTGCAGCAACAGAACCTGCAAGCCGCCGAAAAAGAATTTCGTGAAGCCGTCCGTGTGAATGCCTCTGCCGACAATCATTACTCGCTAGCGGCCTGCCTGATCAGCGAAGATCGCTACGAAGAAGCCCTATCAGAGCTCGAGACGGCGACCCGCCTCGACCCCCAGCGCACGCTCTACCGCGCCCGCCGCGAAGAACTGCTCAAGCTGCTGAAAGAAACTACCTCGCGCTAAGAAACATGTAGGGACAGCCGCCTCGGCTGTCCAGCGAAGGCGAAGCCGAGCAAAGCCCGGAGAAGTGGAAGCAAAGCGCGGACAGTAGAAGCGAGAGGCCAAAGCCGCGAAGCGGCGAACGAAGCCCCAAAACCGTTGGTCATACCCCCCTGTAGTACTCCGGTGTGTAGGCGAAGCGCGATGACATCCTTACACTAAGAGCGAGATTAGAAAATGCCGATGAACGCACCCAGACCGCAGCAGGGAACACCGAGCAAAGCCCCCTCGCATGCCGCGTTGTCGCAAGACGCCGGCGTTCGCCGTATGGACCCGTCGTCCTCTCCCGGAGCACCGGCGGAATCGCCCAAGTCTTCCGGCTACGGCCTGCCTTGCTCGAAGTGCCGGCTGTATTATCCCGCCGACCTCGACATTTGCCCGACCTGCAAGCACCATGAGCGCGTCTCTCCGGTTGTGCCCCGGGTGCCAACAAAAGTCGCCCATGCTACGCCTGCTCCGCATGCGGACAGTGCCGTCATTGAGAAAGAGCGCGAAGAATTTCTGCGCCAGTTCAAGTCTCAGTTATTAGAGGCCCATGCCGAAGCCGCCGACGCCGTCGACGCGCCGGAATCGGTCTGCCTGCTGGGCGACCATCACCCCGGCGAGCCGGCCACTGCCGAAATCTGCAAAGCCTGCTACGAGCGCCTGCAGGAACATCTCGACATCTGCGAAGCCGCCCTCCACCTCGATCTGAAAGAAGCCGCCCAGATCATCTATGACGCGGTATGGGCCGATCCTTCCGATCCCAGCAAGACCTATCAGAACGCCGCCAGCGCTCTGCTCAGCGAACTGCGCAAGCGCGCCGGCATGAACTCTATGCGAGGCCCGTTCCACCCGCTGCAGCACTAAAGCCGTTTCCCGTCCGTCGGCGAATAGCTGGGTCGAAAGGGCGCGCGCGGCCTTTTTTGATTCGTATCAGGGCATCGCTTCAGCGATGCCGTCGACCGGCACAAAATGAAGTCAGCTTTAGCCGCTGCGGTATGCTCACCCGCCACGGCTAAAGCCGTCTGAAATACGACGCTCAAAGGCACGCCTGAAGGCGTGCCCTGATACGGAACCTCGATGCGAAAACGCGCGGCCCGAGTTTTGAGACGCGAAGCTCTACTCCGCCTTAATTCCCACCCACTTCTTGCCGGCATACAGCTTGTATCCTGCGCCGTCCTCGACCAGCTTGAGCGGAACCGCATGCTGCAAGGCCGCCTCGGTCTGTGACGCCGCGCTGGCGACATCGTTATTGCCCACGTCCATCACCAGGAACTTGCCGTCGGCGGTGAATCCGAAACCATACTGCCCCGGACCCAGATCCGATCCGCCGATGTTGAGCTTCACTTCGGTGATCAGCAGGCCCTGATATTTCTGCTGAATCGCCGTCGAATATCCGGAAGCATCCACCAGAGCGGCCAGCATCATCTTGCCGTCGGCCTGCTGAAATCCGACCGCATTGCGCAACTGCACTGGAGCCTTCTGCCCGCGGAAAAAATAATCCACGGGAACCGCCTTCTTCAGTTCCTCCGCGTTCAAGACATGCTTCGTTGCCTGCCCGACCGCCAAAGCGCTGACTAAAGCCACCAAACCAAGAACTGCCAAACGTGCCTGACGCATGTAGTATCCCTCGAAATGAAATTAGAAAAGATGTTCCCCGGAACAATAATGCCGAATCCCAACGATTGGCAACCAAAACATAAGATGGACGACCGGAGCCAAAGGCCGACGACCGACGACGTTTTCACTTTGAGAGCAAGATTCGGATAGTCCTCCACCCCAGCTCACCGTACGCTTTCCTTACTATGACGACCAATGCCATACTCACCACGGAACGCCTGCAACCGAGTCTGGAAACGATGCCCGCGTCTCAACCCAAGCTGCCGCTGCAACCCGCGACTGCGGACGCATCCGACGATGCTCAGCGCTGGAAGTCGGTCCTCGCGCGCAACGCCGCCCGTGACGGCCAATTTGTCTACGCGGTCTCGACCACCGGCGTCTACTGCCGTCCGTCGTGTGCATCGCGCCGTCCGCGCCGCGACAACGTAGAGTTTTTTCTGACAACCGAGCAGGCCGAACGCGCGGGATATCGCGCCTGCCTGCGCTGCCGTCCGAAATCGGTGACCGGCAACCCGCACGCCGAGGGCGTGAAGGCGATCTGCCGCTACATCGAGCAGCATCTCGACGAGCCGCTGACCCTCGGCCGGTTAGGCAAGGCATTTCACCAGAGCCCGTTCCACCTGCAGCGCCGCTTCAAGGCCGCGCTGGGCATCACGCCGCGCGAGTACGCCGATTCCTGCCGCCTGCGCCAACTCAAGCGCAACCTGCAATCTGGAGACTCGGTGACCCGCGCCATGTACGACGCCGGATACGGCTCCAGCAGCCGCCTCTACGAGCGCACCGCGTCACAACTGGGCATGACGCCGGACAAGTACCGCCGCGGGGCGATCGCCGCCGCCATCCGCTACACTTGCGCCGACTCGCCGCTGGGACGCATGCTGATCGCGGCCACCGACCGCGGCATCTGCTCGATTCAGTTCGCGCGTACCGACGGAGAATTGCTGGAAGGCCTGAAGCGCGAATTCCCCTTTGCCGGCCGCAAGGCGGACAAAAGCGGGCTTGCCTCCTGGGTCAGCGCCCTGCTCGAGCACATGCGCGGCAGGGAACTGAACTCCGCGTTGCCGCTGGATATTCGTGCGACGGCGTTTCAGCGAACCGTGTGGGCGTATCTGCAGTCCATTCCGTTCGGCGAGACCAAGTCGTACAGCCAGGTGGCGAAAGCGATTGGCCGGCCGACTGCCGCGCGCGCCGTGGCCCGCGCCTGCGCTACGAATCCCGTTGCGGTTGAGATTCCATGCCATCGCATCGTCCGCGAAGACGGCTCTATGGGAGGCTATCGCTGGGGCCTGGAGCGCAAGAAGAGCCTCCTGGCGCTCGAGCAAAACGCATAAACTGTTGCAGTTGTTGGAGTTGCTCGATGGCATACAAAAATGTATGTACAGTGGAAGCCAAAACCTGAACGAATCGCGGGCCGAAAGGGTCTGGGAAACGGACGCTGATCTCCACCCACAATGCCCATTGCGGGGCCGGAAACGGCCCTAGGAACGACGAGAGTAGATCAAGGAGAGCGAGAGGCCGTCTGCGCCAAGATCGCGCGTCCTGAGGCCTCCCAGAGGCCTTCAACGACAAATCAACAACTTGCACGAAGGCTCAACAACTTACGCGAATTGTGGTGGAGCTTCGCTTTCGAACGAAGGAGTCTTTCGTGGTTCGCTGGCGAACGATTCGTATCAGGGTACGCCTTCAGGAGTGCCGTCCTCTCCACTTTGTCACGCTGATCCGGAAACCTCCCCGCGTCTTCTGACCACCAGCCAATTCACGAACGCCACCGCCACGGCTGCCACCAATACCAAAGACTTGTGATATTCAATGCGCGTCAGCAATCCCCCACAAATCAACACTCCCAGCACAGACAGCGCAATTCCCAGCGGCAACTGGAAGACAGCCCGCGTCGTCTGTTTCCTGCGCAGCGCCGGAAGCGCTGCGCAGACCACACCGTAGTAGAAGAGCCGCGATCCCGCCGAAAGCGTCGCGTTGCCGGCGAAGCTGCCCAACAGCGCGAACAGCCAGACCAGCAATGCGAATACGAAGATCGAAAAATACGGCGTGCGAAAGCGCGGATGCACCCACCCGAACGCAGCCGGAAAGTCTCCGCGCTCGGCCAG
>Ga0075017_100002996_pt1 | contig 10616 bp, 10 predicted proteins | sample AleBraG_ABR_2012_FD_71475 | JGI IMG/M metagenome (GOLD analysis project Ga0075017, IMG submission 71475) | Freshwater sediment microbial communities in response to fracking from Pennsylvania, USA - Alex Branch Run_MetaG_ABR_2012 | ecosystem: Environmental > Aquatic > Freshwater > Creek >... | reverse complement strand
CTTGTCCAACACCAGGGGGTCGTCGTGGCACCAGCACCGGATCCAACACCGCAGCCCACCAGGGGCGGCCCGACCGTCGGCGTGATCGGATTGGGCGCCATCGGCGACGGCGTGGCGAAGTGCGTCCACGCGGCAGGGCTCCCGCTGGTCGTGTTCGACATCCGCTCCGAGGCCACCGACCGGCACGCCGACCAGGCCACCGTGGCCGCCTCGCCCGCCGACGTGGCCCGGGCCGCCGACGTGGTGGTCGTAGCCGTGGTCGATGACGAGCAGGTGCGGGCCGTGCTGTCCGGTCCCGAGGGCGCGCTGGTGGCCGGGGGCGACGGCACCACGTTCGTCGTGGTGAGCACCATCACCCAGGAATGCGTGCGGGACATCGGTGCCCAGGCCCGGGCAGCCGGTACCGCGGTCGTCGACTGCGGGGTCAGCGGCGGGCCCAGTGCCGCCGCCACCGGCGAGCTCATCTGCATGGCGGGCGGTGACGTGGAGGTGCTCGAGGGCCTGGCACCGGTGTTCGACGCCATCGGCTCGCTGACGGTCCGGATGGGCCCGTTCGGGACGGGCCTGGCGGCAAAGCTGGCCCGCAACCTGGTCCAGTACGGCGGATGGCTGGCCGCCTACGAGGGTCAGGTCCTGGCCGAGGCGGCCGGTATCGAACTGTCCAAGCTGGCCCAGGTGATCCGGGCCAGCGACGCCAAGATCGGCGGGGCTTCGACCCTGATGTTCCGGTCGACGGTGGCACCGTTCACCGACGCCGACGACGCCGGCTTCGTGGCCGCCATGCAGTCCGGCGCCGATCTGGCCCACAAGGATCTGCTGGCCGCGCTGGCGCTGGCCGACGAACTGGACGTAGACCTGCCGCTGGCAGCCATGACCGAGGCCCGCACCGACGACATCTTCGGTGTGGGCGGGACCAAGGGGGACCGATGAGCGACGACACGGCAGGGGAAGGCGGCGTGGTGGGCGAGGAGCGGCTGCTGATCGACGGCCAGCTGCGGCCGGCCCGGTCGGGCCAGGTGTTCGAGACCGTAAATCCGGCGACGGGTGCCGTGCTCGGCGTGGCCGCCGACGGCGGGGCCGCCGATCTCGACGAGGCCATCGGTGCCGCACGGCGCGCCTTCGACGGAACCGACTGGTCGACCGACGTGGAGCTTCGGGTCCGCGGCCTGCGCCAGCTGCAGGCGGCGTTCGAGCGCCACGCCGACGACATCCGGGCCATGACGGTGGCCGAGACGGGCTCACCCCTCTCGCTCACCTACTCGGCCCAGCTCGACACGCCGGTAGGTTCCCTCGGCTGGGTGGCCGATCTGGCCGAGGGCTACGAGTGGGAGACCGACCTCGGGAACGCCGAGCCGCTCGGCATCCCCTCCCACCGCTGGGTGCGCCGGGAAGCCACCGGTGTGGTCGGGGCCATCACCCCGTGGAACGTGCCCCATCAGATCAACCTGGCCAAGCTGGGCCCGGCCCTGGCGGCCGGCAACACGGTGGTGCTCAAGCCGGCTCCGGACACCCCGTGGTGCGCCACCGTCCTCGGGCGCCTGGTCACCGAGGAGACCGACATCCCCGCCGGGGTGGTCAACATCGTCCCGTCCTCCGACCACGCCATCGGAGCGATGCTGTCGACCGACCCCCGGGTCGACCAGGTGAGCTTCACCGGGTCGACGGCCACCGGCCGCAAGGTCATGGCCTCGGCCGCCGACACCGTCAAGAAGGTCTTCCTCGAGCTCGGTGGCAAGTCGGCCTTCGTCATCCTGGACGATGCCGACCTGCGGGGCGCGTGCGCAACGGCCGCATTCACGGTGTGCACCCACGCCGGGCAGGGGTGCGCCATCACGACCCGCCTGCTGGTGCCGCGCCCGCTCTTCGACGAGGCGGTCGACTCGACGTCACGGGTGATGGCCAAGCTGCCGGCCGGCGACCCCACCGACCCCGGCACCATCTGCGGACCGCTGGTCAGCGCCCGTCAGCGCGACCGGGTCGAGGGCTACCTCAAGCTGGCCATCGAGGAGGGCGGGTCGTTCGCCCTCGGCGGCGGCCGGCCCGACGGGCTCGATGGCGGATTCTTCGTGGAGCCCACCCTCATCGTCGGCGTCGGCAACGACGCCCGGGTGGCTCAGGAGGAGATCTTCGGACCGGTCCTGGTGGTCATCCCGTTCGACGACGACGACGATGCCGTGGCCCTGGCCAACGACTCGGCCTACGGACTGTCGGGCTCGGTGTGGTCGGCCGACCGGGAGCGGGCCGTCGCGGTGGCCAACCGGATCCGCACCGGCACCGTCGGCATCAACGGCGGCCTGTGGTTCAGCCCGGACATGCCCTTCGGCGGGTATAGACAGTCGGGGGTCGGGCGGGAGTCGGGCATCGCCGGATTCGAGGAGTACCTCGAGACCAAGTCACTGGCCGAGCCGGCATGAGCCACCACTCGGAGCGGGCGACACGATCAACGACACAGGGGAGGCACGATGGCTGAGGGACCGACCGGGGCACGGGCCGCGGGCATGGCCAAGATGGAGGAGGTCTACGGCTTCTCCGTCGACCCCGAATCGATCGCCGGCCCGTATGTCGACGTGACGGTCGACCACCTGTTCGGAGCGGTGTGGACCCGCGAGGCCCTCGACACCCGCGACCGCCGGATGTTGACCGTCGGGGTGTTGGCCGCACTCGGCCAGGCCAACCTGCTGGAGATCCAGTTCCGCTCCGCCCTCCAGCGTGGGGAAGTGACCGAGGAGCAGGTCAGGGAGATCGTGCTCCACCTGGCCCACTACATCGGCTGGCCGCTCTCGACCGGGGTCAACACCGCGGCCGAGAAGATCATCACCGAACGGGCCAAGGCGGCGAACCCCGTCGCAGCCGACCAGACCGCAGACGACCACTGAGGAGAACGGACATGTCCGCTGCATCCGCATCGACCCCCACCACCACGTTCGACTTCCACGACAAGGTGGCCATCGTCACCGGGTCGGCCGGCGGGATCGGCCAGGCCTACGCCGAGGCGCTGGCCGCGGCCGGTGCCTCGGTGGTGGTGGCCGACATCGACGCGGCCAAGGCCGAGACGGTGGCGGCCGGCATCCGTTCGTCGGGTGGTTCGGCCCTGGCCGTGGCGGTGGACGTGGCCGACCCGGTCTCGGCCCAGGCCTTGGCCGAGGCGGCCGTCGCCGAATTCGGGGGCATCGACTACCTGGTCAACAACGCCGCCATCTTCGGGGGAATGAAGCTCGACCTGCTGCTGACGGTGGACTGGGAGTACCTCAACCGGTTCCTGTCGGTGAACATGCTCGGCGCCCTCAATTGCGTCCGTGCCTGCTGGCCGGCCATGAAGGCCCGGGGCGGGGGGGCCGTCGTCAACCAGTCCTCGACCGCCGCCTACCTCTACGCCGGCTTCTACGGGTTGGCCAAGGCCGGCGTGAACTCGATCACCCAGCAGTTGGCCCACGAGCTGGGTCCCGACAACATCCGCACCAACGCCATCGCCCCCGGGCCCACCGACACCGAGGCGTCCCGCACCGTGGTGCCCGATGCCTTCATGAAGCCGATCCTGGCCGGGCTGGCCCTGAAGCGGATGGGCCAGACCTCCGACCTGGTGGGCATGTGCCTCTTCCTGCTGTCCGACGAGGCGTCCTGGATCACCGGGCACGTCTTCAACGTCGACGGCGGCCAGATCGTCCGTCCGTGACCCACGCGCCGGGCGGCGACACCGACCACCGCATCGAACTCGAGTTCCTCGACCACGTGCTGGTGGTCGCCTTCGACCGTCCCGAGGCCCGCAACGCCTTCGACCGGGCCATGTACCGGGCGGTGGCCGGCGCCCTGTCGGGCGCCCTGGGCGACGACGACGTCCACGCCGTGGTGCTGACCGGGCGGGGCAAGGCCTTCACCTCGGGCCAGGACCTCCGCGAGATGGTGGCCATCGCCACCGGTGAGGCGGGGTCGGACGCCGAGCCCGGGTTCCAGGACCTCCTGGACCTGCTGGTTCGCTTCGACAAGCCCCTCCTGGCCGCGGTCCACGGGGTCGGCATGGGGCTCGGCTGCTCGATCCTCGGACACGTCGACCTCGTCCTGATGGACGAGTCGGCCCGACTCCGGGCCCCCTTCGCCGAGATGGGCGTACCGCCGGAAGCGGCCAGCAGCTACCTCCTCCCCGCCCGCATGGGCTGGCAGCACGCGTCCCTGGCCCTGCTGGCCTCGGAATGGATCACCGCAGAGCAGGCCGTGGCCTCGGGCCTGGCGCTGCGGACGTGTCCGGACGGCACCGCGCTGGCCGAGTCGCTCGAGCTGGCCCGGACCATCGCCGGGTTCCCGGCCCAGGCCACCCGCCGGATCAAGCACCTGATGCTGCAGGCCAGGGGGTCTGCCGTGGCCGATGCCCGTCGACGGGAGGAGGCGGCGTTCGCGGCCCTGTTCGCCGACCCCGACGCCAACCCGGGGACCCGGCTGGCCGCAGGGCTGGGGGACTGAGCCCGGTGCAGCTCGGCATCACCTGCTTCCTGACCGACCGGGACCTGGCCCCGGCCGAGCTGGCCCGGGCCGCCGAGGAGCGCGGCTTCTCCTCCCTCTACCTCCCCGAGCACACCCATCTGCCCGTGCGGGCCGATACCCCGCCGTCCCTGGTGGAGGGGGTGCGCGCCGAGGACTACCGACGGAGTCTCGACCCGTTCGTGGCCCTGGCCACGGCCGCGTCGGTGACGACCAACCTGGTCCTCGGGACGGGCGTGGTGCTGGCGGCTCAGCACGACCCGATCGTCCTGGCCAAACAGGTGGCCACCCTCGACCACCTGAGCGGCGGCCGGGTGGTGCTCGGCATCGGATTCGGATGGAACCGGGCCGAGGCGGCCGACCATGGCGTGGCCTTCGCCGACCGCCGGGCCATCGCCCGGGAGCACGTCCTGTGCATGCGGGCGCTCTGGCGCGACGACCCCGCCGAGTTCCATGGGGAGTTCGTGGACCTCGACCCGTGCTGGAGCCGTCCGAAGCCGGTGCAACGGCCCGGTGTGCCCGTCCTGCTCGGTGGAACGGCCACGGCCGGCAACTTCGCCGCCATCGCCGACTACGCCGACGGGTGGATGCCCGTCGGCGGTTCGGGGCTCGGGGATGCCATCCCCGAGCTGCGGCGCTCGTTCGAGGCGCGTGGACGGGACCCCGGACTGGCCCGGGTGGTGCCGTTCGGCACGGTTCCCACCGAAGCCAAACTGGCGCACTTCGCCCGCCTCGGCCTCGACGAGGTGGTCCTGCGGGTCCCGTCCGGGACCCGCTCCGAGATCCTGGAGGTCCTCGACGCCCATGCCGTCCACGTCGCCCGATTCGCCGGGTCGCATGACTGAGGCCCCGCGGCGCGCCGGTCCCCACGGCCGCCCATGGAGCGGGGGTGGGCGGGAGGAGCTGGCCGCCGCCGTCCGCCGCCTGATGGAGCTCACCGTGACGTCCACGCCGGCGCCGGGGGTCCTGACCGACGCCGCGGCCCGGATCGACGCACTGAGCGACGGGCTGACCGTCACCGTCCCCGACGACGACCCCCGGCCCGTCGGCCGGTTCGCCGAGGAGCCGGTCGGGCCCGACGATCTGTCCGGCCTCACCGCAGCCATGCCCTTCGACATGGTGGTCGGGTCCTGCAACCCGCTGGCCCCGCCCGTCGAGATCTGGTTCGACCCGCCGAAGGCCTTCGGCAAGGTGGTGTTCGGGCCCCACTACGAGGGGGCGCCGGGGTGCGTCCACGGTGCCGCCATCGCCGCCGCCTTCGACATCATCCTGACGGCGGCCAACGTGGTGGCCGACGCCGCCGGTCCGACCGTCCAGCTCACCGTCCGCTATCTCCGGCCCACCATCGTCGGCGTCGACACGGACTTCGAGTCCGAGGTGACCGAGGTCACCGACCGCAGGACCCACAGTGTGGGCCGCCTGCTGCAGGACGGCATCGTCAAGGTGGAGGCCACGGGGGAGTTCGTGAACCTGTCCCGCGAGCGCATCAACGCCATGCACCGCGACCGGGTGGTGGGCGGGACCGGGGAGGGCGCATGACGCGGCTGCCACGCGTCACCGTCCCGCATTCTCTAGAGTCAGCGACACCGAGCCGTGCCGGGGGGACAGGTCGACGACCTGCTGGGCACCTGAGCATCAGGGGGAAACGATGAAGAGGCACTCGATCCGCGGTGGTCGGTCGACGGGCCGTCGGGACAGGGCGACGGTGGCCGTGGCCCTGGTCGGCCTGGTGCTCGCCGGCACGCTCACCGCGTGTTCCTCGACGAAGTCGTCGACCACGACGACTTCGTCCGGCAGCTCGTCGGCCATCCCGACCTCGGCCTTCAGCGACACCACCGGCGTGACGTCGTCCTCCGTCACCGTGGGCAACGTCTCGACGCTCGCCTTCGGGCTGTTCACGGGGGCCAACGTCGGGACCAAGGCCTACGCGGCCTACGTGAACTCGACCGGCGGGATCTATGGACGCAAGATTCTCGTGGACTCCTACGACGACGGCTACCAGGGCGCGCCCAACCAGCAGGCGACCCAGTCCGTGACCGACAAGGACTTCGCCGCGGTGGGCGGCTTCTCCCTCGAGGACAGCTATGGCGAGGCGGTGCTCTCCGCCAACCCCGGGATGCCCAACGTGACCGTCAATCTCGATCAGACCGCCTCCGACCTGCCCAACAGCTTCAGCCCCGACCCGGCCGCCGTCGGCTGGCCCACCGGACCGCTGCTGTACTTCAAGCAGAAGTTCCCCGGCGACGTCCAGCACGCCGGTGCCCTGGTCGCCAACCAGCCGTCGGCCATCACCAAGTGGGGTGGGGAGAAGGCGGCCATGGAGTCGCTCGGCTACAAGGTCCCCTACGACGAGCAGTTCGGCATCACCCAGACCGACTTCACCCAGAACGTGGTGACCATGCGCAAGGACGGGGTGAAGATCCTCTTCCTCGAGCAGATGCCGGAGAATTACGCGGCGGCGGTGGTCAAGGCGCTCAATCAGCAGGACTTCCACCCGCAGGTGGTCTTCGGCGCCTCGACCTACTCGGAACGGCTCGTGCCCGATTCCGGGGGGGCGGCCGCCATCGACGGCACCTACATGGAGATGGTCAACTCCCTCTTCCTGGGCGAGGACGCCGGGAGTCTGCCGGCCGCCGACACCTTCCAGAAGTGGGTCCAGAAGGTGTCGCCCGGCTTCAAGCCGGATCTCTACACGCTCTTCGGCTGGCTGTCCGGCCAGCTGTTCGCCCAGGCGCTCCAGGCGGCCGGACCGAAGCCCACGCGTGGCTCGCTCCTCCAACAGCTGAAGAAGATCACGCTCTTCAACGGCAACTACCTCATCGCCAGTTCGAACCCGTCGGCCAAGACCCCGGCCCACTGCTACGTGATCGCCCAGATCAAGGGCGGCCAGATCCAGCGGCTGGACGACCCGCCGATCAACGGTCCCGACCACGGCTACCGCTGCGACGGGTCGTTCTACTACTACCCGCCCAAGTAGCCCGGGCCTAGGCTGGTCCGCCATGTGCGGACGGATCTCGCTCTACTCGGACCCGGACTACCTGGCCCGCATCTTCGACGCCCAGCTGGGGCCCGACGTCGACCCGGACGCCCGGCCCAGCTGGAACGTCCCGCCGACCCGGTCGATCCTGGCTGTGGCCGACGTCCCCGACGCCGAGGCCGACGCCGGGTCGAACGAGGGACCGGTCGCCGTCCACCGGGAGCTCGGCCGGTACAAGTGGGGCCTCGTGCCGTCGTGGGCCAAGGACCCGTCGGTGGGCAGCCGGATGTTCAACGCCCGTGCCGAGACGGTGGCATCGAAGCCGTCCTTCCGCTCGGCCTTCACCGCCCGGCGCCTGGTGGTGGTGGCAGACGGGTTCTACGAGTGGCGCCCGGGACCGGGCACGAAGCGCCCCTACTACTTCACCCGGGCCGACGGACGGCCGTTGGCCCTGGCCGGACTGTGGGAGCAGTGGTGGGGTGGGCCCGGGAACCAGGACCCCGGCGGGGCCGGCGGGGCGCCCCTGCGCACCTGCACGGTGATCACCACCGGAGCGGGTCCGGACATGGGGGACATCCACCACCGGATGCCGGTGGTACTCGAGGACGACACGCTGGACGAGTGGCTCGACCCGGAGAACCGGGACAAGCCAGAGCTCGAGTCGCTGCTGGTGCCGTCGCCCGCCGGCACACTGGTGGCCCGGCCGGTCGGCACGGCCGTCGGCAACGTCCGCAACGACGGGCCGGAGCTCACCGAGACGGCCGGGGACTGAGCCCGGCACGGGTACCCGTCCCCTGACGCGCCGGATCCCGCCGGAGGCGGGACCCGGGTGGTGCGATCGGTGGCCCCGGTGGGAGCCGTGCGGAGGGCTCCCTCAGGAGCCGTTCCGGGCAGCCTCAGGCGTCGGCGGACGCCTTGGCGGCCCGCTTCATCAACCGGGACTTGCGGTTGGCTGCCTGGTTCTTGTGGATGACGCCCTTGGCGGCCGCCTTGTCGATCCGCTTGATGGCGAGCCGGATGGACTCCTCGGAGTCCTCGACGCCCTCGGCGATAGCCGTGTTGGCCCGCTTGGTGCGCGTGCGCAGCTCGGACCGGACGGCCTTGTTGCGGGCCTGGCGCTTGATGGTCTGGCGGTTGCGCTTGATCTGGCTACGGATGTTGGCCACGGCTTGTCCTCGTCGTCCTCGTGCGTCGGGTCCGGGCGGAGACGTGCACCACCGGCCCGGGCTGTGTCTGACCCCCGGGGATCCTCGACGGATCGCCTAGCGGGAGACAAGGAAGGATAGCAGTTCAGGCCGGATCGGTCCCCACGCCCCGTCCCGGGGCCGGGTGTGGGTTGGCCTCCACCGCCCTTGGGTACGCTGGGCGCCCCGTGCTCCCCATCGACCGCATCCGCAACTTCTCCATCATCAGCCACGTCGACCACGGCAAGTCGACCCTGTCCGACCGTATCCTGGAGCTGACCGGGGCGGTCGACCCCCGTCAGATGCGCGAGCAGTACCTGGACTCGATGGACATCGAGCGGGAGCGGGGCATCACCATCAAGGCCCAGAACGTGCGGGTGGCGTGGGGGGAGCACACGCTCCACCTCATCGACACCCCGGGCCACGTCGACTTCGGCTACGAGGTGAGCCGGTCGCTGGCCGCCTGCGAGGGTGCCGTGCTGCTCGTCGATGCCAGTCAGGGCATCCAGGCCCAGACCCTGGCCAACTGCTACCAGGCCCTGGAGAACGACCTCGAGATCGTGGCCGTGCTCAACAAGATCGACCTGCCGGCCGCCGACCCCGAGCGGTGCGCGGCCGAGATCGAGACGGTCCTGGGCCTGGCCGCCGACGACATCCTGCACATCTCGGCCAAGACCGGGGACGGGGTCCCGGGGCTGCTCGACGCCATCGTGGCCCGGATCCCGTCGCCCACCGGCGATCCGGCCGCCCCGCTGCGGGCGCTGATCTTCGACTCGTCCTACGACCAGTACCGGGGCGTGGTCAGCTCCATTCGGGTCATGGACGGCACCCTGACCGTCAAGGACCGCCTGCGCTTCATGCAGGCCGGCGCCAACCACGAGATCGAGGAGATCGGTGTCCGGTCCCCGGTGATGCTCCCGGTGGCCGAGCTCGGGCCGGGTGAGGTCGGCTACCTGATCGCCGGCATCAAGGACGTCGGGGGCGCCCGCTCGGGTGAGACGGTGACCACGGCCACCCATCCGGCCACGACGGCCCTCGACGGCTACCGCGATCCCAAGCCCATGGTGTTCTGCGGGCTGTTCCCCATCGACGGCGACGAGCTCCCCGACCTGCGCGACGCGCTCGAGAAGCTCCGGCTCAACGACGCCAGCTTCACCTACGAGCCCGAGTCGTCGCGTGCGCTCGGGTTCGGGTTCCGCTGCGGCTTCCTCGGACTCCTCCACATGGAGATCGTGCGGGAGCGCCTCGAGCGCGAGTTCGACCTCTCGCTCATCGCCACGGCCCCGTCGGTGGCGTACCGGGCATTCCTGACCGACGGCACCGAGGTGGACGTCGACAATCCGTCCGAGCTGCCCGACCCGGCGTCGCTCGACCATGTCGACGAGCCGATGCTGCGGGCCACCATCCTCACCCCGGCGGAGTACACCGGCTCGATCATGGAGCTGTGCCAGGGACGGCGGGCCGAGATGGTGAAGATGGACTACCTGTCGCCCGAGCGGGTGGAGTTCGTCTACGTGATCCCGTTGGCCGAGGTGGTGGTCAACTTCTTCGACCACCTGAAGAGCCGGACCAAGGGCTACGCCAGCCTCGACTACGAGCCGGGTGGCTACGCCACCGCCGACCTGGTCAAGGTGGACCTGCTCATCAACCACGTGCCGGTGGACGCCTTCTCCACCATCGTGCACAAGTCCCAGGCCGACTTCTACGGGCGCCGGATGACCGAGAAGCTGAAGGAGCTGATCCCGCGCCAGATGTTCGAGGTCCCCATCCAGGCCGCCATCGGGGGCCGGGTGCTGGCCCGCGAGACGGTGAAGGCCCGGCGCAAGGACGTGCTGGCCAAGTGCTACGGCGGGGACATCACCCGAAAGCGCAAGCTGCTGGAGAAGCAGAAGGAGGGGAAGAAGAAGATGAAGAACATCGGTCGCGTCGAGGTTCCCCAGGAGGCCTTCGTCTCCGCCCTCAAGCTGGACGACTGACCACCG